>Ga0247817_10000045_pt1 | contig 173549 bp, 148 predicted proteins | sample UWRJL212509R1_FD_178010 | JGI IMG/M metagenome (GOLD analysis project Ga0247817, IMG submission 178010) | Plant litter microbial communities from Arlington Agricultural Research Station in Wisconsin, United States - UWRJ-L212-509R-1 | ecosystem: Environmental > Terrestrial > Plant litter >... | reverse complement strand
TAAACGGCGTTTTTGAAATGTTAACAATAAAAAAATTGTAAATTACTGTTATTCAGCGAAAAAAGTCCGTATCTTTGCACCTTATTTGAGAAAGTTCAGCAAGAACACAGCATAGCGGCGAGCCAGGGGGCACCTATTACTGTGCCTGCTGTTAACCGTAAACAATTGACTTATAAAACAATGCAATCCATTCGTAACATCGCAATTATTGCGCACGTTGACCACGGCAAAACAACATTGGTCGACAAAATCATTCATGCTTCGAAGCTTTTTCGTGAAAACCAGGAATTCGGCGATCTGATTCTTGATAACAATGATCTTGAGCGCGAACGTGGAATTACTATCGTTTCGAAAAACGTTTCTGTACGTTACAAAGACTACAAAATCAATGTAATCGATACTCCAGGTCACGCCGATTTTGGTGGTGAAGTGGAACGTGTACTTAAAATGGCTGACGGTGTTTTGTTACTCGTGGATGCATTTGAAGGTCCTATGCCTCAAACGCGTTTCGTTTTATCAAAAGCGATTCAGCTTGGTTTGAAACCAATCGTTGTTGTTAACAAAGTTGACAAAGAAAACTGCCGTCCGGAAGAAGTTCAGGAAAACGTTTTCGATTTGATGTTCAACTTGGGTGCAACCGAAGATCAGCTTGACTTTACAACCGTTTACGGTTCGTCAAAACAAGGATGGATGGGGCCGGACTGGACTAAACCAACCGACAACATTACCTACTTGCTTGATACTATTATCGAACAAATTCCTGCGGCTATCATCCACCCGGGTACTCCACAGATGCAGATTACGTCTCTTGACTACAATGCATTCGTAGGTCGTATCGCGATCGGACGTGTATTGCGCGGAACTTTGAAAGAAGGTGCAGTCATGACGCTTTGTAAAGCTGACGGCGTTTTCAAAAAAGTGAAAGTGAAAGAACTTCAGGTTTTTGAAGGACTTGGAAGAGTGAAAGTTGCAGAAGTTGAAGCAGGTGATATCTGCGCTGTTACAGGTATTGAAGATTTCGAAATCGGAGATACTTTGGCGGATGCTGAAAACCCGGAAGCACTTCCACGTATTTCTGTTGATGAGCCTACATTGAACATGTTGTTCACAATCAACAACTCACCATTCTATGGCAAAGAAGGTAAATTCGTAACATCTCGTCACTTACGTGACCGTTTGATGAAAGAAACGGAAAAAAACCTTGCACTTCGTGTGGAGTCAACAGATACTGAGGATAAATTCCTTGTATTTGGACGTGGTATTCTTCACTTGTCAGTTTTGATCGAAACGATGCGTCGTGAAGGTTATGAGCTACAAGTTGGACAGCCTCAGGTTCTTTTCAAAACAGATGAAAACGGACAGCGTCTTGAACCAATCGAAACATTGGTAGTGGACGTTCCTGAATCATCTGCTGGTAAAGTAATCGAATTGGCTACTCAACGTAAGGGTGAGCTTTTGATTATGGAACCTAAGGGAGATTTGCAGCATTTGGAATTTGAAATTCCTTCTCGCGGTTTGATCGGTCTGCGTTCTAACGTATTGACTGCAACACAAGGAGAAGCTGTAATGACACACCGTTTCAAGAGCTTTGAACCATTCCGTGGACCAATTCCAGGACGTAACAGTGGATCGATCATCTCTAAAAACACAGGTGCTGCAACAGGTTACACAATTGATAAATTACAGGATCGCGGTCGTTTCTTCGTTGAACCAGGTGAAGAAATTTACACAGGTCAGGTAATTGGAGAACACACTCGTCCAAATGATATCGTTGTAAACTTGCAGGAAGCGAAGAAATTAACCAATATGCGTGCTTCTGGTACGGATGACGGACTTCGTATCGTTCCGAAAATTAATTTCTCCCTGGAGGAATCAATGGAATATATCCAAAAAGACGAATATCTTGAAGTAACTCCGCAAAGCATGCGTATGCGGAAAATATATCTTGAAGAAAACGATCGTAAACGTTTCGGTGCTAAAATCGAAATGGTTTAATATCAGGATCAAATTTTTTAATGAAAAAGGGGAGCACAAATTGTGCTCCCCTTTTTTTGTATTTTTTTCATTCTTATTTTTTGTAAAAATCATATGGAAAATTTGGAAGTTGATGCCAAAACAAGGTCTTCCTTTCATTTTTACGCGCAAGAATAAAACAATATTTTTTTGCCAATTTTTTATACATTTTCAAGAACGAACAGGTTTGTAATATAATATGTTGAAAAGCTGTATGTTTGTGGTGTAAAACAGTATATTTCATTAACATACTTATTATCAGATATTTAATTTCGAAATAAAATGAATTATATAGAACCGGCTCCCATTAAGGATAAAGAAAATCCGCTGGAGTCCATGATGCAGCGATTTGACAAAGCCGTAGAGCTTTTGGGAATTTCCGAAGAAATGTATCATATTCTGAAAGTGCCCCGCAAACAGGTAACCGTAGGAATTCCTGTCACCATGGATTCTGGCAAAATAAAAGTCTTTGAAGGTTATCGTGTAATACATTCCACGATCCTGGGACCAAGTAAAGGAGGAATCCGCTTTGATCCGGATGTAAACCTGGATGAAGTACGCGCACTGGCTGCATGGATGACCTGGAAATGCGCTGTCGTTGATATTCCGTATGGAGGTGCCAAAGGCGGTGTAGCATGTAATCCGAGAGAAATGTCTGCCGGCGAAATGGAACGTCTGATGCGTGGTTATACCATGGCCCTGTTGGATGTTTTCGGGCCTGATCAGGATATTCCTGCGCCGGATATGGGAACCGGTCAAAGAGAAATGGCCTGGTTAATGGATGAATACTCCAAAGCAAAAGGCATGACAATTCCCGCCGTCGTGACCGGCAAACCATTGGTATTGGGTGGATCACTTGGCAGAACGGAGGCAACCGGGCGTGGTGTAATGGTTTCGGCACTGGCGGGTATGGAAAAACTGAGAATTAATCCATATCGTGCTACTGCTGTGGTCCAGGGTTTTGGAAATGTCGGTTCCCATGCAGCTTCTCTTTTGCGTGAACGCGGGGTGAGTATTCATGCGATCAGCGATATTTCCGGTGCATATTACAACGATAAGGGCATCGATATTGCCGCGGCCATTGCCTATCGCGATGTTCATAACGGGTCTCTCGAAGGATTTACCGGAGCTGAACAAATATCCGGTGATGATTTGTTCACAATCGCTGTGGATGTGCTGGTTCCGGCTGCAAAAGAAGATGTGATTACACGTAAAAATGTAGCCAGCATCCAGGCAAAAATGATCGTGGAAGGTGCTAATGGTCCGACCTCTTTCAAGGCAGATGATATTATCAACGAAAAGGGTATAATGGTTGTCCCGGATATCCTGGCGAATGCCGGAGGCGTAACAGTTTCCTATTTCGAATGGGTACAAAACCGCATCGGCTATAAATGGACACTCGAACGCGTAAACCGCCGAACCGACCGGATTATGAAAGATGCATTCGATCACGTCTATGAGGTTTCTCTGAAATATAAAGTCTCATTACGGATCGCTGCTTACATTGTTGCAATCGATAAAGTTTCGAGTACTTATAAATATCGCGGCGGATTTTAATAGATCTGAGTCGCAAAAAGCAGAGAGGGACACGCTCCTTCTCTGCTTTTGTTTTATACGAACATTAAGTAAATGTTAATAAAACCCGTTCTTGCCCTCAAATCGAAATTCATTGCTTCCATAATGTTAACTTTAACTTTTTATTCACACATACTTTCTGTTTTAACTCACAGATTATGTGTATTTTAGTTAACATAAAATCAGTATTGAACCCGCTTTATGTCGCTGAGTCCCCGTTTCATTGCCTTAATATTGGCATTTATTATTTCCCTTATCACAACAACCTTTTTAGCTTTTGTAGAAGGTGTAAACAGAAGTATGCTTTTCGTCGTGGGTACGGCCTGTTTTATATCCAGTTTTTTTCTGGTGCTTTACACCATTGATATCATCGTTTTCAGGGAAGTGAATAAAATGTACCGCACCATTCACAAGCTCAAAATGAAAGATTTCAACATGGTGCCCCGCAAACGGCTGATCAGGGAATCCAATCCTTTGAAAACTTTGAACGACGAAATTTTCGTTTATGTATCGAAAAAACAAAAAGAGATCGACGAGCTGAAAAAGCTGGAATTATTCAGAAGGGAATTCCTGGCCGATGTTTCTCACGAATTTAAAACACCGATTTTTGCTGCACAGGGATTTATCCACACACTGCTGGATGGCGCCATGGAGGATGAAAACGTCCGCGAGCGTTTTCTTAGAAAAGCGGCGCGTAATCTTGATAGCCTTGATATCCTGGTAAAAGATCTGCTCGTACTTTCGCAAATGGAAACGGGCGATATTAAAATGAATATTGAATCAGTAGACATGCACCAGTTGAGCCTTAACATTTTTGGAAGGCTGGAAAACATAGCAGAAGCCCGCAATATCACCTTAAAAGTAAAGCCCGACGAAACCGCCGAAGTGTGGGTAAAAGCGGACCAGGACAGAATGCAGCAAGTAATGCTGAACCTGATTGAAAATGCCATAAAGTATGGAAACGACGGTGGAAAAGTCATTGTGCATTTCAATACCGGTAAAAAATATGTTGAAATTTCAGTCCGTGATAATGGTCCGGGTATTCCTCCTGAGCACTTAACACGTATCTTTGAGCGGTTTTACCGTGTGGATAAAAGCAGATCCAAGGAACGTGGCGGAACGGGACTCGGACTTGCGATCGTGAAGCACATTATCAACGCACACGGAACAAAAATTGCTGTTATGTCCAAACCGGACAAGGGAACAACTTTTACATTTAAACTTGAAAAAGTATTTCAAGGCGTGCATAGCGAAAACGAAGATTCACTGATTTCACAAACGAATTTATAATCCATTACCAACACATAAATAATTACTCATGTTCGTACACAACGTATTTTTTTGGCTTAAAGAAAAAGATAACGAAGAAGCTCAAAAAGCGCTTTTAGCCGGTATAAAAACACTGGAAGGCATTGAATCAATAAAGTCGGTTTATATTGGAACACCAGCTTCCACACGCAGACCTGTTATTGACGCAAGTTATGACTTCGCTGAAATTTTAATTTTCGACGATGAAGCCGGTCACGATGTATACCAGGTACACCCGCTTCACAAGAAATTTATTGAGGATTGTGCACATCTTTGGGAGAAGGTTTTAATCTACGATGTAGAGGCTTAACAAATATTCACAAAAAAGATATCCACAAGTTATCCACACAGACAATGTGGATAACTTGTGGATATCGTCGTTTTATAGGCCTCAATGCAACTAAAACGCGGTTTTCTAGTTATAAACAAGTGTGGATAACTAAAACGTAGTTTTATACAACGCTTGCTTTTCCACAATACAGGGTAATAAATTGTTTTACTGTCGTTATATCATAACAACATAAACAAACGAACCATGAAGAAGATAAGAATTGCAGGATTATATATTGGATTGCTGGTCGCCGTGATGAGCGTTTCGTCATGCGTGTATCATTCCCGCCAGCCTTACTATGACAATGGCTACGGATATGGGTACCATCGCCCGCCACGTCCCATCGTTGTAAGGCCCACTCCTCCGCCCCGTGTAATTTATCGGGACAATTACCGGGGAAGACGGCATCATGACAGACACAGCCATCGTTATTATAACAAACAAAGAAATAGCAGATACGGGCATAATGACCGGTCAAACGGACCACGTTAATAAATCGAAGTATACAAATAAAAAGCGCTGAACGAAATCACTCGTTCAGCGCTTTTTATTTGTAATAAAGTCTTTTACTTAGCTCCGTCCATTTCTGACTTTGACGTTTTAATCTCTACCGGCGCTTTGAATTTGGCGTTTTCAATTTTCAGAACCACGGTATTTGGCCACTGCCGATTTGTATAAAAGCGTTGTCCGTTCACAGCACTTAAAGCCAGACCAATTGGTGTCGGAGATACTTTAACAGAAGCGTCAAAGTTATTAACATATTCAACCAGCTCACTTTTGTAACCTAAAATACTCACTTTCGTTTTGGCATTTCCCTCAATCATCGGAAACAGAAAATCGCGTCGCTCGCCATATTTCCAGTCAGCAGGCGCGTTTCTTGTCACAAAAGCATAAATATATTTCTCATCGTTCGACTGTGTAAACCAGATATTTTTATCCCGGATTACAGGTAAAGGCTTTACCGCATAAATCGATTCGCGGTTGGCAAAATTCCACAAAGCAATTTCTCTCAACAAACTTTCCTGCTCAATCTGAATCTCACCGCTCGGTTTTGGCCCTACGTTTAATAGAAAATTTCCACCTTTCGCCCTTATTTCAATCAGCATATTGATGATTTCGGTTCCGGATTTATGCGGATCATTTGTCGGTTTGTATTGCCAATCCGTTCCCATGGTATAACATGCTTCCCACGGACGTGGTGATGCTTTATCCGGGATATTTTGTTCCGGTGTATTCATCGCATCGCGGGTAATGACCAGATCAGGATTGATACTCCACGCATATTCACGCAGTCCGTCACCCGGGCCGTCGAAAAACATAATATCTATTTTTCCATAATTAGTCAGCAGTTCTTTAACCTGTTGTTTGTCATACGCCATCAATTTTGGGTTGTTCATCGGGAATTGCTTTTCGTTTTGCAATCTGCCCAGCGGAATATTGTTTTGGTGAAAGAATAAAAAATCCTCTGGCGAAAAATAAATCCCGATTGCAATGCCCTGCTTCCTGAAAGCTTCAATAATTTCCTTCGTAACGTCACGCTTGAACGGCGTGTTCATTACGTTAAACGGTGTAGATTTTGTATCAAACATGCAAAAACCTGAATGATGCTTGGTGGTAAAAACTACATATTTCATACCTGCCAGACGCGCCAGCGTTGCCCATTCGTCAGGATCGAATTTCTTCGGATTAAAAAATGTCGGAAGTTCTTTGATATATCTGTCAACATATTCGTCCGACGCGCCCGCCAGTGAATGGCTTATGACGGCACCAAGCGACACATCCACATTCCAGTGAATAAACATCCCAAAACCCAAATCCTGAAACCACTTGATACGCTCCGGATTATTGGTAACCTGCTGCTGGGATTGTGCAAAAAAAGAAAAACTGCAAAAGATAATGGATAAGAAAACGCGCTGGATCATAAGGTCAAATAAATGAAGATGTAGGTAAATGATGCAGAATCAGATATAAAATACCCTTCAAATTTCCTTTTTTATAATAATAGTTTGCAAAAAAGGCTTCTTACCTATTTTTGTTTGTAAAATTGCAGATAAGTTTCCTCTACCGTTTTGACTATGCTGGCCTTTTCTATTGTTGCTTATCTGCTGCTTAACCTGGGAATCGGTTTATGGGCTTCCCGTAAAATAACCACCACAACCGATTTCCTATTGGCTGGCCGACGGCTCCCCCTTTTTCTGGCAGCATCAGCCACTTTTGCTACCTGGTTTGGCTCAGAAACGATCATGGGCGCTCCGGCAGAATTTATCGAAAAAGGCTTTTTGGGCGTAATAGAAGATCCTTTTGGCGCGGCACTTTGTCTTTTTCTGGTCGGGATATTTTTTGCAAGACGTTTTTACAAAATGAACATTATCACTTTTTGTGATTTTTTCAAAATACGTTACGGCCGGCCGGCTGAATTACTTTCGGCCATACTTATTATCCCTTCCTATTTCAGCTGGATTGCTGCACAGCTCCTGGCCATGGGAATCGTATTAAAAGTAATATTGGGCTGGTCGCTTACCGAATGTATTTTACTGAGTTCCTGCGTGGTTATCCTTTATACAATCTGGGGCGGCATGTGGTCCATTTCTATCACAGATTTTGTACAAACCGTTATGATTATTGCCGGCCTGCTGGTCGTGGCTATCACCTTGTATCTCAAAGTCGGAGGTTTTTCACCGCTGATTCAAAAAGCACCGAAGGATTTTTTCCGGATTTATCCCCCGTTCACTTTTAAAGATTCCGTTGAATATTTTGCAGCCTGGATCACCATAGGCCTGGGTTCTATCCCGCAGCAAGATGTTTTCCAGCGCGTCATGTCAGCAAAATCGGCAAACATATCCGTAAAAGCTTCATTGCTATCTTCCTTCATGTATTTGACCGTAGCGCTGCTGCCATTGTTTATCGGACTTTGCGGGCACCATCTCTATCCTGAACTGGGTACAGATGCACAAATGATTATTCCCAATATGGTTTTACTTCACACCGGCCTGCCGCTTCAGATCCTTTTCTTTGGTGCCTTGGTTTCTGCGATACTAAGTACCACCAGCAGTGCGATTATGGCGCCGGCAGCCGTTTTGGGAGAAAACGTTATCAAATTTTTCCGTCCGGAACTAACCGATAAACAGTTGCTGAAAATTATCCGGATCGGAATCGTTGTCATTACAGCGATCTGTATTTTTATGGCGGCGACGAGGGAGAGTATTTTTGAACTTGTTGGAGAATCATCCGCTTTTAGCCTTGTTTCTCTTTTTATTCCATTGACGGCGGGTATTTACTGGTCAAAAGCGAATCAGTTCGGTTGTATTTTATCCATGATATCAGGGCTTATAGTCTGGTACCTTTGCGTATGGATAGAAACCGCCTATCCACCCATCATTTACGGTTTATTGGCAAGCTTCGCCGGCATGTTGCTTGGCATTGCGGTCCCGTCTCTTTCTACCAAATTATCTTATCCAAAATCCTGATCAATCCTTTTGAAGGACCAAAAATAACGAGCTTCCAAATGGAGCAGTTGGTATCATTTTTTCCTCCAGAGCAGTCAGTGTTTTAAAAATTCCATTCAACAGATCTCCGGGATAACTGACGTCAGAATCAGGATTATGACCATTGCCATTACTCATTTTAATCTGAATCTTTTGCCATTGACGCACCATCAGAATTGGCAAAGAAAGTACAAATGGCCAATACGTATTGTGCTGGATCTTCAATTCTGCGCATTCCGAATAATGTTTAAAATCTTTTAAAGTAAATCGTCGTGAACTGCCGACGGCAAGATCGTGCGTTCCTGAAAAAACCTCAAAAGCATGGATATTAATCAGCAGCATTCCGCCAGGTAAAAGTCTGCTTTTAAAAGCTTTAAGTGCCCGGACAATTTCTTCATCCGTCAGAAAATACAGCGCGTCATTACAGCAAATGATATCAAAATGCTGATCCGGCAAAAAATCTTCGACTTTTCGTAAATCTCCAAAACGGACGTCCAGATTTCTTTCCAGTGAAAAATTAATAGCATGTTGGGAATAATCAAAACCTGTAAGATTTTGAAAACCTTTTTCCTCCAGAAAAGAAAGTAAACCGCCTGTTCCGCAAGCAGCATCAAGTATTTTCAGATCAGAATAATGGGTTCGAAAATGGCTGGTTATCTGGCTTAAAACTTTACGGTGGAGGATCTGATACCACCACAGTTGCCGCTCCACCTCAAACATGCGCTGATACTCCTGCCGATTGTCAATCATATGTCATTATCGCTGTTGTACTTAATAACATACTGAGGCTGACCGCTTTGATCCATAAAACTTTTGCCGATATATTCACCTAAAACACTGAGTAACGTACACTGGATTCCACCGATGAATATTACCGCTGCTGTAACAACCTGCCATCCTTTGGGATCCGGGCCAACGATCCATTGACCAAATAAAAACAGCAGAAGAAGAAAACCAACCCCGAATAACCCCAAACCAATGGGCATAAAAAGCCGGATAGGTAGTGCTGAATAGCAAAAAAGGATATTCAAAAATAGCGAAATCAACTTTCTCCACGTGTAATTAGAAGCGCCGCCTTCACGTTTGTGATGCACGACCTGCACCGTACCAATATTGGAAGTGATCCTGAAAATCAAACCGTCGATATAAGGATAAGGACCTTTGTATTTAATAATTTCTTCGATGACGTCCCTCTTAATTAATTTAAAACTGGACAAATACAGATCTTTGGGTTTACCTAACAGATAACTGGTAATCCAGTTGACAAGCCTGCTCCCCAGATTTCGGTAAACGGCATGTTCCTTTTTGGAATAGTAGGTATATACTACGTCATAACTGCCTTTCTCAGCTGTGTTTACGAGTTTAATAATTTCCTCTGGCGGATTTTGGAAATCATCGTCGATCATGACACAATATTCTCCTTTTGTAAAATTCAGACCGCACATTACAGCATTAAATTCACCGTAATTTCGCCGCAGGGAAATAAAATGTACACTGGAAAATTTTCTGGCCAATTCTTTACAAAGCCGCTCGGAACCATCCTTGCTGCCATCATTGACCATAATAATTTCAAAGGTTATTTCTTTTAAAGCTTTGTGTAAAGTATCCACCAAGGACACAATCGATGATTCACTGTTGTAGACCGGTATAATGACGGATAATTTCATTTTTCAGGATCGAACCGGTTAATTGATTCAATAATATAAGAAATTTCCTCATCCTTTAAAACCGGATGCAACGGCAGACTGATTACGTTTTCGTGGATGCTTTCCGTAATCGGCAACTGCAAATCATTCAAATAAGCGTAGGCCTTTTGTTTGTGTATAGGCAAAGGATAATGCACGTTCGTCTGCACTTTTGCCTGATCGAGATGTTCAATAAGAAGATACCTCTCAGGATATTGGACCACAAAAAGATGCCAGGCGTCATCATCAACCCTGTCGGACGGCGGAAATACAATACCGGGCAATTTTATTTCTGTCAGATAGCGCTTTGCAATTTCCCTGCGCCTTTGGTTATCCGCATCAAGAAAGGGAAGTTTAACTGCCAGAATAGCTGCCTGAATTTCATCCAGTCTGCTGTTCACACCCTGAAAATCATTCTTATACCTTTCTTTTGATCCGTAATTGCGCAGATATGTTATTCTTTCGGCAAGCGCATCATCATCCGTAGTAACCGCCCCGGCATCACCCAAAGCACCCAGGTTTTTGGTTGGATAAAAACTGAAAGCCGTCGCATCGGCGATACTTCCCACTTTTTGGTTGTTATACACCGCACCGTGGGCTTGAGCTGCATCGGTTATAACTTTCAGATTATGGCGGCTTGCGATCTCTTTAATCTCAAACATTTCACAGCTTCTTCCATACAAGTCTGTACATAAAATCGCCCGTGTTTTTGACGTAATATGCTTTTCAATTTCAGAAGGATCGATCAGCATCGTGTAGGGGTCCGGCTCCACCAGAACAGGTACTAAATTCAAGTAACTTACCGGTAACACTGATGCTATATACGTATTGCCCGGAACAATAATTTCACTACCTTCCGGGAAATCGAAGGCGCGTAAAATGAGCGTAATGGCATCAAGTCCATTGGCCACACCCATACAATATTTTGCGTTGCAATAGGCTGCAAAAGCCCGTTCAAAGGCTTCCAGCTCACGACCAAGAATATACCAGCCCGATCTTAAAACACGCAAAGAAGCCTCTTCAATAGCTTCCTGATGAGGCTTATTGATCTTATTTAAATCAAGAAATGGGATCATATCGAAACCTGCTGCACCTGCCGGATATAAGGTTCATCAATATAATCAGCTTTGTCATAGTATTCATTGGACAATACCAAAAGAATAGAATCTTTTGAAAATGAGTCCATTATGTGCCAGTCCTTCGGCTCTAGAATAAGACAGGAAGTCGGATCGTTCAGCGTAAAATCCGCTTCACTTTGCCCGTCATTACTATATATATGACAGCTTCCGTGAAGACATATCAATGCGTTCCAGCATTTGTGATGCCTGTGCCCTCCACGGCTCATATCCGCGGCTCCATATATGTAAAAAACTCTTTTGATTGTACCCGGTATAACTTTTTCAAAAACTGTCAGGTTGCCCGAATCGGAATGAAATGTGTCCAGTTGTAATAATGTTGGCATAGGTGGGTTGAATTATAGTGCGATATATAAATTACGAGGGTACTTCTTTGAAAATTAGTTGTTTACCAAAGTTCATAAATAAATTTTACTTAATCTTTAATTAGCTTTTAATTTATTGAACGGTTACGATGCTGTCATTTGATCCTTGCCATATTAACTGAACAGATTCCAGTGCATCCAGTAATCCAGAAGCATGAATACTTTAACAGGAAAAGGTTCCAGCCACAAAATCCTGTTGTATCCCATGTAATAAATCATAGGATGCCCCACACAGACAACAGCTGTAAAAAACAATATAATCCTGATCGATCGTAAACTTGCCACTTGAAAAAGCACATAAATTGCCATTAAAAAAAAAGGAAACCCATATGACATGGCCCGATCAATATCATGCACATACACCCCGCTGGCAATTAAGACAAGAAATCCTGCCGTCAAAGCCAGCAAAAGCATAAATCTTTTCGAAAGCCACAACGCCAGAATCGCCGCACCCAACAAAATCCACATACCTTCAAAAGCCGTCCACAAACTGCTTCCCAGTCCGTGTCTGTGTGCATCTGCAAGTAAAACCGGCGTGCCCAGCGTGGAATAGCTATGGTTAGGAAAATAAGCTTTCTGTACATAAAACCTGACGATAAAATAAACAATCCACCCTATCCAGATCACCAGGCTTTTACCGGAAAATACCGATTTGACCAGCGCAGGAAAACTAAAATCTTCGGTTTTATAAGCGTTGACCAACATATGGAAAAGCAGCAGATAACCTCCGGCAATCACTGCACGTTCATCCGTAAAAAAAGCGATTTGCAAGGCGAGGAAAACGACAAATCTATTATTGCTTAATAAGGCAATAAGCAGAAAAAAATAAGCGAAGCCGTCGCCATACCCATAAATATCGGCAAAGGTCCAGACGCAGACAAACACATTGGCAATGGCCATTACAAAAAGACTGGTGGTAACTTTATCTCCGGAGATGGCATAAATCCACTGGCCTGTTTTGTAAATAAACAGAACACCCAGCACAGATTGCAACAAAACGATCAGAACCACATTATGGCCGGTCAGGTAAGATAAGAGCGGCAATACCCACCGGAAGATCATATTTTCCCGGCGCACATCGAGTTCCATACCCTGGGGATGAAAAAGATCCTGGCTTTGGTTCTGGACAAAAACCCAGGCGTCCAGTTTCATTCCATGTTCACTGAGATGGCCCAGCAATAAACTGTATGGTGGAAATGCGAGAAAAAGCGAAACAAAAACGGAGAAAATAACGAGTTTCCATAGCCAATTTTCAGACGTCAGTTTTGATTCGATCCGACGTTCGAAAGCATGGTAAAAATCCTCAAATAGCATGTTGTCAGGGATGTGGTATTGTTATGTAGCTATAAAGATACCAGTTAAGATCTGACAATTCCTAACCCCAGCTTGTTACGATTTTACTTCCCTCTTCACTTTCCACGATTTTAAGATACGTCTGGATTTCCTGCTGCAAATCTTCCACGTGGCTGATAATCCCAACGATACGGTTTTCTTTCCGCAATGACTTTAATGTGTCAAAAACGGTCTGTAAGGCATTTTTATCAAGAGAACCAAACCCTTCATCCAGGAAAAAAAAGTTATGTTTTGATTCGTTACGGATATGAATGTGATCCGCCAGAGCGAGTGCAAGCGCTAATGCCGCCTGAAATTTCTGTCCGCCAGATAAGGTTTTTAACAGTCGTAAATGTCCGCCGTTCAATAAATCACGCACCCAGAAACTATTACCTTCTCCAAGTTCCAGATGTAGTTGCTGATGCGTCATCTGATGAAAACGTTCGTTCGCAGCATGGATCAGATTGGCTAAGTAGATACTTGACGCGTAGTCTACAAAACCGCTGGAACGGAATAATTTTGCCAGATCATCCAGATGCTCTTTTCGCAAGCTCAATCTACCTTTTTCTTTTTGCAACGCTAATTTTCTGGCAAGGTTTTCAGCCATTTTCAAAAGTACGCTATCCACACTGCCCTCTTCTTTTCTTTTATTATTTAACTCAAAAGTAAGCGCTTCTTTTCTTGCCAAAACCAAAGCGTGCTGTGCGGCATCATAAGTCTGCCCGGTGCTTTCTTTTTGCAACAGATCAAAGTCTCTTTTCGCATTATTCAGTTCACTATTAAAAAGATCGATCGCTTTTCGCTCGGCGTCGATCACAACAGGTTTTTGAAGAATATTAATGACAAATTCTTCGGATGTGAGTTGGTAGGTCGCCAATTGATTTTCAAGTGCTGTATTCGCTTCGGCCAGCTCTTTACGATTGGTTTCCAGAGAAGCCGACAATGTTTCCTGACTTCCCGCTATCGTATTTTTTTCCTTTTCAAGCAGATCAAGCTGTTTTTCCGTTTCCTCAAACAGAAGTTTCACTTCGCCGTATTGCTTTTTCAGTGTATCAATCTTCTCAGCGATTGAAACCTTATCCGCTCCGTTAAAATCTTTAAGATTAACTCTTTCCAACTGATTCGTAAGCGTCGCTATGGTATTTTCAACTTTCAGAATTTCATTTCTGAGATTTTGCAGCGGTAATTCAATCTTCTCGGATTTCTCCAGAACCTCCGTATCAATTTGTGCTGACAGGTTTTTTATTTCAATCTCAATTTCTTTTATCTCAGCCTGATTACGCGCTACTGCTTCAAAATGCCTGTCAAAAGCTTCACGGTTATTCTTATCAAATTTCTCCCAGACAAATGCCTGATCATGCGTTTCAATCCTCGTCTTCACATCCAGCCAGCGCTGCCTGATCACATTTTTTTGTCTGTCCAGATTTTCAACCTGGTTAAAAATACGCTCAACCGGCGACAAAAACTGCCTTATGGATTGCTCTGCCTTTTGTAAAACTGAACGCTTGCTTTCAATGCTTTTTATTTCAGAGGCGACAGTCTCATCGGCATGCAGCACCAAGGGATGATGCTCCGACCCACAAAGCGGACAGGGTTTTCCATCTTCCAGACTGTCGGCATATCGTTGCAATGCTAATCGTGTGCTCGCATGAAGTAATTCTTTTCCAAGATTTTCCTGCTGCGATTCATTTGCCTTTAAATATCCAGAAACAGCGTTTTGAATCAATTCCAAACTAAAATCAGCCGGGAGGTTTATTGCAAATAACTGATTCGCTTCGTCAATCTTTACTTTTAAATCAGAATGCTGTTTTAAAATTTCACCCTGCAAATCGTCGGCTTCTTTCTTTACAACAGCTCTGTTTTCAACCAGGCTATCAGAAGTCGTAAACCAAACTTTCACCTGGCTTATTTCCTGAATATCCGATTGGCCGGCCTTCTTTCTGTCATTCTCCGCTTCCTTGTCCTGCTTTTGTTTTTTTAACAATTCGATGACATTCTCCTTTTCTCCTAGCTTTGTTTCTCCTCTTGTCAAAGCGCTCCGACTTTTTTCCAAGGTTACTTGATTGTCAAGAATCAGTATTATTTTATCCAATTCCTCAGCCGTATCCAAGAGCTCCTCGCGCTTTTCATATTGCGGCTTCAATCTATCCAGTACTTCCTTTTGTTGAGTCAAAAGGGATTGCAAGGCATTTGTGCGCGAAAGATTTTTATCATATGTTGCCTGGTCTCTTTCAATAGCAATCTGATAAGCTTTTTTTCTATCCAGAAGTGATTTAAAATGCAGCGAACAAATCTCGAAAACCCTCAGTGTTTCCTCCCTCAACTCCATTTCCGGCCAGCGAGATTCCAGGATTCCGATCTGGCTTTGTAATTGCAGCAACTTTTCTGCCAACAGCTTTGATTTCTGAAACTGACTTTCCAGCTCTGTTTGCTGCACAAGTTCGTCGTGAATCGAGCTGATCAGCTTTCTGATTTCCTCTCTTTTTATTTCCTCGTCAGCGATCATCTCCTGAGTCACCTCTCCCAGCGTCAGCATCTGCCCATCCAGATTCGATAATTCCAGGTCATTTTGTTTACTCAGCGCTCCCACTTTCCGGCTCAGGTCATACTTTTCGAGCTGAAAAAGCTCTTTCATCATCCGGGTTCTTTCCGCATCTTTCAGTTCGATAAATTCCTGAAAACGTCCCTGTGGAATAATAATCGTACGCCGGAAATTATCATAACTTAAACCGATAATGCGTTCTGCGTTTTCTTCATCCGGGAGTGGAACCCAAACACCTTCAACCCACTTATATGCTTTTCTTTCAAAGGTTTTTACCTCTTTGAAATTTTTACTGTTCCTTTTCCCTTTAACCGTGAACCGGTAAAATTCCGCTGTTTTTCCTGCAATACATTCAAAATCAATCAGCAGATCATCCGATCGCAAATTCATCATGTTATAAGTACGGTCATCACCAGAACGGTTCAGCCTTTCGGTATCACCATAAAGTGCGAAAGTAATGGCTTCAAGAATTGATGATTTTCCGCTTCCAACAGCTCCGAAAATACCAAACAAGGATGCGTCCGTGAGCACATCAAAATTTATTTCCTGCTCGGATTGATACGAATAGAGTCCTTTTATTTTAAGATACTTGGGAATCATAATAGGGCTTTCGGCCGTCAGCGATCGACTATCGGCTGTCTATGGAAGATTATTTTAATACTTTATAAATGACTCACGTCAGAAGACGATTGCTGATTGCCGAAAGCCGACTGCCCTAGCAAATCTTCCAGATAAACCCGGTCGTTGCTCAGTCTCGGTACTTTATTCTGCCCTCCGAGCTTATTGCGTTTTGCCATCCAGTTATAAAAAGTATTGGCAGGGGCAAAATGAACAACCGGCGCCAGCAACGCCATATCCTTATACCTTTTTGCATCATAATCAGAATTTACCTCACGCAAAGTTTCATCCAGAATCCTGTTGAATTCCTCACGATTTTCCGGCTCCTTTGTAAACTCGATAATCCACTCATGACGCCCCCGCGAGCCATCACCCATATACACGGGCCCGGCGGTGTAATTGGCTACCTGTGCATCGGTACTTTGGGCAGCTATTTTAATTGCATAATCCGCATTTTCAACAATGACTTCTTCTCCAAAGGCATTAATAAAATGTTTCGTCCGCCCGCTCACTTTCAGTCTGAACGGATATTTTGAGGTAAATTTAACCGTATCGCCAATCAGGTAGCGCCATAAACCGGCATTGGTGGAAATAACCAGTGCATAGTTTTTACCTATCTCAACTTCGTCCAGCAAAAGCGCTTTCGGATGTTTTTTCCCCACTTCCTCAACGGGTAAAAATTCATAGAAAATTCCATAATCCAGCATCAGAAGCATTTCTCCAACCTTCGAAAGGTCATCCTGAATCGCAAAGAATCCCTCTGAGGCACTATAAGTTTCCAGATAAGAAACCTGATCCGAAGGAAAATATTTTTGTGTAAATAAATCGCGGTAAGGTTCAAAGGAAACGGCACCGTGCACAAAAACTTCAAAATCCGGCCATACTTCCAGCATATTCGATTTGCCTGTCAGTTCCAGGATTTGATCCAGTAACACAATCGTCCAGGTAGGCACGCCCAAAATACTGGTGACATTTTCCTGAGAACAAATTGAAGCCATTTTTTCCAGCTTGCTTTCCCAATGATCCATCAATGCGACTTCCAGCGGAGGCGTTCTCATAAATTCTCCCCAGGCGGGTAGGTTCTGCATAATCACAGCCGATACATCGCCAACCTGCGTGTAATCGTCGAAAGGATTGGCGTGCAAAGTACCACCTATGGATAACCCTTTCCCATCAAAAACCCGTGTTTCTGGTTTGTTGTGGATTAAGAGCGTCATCATATCCTTACCGCCTTCGTAATGGCATTCTTCCAGCGCTTCCGGTGAAACGGGTAAAAATTTACTGCGCGCATTGGTAGTTCCCGAGGATTTGGAAAACCACTCAATCTGTGAAGGCCAGAGCACATTCGGCTCTCCTTTCAAAACACGCTCGATGTAAGGGTATAATTCTTCGTAGGAAGAAACAGGAACCTGCTCCTGAAATTCCTTAATAGACTTTATTTGTCCGTAGTTATATTTAGAACCCCATTCTGTATATCTGGCAGTTTCGAGAAGTTCGAAAAATATACGCTGCTGGGTTTCAATGGGGTTTTTCATAAACTGCTCGATCCTTTCAAAGCGACGCTTCAAAAACCAAACAGTCATATTATTCACCAGCTTCATAGTAATCAGGTTGTTGATAGAAATCCTATTCCGGAATTTGTCAAAAATAACAAAATAAATGGAGAGGAAATAAGACTGCTACCTTATCCCCTCTCCATTTTATTAAAAGCGACTAGGCCTTCGTACTTACTTTTCTATATATAAATAACAATAGCACAGCACCCAAAATCGCTATAAAAAGACTTCCGATATTGAAACCATCGACGGTTCCAAATCCGAAAAGTGAAAAAATCCAGCCCCCCACCACGGCACCGGCTATTCCGATCAGGATTGTCACAATAAAACCTCCCGGATCTTTTCCGGGATGCAAAGCTTTGGCAATAGCCCCTGCTATCAGCCCTACAATAATCCAAGTCAAAATGCCCATAGTGTATTTGTTTATAGTGTTAGAAAATGAATCACTTTTCTAATATTATAAAAAGTATACCGCATCCGGAAATTTTACCAGGATTTAAGCAAAAAGAAAATTGGTTTCCTGAAATTACCGTTTAAAAAAAACTGTAAAACGCTATGAATCTGATAAGTTAAACTGATGTATTATTTATCAAAAAACATATTACTTCCACCCGCTTTATTTTGAATCGTGGACCCCACTTCCTGTAATGATGCAGCGGCTCTGTGTTGCGCTGTGCCCACACGTACGCCTGCTGTGCCGGTAATTACTTCTAACGCAGCACCCAGCAACGGATCCTTCGGATTTCCGTAAGGATATAGACGAAGCCCTTCTTTCACTGTTTTATCCGGCGTGAAGCCCACATTATAGTCTGATTTTTTCTGACTGTTGAACGACTTCGTTACGATAGGCTGCAAGCCCCATTTCACTTTCTTTTTATCATCGCTCAGTGTAACAGAACCTACATTTTTACCAACAGTCAGATCGCCGATTAAAGTGACCGTCATAAAAGGTTTCAATCCGTTGATCAGCAATTCACTCGCAGAAGCCGTCCGTGTGGATGTAAGAATAATCAGGTGCTGAAGATTTGATCCTATACTCTGACTTTTTGAAGCAAATTTTTCGTAGAAATATTCTTTGCCGTATTTCTTTTCCAGCACAGGTGTCAATGTCGAATTATATTCTTTGTAATAAAAAATATCGTTGGAAGTAATTCCCTTCCCGATTAAACTGGCAAGGTTGGTAGCCGAACTCACATAACCGCCCGGGTTATACCGCAAATCCAGAATAAGAGAATTTACATTTTGAGATTTAAAGGAAGCAAAAACATTATCAAGTTCCTGGTCATATTCCTTTTTATCACTACCGCTTTTACTGGCAATAAACTGATGATAAACCAGATAGCCAATTTTATTACTTCCATACTGAAAGGTAGTATCGTAGAAAACGGGATCCTCCTGAAAGTCGACAGGCGTCACATCCCGTTTTGTCGTGGTTTCTATAATCGAATCTTTTTCATTCAACGCACCCAACGTGTATTTTTTGGCAGCAGCCGAATTGATAAGATCACTGTAATTTGAAGCTGTCAGCTGTTTGTCGTCTACCCGGGTTATGATATCACCTCGCTTAAATCCGGCTTTCTCCGCGGGCGAACCTGGTAACGTATAAGCAACCAGCCCGACAATATTGGTTCCGCCGGTTGGATAATAAAACAACCTGAGCTCCATGCCTGTTGTTTTGGATGAACCGCTCAGTTCTGCTTTCAGCGCATCCGCGTCACTTTCAATCCATGAAAAACGATCCCCGTCGGGACGTGACGTGGCATTGAACTTATAAAGTAATGAGTTAAAAAGTGCTTCCGGCTGGAGGGAAAGATCCGGGTTTGCGGGAATTTTGTCGTTCCAGTAATACCATGTTTTCATCTGATCAACAATCCATTGACTGGTTTCCACGTCGGTAGCCGGGTCAACGTTTTTATCGCGGCAAGCACTTAGAAATCCGGTTATCACAAACAGCAAAAGCAAGATTTTTTTCATTACGTTGATTTAGATTGCGGACAAAAAAACCTCTTCAATTATATCACATGCAGCATTCATTTGTTCTTCATTAATAACAAGCGGCGGAGCAAACCGGATCTTGTTACCGTGTGTCGGTTTGCAGAGTAGACCTTTGTCCATCATCTTGTAACACAGATTCATAGCTGTCGGGCTTTCCTCGGTATCATTAATCACAATCGCGTTCAACAATCCCTTGCCTCTAACTAACGATATCAGACTGCATTTCTGCTGTAAATCTGAAATTCTTTTACGAAACAGCTTCCCCATCACTTCTGCGTTATCAGCAAGGTTTTCTTCTTCGACTACCTGTAAGGCAGCGATGGTGACTGCACAGGCCAGCGGATTTCCACCATAGGTAGACCCGTGCTCACCGGGAGCGATGGTAAGCATGATCTCATCATTCGCAAAAGCGGCCGAAACAGGCATTGTGCCGCCGGATAAGGCTTTTCCCAGCACAAGAATATCCGGTTTCACATTTTCCCAGTCACATGCCAGCCGCTTGCCTGTTCTGCCAATTCCGGTCTGAACCTCATCCGCAATAAATAAAACATTGTATTTTGTACACAAGTCACGCACGCCTTTTAGATAACCTTCCTGCGGAACAACCACACCGGCTTCTCCCTGAATCGGTTCAACCATAAATCCGGCTATATCAGGGTCACTCTTGAAAGTATTTTCAAGTGCTTCCAGATCATCATAAGGAATAATCAGAAATCCGGGCAGAAAAGGACCATAATCATCCGTACTGGACGGATCCGTGGAGGACGATATGGCAGCCAGCGTGCGTCCCCAGAAATTTCCCGAAGCATAAACCGTTTTGGCTTTATCAGGCTGAATTCCTTTGACTTTGTAGGCCCATTTACGCGTAAGTTTTAAGGCCGTTTCACCACCTTCCACGCCCGAATTCATCATCAGCACTTTATCATATCCAAAGTACTCGCACAAAAACTTTTCGCATTCTCCCAGTTTGTCACTGTAAAAAGCACGCGAGGTTAACGTCAGCTTTTGCGCCTGTTCAATCATGGCACCAATAATTTTCGGATGACAATGTCCCTGACTAACTGCACTGTATGCCGATAAAAAATCAAGGTATTGCTTTCCTTCCACATCCCATACATACACGCCGGAACCCTTCGAAAGCACTACGGGCATCGGCTTATAGTTATGCGCTCCGTATTTACCTTCCAACTCCATAGCACGCTGCGTTGCCTCAAAAGTGGTCATCGTGTCTGTATAGTTTGCCATTATATTTACGTTTAAGCGGATTCTTTCGATTTACAGGTTGTAAAATTACGCAAATTGAGTGTTTTTTTAGGGTAGAAATCCGGATTAGGAATTAAAAAGAATACAGGATATAAGATTATTGGTCTTTGATTTGGAAAGATCGGGCAACGGAAACCATATTTCTTTTTATATTTATCTGATAACACCTTCATTCGAAACATCTTATCATTTTGTTTTCTGACAAAACCATGAAGAGAAACGCTACTTTATACTTAAAAGTAATCTTGCTTTTATCTCTGCCAACCACATTCGCCATCCAAGCCAAAGCCCAGATAACCAACCCAAAATACAATAAGGCACTGGCAGATTCTTTGGGCGCTGATGACTATGGTATGAAGCAGTATGTGCTGGTGATCCTGAAAACAGGCAGCAATAACATTGTTGATAAGCAAAAAGTCGACAGCCTTTTCCGGGGACATATGGGCAATATCAACAGACTCGCCACGGCCGGCAAACTGGTAGTGGCTGGTCCGTTAAAGAAAAACGACAAGACCTATCGCGGAATTTTCATTCTAAATGTTAAAACCATCGAGGAAGCCAACAGCTTACTTGAAACCGACCCGGCGATAAAAGAAAAATTACTTGAAGCCGAAACGTTTATATGGTATGGCTCTGCGGCATTACCCATGTACCTCCCAAATCACGAGAAGGTAGAAAAATTAAAGATCTGAGTTATTAAACCTTATCACGAATAATATTTTAAGGAAGTTTTGACGTCGGCTTGGCGCCCCCGACTTTCGGCAATCGGCCTTCGTCTAAAATGTCTTTTTAGTATTAACCTGATAGCTGACGGCCGATAGCAATACAAATTAAATCGTGATAATGTCTATTAAATATCTGTTTCTCTATGGAATATCAATACCGGATTGCCACTGATCAGGATATGGATGGTCTTCAAAAACTCGGCTTAAATGCCTATGGTCAGTTTAAAGATATTTTTACAGAAGAAAACTGGATCAGGCTGCATACTTTTTTGACAAGCGAAAATACGTATCCCGACCTGCTTTCAAAGTCGGTGTGTTTTGTTTGCGAAAAAAGCCGGGATATTATCGGCATGGCATTTTTTATTTCAAAAGGTAATCCCACAGATATTTTCCACACAGACTGGTCTTACATCAGAATGGTAGGCGTTCATACCGATTTCAGCGGAAAGGGAATTGGTAAGCAACTGATGCAAAAATGTATTGACCGGGCCAGAGAAACAGGCGAAAATGTCATCGCACTGCACACGTCCGAATTCATGCATGCTGCCCGGCATATCTATGAAAACATGGGTTTCAAACGGGATAAGGAACTGGAAAGAAGGCTTGGGAAAATGTATTGGCTTTATCTGCTGGAATTGTGATATATTTCCAGTTGATTTTGCGTTTCCGGATTTGAGAAAAATAATGATTTGTGATATGATGTCAGCCTGTAAATGTTCGATTCTGCTCTTTCTTTTTCTATTTCCGCTGACATCCGCTTTATCTCAAAAAGTACAGATCCAAATCGTAAGTCCACCCGAACTGAAAGGAAGAAAAGCCGTGCTGCTGACCCGTGAAAAAGGATTTGCCGCTACGGTGCATTCCATAAAACTGTACTCGGATATGTTCAATCTTGATATTGAAAATGATCTTGTGCCGGATTTGTACCAGCTGCATGTTTCCCAGATTAACAGTTCCCTATTCTTCTTTCTTGAACCAGGAATTAAAATACAGCTCGATACACTTGATTTGTCAAAATCGATTGTGTCAAATTCAAAAAGTACGCAGGAATGGCGGCTGTTTGAAAATAACATCCAACATCCTTATGACGCCAGAATAAAATATTACTCCAAACGAGAAACGCAGGCAAGAAAATCAAAAAACGCGGATAGTCTTTCGCACTGGATTGACATTCAGTCGATTGAAAAAGAAGACCTTGTAAAAAAGACGGGCGATTTTATCCTGGCCAATCCGGCATCCTATGTGAGTTTATACCTTCTAAAAATCAACTGGTATGCGTTTCAGGACAAAGGAATTTTTGAGAAGCTCGACAGATCATTGGCTATACACCGGACTTATGCTTTTTTAAGAGAGAAAAACAATAAGAAAATAGTTAGAATGGAACAGTTGAAAACTTTAAAGTAACTGAAACTACTGACAATCAATCTCATGACAAAGAATAGCGCGGATGTAGATCAATATATTTCGGGTTTTCCAAAAGAGACGCAGGAGATTTTGCAGACCTTACGGTTGGCACTCCAAAAAGCGGCTCCCGATGCCGAAGAAATTATCAATTACGGCATCCCCACCTTATCTTTAAAAGGGAATCTTGTGCATTTTGCAGCCTATAAAAACCACATCGGATTCTACCCTGCGCCGTCGGGGCTCGAAGCATTCAGGAACGAGCTAGCTGGTTATAAAGGTGCGAAAGGATCCGTACAATTTCCCATCGATCAGCCGCTGCCATTGGAACTTATCTCGAAAATCACACAATTCCGGGTTGAGGAAAACCTGGCAAAAGCAGAATTAAAAACCAAAAAGAAAACGCCTGCAAAAAAGAAACTTTCCGATGAAGAGCAAGTCACGGAACATATTCTGAAACTGGATCCGCAACTGGCAGAAATTATTCAGTATATACGTAAAACGATTCTGGATATTGATTCCGAAATTGGAGAACACATCAAATGGAACAATCCGTGTTTCTATTACACCGGCGAAATGAAGCCTTTCGAGCCGAAGGAATATAAACGGGAGATCGTGGTTATGAACCTATACAAGGGCAGAATTATGCTGGTTTTTCCAAGCGGCGCCAAAGTAAATGATCACTCAGGATTTTTGGAAGGTAATTACCAAGACGGAAGACGAACGGTTGTTTTCAAAGATTTGGAGGACGTAAAATCCAAGGAAAAAAATCTGCGGGAGGTAATAGAAACGTGGCTTACGCTGGTGGAAAAATGAGATTCTTCTCTTTCTTGCTTGCGCGTCCCAATATCCGTACCTTTGCATCATAATCTCAAAGGGGTGCCCTACCTAACGGGCTGAGATCATACCCATATTACCTGATCCGGATAATGCCGGCGTAGGAAGAGAAAGCTAAACTCAGGACCAGCGAAAATCACATTAAACCTATTGATTTTCAAAACTTACCTGATACGCTGAATCGAATAACTATTTTTTATTGAACCAAAGGATAGGTGGCCCCTTGCCTGTTCGTAACAATTAATGATCGCAATGCGAAAAGTTACGACCTGTCTTTTAACACTCGTTATCAGCACATTGATGAGCATATCTGTTTTTGCTCAGAAAACATTAACCGGTCATATCACCGACCAGGAAGATGGAAAACCCTTGCCGGGAGCTACTGTCCGTGCAGGAGAAATCCGCGGTACAACTACGGATGCCAATGGAAAATTCATTCTTCGTACAATTCCTGCCAATGCCACAATCCTGGAAATATCCTACATCGGCTATCAATCGGTAAAACTGGAAATCGCCAAACTTGCGGCAGAAAACCAGGTTGAAATCAAATTGCAAAAAAGTACTTTCCAGGCTGATGAAGTGATCGTCAATGCAACGCGGGTCACCGATAAATCCGGAATGGCCTACACAAACGTAAATGCAGAAGCGCTGAATAAACAAAACCTGGGACAGGATTTACCTGTATTGCTCAACTTCACACCTTCTCTCGTGAGTACGAGTGATGCCGGTGGCGGCGTGGGTTACACAGGTGTCCGAATCCGCGGCACCGATGCAACCCGTATTAACGTCACTGTCAACGGAATCCCTTACAACGATGCAGAAAGTCAAGGGGTTTTTTGGGTAAATATGCCCGATCTCGCTTCTTCTGTTAACAGCATTCAGATTCAGCGCGGTGTAGGAACATCAACAAACGGAGCTGGCGCTTTCGGGGCCACGATTAATATCAGCACCAATGCTTTCCGTAAAGAAGCTTATGCTGAGCTCAATAACTCCTATGGTTCTTTCAACACATTCAAAAACACGATAAAAATCGGCAGTGGTTTAATCAAAGATAAATTCACCTTCGACGCTCGTTTGTCACGTGTTTCTTCTGACGGTTATGTAGATCGCGCCTCTTCTGAATTACATTCCTATTATTTATCAGGTGCTTATTTTGGTGGGAAAAGTTTTGTCCGGGTTAATGTATTTTCAGGAAGCGAAAAAACGTATCAGTCCTGGAATGGCGTACCGGAAGCGAAACTCCGTGGCGACCGGGAGGAAATTTTATCCTATATTGACAGAAACGAACTTGATGAAAAAGATGCCGACAATCTACTTAACGCCGATAACCGGACTTACAATTCCTACACCTATAAAAACGAGGTTGATAATTATCGTCAGGATCATTATCAGATTGTTTCCTCGCATACTTTAAGTAATAAACTTACATTAAACCTGAACGGATTCCTTGTCCGTGGATTGGGATATTATGAGCAATATCGAAAAAATGATAATTACAGTAACTACAATTTACCCAACGTTATCATTGGCGGAGACACATTAAAGAGTACCGACCTGATCCGTCGCAGATGGCTGGATAATTATTTCTACGGATCTACTTTTTCTCTGGATTACAACAGCTTCAAAAAGCTGACAGCCAGTGTTGGCGGCGGGTATAATGAATATCACGGCGATCACTATGGAGAAATTATCTGGGCCAGAAATGCCGGAACTACGGACAATGAGCAGCGTTATTATTTCAACAAAGGCATTAAAAAAGATTTCAATATTTATGGAAAACTTTACTATCAATTCACTGAAAAACTGAATGCTTTTGGCGATCTGCAATACCGCAGGGTAAGTCATAAAATTGACGGGATGGACAATGACCTGTTATCGTTTGACTTTGATCAATCGTATTCTTTTGTAAATCCGAAGGCCGGCATTACCTATCAGCTGGCACCGCAAAGCTCCGTTTATGCTTCTTATAGCGTAGGTAATAAAGAGCCAAACCGTGACGATTTTACAGCATCCACAACCCGGATTTTCCCGAAAAGTGAGCGATTGAATAATGTTGAAGCTGGTTTTCGTATGCAAAAAGGCATCTGGGCAATTTCAGCAAACTACTATTTGATGCATTATAAAAACCAGCTTGTTCTGACCGGGCAGATCAATGACGTCGGGAATGCGATACGGGTAAATGTTCCGAAAAGCTACCGGACTGGTATTGAACTGGAAGGTGCCATTGCCTTTAATTCACACCTGAAATGGAATGCAAACGCGACTTTCAGTCAGAATAAGATTGCCAATTTCTCGGAATACATTGTAAACTATGATACGGAAGACTACGATATCATCAACCACGGGAAATCAGATATTTCATTTTCACCCAATGTCATTGCCGGAAGTCAGTTTACATACAGTCCGCAGAAAAATCTGGAATTTGCATTGTTAACAAAGTACGTTGGAAAACAATATCTTGACAATACGGCCAACGAATCCAGAAAACTGGACGCTTACCTGACAAACGATATACGCCTTACTTATACGTTAAAACCAGTCTGGGCCAAGGAAATTACATTGAATTTCCTGTTGAATAATATTCTCAATGAGCGCTACGAATCCAATGGATATACGTACGGATATATTTCAGGAGAAAAGCTGACACAGGAAAACTTTTACTTCCCGCAAGCGGGGCGGAACTTCCTGGTTGGCATAAATTTTCATTTTTAAGTTTTAAGGAATTTTTAAATTAGAACGAGAACGTCGGTTGGCGTTCTCGTTCTAATTTAAAAATAGACTGATATTATTTACTACGGTGCGATGCACCTTGACCAGAACGGCATCCTTCAATATCACTATCTTAAAAATAGGTGCAGCGCACCGTAATAACCTTAATAAAATAAAAATTTACCTGATAATTTCTTTCTCCTTCAACATCCCGATATATTTTTCAGGATTCAATCTTCCTGAAAAAAAACTCTCTGCTGTTTTCTCCTCGGCCAACTTTAACTGCCCCGAAATCGTTTCCATCAATTCGGGACTTAACGGTGCTTTGCCTACATAGGTGAAAACCGCTTGTTTTTTGCCATCAATAACAAGGTAATGTAATTGGTGATGATCTTTTTCTGAATAAGATTCGAATCCCTGCTTTTGCAATGCTCTCTGAATATCCTTACTTTTTCTCGCTTTCATTTGATCGCCTTAACAATAGTCAACAATTTATTTTTCATCACAATCGCCTCATCTGCCAACGCGCTGTCCGATTCCTGAGCGAAGTTTTGATACAGCGCATGAAAACAGAAGTTGAATGCGGCCTCAGCTTCCTCTCTCGTTGTTCCCCAAACACAAAGATCCAAAGGCTGAAAAGCAATGACATAAGCCTGATTTTCGAAGTTCACTTCACAATTCAGCTTTTCATGCAAGACATATAATTTTTCATCATATTTGATGATATCCGGACTGAACGGATAAGTACCGTGCTCCATCTCCTCGATCAAAAGCACTTTTTTAATATCTTTTTTGCTTAAATCGACGGAAGAATCTTTCCCGCCAATTTTTGCATATATCTTCGCGAAACGATAAACTGTTTTCTCTTTTTTAATTTTCTCCTTTTTCGGGAAGTAGCGATCTGTAAAACTTTTATCCGGCTGTCTCAGATTTAGTTTTTTACCTTTTGCGTCAATCAGAAAAAGCTTGAAAGGCCTGTCTGAAGCCGAAGCTGTGAAAAGCGGTTTATAGATACGGCTCCTTTCGTCCGGCGTATATTTCTCAATAATCCTGGTCATATACTGAGGCTCTTCAAAATTCCCGAACAGGATGTTTTTCTTGAAATCCGCAAACGCGTTTCTTTTCCAATCATCGATATCGGTGGTGAAAAGGCTTGGCGGTTCTACAATATTGGAAGCAACCGCGGCTTCAAAACTGCTGAATTTAAGATCGACCACTAACAATTCCAGCTCCTTTTTCAAACCATCCAAAACCTTTGGCGATTTTTCATAAGCTGCCCTGAACTTATCATTTTTGAGAAATTCGATTTCAATAAAATTCAAAAATGAAGTGTTGAGATTATTTAAAACCGTGATAACCGAAGATAATCTTGCCGTATGTCCGGCAGTTTGTTGAGGGTCAATCTGAAATCTAAACGCAATTCTCCTTAATTCTTCCAGCATTATAAAACATCCTTTAATAATAGGTAACTACAAATATCATTGTATCTCAGAAAAAAATGGCACTGATTCTGAAAATATTTTGATCTTTTGTAAGTTTTCCCAAATAAAAGACTGTATTCAGATGTAATCACCGGTCAAAGACTATTGTTTTACCTTATTTGTTTCAGTCTGAAGGCTTAACCCCCGTCGACCAGAATCCATTTCCTTTTATTTTTATCAAAGGAAAACTGGTACGAAGTTTCTTTTTTATTCCGGGCATCTTCGATACCATAGTTAAATGCTGTCGCCTCAATCAGCATGTTTCCCTTTTCATCAAAACGAAGTGTCCTCGCCCGGTCCTTGTCTGATGTCCCTTTATGCAAAAGTGTTCCTTCCGAACGGACTTCCCCGATAAATTTCCCGTCATGTGTTAATTCCACAGAATAGATATCAGAAGTCCGCAATCCGCCAAAATACAATCGTTTTTCTCCTGAAAAACCACCTACGAAAACAGCTGCTGCATCATGACCTTTCAGCTCGTCTGTAATTTTACCGTCCTCAGGGTCAATGACATAAATAATTCCGTTTTCTTTATTTTTAGTACTTCCTGCTATACTACTGACATATAATTTCTTACCGTGACAATCGTAATAAATGCCCAGTACCGCAAATGGAATAGAACCTTTAACACGATCCGATTCGGGAAGTTCTGTTAGCACATCCATTTTCCCGGTTTCAGAATCTATTTTATAAACCTTGTTCATCTGATTTAAAGGAATCCCCGGCTCATTTTCTTTGGGAAGGGGAGCGGTGTAGATATTTCCGGCAGCATCGGTAGTCGTTTGTCCCATCCAGCCGTTTTTGTTCCAGGTTACGTCCTGATAAGACCTTTTACTGGCTGAGTCAGCCACCTTTCTGGGATATTCCACCAATACGATTCCCCTGATATTAGCCTCGTTGGTAGACATACCGGAACGTGTTGGATCAAAACCTAATTCTTTTATAAAAGGGGCGGTAGATCTGCATGGCGACATTCCGATCTGCTTCACTTCCTCTTCTGTCATCTTTTTTTCCCCACAGGAAATGATAATAACAGCCAGGAAAACTAGGGCACAGGTAACTTTCATATTCATTTTCTGTTTTCTTATTATGCTTAAAAACCATTCCACCAAATCTGGTTTTTCCGTCCAGCCCCACTTGATATCAATAATACCCCCATGTATTCAATTTGTTCCTGTTACTTCACCATTTTCTTCATCTACTTTAAACACATAATTCCTACCTTTGCGCCATGAAATTGAAAAATGATCTTTTGCTTAGGGCCGCACGTGGTGAGAAAGTGGAGCGTACTCCGGTCTGGATGATGCGTCAGGCGGGAAGAATTTTGGCAGAATACCGCGCTGTGCGCGAAAAAGCCGGAAGTTTTATTCAACTCGCTACCACACCGGAATTAGCCGCCGAAGTTACCATACAACCTGTTGATTTGTTAGGCGTTGATGCCGCAATTATATTTTCAGACATTCTGGTAGTTCCCGAAGGTATGGGATTACCATATGAAATGGCTGAACAAAAAGGGCCCATTTTCCCAGCAACTGTTAACACGATTGCCGATCTTGACAAACTCAGAATTGCAGATCCTGAGAACGATCTGGGATATGTGCTGGAAGCCATTCGTCTTACCAAACAAGGACTCGGTAACAGAGTTCCTCTTATTGGTTTTGCGGGCGCGCCATTTACTATTTTCTGTTACATGACAGAGGGAAAGGGTTCCAAAACGTTTTCAGTTGCCAAAAAACATTTGTACGCCGATCCTGAATTTTCTCATTTGTTATTACAAAAAATAACAGACAGCACGATCGCTTACCTGAAAGCGCAGGTTGTCGCAGGCGCGGATCTTGTCCAGATTTTTGATTCCTGGGCAGGAATACTTTCCCCCGAACAATATAAAACGTTCTCTTTGCCATACATCAAGCAGATCTGTGATGCCATCAGTGAAGTGCCGGTAACGGTTTTTGCCAAAGGCGCATTTTTCGCGAGAGAAGAAATCGGGAAATTAAATTGTTCGGTTGTAGGATTAGACTGGAACATGGACATTACTGAATCCCGTCAGCTAATTCCAAATAAAACGTTACAAGGAAATCTTGATCCATGCGTACTATATTCTTCTTTCGATCAAATCAGAGCGGAAGTAAAGAAAATGGTGAGCCAATTCGGTACACAACGCTACATCGCCAATCTGGGTCACGGCGTGTATCCGGATATGCAGCCAGATAAGGTAAGATGTTTCATCGAAGCCGTAAAAGAATACTCGGCTGATTAATTGGGACACAGAAGGCCACAGAGCGGACGCCGCGCGGATAAAAAGAGGGACACAGAGTTTTAATTTTAGTATTACATCTCTATACCTTTGGTCAAATTTCTCTGTGGCTCACCCCTGTCCTCCGTGGTTCTCTGTGTAACCTAAAAAAATCTCCATGTCCCCAATAACAAAGTGCGTTTTCCTAGATCGTGATGGTGTCCTGAATGAAGACCTTAGCGATTATCTGCACAAACTTGAAGACCTGGTTATTCCGGAAGGAATGCCGGAAGCGTTGAAATTATTGAAAAAAGCAGGGTATTTATTGATCGTAATTACCAATCAGGCTGGTATTGCCAAGGGCTTGTATCAGTCGGATGCTGTGTATGCAATTCACGAGAAAATGCAGGAAGTTTCGGGAGGAATGCTGGATGATCTGTATTTTGCACCTTCTCACCCTGATTTTACCGGAAAATCACTTGCAAGAAAACCGGATTCTTTAATGCTGGAAAAGGCAATAGCAAAATATAATATTGATCCAAACCAATCCTGGATGATCGGTGACCGCGCGCGCGATATGGAGGCCGGACATAAAGTGGGCCTTAAAACCATTCATATTATCCCTGAAAGTGAAGTTTCAACAGGAGATTTTACCGCTATAAGTTTGTTTGAGGCGGCAAAGATAATCTTGAACCAGTAAACGCTAAGCGCGTACCTTAACTGGCTGCTTCTCAACTTTCAACGTAGAGCCATAGGCAGGACACTGATGCTTTGTACAGGAAGATGCAAAGCCGATTGTTCCACAAACAGCCAAAAGAAAGAATACTTTTTTCATAAGATTTTAGAGTAGTATAAGAACGTTAGTGATAACACTTCAAATTTAGGAATGAATTCGTAAGATTAACGAATTCATTCCAAGAACGTTATATAAAATATCAATTTTTTGTTTCAACCAGCTCTTCTTCTGCCTCGACACCTGCTTCTTCTTTAAGTACCGGAGCAACATAAGATTCATCTTTGAAACCCAGAATACGCAGCATCGAATCGCTGTCCTGCTCCTCAGCAAAAACACGCGTAGTAATTTTGCCTTCTTCGTCCCGGTCGATCAAAACATGTTTTGGCGCAGGAATAAGGCAGTGCTGAATTCCTCCGTAGCCGCCCAAAGATTCCTGATAAGCACCGGTATGGAAAAACCCGATATACTGTTTCTCAGACTCTTCCTCAAAAATTGGCATATACAAATCCGCGCTATGCATTTCACTGTTATAAAAATCCTGTGAATCGCAGGTCAGACCGCCCAGGTTTACCTTTTGGTATGGACTATCCCAGTTATTGATCGGAAGCATGATGTATTTCTGGTTCATACCCCACGAATCAGGAAGCTGTGTGATAAACGATCCGTTGATCATGTACCAAAGCTCTTTATCATTCTGCAACTTTTTGTCGATGATCTCGTAAATCACTGCACCACTTTCGCCAACCGTATAACTTCCAAATTCTGTAAAGATATGCGGAACAGGTACGTTATTCTTGTTACAGATCCACTGAATATTTTCAATAATCTCATCGATCATCTGCTGATAATCATATCCTGACTGCAAAGAAGTCTGGATTGGCAAACCACCTCCGATATCGATCGAATCCAGTTCAGGACAAATTTTCTGCATTTCGCAGTATTTGAACATGAAACGCGTCAGTTCACTCCAGTAATATGCGCTGTCCTTAATTCCTGTATTAATAAAGAAGTGAAGCATTTTTAGTTTAAAACGAGGATTCGACTCGATTTTGTCCTTATACAACTGCTGCACATCATTATAGCGAATCCCCAGACGAGATGTATAAAATGCAAAATTCGGTTCTTCATCCGTTGCAATACGCATTCCGAAGTTTACCGTATCCGCTGTTACCTGCTGCTCGTAAAATTCAATTTCTTTAAGGTTATCCAAAATTGGAATAACGTTGAAACCTTCGTTGATCAGTTCGCTCAGGTATTGAGTATACAACGGACGTTTGTATCCGTTGGCAAGAATAAAAGTCGACTTGCTGATTTTTCCACGGCGATATAATTCCCTGATAATAGGGACATCAAAAGACGAAGAAGTTTCAAGATGTATGTTATGCTTCAGCGCCTCTTCCAGCACAAAACTAAAATGCGAAGATTTGGTACAATAACAATAAGTATAAGTTCCCTTATAATTATGTCTTTTAAATGCATTTTTGAAAAACATATTAGCATTCCCAATATGTTCACCAATTTTAGGCAGATAATTAAGTTTCAAAGGCGTACCATGTTCCTTGATGATGTCCATCAGTGGTACATTGTTGAACAGCAATTCATTTTTGTCAACGTTAAATTCCATCGTAGGGAACTCGAACGTTTGCTGAATCAGGTCAATGTAGCTTTTCATTTATTTTTTTTCGCGGTAGCAGTTAATGGATTTGAATAAATAATTGAATTTTGTCTTGTTTATTTTTAATTCTTACAGCCTCTTTCCGTCTCCTCAGTCTGAATTGTTTAACGGCTAACAGCGGTCAAAATAAAAGACCCGAAATTTGGTCAGAATATGTATTAATTCCAAACATCATTTAACTTTAAAACATTCCGTCAAATTACTTTATCCTTCATATTTTAGAGTTCATACTTCAAATAGGCCATTTGATAATTTTTTGATAGGTAAATTTCTATTTCAGGATTTACTTTAAACTGTGAAAAATGATCCGATCCGGTTTATTCTACGGGCATTAGTCGTTTTGAAACTACCCTGCTGTTTCATATCATACCTTTATAAAGTACAAAACAAGAAACTGATTGAAGTAAAACGTACTAACTGTTTAACTTATTTAAACAAACCATATCAAATGTAAAAACCTTACAGAGTAATTTAACAGTGAGCAGATTAACAAATCTTTAAATTAAAGAATGTGCCGGTTGTAATCGATTGAATGCCATTTTGGAAAACTTTCAACATTATTAAAGTTTTCATAGTTTTTATCATCGGAAAATTTCAACTTTACTCCGTGAAAGAAAGAATTATCAAAGAAGCATTTAAACTCTTTTGGCGCTACGGCATCAAGAGTGTAACGATGGATGACATCGCGAAGGAACTTGGTATATCCAAAAGGACTATTTATCAGCACTACCCGGATAAGGAAGCAATTGTGATATTGGTTATAGAACAAGAGCTGGAAACCCAGAAATGCCAGATGGATAAAATGGATGAAGACAACCTAAATCCTGTTGCACAAATGATTTTAGGAGCCGACTATATGCGCGTTTCCCTGGCTCATATGAACCCGGTGGTTTTTCATGATCTGAAAAAATATCACCCACATGCCTGGGAATTATTTCATCGGTACAAACACGACTATATCATTAAAGAAATACGTGAAAATCTGATTGAAGGAGTTGAAACAGAACTTTACAGAAAGGATATCAATATTGATATGTTGGCTATTCTCAGAATTGAGCAGGTATTGATGGCGCTCGATCCTGAAATTTACCCGGCGGACAAGTTTAATATGATGAACGTCCAGATGGAATTTGTCCACCATTTCTTACATGGAATTCTGACCGAAAGAGGATTTAAATACTATACTAAATATATTGAAGAAATAACGCAGCCCGTAGCATTGAAAAGTATTAAAAGTCGCTAGAAGGCACAATGACAACTAGCGACTGGATGATTAGTTAGCTGGTTATATCGATAGTACCAACAGAATATCGGGTAACACCAAAAGGATACATGACAATAACATATTTAATATTTCCAATAAAATTGGCATTCCAGGCAGAAGTTCCTACGGTATACTGAAGGCGCGTCCTACCTGAAACTGTCACAGTAACTGGTACGGTGGTAGGTATTGGAACAGTATGTGTTGGAGAAAATATTTCCATGTAAGTTTCAATATTGGTGACCTCAGAGTTTGCATCTGTGTATGCTCTTGACTCTGCCTGAATTATCCAATTGTTAGAAATACCGACAGGCACATTTGTACAAGTCAGATAGCCTCTGACATACATAGTTCCATAAAAAGGAATATACAATGCACTTCCTTGTATTGATTCCGAATAAGGCCCCGTTCTGGCATTTGCACTTGGAAGTAACAGGTTACGTTTCTCAATTTTCTTAACTAAAATTTTATTTACTATGTCATCACTAACACTATTTGAAAGCTTTTCAATAAGATCTGACTGTCCTGTAAATTCCTTCAATTCTTTTACTTGCTCAGATGTGAATTGAAAAAGGCTGTTACCTAATCTTATCAAGCCTTTTTCATTTACCAATGATTCAACCAACGGTGGTAAAGTATTCTTAGGCCTAAGTATTCCAGTAATCTCAGAATTATTTAGAGCTTTTCTAAGCTCTAAAATTGATTCATCAACGAATTCCTTAGTCTCCGTTTTACTTTTCTCCTTAAATGATGTAAAACCATTTAATTTTTCAATATCGCCAATAAGTTTATCTCTTTCTGCCAGATCTTTTGCTTGCAATATGGAAACAAAATCAGAAACACCCGAGAACTTCAAATATCCGTTTTCAACCTCAGGTTTCAGATTGGAAATCGGCAATATTTCTGAACGGCTTTCCGTGTCCTGTTTTCCGGGATCTACCTCCTTACAGGAATACAAAAAAGATAAAGCGAGAATAAAAAGAATTAGTTTTTTCATTTTTATTTCTGTTTGATTAATAAATATTGGTTACTTATGCATAATATGAATATTATCCCATGAAAACAATAATAAGTTCAATTTTAATACTAGTTTTTTGCGTAGCCAAAATAACCAATGCACAACAAAGTTCCTTTTCGTTAAAGGAAGCTGTTGATTATGCCATAAAACATAACCTGAATGTAAAAAGCACGCAACTGGATGCCATTTCAGCAGAAGCCAGGATCGGTGAGGTTCGTGGTGCAGGTTTGCCCCAGGTTGCCGCCAATTTCAATTTGAGCGACAACGTGATTATTCAGCGCGTTTTCCTCCCGGCTAATGCTTTCGGAGATCCAAATGTTCCGGCTGATGCACCACCAGTTGCCGTTCAGTTTGGGGTAAAATATTCAGGAAGTGCATCGGCTACGTTGAACCAGTTAATTTTTAGCGGTTCCTATTTTATCGGATTACGCGCAGCGGCTACCTATCGTGAATTGGCAAGCAAAAATGTTACGCAGTCAAAAGTTACTGTTGCAGAAGCTGTTACCAAAGCCTACTATTCTGCACAGGTTTCAGAAGAACGTGCCAAAGTTCTGGATTTGAATATCAGCCGCGTGGATTCATTGAGACGCGAAACCAAGGCGATGAATGAAAGCGGATTTGTGGAATTGCTTGATGTAACCCGTCTGGAAGTTCAGATCAACAATTTGGTTACGGAACGCCAGAAAGTTCAGAATCTGATTGAATTGAGTTATACGCTTTTGAAATATCAGATGGGTATGGCGCTTGATGAAAAGATCACCTTAACCGACAAAGTCGACAACCTGAATATTGAAACATTAAGAGCTGATTTCTCTGATTACAAAGTAAACTACAACAGCCGCATCGAATATTCTTTACTGGATACACAGGAAAAACTGGCTGGACTCGATCTGAAAAATATTCGCGCAGGTTATCTGCCAAGTCTTTCTGCTTCTTTTGGATACGGTCATAACAATGGTAGAAATTCCCTGCCAGACCTTTTCGGTACCAAATGGTTCAACAACTCGCTCCTTGCACTGAATCTCAACATTCCAATATTCGACGGATTTATTAAGAAATACCAGGTAGAACAGAAAAAGGTTGCTTTGGATAAAGTGAAGCTTAACCAGAAACTTCTGGAACAAACCATTGACATAGAATCCAAGCAAGCTGCGATCAACATAAAAAATGCTTTTGCCACTTTGGAAACGCAGACGAGAAATGTTGATCTGGCCAAGGAAGTTGTGCGTGTAACCAAAATCAAATATAAAGAAGGTGTCGGTTCTAACATCGAAGTGATCAACGCGGAATCTGCCTTTAAAGAAGCACAAACAAATTATTTCTCTGCTTTATACGACATGCTGATTGCCAAAGTTGATCTGAGCAAAGCAAAAGGAGAGCTTTATAATGATTAATTCCGGGCCGCCGGTGGTAAATGGTTAATTGTTAATGGCGGCTCGTTAAAGAGCTCGTATCCAAAACAATTGACCGCCCCGGTATCCACAATTAACCATTAACACTTAACAATTAACCATTAAAAGAATTTATGAAAACACATATTTTATCTATAGCAATCGCTGCTGCTTTGCTGGCTTCTTGCTCAGGGGAGAAAAAGGACGGATTGGCTGGAAAAAAGGAAGAGTTGACCAAGCTTAAAACAGAACAGAGCGAAACAGACAAAAAAATAAAAACACTTGAAGCGGAAATAGCAAAACTTGACACCACAAAGAGAGCTGAAACCAATATAAAAGTAGTTACAGTGAAACCGCTTGAAGTCGGCACTTTAAGTCATTATGTGGAATTGCAAGGTTCCATTGATGCAAAAAACAGTGTGATGGTAACGCCGAAATCCGGTGGTGTGATCACGGCCGTTTATGTACGCGAGGGTGATCAGGTGAAAGCTGGTACTGCCATGGCAAAAGTGGACGACAGCATTTTGCGTGAAAGTATCGAGGAAGTAAAAACGCAGCTGACTTTGGCGAATACGATCTACAATAAACAAAAAAATCTTTGGGACCAGAAAATCGGGACTGAAATCCAGTTTTTACAAGCTGAGAACAACAAACAAAGTTTGGAAAAGAAACTGGTTACGCTGAACGCACAACTTTCGCAATCCAGAGTAGCGGCTCCAATTTCAGGTGTTGTGGATCAGGTTAATGTAAAAGTGGGCGAAACGGCGGCTCCGGGCGTTGGACTTTTCCGGGTGGTTAACCTGGGAAACCTGAAAGTGGTTGCTAAGGTTTCGGATACATATGCTGCGAGCGTAAAACGCGGTGATGAAATCCTGATCAGTTTTCCTGATTTGAATAAGGATTACAAGGCAAAAGTTTCTTTTGTTGGAACTACGGTTGATCCGCTTAGCCGCACTTTTTCCATAGAAGCAAATCTGCCTTCCAATTCTGCACTTAAACCAAACATGACCGCGAAAGTCCAGATCAATGACGCAACCAAGAAAAATGCGCTGATCGTTGACCAGAACATTATTCAGGGTACTGAAAAAGGACAGGTTGTTTATGTTGCGGTGAATGAAAACGGCAAGAAGATGGCTAAATCGAAAATTGTAAAAACAGGTTTGATTTACAACGGAAAAATTGAAATAACGGAAGGCTTACAGGCAGGAGACGAAATTATCACGACCGGATACCAGGAGGTTTCCGACGGACAAACGATTTCGTACTAACATTCACTTTCAGCTAGCATACCCATGAAATTTGAAGATCATAAAACCCTGAGTTTTACCAACTGGTGCGTAGAGAATCGGACAACGATTTACATCTTTACGGTTATCATCACGCTGGCGGGCTTCGTGGTATACAACAACCTGCCGAAGGAGCAGTTTCCTGATATCAAAATACCGCAGATTTATATCAATACAGTCTATTTTGGTACTGCTCCCGCCGATGTGGAGAATACGATTAACAAACCCATTGAAAAACAGTTGAAGTCGATCAATGGTGTAAAACATATTAAATCAAATGCTTTGCAGGACGTTTCGGTAATTCTGGTGGAATTTACACCGGATGTTGAAGTGTCTGATGCCTTGCAGCGTGTACGTGATGCGATTGACAAGGCCAAACAGGATTTGCCTCAGGAACTGGATTCAGGCCCGACAGCGCAGGATGTAAACTTTTCGGAATTCCCGATCATGAACATCAACCTGGCTGGTAATTATTCGCTGAAACAATTGAAGGAATATGCGGAAGATATGCAGGATGCGATTGAAGCGATGCCGGAAATCAGCCGTGTGGATATCGTTGGTGCGCTGAACCGTGAAATTCAGATCAACCTGGATTTGCCTCGTATGCAATCAACCGGTTTGACTTTCACAGATATTCAGACTGCCGTTCAGAGTGAAAACATTAACGTTTCGGGCGGTGATCTCAAAGTTGGGAATATGCGTCGTACGCTTCGTGTAAAAGGTGAATTCCTGGACATGACCCAGCTTGCGAATCTGCGTATCCGTACCGGAACGGGCGCTGTTGTTCGTTTGGGTGATATTGCCGAAGTGACGGATAGTTTTGAAGAACAACTTGATTTTGCCCGTCTGGATAACAAATCCGTAATCACGCTGAACGTGATCAAAAGAGCCGGTTCCAACCTGGTAAAAGCGGCTGATGATATTGAAGTGATCATTGATAAAATGAAGGAATCCGAATTGCCGCAGGGACTGGATATCCGCATCACAGCCGATCAGTCGGAACGTACACGGGCAGATTTGCATGAGCTGATCAATACCGTTATTATCGGTTTCATCTTCGTGGTTTTGGTACTGATGTTCTTCATGGGTATCCGTGATGCGATTTTTATCGGACTTTCCGTACCGCTTTCTGCGCTGGTTGCCTTTGTATTAATGCCGGTGTTAGGCCCGTTGATCGGTACTTCTTTCACCCTGAACACCATCGTACTTTTTGCCTTCCTGCTCGGGATTGGTCTCGTGGTGGATGATGCGATTGTGGTTATTGAAAATACCCACCGTTTATTCAACAATCACAAGGACTGGACGATCCAGCAGGCTGTGAAAGCGGCTGCTGGTGAAGTTTTCGTACCCGTACTTTCCGGTACGTTGACAACGATTGCACCGTTTTTCCCGCTGCTTTTCTGGCCGGGAATTGTCGGGGATTTTATGAAATTCCTGCCGCTGACCTTGATTTTGACGCTGATGTCATCCCTTTTTGTGGCTTATGTGATCAACCCCGTTTTTGCGGTAACGTTCATGGGCCGTCATGAAGATGAAAAAGAAAAACACGATACGAGCATCAAAGCAATCATGCGCCCGATGTTGATTTTGGCTGCGATGGCATTGGTTGGTTATTTTGTCGACCGCGGTGTGGGTAACTTCTTTGTGATTATCCTCGTACTTTTTGTTTTCAACCATTACATTCTGACGCCGAAAATTCTTGTTCCTTTCCAGGACAAATTACTTCCGGCGCTTAAAAATAATTACAAAAAACTGATCACCTGGCTGATCAAAGGGTACCGTCCGGTATTTGCGATCCTTTCGATGGTTGTTCTTTTGATCGCGACGTTTATCATTGTCGGTATTGCCAAACCGGAAGTGCAATTCTTCCCGAGCGGCGATCCGGATTATATTTATGTGTATAACAAACTGCCTTCGGGGACAGATGCGCTTACGACGGATTCGATTACCAAGGTGATTGAAAAACGTGTGTTCTCAGTTTTGAAAACAGAAAAAGCGATGAATATCGTGAACTCGGTCATTTCCAACGTCGGTAAAAATGCCGGTGACCCGAACAACCCGGACCGTGCCGCAACACCTCATAAGTCCAAAGTGACGGTGGCTTTTGTCAAAAGTGAATCCCGTGACGGTCGGTCGACACAGGAATTGCTGACCAAAGTACGTGATGCAGTAGCCGGAATTCCCGGAACTGAAATTTCCGTGGAACGTGAAAGTACCGGCCCTCCTACCGGAAAACCGATTTCGATTGAAATTTCGGGTGATGATTTTGAGGAATTGCAGGTATTGGAAAAAGATCTTTTGAAACGTGTACAAAACTCCGGTATCGCAGGAATTGACCAGTTGAAATCCGATCTGGTAACAAACAAACCGGAAATCACGATTGATATTGACCGGGAAAAAGCACAGCGTGAAGGGATTAGTTCTTCACAGATCGCTCTCTCGATCCGTACAGCGCTTTTCGGTCTGGAAGTTTCCAAATTCCGTGATGCGAAAGATGAATATCCGATCATGGTCCGTTTGAAAAAAGACGACCGTCAGCAGATTGAAAAACTGTTGAGTCTGAATATTGTATACCGTGATATGAATTCCGGCGGCGCGCTTCGTCAGGTTCCGATAACGTCCGTTGCCAACATTTCTTACTCGACAACATTCAGCCAGATTAACCGGAAAGATCAGCAACGCATTGTAACACTGAGCTCTGATGTATTGCCGGGATATAATGCCAACGACATTGTGGCTCAGATCCAGGAATTGGTAAATAACGTGAAAGTGCCAAGCGGCTACAACGTAAAAATGGGTGGTGAGCAGGAAGACCAGGCCGAATCCATGAACTTCCTGACCGGCGCATTTGGTGCAGCGATTTTGCTGATCTACCTGATCCTGGCTACGCAGTTTAACTCGGTCGTGAAACCGCTGATCATCTTTTTTACCATCGTGCTTTCGCTTATCGGGGTATTACTTGGTTTTGTGATTTTTGACAAAACATTCTCCGTGATCATGTCCGGTGTGGGTATCATTGCACTGGCCGGTATTGTGGTGAAAAACGGGATTTTGCTTATTGAATTTATCGATGAACTTCGCGGACGCGGTTACCCGCTGCGCAATGCAATTATCGAAGGCGGCGCAATTCGTCTTACGCCTGTATTGCTGACAGCTTCGGCGGCGGTACTGGGTCTGATTCCGCTAGCATTCGGTATTACGCTGGATTTTGTGGCGCTGTTCAGAGATTTCGCCCCTAACCTTACAACAGGTGGAGCAAGTTCCGTGTTCTGGAATATCCTAGCCTGGACGATCATCATGGGACTTACCTTCTCGACCATCCTGACGCTTCTGCTCGTTCCGTGTATGTATTACGTCAACGAAAAAGTCCGCGACAAATGGTTCCGTAAAGGCAAGCAGGAAGTCGTCAATCCAAACTGGCAGAACGAGAGTATTTAATTTGTTTGTTTCTTTAAACGAAGAGGCATTTAAACGCAGAGTGAAAAGAGTTTAACGCGGAGTTACACAGAGATTATAAAAAAAATAAAAAACTCTGCGTAACTCTGCAAAAAACTCCTTTACTCTGCGTTTAATTTTAATTACTTTTGCAGCCTTAGAACATCACGGGATGTGGCGCAGCTCGGTAGCGTGCTTGCATGGGGTGCAAGAGGTCGCAGGTTCAAATCCTGTCATCCCGACACTGATTATCAGACACTTACAGGTTTAATTGTAAGTGTCTTTTTTGTCTAGTCGAACATCAGTCGAACATTTTTGTTGGTATTGTTTCGGTTTGTCTCATTTCCGTCAATTACAAACTGATGATTTTTTTATGATGAATACCCCATTTGCTTAATTCTAAGACAACGGTATGCAACGACTTACCATGCGGTGTAATTCCGTATACCATTTTTGCGGGACTGAAATCAACAGGCTTTCTTTCGACTAGTAGATTTACTTCGAGTTCCCTAAGTTCTCTGGCTAACATTCGATCCGTGATATCCGGGATGTCATTAGCCAATTCTCCAAAGCGCTTCTGGTTATAGGATAACGAAATCAGGATAGGCAGCTTCCATTTGCCGTTCAACACATATAGTGCATCAGTAACTGATCTTATCAGATAATGCAACTCCTTTGGGCTTTCTTCTCCTGGGTCTGAGGGTTCCATAGGCTATAACGGATGATAGTAAAACTAATAAATTGAGAGCTTAATTTTGATCGTAAATATATATTAATGATCAGTAATACCATGGGAACAAACAGGCAAATAGACGCAGTGGAAATAGCTAATCTTCTTTACAGTTATTGTGAGTTAATTGACTCTGGCGATCTTGCTTCTGCATCATTTCTTTTTAAGGACGCAGAGTTAAAAATGATCACTTCACCCGGGCTACAGGACTACAAAGCAATGCTGTCGCTATTGGAACAGGTTATTATAATCTACCCGGATGGTACTCCCCGGACAAAACATGTACTGAGCAATCCTATCATCCATATTGAGGGAACAACAGCGACCAGCAGGTCGTACTATACAGTCTTCCAGATAACTGAAAATATACCACTTCAGGTAATCGCAACGGGCCGTTATCTGGACAGATTTGAATTGGTTAACAGCAACTGGCGTTTTTCGTATAGGGAAAGCAGGTCCGATATGCTTGGAAATATTTCTGGACATCTCAGGCTTGACGACAGTCTTTCTATGATTCTGAATACAGCCAAAAAATAAAGCAAATTTCCGTCGGCTAAGGCTTCACAGCATTCATAAACCCGACTATTTGGAAGCTCCTGACCGATCTCCTGCAATCGGAAGCCTCGAACTTGGCATCAAGATACCTTTCCCGTCGCAATTCAAGACTACATATTCAATTTTCCAAAACGATCACTAACAACCAGAATTAAGCAGTTGATATTCTACCACAAAAAAGGTAAGGATTTATCTGCTCGTTAAATCTGCATATTTATCAAGAATGATTAAGACAATCAAAATTGTATAAATCTCAATAAGACCAATAACCAAAATTGCTTCGGGCTATTGTGGTAAACTTAACTGCACCTATCAATCAGCACTGCCGAGATAAATAAAAGCCCCAGCTTCATTACTTGCCACAGGACAAGTGCAGCCGGTTTTATTCCCACTTCCTTTGCATAACAAATAACAAAACGAGCATATGGAAAACGAAAAAATCATCAAAGAAACGGGCAATAGTCCATTATTAACTGAGCGTGCCAACACCATAGTAATCGTCCACGGAGCCTGGTCGTCTGCAAAGGACTGGCATCAGGTTGTTGGGAATCTTACCTCAGCCGGCAATAAGGTGATCACAGTGAATCTTCCTGGCCATGGCGGTGATCACACCCCTGTTTCAACCATCAGTTTGCAACTTTATGTATATGAGGTTTTAAAAGCTATTGGGGATGAAAAGGATATTACACTGGTATGCCACAGCTTTGGCGGTATGGTTGTCAGCGAAGTTGCAGAATTAATCGCACCGCAGATCAAAAAAGTGATTTACGTTGCTGCCTTTGTCCCTAAAAACGGGGATAGCCTATTATCCATTGCCCAAACTGATTCGGAAAGCCTTGTCGGTAAAAATCTTATTATAGACGAAAAAACCGGAGTTGCGATCATAGAAAAAGAAGCAGTTGCGGAGATCTTTATGGCTGATGCTCCTGTGGCCGTAGCGCAATATGTAGCCAATAATCTAAGACCAGAACCTTTGGCCCCACTTGCTACTCCGGTTACTTTAACGAATGCAAACTCCGGCCAAATCGCAAAAGTATACATCCACAGTAAACACGACCATACCATAGGTTATTCACTCCAACAAAAGATGGTTGAAGAAGCTGGTATCCTAAAAACATATTCCCTGCCTTCAAGTCACACCCCATTTATAGTCTTCTCGCAAGTATTATCGGCTATTATATCCCTGGAAGCGAACTAAATAGAATTTCGAACATTGTCCAAACCTAGATATTTTTTAAAAATGAAAAAATTAAGATCGATCCAATTTATTATTGCTGCCTGTGTCTTGATCTTATCATCCTGCTCCAACGATGATGCACAACCAGCACAATCCAAAAATTATGTAATAGTTCATGGGGCATGGCAAGCTCCGTATGCCTGGACTTCCGTAAAAAACAGCCTGGAAAAGCAAGGCAATAAAGTCACTGTTGTCCAGTTGCCAGGCCATGGAAACGATCAGACGCCCCCTGGCCAGATAACAATGGATCTGTATAAAACGAAGGTAATTGATGCTCTTTCGGCCATAGATGGTAAAGCTATTTTAGTTGGCCATAGTCTGGGCGGGATGATCATTTCTTCAGTGGCAGAGGCCGTTCCCGGCAAAATTGAAAAACTTGTTTACGTTGCCGCCTATTTGCCAACAACGGGCCAGACATTAGATGGATTGGCTCATACCGATCCTGATTCACAACTTGGCGGGGCAGGTATTTTAATCTTCAACGATGACAGCGTTACAGTAGACATCAAACGGGATCAAATTGTCAACCTTTTTATTCAGGATGGTACTCCTGACGTTCAAAGCCTTGTTTTGCAAAATTACCGTACCGAACCATTAATTCCATTTATTAATCCTGTAACCCTTACATCGCAAAATTTTGGAGTGGTTGAAAAAGCTTACATCAAAACTTTACAAGATCATGTGGTGTCGCCGTCTCTTCAGGACAGGATGATCAAAGCCGGTGGCGTGAAATCCGTGTACGAGATCAATACAAGTCACAGTCCCTTCCTGGCGCAGCCTGATGCCCTGACAGCCCTTTTAACCCAAATAGCAAGTAACTAAAATTTCAAATTCAATTATTCAAACGATGAAAAATTCCATTTTTTTAATAGCAGCATTGTTACTAACAACATTCAATGCCTTCTCTCAGGCTAAAAAAGCCGAAAACGCAAGTACAATTGTAATCATTCACGGCGCCTGGTCATCGGCGAATGACTGGCAGCACGTAACAGAAGATTTGGTTAAAGCAGGCAGCCAGGTTATTTCTTTTAACCTCCCCGGACATGGGAAAGACAATACCGCAATTACAGCAATCAGCTTAAAACTTTATGTTGATGAAGTAAAAAAAGCCATTGGAGACAAACAAAATGTTGTGTTAGTGGCACACAGTTTCGGAGGTATTGTTGCGAGCCAGGTAGCGGAACAAATTTCTCCTCAGATAAAAAAGATAATTTACGTTGCAGCATATGTGCCTAAAAATGGTGAAAGCCTGCTTTCCATTGCCCAGACGGATGCAGAGAGCCACATTGGAAAAAACCTTATTGTGGATGAAAAAGCAGGAATTGCAACCGTGCGCAAAGAAGGAGTTGCCGATGTTTTTATGGCCGACGCACCCAAACAGGTGGCCGACTACGTAAGCAATAACCTGAAGGCTGAACCTTTGGCTCCCTTGGCAACGCCTGTTGCCCTAACTGACGGAAATTTTGGGAAAATCAATAAAGTATTCGTTTACAGCCTGAATGATCATACCATCGGTTATTCACTTCAACAGAAAATGGTTAAAGATGCAGGTATACAGAGAATGTATTCCCTTCCTTCAAGCCACACTCCTTTTATCATGTTTCCAGATGTTCTGGCGGCAATCATAACACTGGAATCAAAATAAGCGGCCTTTATCAAGGTCTCGCAGACAAGCATTGACTCACAGAAAAGGACTAAAATGTACCGAAGCTATGACCTGTGCATACCAACAAATTATTGAACCTTATTTATTAATAAGCTAATATTTATAACAAATGGAATCGAGAGAAAATATTTCGCCCTCAGCTGCTTATACCCACCAGACGGTACCTACAAAAATTATTAATGTAAATGGCACCGATTTTACGTATCGTTCTTTTGGCAAAGCGGATGGCATACCGGTTGTATTTTTACAACATTTCACAGGAAACATGGATAACTGGGATCCTGAACTTACCAATGCAATTGCCGACAAACATCCGGTTATTATTTTTAACAACAAAGGAGTAGGAAGCTCCAAGGGGACCACTCCCGACAATGTGGATGCTATGGCACAGGATGCTGTGGACTTTATCCGCGCCTTAGGATATGATAAGATTAACCTTTTGGGCTTTTCTCTCGGCGGTTTCATAGCCCAACAGATCGCTGCGGATTATCCGGAACTTGTAAACAAGCTTATCCTGGCAGGTACCGGGCCAATCGGTGGAAAGGCCATTGCCCAGCTGGAATCACATCTGCAGGAAGCTTTTGTAGATGGACCTGAGCGTGTGTTGATCAACTTGTTCTTCAGTAAAACCCCAACCAGTAGCAAGGCGGGTGAAGTTTTCCTGGAAAGGTTGGCGGAACGGAAACTAGACAGGGATTCGCCTAGCAGTCAGGAAACCATTACCAGCCAGGCCAGGGCGATTATAGGCTACGGTTCAGTGAAAGATGAAAGCTACAGGCAGCTAAAGTCTATTGGGCAGCCAGTCCTCATTGTAAACGGTAATGATGATATAATGGTGGACTCAGTAAACTCGTATATAATGCTCCAAAATATCCCAAACGCAAAATTGGTTATGTGGAGTGATTCCGGCCACGGAGGCCTGTTCCAGTATAATAAGGATTTCGCTGCGGAAGTAAATGCATTTTTATAAATGTCAGATGCGAAGGTTTGATGTAAAGATTCGCTGTTGAAAATTTAGCATAATAAACGGCAAAATATTGATAATGAGCAGCTATTTATAATTTCGTTATGCTCACGACTGATCTCTGGCCCGGAACACATAGACAACAGCACTTGCGACCGCTACGGCCGGTAACGGTCGCAATATATGACCGTTTTGCAACGGGGCCAACCAGTCCGCAAACGATTACTGTTTTAGTTTAAGTAACACACATCTAATGATCAATTAAAGAATTAAATCGCATTTTTTGCTTTGATATTAATGATTCAAAGCTTTTGTAATATCACCCCAATAGTATAACCAATGGACAAGCAGGGACTAAAAAATTATATCCTTCGAAATTTATCATTCCCCGAGCGCACATTAGATGAAGTGGTCGAGTATTTCGAAGAGCTGACTATTGCCAAAAATGATTTTTTTTTAAGGGAAGGAAAGATAAATGACCGCTATTTCTTTTTACAGAGCGGTTTCATGCGGGCCTTCACCTTCGACAGCGACGGCAATGAGATCACCACCAATTTCTATAGAAAAGACAGTGTGGTTTTTGAAGTGTCTTCGTTTTACCTAAAAACAAAATCCACAGAAAACATCCAGGCCGTGACCGATTGCATAGGGTATTCCATTGATTATGATCAGCTAAATATGCTGATGCATGCTGTACCCGAATTTAGAGCCTATGGTGTGGCAATGCTGGCGAAAGAATATGTATTGTTTAAAAAAAGAGCATTAGAATTAATCAACCTTAGCGGTGAAGCCCGGTATGAAAACCTTATCACTTCAGATAAGGAGATATTTCAGCACGCCCAACTGAAACAAATAGCATCCTATCTGAATGTTACGGATACCTCGCTAAGTAGAATCAGGCGTGAATTTTCTAAAAAATAATTTGACAGAAAATCTTGCCACGGTTATAATTTAAAGAAACCAATGAAAAATGTTATTCTAAGCCTCTTGTTATGCATTGCCGGATTTTACGCCTCAGCGCAAAAACAGGAAATTCGCGTTGTTGAAAAGATTCCAATGTTACAGGGCGATAGCATTGCCTTTCCCATTACATTAGTGAATGCCTACCCGCTTATCTCTGCCGAAGTGAACGGGGTAAAAGGAAAATTCATGTTTGATACTGGCAGCCGGCCAGCATTTTCCCTTAATGAAGGTGCGGTAAAACTGCCCGACAGAAAAGAAGTCAGGAAAGGTATTGCCGGCAGCGGACAATCCTTTATGATCCACGTGAATGATACGATCGCTTCGATCAAATTCAATAATGGCATTGCTTATCATAATTTATTTCAGATCGAGAGCAGCAATTATGATTTCCTGCAGAGAAATATCACACCCGACTTCCTCGGCTTTATAGGGCATGACTTTTTCACCGGATACATATTTAAACTGGACTATCTCAGGAAAAAGATCACATTTTATAAAAACACGGAGATTCGGAAAACCTCTAAGGATTTCCTGAAAAACGAAAACGTTCTTGCTATCATCAGTTTTGAAACCAGGGCACTGCCCAATCACCCACTAATAAAAGTTAAAGTGGGTAATACCGATATACTTGCTTCATTTGATACAGGACAATATGGATTATTGCAGCTGGAAGATAAAGCCAGGAAAAAATTGACGGAAGAATCCCTTTTACGCTCGATAGGCCTAGACGGCAATGATGACGAGCTCGTCAATATTTATGACGTTGAAATGGGCGGAGTTTTCAAAACAACACTAAAAGGTATCCATCCTTTTACCCTGGATCAGACAGCTCCATTTCGCAAGGCAATCCAGATCACAGAACCTAATTACATGTCAATTGGATACAGGTTCTTTGATCAGTACAAAACAGTTTGGGACTATGATGAAAAGAAGATTTATGTATTGGAACGATAATCCCGCCTCAAACAGCATAAAGTGCAGCCCGGTACTATTTTCTCTGAACTTCATTTGATACAAAATCCAGGCTAACGACTTTGTTATTTTAGATTTAAGAAAGAACTGGCGTTTGCTAACAGATTGATTTACAGAAACATACTCTTTATGTTACCATAGACAGGCTTGTTCTTTGTTCGCAAAGAATAAGTTTACCAGACATCTTGGTTGATGCATTTCTGGAAATAGTGAAGCAATGAGTATTAGTCTAACACTGCATGCCTAAATTAACTTAGGTTAACCTAATGAAAATTATTTAAGTATCTGAATACAAGTAAGATAAATTAATTTTTATTAAAATTAATTATTAAAAAAAAATACCAAAAAAATCAGCATGGGGTGTAACAGGTCGTGGGTTCAAATCCTGTCATCCCGACAATGTATAAATAGAACTCACAAATATTTCGTAAGTTCTGTTTATACGTAATTATATTCTAAATAAAACATTTTTGATACGGATTGATCCTCGTACATGGAAGGTTCTCAATATATTTACCAAAATCACCACATTTAAATTTAAAACAACCGCTTGATTCTATTCAGGAAAAAAGAGATAGATGGACATTTTTAAGCCGATTTTCAATTATGGGGATATAATTTTCTTCTATTTCAACTCCTACATAATTAAACCCTAAATCCTTCGCGGCCACCAGAGTTGTTCCACTTCCCGCAAAAGGGTCTAATATAATATTATCATCACTCAAAGGCACTAGTGTGTCGATTAGTTTTTTTATCAAGCCAAGAGGCTTAACAGTGCAATGATCAAATTTTTCCTCTTTTCCCTTCGAATGTAAATTTTCCAAAATATTAGATTGAAAACTACCATCTCTATTTGCAGTTTTGAATACTCCTACACCAGTTTCTTGCAATGTCTCCCAGTAATTATTAAGTAACGGTTTTTGAACTATTAATACTGCTTCCCACTCATTTCTAAATGCACTATGCCAGCCTTCCCATTTTTTTGAATCTGGGTGATTTAATTTTTCAAGCTTTCCTTGCAAATTAAGACCCTTTGGTATACCAGAATGTCTTCTGTAAACTAAAATATCTCTTGTGTAAAAACCGCAATTTTCAAGTGCGATTTGTACGTGTGCAATAGATCTATTGCTATTAAAAACGGCGACAGGGCTTCCAGCTTTACAAACATCAAAAAGTGCCTTACCCCATTTTTCACACCAAGCCATATATTCTAAATCATTATTCCGGTTTTTTGCATACCATCTTTTATTCCTTACTCCACCAGCTAAACCACTCCCATACGGAATATTTTTGACCATTGTTTTGCTATCTTTTATTCGCTCAGTTCTCCTCTTTACTTCGTCATCATCCCATTTGTGGCCTATGAACTCATAATTATACGGAGGATCGGTTATACAACACGCAATTGAATTTCTTGGAAAACTTTGCATTACCTCAATACAATCTCCACTATATACTTTATTTCTTATTAGTTCTGTCATACTATTTTTCTCTGAATTAGATACTTACCAGTATCCCTATGATTAATTAGCCATTGCTTCAAATCGAAATTTGTTTTATCTTTTATATATTGGAAGGATGCATCACCAGTATATATATCCCATCCACCTGCTTTACAAGCTGTTATTGCAGCAGGCAAATTGTCTGTTCGTAAAAATAAAAATACTGGCTGTAAACCTTCTTCTAGCAACATTTCTCCATAGCTCTTAAATTTCTTTAAAGTACCTGAGTCACCAGAGCCCACTCGATACTTTGTATCAATAGCTTCCTTAGCTAAAAAGAAGTCAGCTGGCTCATCAGCACCATATTTTTTTGCTGGTCGAAAATCATCTCCACAATAATTTCTAAATATATGGGTCACAAGTAGTTGCCAGCACATGCCCAATTCCCTTCCCCAATATTGCTTATTCTCTTTTTTTATATCTTGTGATATACCAAATGCCTCCATTAAGACATCGGTTTCCTCTGATTCTATTTTATAATCTTTTAAGGAGAAACTACTTGAGTATTTTATTATTATATCAACTAAGGTTTGTTCAAAGTCCATCATTTGTCAAGCATATTTTACACAAACATACTGATAACAAATGCCTTTTTTGAAATAGTTTTCCCCTAATATTGTGCTAAGATAATGAAAGTAATTAAAAGTTTCGAAAAACGAAACTTAAATTTCGAATAAAGAAATGAAAGTTAAATTTAACCGAATTAAAGCTGTTCTAACGGAACATAATAAAACAAGTTTGTGGTTATCGGAAATGATTCATAGAGATAAGTCAACCGTCTCGCGGTGGTGTACAAACGATATGCAACCATCAATAGAAACCTTATTTGAAATTGCTGGGATACTTAAAATATCTGTAAAAGATTTATTAAATGACAACAATAAGCAACCTTAATATAGGCTCTTATTGAGACTGACTTAAAATAACCGAATTTCTCTTTAAATTGTATACCTATTCCTATTGTCCAATACATTTTCCTACACCTCTTACAGAATCAAAAGTCGGAAATTGTTGGCTTGTTGAATGTGTTGAAATTTTAAATAACAGCACAAGCCTTAAAGAATCTGTATCCAGAAGATCTAAACAACTTTGAAGATCAATAACGGCACTAAGTACAGGAGTTTTGCAATTTTAGTTTTTCCAGGAGGATTATTTGCTAAGTCCTAAGCTCGCTCATAATTATTTTCCCAAAAGTAATATACCTTTCCCAGCCAGTCGTAATCGTTCTTACTGGAGCCCATATTTTTCCTGCCGGAAAAGATATCGTCCCGAACACTTTCGTCACATCCGTGAAATCCGATTAGTAAACCGGGTCTTGATGAATACATCAAAAAACAGATTAGGAATTCTGTTTTTCTAAGACCGTTTGACTGGTACCCTTAAGAACCGGAAACTGAAAAACACCAAGGTCTGTCAGAACTTTTTAGCAGCTGTTTTTGATCCAACCACTTCTTTTCGCTGCTTGCGCAAAGCACTTTCCAACACCTTTATTTCTTTTCTATTCAAAAGTAATAGTCATCAGTTAATCACAATTATCTATTAATATTCGCTATTAAAATAAAGTTGTACTTCTCAAATATGCAATTTTACAATTAAATTGCTAAACTTCTGATAACTAATCAGGGGTTAGCAATCAAAATATTACAGTGAAGAAAGAACTTTGGTATCTTCTAATAAACGGGCAATCGGATGCTACAACAGGCTTGTATGGAAATTTCTATTCTTATGGACTGCATTTAGGTGATGCACTGAATAATACATTTGAAATCATTGCCAAAGAAAAATTTCAAAATCCTAATCTTATTGAAGCTTTTAAGCTAGACAATTTTGAAGTTATTGAAAAAAATAACGAATTGATTAAACTCTCCAATGACGTATATATGAGAGAGAAAATTTATCCTTTTTCGTCCGATGATGTAGACAAAGAGTTCCAGCCACCGGTAGGGATTACAAAATCAACGGGAGAAGATCAATACGATTACGATCTAATTACGGAGAATTTTGTCGCTTATGGACAAGATGAAAATGGAATTTTTGAACTTGAATTGGTCGTTGGTAAAGCAAAACTTGTCGAAGTATTTTTAAAGACGATCGATTTTTTACCTTCGATAGATGGATTCTGGATTTATATTCAAAACCATTGGTGTAGTAAAAATACAGAACTCTGGGTGGCTAAACATTTTATAAATAAGGAACAAGTTATTCATTTTCTAACTGAACAGGAAAATAATACAATTAAAAATGGATTTATAAAGTTGGTCGTTCACAGCTTGGAGGGAGAAACAAATCTCTCTCTTGATGACCATAAAAAAATTCAACTTCATACAAAGGATGAAGAGGTGTTTAAACACTTTATTGGACAAATAAAATATTTAGGTTACGAACAAACGCGAGACTTTTATAATCTTGAATTTGGTTTTCAACACTGGCATTATAGACTTGCCGATAGCTTAAATAGGACTGAATTTATTGAAATGTTAAAAGACAACCAATTTGAATTTATTGATGCTTGGGACGAATAAATATCTGTAATTAAAGTTGTGTATTACAGATATCCGTTCTGGTAATCTACTCCTTCAACAACCAAACATCAGAAATCTTCGAATTCTTCCGCCAGTTCAAATCAGATTCTTCCGGGCCGTCGAAGGTTACAGAAATTTTGCCGTCCTGCGTGAGGGATAATGGGACGATCCATTCTTTGAGAGAATTCTCTTCCTTGTTGTTCATCCTTGGGGAAAGTCTTTGTCCGTCCACAAGTGAAGCGACGCGCAATGACAAATCCAATAAAAAAAATTGCGTCACCCAAACCAACCGGCCAAGCAACGCAACCCTAATCAAATTCCTAACAAATTACTTCAACTCCAAAACCTTACTTAATCGCAGCAATTGCCGCAGCATAATCCGGCTCCTGGCCTATTTCCGGTACTTGTTGTTCGTATACGATTTTGCCTTCGGGATTTACCACGATTACGGCGCGGCTTAGCAATCCTTTCATCGGTCCGTCTGCGATTTGAACGCCGTAGGATGTTCCAAAATCAGTCCTGAAATCAGAAAGCATTACGACATTATTAATTCCTTCGGCTCCACAAAACGCTTTCTGTGCGAAAGGAAGATCTTTGGAAATACAAAGCACGGTTGTGTTTTTCAGGCTGGCCGCATCTTCATTAAATTTCCTTACCGATTTTGAACAAACGCCTGTGTTCACGCTTGGGAAGATATTCATGATCACGTATTTTCCTTTATAATCGGCCTGCGTTTTGTCTTTTAGATCAACGCCGGTTAAAGTGAAACTTTTCACTTCCGTTCCGACGGCCGGCAATTTCCCGACGGTATGAATCGTGTTACCTCCCAGCGTTATGGCCGTCTGGGCAAAAGAAGTAGTCGTAAAAAACAAGCCTGCAAGTCCCAGGAAAAGGATTTTAAAGGCAGATGCAGATTTTTTTATGCTGGTCATTTGGGTTATTTTTTGATAAATGATGAATCTTCGAATGTACAAAGAAAACAGTAACGAAATGCTCGATTCTTGTAAATCACAATTTTGGATGAAAGCGGGACATTGCATCTCAATCAACGCAACGCGGTTATGGGTACAATATCTCAGAAAAATCATTCCTTCGCGTTCCTCATCTTCGCCTTAAAAAACCGCCATGGAGCGATTGACAGAACAACCAGCGCCAGCAAAATCAATACCCCTTTCCAGTAAGCCGAAATTCTTTCAAACTTTACGCTTCCGTCCGGCAGAACTTTGTAATACAATCCGAACCGCTGTGTTTCCACCATTTCCTCCCGGAAAGGTTCGGCCTCGCTGAACCATTCTTTGGTGATCACTTTACCACTTGTATCAATGTAGGCGTATTTATTATCCAGCTGGATCATCGCCACGCCATGTTTGAAATAGGAAGCAGACTGGTAGATGATCGGTGTCGTAATTTTGCCGGTGGTATCGATATGCCCGAACTTGCCGTTGAGCGAAACAGAGGCACGGTTTTCATTCATGAAACGTCCGGCGTATTCATATAAAAACGGGATCACTGTTTCTCCCTTTTTATTGATACAACCCCATTTGCCATCTTTTTTCACCCAGTAACGTCCCAGTGAAGGTTTTTGCGTATCGTCATAGAGAAAAGGAATAACAACCTCCCCGGTTTTGGAACTGACATACCCGAACTTATTCCCATACCTGACCCGGGCAAGCCCCCGTCCCGAATGTTTGTAGATCAGGTCAATATCATCCAATGCCACCGGTACGCGCAGAATCAGGTTCTTGTCCACGATACCATATTTCCCTTTGTAATAAAAACGAAACGGCTCCTTTGCTTTTTTGATATCGGCTTCGGTATATTTCCCGAAATTCCAGTTGAGCGTCGTCAAATTTCCATTTACGTACCATATAAAATCTTCCTGGCAATCATGATAGGCCACGTAAGCGGCCTGCGCCTTGTTGATCAGAAAATCATTCGGAAATAATTCCACCGGCACTTTATATATTTCCTTCCCTAATGTGTCGAGATACGAAAGTCCCATTTGCTTGCCTTTGGGATAAATCACATAGGTTACACCGTTCTGAAAATCCCCTGCGCCGCGATAAAGCGGCGGGATAACAATACGCCCGTTTTTGTCAAGATATCCGTGCATGCCCAGCGCTCCTCTGTGGTTCTCAAAAGGGACGAATTCGGCCAAACCATTTGAAAATTTTCCAATATCACGATAGGCCGGCGTAAGCTTCTTTCCGTTTTTATCCACCAGAAAACTACTATACCGGTCCGTGCCTTTGTCTATCGTTTTTACAATAAAAATATCTTTGTACGACTGATGCTCACTATATTTTTCAAGCCAGGCGGGTTTATCAATATTTCCTTTTGCTTCCTGGAAACCTGTTAAAAATACAAACGAGAAAAGGAGAGAAAATAGAATAGTACGGGTAGTCATATGATTTTGTCTTGGCGAAACCGAAAAAATATCGTCCTCAAATTACAACTAATAAATTAGTTATTAAATTACAAAAGGATAATAATTTCCGGTTTTGAATAACGAAGTGTTAAGTTAAATCTCTTTTCTGAAAAAAAACGATAATTACGGGCTGCCAGGCATACCTGACGCGAAGATATTTATTTCAGTACGTCAAATCCGACAGGAGATAAAATTTCTTGGTATAAAAAAAGTGCAAAGACGATTGTCTTTACACCTTCTAAACCTGATTTCTCAGTTAATCTCTAAATAAACAAAATGGAAACTTCTTCGATTGTGCTACCCTGTATCAAGGTACAACCACCCTGACTGCCTGATAAATATAAACTTCAATAGAACGGCCTTGCTGCATTTTAATAGTTCTTATCATAAAGTATCCGCCTTTTGCATCCCGCACCACGACCATATTAAATGGAAACAAGTCCCCTGCCAAACCCAGGTTGACATCTTCTCCATACAAATTGTCAGCTGTAAAAGTATGCGTTTCGAGATACTTACGGTTTATTGGTTTGAAATCGGTCTGGTGTGTATTCAGAAACGTAACACTAAGCGGCACCAGCGCAGAGCGACCATCCGGAAAGGTTTTCCAGATAAAATCAACACCGCGAAAATTTCCGATAGTATACGGTTCTTCAAGATTCACACCTTCGCTAGTACGGATCACGCCGTATTGCACCGTATGCCAGCTGATATCGTAGTGCACCTCCTTATCTTTGTCTCCCGAATCAGGATCCTCCTTTTTGGCGTTTGCATCTTGTACAATATCCGGCATGTCAGAAACCGGCTGCGGATTGTCCTGATTGTTGCAGCAAAATAAAGTAAATGTTAAAGCGATGGCTAAAAAACTTTTAAGAAGATTTTTCATGTAACAGATGATAATTTTTAAAAAAATGATTAATTAGTATTGTCCCCGTATTAAAAAAACGGTTGTTTTAGAAGACGATGCAAACCTAGGCTGGTGTGAGAGAAACCGCAATTCTGAGAGGTATACAAAAGGTAAATGCACAAAAAAGGAGGTGTATACAAAAAGTAACCGGTGCCTGAATCCGGCTAAATCAGTTCAGTATTTTACTGGTATGAAATTTTACCCTAAGTTTACATAAGACACATCTGATATAAGAACCATTATAAACCAGATTGACATTTTTGACAATGCATATTTTAGTTACAAGAGTTGATGCGATTGGTGATGTTGTTTTAACGCTGCCTGTGTGCGGCTATTTAAAAGAAATGATGCCGGGCGTTCAAATCTCCATATTAGCCAGAAACTATACCAAAGCCGTTGTAGACGCCAGCGATGCGATCGATCATTTTATCGATTATGAATATATCACCGCATTGCCTGAAAATGAACGGGCAGCCAGGTTAGCAAGCTATAAAATTGACGCAATCCTGCACTTGGTTACCCAGAAAAATATAAGCCTGCTTGCCTTCAATGCGAAAATCCCTCTGCGGATTGGCACTGTAAGCCGGCCATATCACTGGGTACAATGCAACAGATTTGTATGGCTGAGACGTAAAGTTTCGGATAAACATGAGGCAGAACTTCATTTTCGGCTTTTGCGCCCGCTCGGAATAAAAACGATTCCTGATAGGATATGGGAATATTACAAGCTTAATCATTTCGTTGAGCTTCCAAACGAATTCACCGATCTTTTCAACACCGAAAAGTTTACAGTTATAATTCATCCCAAAACCCATGGAAATGCACCCGAATGGGCTATTGAAAACTTTTCAAAACTTATTGCCATGCTGGATGAAAGCAGATTCCGCATCATCATCACGGGCTCTCAAAAGGAAAGTCAGGAATTAAAACCATGGCTGGACACTTTGCCCAGACATGTCATTGATATAACCGGACAACTGTCGCTGGATGAACTGATCAGTTTTATTAAAAAAGCTGACGGGTTGATTGCGGGAAGCACTGGTCCCGTACATATTGCAGCGGCCTGCGGCATTCATACGCTGGGTTTGTATCCTGGTTTGAGACCAAAACATGCCGGCCGATGGGGGCCAATCGGAGCAAAAGCGCAATACCTCGAAACCGGTAATGAAATGCTCGACGATATAACCGCTCAGGACGTTTACAATAAAATCAATAACTGGAAAAAATAGTAAGCGGTGAAGCTCACTGGGAAACCAATATTTTCTGGTTGAGTATTTTATCGGCTCCCTGCATGCGAACGATGTAAATACCAGCCTGCATGGAACCCAGGGGAATTTCGATATTTCCTCTTTTGCCTGTTAAGTCCGTTTTCGACAGGATATTGCCATTGACTTCCACGAGTTCCAGCGAACTGAATGGCTCTTCAATTACCACATTCAGGATTTTATTTTCTATAAACGAAGGCCTTACAAAGTTGGCGCTCAGTTCTGAATCTACCGTAGTAATGCTGATGATGCTTGAATATTTATAAGTTCCGTCGATATCTATCATTTTCAAACGATAATACAGATTACCAACGCCGGATCTTTTATGAGAAAACTGATATTCAGCTCCGTTCGGAGCGTCTTTTGCTAATACATATCCGACTTTTTCAAAACTTTTTGCATTCGTACTGAACTCAACATCAAACTGACCGAATTTCTTTTCTATGCTGGTTTCCCAGCTGAGTTTTACACTTTCCACGCCTTTTACACCTGAGAAATTCACCAGTTCCACCGGCAACGGATCAGCACCCTGTACCAGATATAACGTATTGGTTGACAAACCAACGGCATACAATTCTCCATCTTCTGTCTCTCCAAAATCAGAAAGATAGGTAAACGATGACTTTTGCATCGTCCCGACTATCGCATTTTCAGACCCATCCACCGGCCCGATAATGTGAATATCCCCTGTATAATGATCCGCTCCGATATAATATCCAACCATTTTAGGAAAAGCAGATCCACGATACACGACACCGCCAATGACAGACCTCCCGGTCTCGAAACTAGTTTGATACCAGTAAACCGGGAAATGATATTGCGCCGTACCCGAACAATTCGCCAGAAGGTGATCCAGATTTCCTTCGTAACAAGGCCAGCCATAATTCACACCCGATGTGGTGCCGGCCTTCCGATGATTCACTTCTTCACGTGCACCTTGCCCCACATCCCCTATCCACATGTCGTTTGTCTGACGGTCAAAACTCCACCGGAAAGGATTTCTTAACCCGATCGCAAATACTTCATTTCTCTTACCGTCCACGACATAGGGATTTGTATCCGGAATCGTGTAATACGGTGGCTCCACGGAGGTATTCACATTAATCCGAAGCATTTTCCCTAAAAGTGCCGATGTGTTCTGTGCATTTTGATAAGGATCGTTACTGCCGCCTCCGTCACCTGTCGACAGATACAAATAGCCGTCGCTGCCAAAATGCAGTTCTCCCCCGTTATGATTGGGTTGTGTGGGATGTAAAATCGTGAGCACAATTACACCGGAAGATGCAGCAGCAACATCCGGATTCGCACTCACATTAAACCTTTCCAGCACAAGGTTACCGACCGCGTTGGTATAATAAACATAAAAAAGTCCGTTCGTTTTATAATCAGGATGAAAAACCATGCTTAACAATCCGTGTTCATCTTCCGTAGCAAGACCCGACAATGTTAAAAAAACGCTTTTAAAAACATAGTTTTTATCATAGACGAGAACGGTTCCTGCTTTTTGCACGATAAAAATGCGGTTGGTCCCATCGCCGGCATTCACAATCTGCATAGGCGTATTCAGACCTGTAATAACCGGCTTGAAGCTGATCAGCGGCTGTGCCACAGAAAAATTGACACAGATACCAAAATAAAAACACAGCAGAAATTTAATATAAACCGTGCTGCGAGATGCGTCGAATTTTGTCATAATGCCTGAAAATTTTACGTTGAGAAATAACAAAACGATAGTATTCTGAATCTAAAACATCTGTGCCACACACTCATTACCAGTACGTTATAACAAAACAAAGAGTTGCACTTTCTGAACATTTTAGCTAAATGATCAGGAAATGCAACTCTCTGAAAAACAATATACCTTATAAAAAACGAAGTCTATTCATATAAAAACGTCCCTGCATCACTGGTAATCGTTAGCTTTTTTACCGGCGACGCTTCCACACGGCCAATAATCTGCGCTTCGATACCAAACGACTGAGATACTTCAATAACCCTGGCAGCGTGTTCGGGAGCCAGATAAATTTCCAGGCGGTGCCCCATATTAAAAACCTTGTACATTTCCTGCCACGATGTGCCGCTCTCTTCCTGGATCATCCGGAAAAGCGGAGGAACAGGAAGTAAATTATCCTTAATAATATGCAGGTTATCAATAAAATGAAGGATTTTCGTTTGCGCTCCCCCACTGCAATGCACCATACCATGAATTTGCGGACGAAGCTCATCCAGCAAAGCCTTTGCCACGGGTGCGTAGGTACGGGTCGGTGAGAGGATCAGTTGCCCAACATTTAAGGCCGTTCCCTCCACAGGATCGGTAAGTTTTTTGGAACCACTGTAAATCAGATCACTATTAACCTCGGGATCAAAACTTTCTGCATATTTCTCTGCAAGATATTTTCCTAATACATCATGACGCGCGGAAGTAAGTCCGTTACTGCCCATCCCGCCATTGTAAGAAGTTTCGTAATTAGCCTGTCCCGAAGAAGCAAGACCGACGATAACATCTCCCGCCTGAATATTCGCATTATCCACCACTTCGGATCTTTTCATTCTGGCGATAACCGTACTGTTCACCGTAACGGTACGCACCAAGTCTCCGACATCCGCAGTTTCTCCGCCGGTACTGTATATTTCCACGCCATAGCTGCGCAGCATTTCCAGAATCTCCTCTGCTCCATTGATCACTTCTGCGATCACCTCACCAGGAATCCTGTTTTTATTTCTGTCAATCGTCGAAGAGTAAAGCATGGGCCCGGTTGCTCCAACGCACAACAAGTCATCGGTATTCATCACGATGGCATCCTGCGCTATTCCTTTCCAAACCGAAATATCACCGGTTTCTTTCCAGTACAAATAAGCAAGCGACGTTTTCGTTCCGGCACCATCTGCATGCATGATCGTGCAATAATCCGGATCTCCGGCCAGCGTATCAGGTACTATTTTGCAAAAGGCTTTGGGATACAACCCTTTGTCAATCTTTTCGATTGCCTTATGTACGTCTTCTTTCGAAGCAGATACGCCGCGTTGCAGATAACGGTCGGTGGTTTCCATGCAATAGGTATGGTTAATTCTAAAATAATCTTTTTGAAGGGCACAAAAATAGCAAAAAAGATGGGGGGAACGAAGCTAACTTCCAGGAATGAAGAAGAGAATCCCGGAATCGCTGGTAATTAGGAACTTAACCGGATAATCATGAAAATAGATCAAATCAATCGAATATAAAATTTCATTACTGGAAAATCCTGGTTAGCTTTACACTTCGAAGGTGAATTCAAAAAAGACAATATATTCTATTGATTAGGAGTTAATAGCTCAGTACCTAACCCAACCTGAATGTTTTATAAGATTCAACGTCCCGTTTTCTTAGGCTTACTATTTTGCGCTTTTTTACTTTGTAATAATGCCACTGCCCAGTCAAAGAACCCACAAAAAATTGATGCAGATACACTGAATCCGATCGAGTCGCTGGTGTCCTTTGCCAATAAACATTTACACATTCCCTACCGTTCCGGCGGTTCTTCCAAAAAAGGTTTTGATTGTTCCGGCTTCGTTCGTTATTGTTTCAGTAAATGGGATGTCCTCCTGCCCCATTCCAGCGCAGCACAATCTGAAAAAGGTGAAATCGTTGAACTTCCTGAAGCCCGTCCCGGCGATCTGATTTTTTTCAAAGGTCATAGCGCTAAAAATTCCAGGATCGGACATGTAGGCATTATCACAGATGTTACACCAGGTTATGTCCGTTTTATTCATTCCGCATGGAAAGGCGGTGTACGTTATGATCTCCTGAGCGCTGATTATTATCAAAAACGTTTTGTTGCCATCCGGAGAATGATCGATTAGGTGGTTATCGGCTTTCGGCGGTCAGCTGTCGGCTTGCTATAACTTTCTATTGATAATAAATCCGTTCTGTACTTTTTCCAGACCAACTTTTGGATAATATTCCATAGCCGTCGCTGCCGATAGAAGCAACAACATACTTTCGTCGCCGATCTTTTCTTTTGTCAGATAAATCAGCTTTTTCCCGATACCTTCCTTCTGATAATCTTTTCTTACAGCAAGATCCGAAAGATAACAACAATGGCAGAAATCAGTCAGTGAACGGGCAATCCCAACCAGTAAGTCGCCATCCCAGGCCGAAATAACAAGATTAGAGTTTTCATACATTTTTCTGATCCGCAACGTGTCTTTCGTAGGACGATTAAGCCCTGCATCCTCATACAGCGCAATAATAGAATCTGTTTCAGGCGTTACGTCAAATTTGTAGGTAATGTTCATGGCTGATAGATTTCAAATAATTTCATTGTCTCAATCCATTCAACTATCACTTTCACCTTTTCTGCAAAAAGTGGTGTTCCGCCGGAAAACTGATGTGATCCAGCGGCCACTTCCTCGTGCGGCGAGAGTATCTGAAACGGATATCAAGCAAAGAGTCAAAAACTGTTATTTTTGATTTTTTGTTAGTCAAAAATAGTGTGAAAATGGATTACAGTAGTCGTCCGGATTTAAAAATACTGATAGTCCAATTATACATTCCATTATCTATTTATTTCATATAGAAGTAATAATGGAGCATGCAGCAGCATTTTATTTTAGACTACTACTATGTAGCAATTAAAATAAATTAATTTTGTGCTTATTGTTGACCGGCAATCATGCTGCGTCAACTTATCTTATCATTTAGCAGCTTGAAAATACTTTCTGCTGCTCATACACAGATATTGCTTTGAAACTCTGGCAAAAAGAAAATACCGTAACTTCTGAAAAAATAGAGCGTTTCACCGTTGGTCGTGACCGTGAAATGGATTTACACCTGGCTGAATTCGATGTGTTGGGAAACCTCGCACATGCGGCTATGCTCGAAACCATTGGCTTATTAACGGCGGAGGATTTATCTGCTCTAAAAACCGAGCTTCTTGCGATTCACGAACAAATCCAGCAAGGCGATTTCCTGATCGAAGATGGTGTGGAAGATGTTCATTCGCAGGTGGAGTTAATGCTGACCCGTAAACTTGGCGACGTTGGCAAGAAAATTCACAGCGGACGCTCCCGTAACGACCAGGTTTTGGTGGATATGAAGCTTTACACGCGCGATCGTCTGTGGCAGGTGGTTCGGGCGACGGAAAAACTTTTTGATGTTTTAATCAGCAAATCGGAGCAGCATAAAAATGACCTGCTTCCGGGTTATACGCATTTGCAAATTGCCATGCCATCCTCTTTCGGACTTTGGTTTGGTGCCTACGCCGAAGGACTTATTGATGATGTGATTCAGCTCAATGCTGCGTACCGTCTGGCAAACAGAAATCCGCTGGGATCCGGTGCCGGTTATGGTTCTTCCTTCCCGTTAAACCGTGCGCTGACTACCTCATTACTTGGATTTGAAGGCATGCATCACAACGTTGTTTATGCGCAAATGAGCCGCGGACGTACCGAGCAAGCCGCTTTAACGGCAATTTCTTCTCTGGCCGCCACGGTATCACGTCTTGCTATGGATGTGTGTCTGTATAACAGCCAGAATTTCAGTTTTATCGTTTTGCCAGATGACCTGACAACCGGAAGCAGCATTATGCCGCACAAGAAAAACCCGGATGTGGCAGAATTACTTCGTGCAAAAACCAATCGGATGAAGGCACTTCCCATGGAAATTACGATGGTTTTGAGTAATCTTCCGTCAGGCTATCACCGTGATATGCAGTTATTGAAAGAGATACTAATGCCTGCTTTTGACGAAATCCTTGACTGCCTTGACATTGCCGCCTTTATGCTGGAAAATATTAAAGTAAAAGAAAACTTGCTGGCCGATTCTAAATATGATCTTCTGTTCAGTGTAGAACGTGTCAATGAACTCGTGATCAACGGCGTTCCGTTCCGTGATGCCTACCGTCAGGTTGGGGCTGAAATCGGGGACGGCAGTTATGTTGCCCCGCGTGAGCTGAAACATACGCATGAAGGAAGCATCGGGAATTTGCAGAATAAAGAAATTCAGGAACGCATGAAAAGTGAACTGGAAGTCTTTGGATTTGATAAAGTAACCAATGCTTTGAACGCATTACTAGCTTAACATCACATGAAAAAAAGATTGTGCTGTACGTTATTAATCATTTGGGCACTGTCTTTGTCCATGGTAACAAGCGCACAGAAACCGCAGGATAAACACATAAAAGTGCTGATTTTTATGGATACAGAATGTCCTGTAACGCAATCTTATGCACCGGAATTAAGAAAAATGTATGCCGAATACAGTGTTAAAGGCATTGAATTCGAATCCGTTTTTCCGGTTTATACTGTTGGTCAAAAAGACATCGACCGCTTTTTAAAGTTATACAAAATTCCTTTTAGCGGAACGCCTGATGTTTCGCATAAGAGAGTAAACCGATACCATGCCTCCGTGATGCCGGAAGCGGTATTGCTGGATAAAAACGGAATGGTTGTTTACCAGGGAGCTATCGATAACTGGTATTTTGGTTTAGGGAAAAACAGGCCAAAAGCAACTGAAACTTATTTGCGCAATGCCATTGAAGCTGCATTGAATGGTAACCCTGTGATGGTAAAAAAGACCAATGCGGTTGGCTGTCTGATTAACAACTGAATTTAATAACCTTTTCGTAATATGCAGATTTAACCAGTAACACACACTTCAAAATCATACGTAACCGATGCAGCTGGGACATGTAAGTAAGTACTCCAAAATAAGGGCAGCACTTTTTATGACGCTGTTATGTGGCTCTTGTGATTATGAACGGGATACTGTTTTTGAAATTAATGATGTCACCAAACAACAACGCTTTACCTATGTGACACATGCAGATAACGTGTGGAAAGAGGTGACGATGGAGGGTCATATTAGCGGATGCGTTGAAATCGCTTATTTTTATTATGGCCACGACAGCTCCGCTATTGCAAATAAAAAGGAATGGCCAAAATATACCATGACCTTTCATGATTCAGTTTCTTTTAAGAATCAAACTGAGGAAGGAGAGAATGCAAGACATGGCTTTATTTTTATTCCTGGTGATGCTACAAAAGGTAAAATAACCATTAGGGTACGCACGCTCTACTAATCATTACAAAAACAAAAGAGGAAAGCTGAAAAGCTTTCCTCTTTTGTTTAAACTCTATTTAAAGAACAGATCAAGGCTTGTCCCACCATACACGACCCGTAGCATCCTGAGGATTGCTTCCGAAACCTGGTATTTGTGCCATCGCATCATAAGCTGCTTTTTTGTTCGCGTAATTCTGATCGCTCTCATTCAATAAAGATAGCGGAGCGCGACGCGGAATGGTAAGTACCGCATTGTTATTCGTTAGTACAGGCAATGCAAGTACACTGGTAGCATTCGGGAAACCTGTTCTTTTCCAGGTAGCCCATCCCTCAGCAGGCTGTTTCATAAAATGAAGATATGCCTGGCTTGAAATTTGTTCCAGTCCTTTTGCTGGATTATACGCTACTGCTGGCTTTAATAAATAAGCATCTATTTCCGCTTGTGTTACCGCCGTATAATCCGTCAGTTTTGAATCTGCCGCTACTTTATCATACCAGTTGATTGAGCTTACAACGGCTTTTTCATACCATGCTTTTGCATCAGCAGCACCAATACCTCTGGCAGCTACTTCGGCACGCATGAAACAATATTCCGAGTATGTAATGACTGGCAAAATGCTGAAACCGGTTCCGTTTACACCACTTGCATCCGGATAATATGGTTGAAACAACCGACGCTGAACATAACTCAATGTATCCACAACAATATTATTGTCTCCCGACTTAACCGTTTTCGTAGTATAATAACGCGCTCTGATCGCTGCACTACTTGCCTGATCAGGACTTGTGTAACTTCCAAGATAACGGCGTGCCGGAACTGCGGTTCCTGCCGGAAGCTGTTTGTCAGCTACAAGCAGATCGATATTCGTTTTAGAATATCCGTTTGGCGCTACAAAAGCATCCAGACGAGGATCTGCGTTATCCCACATGAAATCTACAATTGGCTTGGAAGCTTTAAGGTTTTCAGGATTCCAGTTTCCTCCGTTTGTGAAGGCAACGTTTGCTTTAAAAACCCATCCGTCATCATTAGAGCTCATCAAATCAGCTGCGCCCATAGCAATAACCTCATTGATAATTGCTGTCGCTTTCGCCTGGTCGCTTTTCAGCTGGCGTATTGCGATTTTTAAACGGAGCGCATTTCCTGCTTTTACCCATTTATCTGCTGCACCAGCATAAAACAAATCGTAAGTCGCGCCCAAACCAACCTGTGGAGCTGTTTGTGTTTGTTTCAAAACACCTACGGCCTCCTTGATTTCGGTATCAAGCATCGCAAACAATTCCTGCTGCGTGTCATACTTTGGCGTCAATGTTCCACCGTAACGCGCCTTGAAAGCGTCGCTGTATGCAATACTTCCGTAAATATCAGATACGTAAAAAGCGTAATATGCTTTCATGATGCGGGCAATACGGATCATGTGTACAAATCTTGCCTGTTCCGACGTACTCATTTTTTCAACCAGCTTTTCAACATCGTTCAGCTGCGCGCCTGCATTATACAGTGTGCCATAACGGTTTGAAAAGTTATCGATGTTGGTGGTAAAATTGCCCAGATTTCCTCTTAAATCCGTAGCATACTGCATCCACGGCATAATACGACGGTAATAATCGTAAAATGCTTCAAAATCCTGCCCCATAATGCCACGGCTTCCGTTGGCAAACTGATTTTCTGGCGGAACATCCGTAAGTGCATCCGGATCTACGTTGATTTCGGAAAATTCTTTTTTATCACAGGATGCCATCGTACCCATTACAAGTACAGATGCCGAGAATATGATTTTCTTATACGTTTTCATACTAAAATTGTCAGATTTTAAAAATGGTCAGCAAATGTTAGAATCCTACATTAACCGAGAATCCAAGATTTCTTGTGAAAGGTGCTCCACCGTATTCAGCGAATTCACCGGCGTTATTGCTTTTCAAGCCCTCAGGATTAATTCCGTCTTTCGCAGTCATGTACAAGTAAGTAAGGTTACGACCTACAAGTCCAACACGTAAAGACTGAATTTTCAATTTGTTAACAAAGCTTGCAGGAACATTATAGCCAACAGAAATTTCGCGAAGAGATACCCATGAATTTTCAAATACGGAATACTCTCTGATACCCGATCCCCACTGTGTAAGGTTTTCATAATAGGCATAAGCCGGAATTGGTTTCAAATATCCTTTTGATACCGCTTCCTTATATGGCATACCACCCAGGTTGATTGTCTGGCCATCTACATTCACATTGTATCCATCTGCCAACACACCCTCAGGAATAATACCATCGTCACGTGTTTTTCCGGTTGCATCTGTAAACGTTACACCACCCAAAGCTGCGTTTCTACCTGGCAAGCTGTTTTTCAAACTACCATTTGACGAACCGTACTGGTGCGTACCTGACGCCATAAGTCCACCAATTTTTGCATCAACCTGAACGTTCACGTTGAAGTTTCCGATTTGCACTGTGTTGATATTACTAACAAGGAATTTTTCAAGCATTGTACCCAAATCCTTTGATCCCTGTCCATAAGCACCGCTACGCAGGTAAGAAGGATAACCGTCCGTTGTTCCGCTCGCAGCACCAATAACTTTCTGTCCGTTTGATGGCGAATCGATGTTATTTCCACCTGCGTCTTTTGCCTGATACGTTGCATAAGCATAAGCCGATGTGATTGTTCCATAGTCACCACCAACGCGGGCGATAGATCTTACGTCGTTACCAAAGGCAAGACTTAATTCATGGCTGGTTACACCCGGAGCCAGTTCGATAATTTTGTTACGGTTACGAGAGAAGTTAAAACTCGTATTCCAGCTAATTTTTTCTGTTTTTACAGGTGTTGCTGTTAACAAAATTTCAATCCCCTGATTCTGGATTTTACCTGCATTAATAATACGGCTTGTTAAACCTGATTCCTGTGCAACACTGATCGGAAGGATCTCATTGGTAGTCGTCTTTTTGTAATAAGCAAAGTCGATACCCAAACGGTTGTTGAAGAAACGGATATCCGCACCTAACTCAATTTCACGTGCCAAACGGTTTTTCAGATTTGGGTTTGGCAAAATTCTGTCTCTGAATCCATAAACTGCAACCTGTGATCCATCCGGCTGAGTAAAGTTAGCAGGATCACCGGGTCCGTAAATACCGGTACGGTTTGTACTCCATGCATCTGTATCACCACCTGTATACCCAAAACTACCACGAAGTTTACCAAACGTAAGCCATGAAGGCAGGTTTTTCAAAGATTCCGTTGCAACCCATGCCAACCCTACTGATGGATAGTCGTATGACCATGCACCTGATCCATCTTTGTAAGTAAGCGTTGAAGTCCAGTCACGACGATAGCTGAAATTAAGGGTTAAAAAATCCCGGTAAGTCAAATCACCATAAGCGTAAACCGCATCCGTTCTTTTTGACGGCAGCAGTGAAGCGCTGGCAGTAGCGACGTTCACAGAATTTGAAAGAGAATAAAATTCCGGAATACGAAGTCCGTTGTTTGTTCCATTTTTAAATTCTCTTCCGCCGTTGGTCTTATTCGTTTCCCCTCCTGCGCTGAATGTAAGATTAAAGTCATCACTCAAAGTTCTTACAGCAGACAAAACTCCCTGAATACGATATTGATTGTTATTTGTTGCGTAAGTGCTGTATTCGTCATTTCCTGAGAAACGTGGACCATCACCGCGTTTTTTATAGTCGCCAGTGTAAGTTTCTGTTTGCAGGTTGGTACGCAAAAGACCTGTTAACCAAGGTGTGATGTTAGCGGTAAGGTCAATGTTTCCTCTAAAAACTCTTTCCTGTCTTGTTCTTTTACGCTCATTGATTTCCCACATAAAGTCAGTAACGCTATATGGATCATTCGCTGCTCTTTTACGACCGCCAACATTGGTATCGGTATAGTTATTCATCCAGTAATCGATATCCAAACTTCTTGGACGATAGTAAACGAATTTGAAGATCGGGTTGTAGCTACTTCCCTGGTTGGTAGGATTCGTAAGATTATTAATCGTATAATCCGTACTTACATCCAAATTGAAAATCTTGCCCAGTTTCTGTGTTGCACGTACATTGAAGTTATGACGCTTCATTTCAGTACCCGACGGCATCACCGAAGTATTATTAAGATTTGAATAAGAAGCTCTGAAACTTGAACGGTCGTTTCCTCCATCCACAGCGATGTTGTGGTTGATATACTTACCTGTATTGAAGAATTTGATCGGATCGTTCGCTTTCCATGTTACCATTCTACCATCCATATCGCGTACCTGCTGATTTTTAAATTCAGGTCCATATGAGTAAAACCAGTTATTGGCATCAACCTGGTCAACGCCGTCAGACGCCTTTGGGAAACTTGGGTCAAGTCCTGCACCAAACTGGTTTTGCAAATCAACGATTTTATACGCTTTTTCAAACGATGTCGATTGATTGTAATTAACACCCAATCCCTTTGTTTCTCTTCCTTTTTTCGTCTGGATAATCACAACACCATTTAATGCTTCCGATCCATAAAGTGAGCTCGCAGCAGATCCCTTCAAAACAGACATCGATTCGATGTTGTCAGGGTTGATGTTTTTCATGATGTTACCAAAATCCTGGCTACCACCCCATGAATCTGCTCCTGTTGTACCAGGGCGGATCAAAACCCCATCGATAACGAACAAAGGCTGTGTATTAGGGCTCAATGAAGCATTTCCACGAATACGGATACGTGAAGATGACATCGGACCACTCGCGCCCTGGTTGATCATTACCCCTGCAACTTTTCCCTGTAAAGCATTTACAAGGTTGGCGTTATTACTTCTGGACAGATCAGCACCCTTTACTTCCTGAACCGAATAAGCCAGTTTACGGGTTTCCTGTTTCATACCAAAACCTGTTACCACTACCTCGTTCAGTGTTTTGTTATCCTCTTCCAGGCTCACATTAAGTTGCGATGCATTGCCAACCGTAACTTCCTTGGTCAGGTAACCGATAGAAGAAAATACCAGCACGGATGTACTCGAAGGAACATTAATTACAAAGTTTCCATTTGCATCCGTTGCGCCTCCTGCATTTGTTCCTTTTACAAGGAAGGATACGCCGGGTAAAGGATTCTGATCCTTGTCAATCACCGTTCCATTAACGGCTTTCCTGTCTTGCGCAATACTCCACGTACTTCCCGAAAGAAGTAGGAGTAAAGTTACAAGACGTGTCAAAGTAGTAAACTTTTGTCTCATAGTAAACTTGGTAACTGGTTAAATGGTGTAATTTGCATACTAATAATAAAAGCAATCGCCCATAGAAGTCTGATAGCAGCCTATGTAACCGGGTCCTCGATTTTAATATTAATTTAATGTTTCAAAAATATGTACATTTCTTAACAAAAGCACAACATTTATTAAAAAAAATTAATAAATGTTAAAGTTTGTTTTCCCTTTTTGCTGAAACGGCCAACTATATGAATGTAAATGAACATTTTAGCCGAATAATATAAAGACACGCGAGAAGTTGATTCCTTCATGGTTTTAGCCGGATATGCCTTACAACATGTTTACCAATGTTTTGACCTTGCACTTGCCCCTGCTCAATAGCAGCCCGGTAATGGATTCCCCCATACAGGCGACTGATAGCAGCTTCGTCACAGGCCTGACGAAATGATTTGAACTTGCGCACCGGAAGACCATACGGCACTTCTGTATCATCGCTGTAAGCAAAATCATCACCAAAAATATCCGTCAGTACTACTGCCACGGCGGTAGAAATCACACTATGCCCGCTGGTATATTCAGGAAATGGCGGTGTCTGGAGCATAGGACGCCACTTTTCATCTATATAGGCATTGATAATGGTTTCCGGCCGGATCAGCTGGCTCCGGTATTTTTCATCCCAGCAACTTATAAAGCCGTCGAATAAGGCAATGGAAGTCATGACATATGCAGCCAGTGACGCAGTAAGATCCATTTTCGACAGGGCGGCAACCTGCCCGGTAATAGAGATCCAGTGACCGCCGGGGGATAATTTTTTGGTGGCAAAATTCAGATGTCCTTGTGTATTAAGGTAAAACGGATTACAATCCCAAAAACTGGCAATCAATATATTTTCTTTCGACATATTTTTCGAAACCCGGTATACTTCAAAAGCTTCCCGCATGAATATACTGGAAGTATCTGTGCTGAACTGCGGAGGTGGTACAGGCTTAAACTGACCGGAGGAATCAAGAGAAACAGGCCGGATCAGACTCCAATAAGGCTCCACGGCATCAATATATCCGGGCGGCGTTGGAGTCCATTTGCCCGCTGTTTTACTATAATTATATCTTCTTTTTTTTCTTGTAGCAAGATAATTATCGCGCTCGGCCCAATGTAAAATACTATCACTTAACATCTTGCCAAAACCAATTGAATTCTCATAAACGGTTTTATCCTTCTCATGAAAATCTGCCAATATGACTTCAAGACTATCTTTTAACAGATGTTCGGAGAAAACCATTCGTTCGCCGGTATGAAGAAAAGCGTATACGGCAGCCAGCGAATAATTAATTTTTGTGGTAGGATTAATATTTTGAATTTCAGGAAAATGAGCAACCTGCCCTTTAAGACTATGATACTTTTTATCCTGTAAAATAATTGTTTCGTAGGCGGCAATGTTGGCATAAAGATAAATCCTGCTGGCAACCGGCGGAGAAAAAATATCATGCACAATAACGCGTGTAAGGTTTTTCTCTGCACGGTGGAGTAACTGCGTAGCAGGACCGGCGGCTAACTGACCGGCTAACAGTATACTACATAAAAAAACAGACAGTAATTTTTTATTCATAAATCGGTGATTCAATAGAAATACAATCCATTTTTATAATACTTTTTTACGACAAAGTATTCACGGTACCTGCATGCAGTGTTATTGACCTTTCAATGACAATTTATATAAATTATTTACTTATAAATTGAAATATAAAGGGCTTATCGCTATTACTCCCTACTACTATACGTTTGTAATTATTGAGAAAAATAATGTTGCGAACATCGCCGGTTGCCCAAAATCCGGATTCGGCAGGTTCGATATCTTTAAATTGAAAAGCAGAAGTCTGCCTCAAAATCGTACCTACTGATGCATCACATGGCCCAAGCTGTACGCGGAACGGTGAAAAATTACCAGCCAGAATAAGATCCATTTTTTTATCTTGATCAAAGTCAAACGGAATGATACCGCTAAGTCTTGAAAACTGAACCGTTTCGGGAAGCGCATGAATTTTGAAATGAAAATTACCGGTGTTTTCCAAAATTATACTCGACAACTCCTTACAATACAACCGGGGACTTTTAGCAACCGCCTCTTTTCCAAAAATATCCTCCATGGTCGCATCAGCATATGACGCATAACTGGTATATTTTCTTTTCAGCGACACCATCTGATCCAGCATTTCGTCTCTTGAAAACATGGGATAACTCGTGTCGCCTATATAATACGTAGTGATCGGATCGACAACTCCGTCCTTATTGAAATCATCGTAATAAAGAATCATCGGTTTTCCAGCCGTAGCTTTATACTGATTATTCAGGCCTCCGTTACCAACAACATAATCCAGGTCACCGTCATTATCCATATCCACAGGCACGATTGCCGCCCACATACCGTCTGTTTCTGCCAATTCTTTATTCGCTATTTCTTCCAGCTTATAGCCCGTATTCCTGAAAGTGCGGATTTTCATCCAGTCACCAACCAAAATCAGATCCGGTTTGGAGTCGTTGTCCAGATCACCAAAAGAAGCGCCGGTGATCATGCCCGGATTCAGCAAATCCTTATTCCATTCGGCTGTAACGTCAGTAAAACGAATATCGGAACCCTGACTTTCATTTCTCAGAATATAACTTCTTGCTGCCTTCGGGAAAGACCCGGGTATAGCCCGTCCACCAATAAAAAGATCTTCATCCCCGTCGTTATCAATATCCGCGCTTACAACACATTGTTTCGGGCTCCACATTTTTGGCAAGGCTGACAAATTCTCAGCCATAACCCCATTCCCCTGATTAATGTATAAATGATCCTGATATTCTTTGGTAAGATCCTCTGATTCATTGCCTCCACTTACCACATAGAGGTCCTGGTCTCCATCGCGATCTGCATCAAAGAAAAAAGCGGATACTTCTTCACAGGATGCATTTTTCCTCCATGGCTGTGCCGGAGCTCCCTGAAAACTTCCATTGGACTGTTGTAAATACAAAACACCAAACTGATTGGCTGCACCTCCAAAAAACAAGTCTTCCAGGCCATCGCCATTTACATCGGCTTTTGCCAGCGCAGGCCCTAGTTTTGAAAGCTGATAAGGCAGAAGAACTTCGACTTTAAAATCAACAAATTCATTTTCCTGATGGGCAAAATCGATCCCGATACTTGCTGCCGCCAGGGTTTCGACAAGCGTTTTCCAGGGTGATGCTTTTAATTCCTGATCCATTGCATCCGATTCTGACAATTTAACCAGTTGCTGATTCCGATTTTTCAAGAATGTAACCTTACCCGATGGCCAAAGTACTTTAAGAGAATCGATTAATGCTGATGGCCCCAATCCAAAATGCAGATCGGAAGTCATAGTCGATTGATAACCACGTACCGGATAAAGTTCGGCATACTGCATGGTACCGTTTGCATAAACCCAGACCTTGCTGCCCAGGGCGGCGGTGTTGAGCCCGGAACCTTTTAATTTGACAACCAATCCTTTGAATGGAGTATTATTCTGATAAATACTGACGGGTTCGTTGATATGCGAAATGACAAGATCAAGATCCCCGTCGCCGTCAAAATCAGCATAAGCGGCGGCATTGGAAACACCTTTTTCAGTTAAGCCCCAGGCATCGGAAACATTTTCAAAAGCAAAATTCTGCTCAGCACGCCGGTTTCGGAAAATATAATTTCTCAATTTGTTAGAAGGCATTTTCTGCACCAGACTATAAGTCTTAAAATTCAGATTGCCTTTGGCCACTTCCTTCATCTGTTCGTCAGCGACGGTGTATTTAAGAAAGTCCATGTTCGTGAAATCGCGCAGATAACCATTGCTGATAAACAGGTCTTTCCACCCATCATTATCCAGATCAGCCAAAAGCCCGGCCCAGCTCCAGTCCGTTCCTGAGACACCAGCCATCTGACCGACCTCACTGAATTTGATATTTCCGTCAGCGTCCGCTCCTCGATTCAACTGAAGCATGTTTCGCATGTTTTGATGATAATAGCCGCTATCCAGAAGTAAATGGTACTGGTCGTACACGTCAGGCCCTTTCAATAACTTCTGGCGACGGTTGTCTTCCGGCAGCATATCCAGTGTAAACACGTCTGGCTTTCCATCGTTGTTAAAATCATTTACATCTGCACCCATCGAAAATTTGGATACATGGCCAAAAGATTTTTTCAAAGATTCGGTAAAAGTGCCGTTACGGTTGTTGACGTAATAGCAGTCTACTTCGGTATAATCACTGGTGGTATAGAGGTCGGGCCAGCCATCCTGGTTAATATCAGCAACGATTACACTGAGTCCGAAATTAAGCGCGTTATTGATTATCCCAGCTTTTTTGGTAACATCCCTGAAGCTTAACTTTCCGTTTTCACTTACGTTTTCAAAAAGCCGGTTTCCAAAATAGGGATTCGGAATGCTGCGTATCTGTTTTGTATTTAAAAAAGGATTGACGCTGTGATTGGAATGGTTTAACAAAAACATATCCAGGTCGCCATCTTTGTCGTAGTCAAAAAAAGCAGCCTGTGTAGATTGAGAGCCAATGGCATTCAGGCCGGATTCTACTGCAACTTCTTTGAATACAGGAATTCCGTTTTTTATCCCCTGATTGATAAACAGCTCGTTATTACGATCCGAAAGTTTTCTGTAAAAACCGGAATGACAAACATAAATATCCAGCAATCCATCGCCGTTGATATCCGCTACGCTGACACCCGTTGCCCAGGTACCATTTCCTTCCACTTTGGCTTTTTTGGTGATATCTTCAAAAACGATTTTATCCCTGCCGGATCGGTTAAGATATAACTTGTTACGAACAGTATTTCCTGAAATAAACAAATCCGGAGCACCGTCGTTGTTAAAATCTCCAATACCGATTCCGTTTCCGTTGTATAAGTATTCGTATTGAAAAATATTCAGTGAATCATTTTCCAGGATTTTATTGACAAAAGTTACCTTGCTTTCCTTTTCAGAAAGTTTGGTAAACTTCGTTTGTGCAAAAAGAGGCTGAAACGGAAATAAGAATATAAACAGGTAAAATCTTGCCATAGAAAATCATTTCAACGATTCTGGTAAATTTCATTCCCACTGTAAGGTGCGCGTATCGTCACCCTCTTCTCTTTGCACGTACATCAATAATAAAGTAAGCATTTCCTGATCACTCCGCATATTTCCGGTTGACATAACCAGCTCCGGAGGCGTGTGAGGATTCATTGGGTTATCGGCCGTATTGTCATAGGTGCCTTCGATATGCACCACAGCACCTTTGGGCAGCAACACTGGTTTTTTATATTTATAGATTTCCTGCCAGCGAAAATCCCAGGCCGGAATATTGATCAGCTTAATCGTATCACCTGCGGCAGTGGTTGCATAAGCTTTAAACTTCTTTCCCAACTGATGCATATGCGGCCAGGCATAAAGCAAAGAAACATCGGGCTGGTTATTTGCTACCCTCAGTTTGAAAGTTTTCACCTCGTCGGCAAAAATCATAAAAGGCGGCGTGATATCTTTTTCTCCAATCCCGCCCGAGCCCAGACTAATCACTTTAACCTTCCGTTTGATCGGTTCGTTTTTAAAGAAAATATTAATACCATCGATACTTTCCGCATCCATAGCGGCTGGCCCGAAATGCACAGTCAGGATCACAACCCCTCTTTTGGGCATAACCCAGCCCATGTCTTTTGGATATGTTTCTACGGTAGTGCCTGGAATCCAGCCACCATAATAGGTAATTTCCTTTTTATATTTTACCCATTGATAATATTTATCTGCTTCCGGACCGTTCGTATCCACCCAATCCACTGTATTATCCAGGTCTATACTGGTATCTTCTACCGGATGTATAGCAAAATTGGCATGGTGGATCAGTTTTTTATTATTCGAAATAAATTCAATGGCCTCTACATTTGCCTCTTTTCCGGTTTCGAAAGGAATTTTAAACATAATAAACCTTTCAACTGCATCACCTTTCAGCTTGAAGGGTTCCTTCATCCGAAGTGTCAGATCCGGTTTTCTTTTATACGACGTACCCGCATTGACGCGTTCCTGAATATCCCGTTCTATTTTCGGATCACCTTTTCCTTTCGGAGTCCCTGCATCTACCCAGCTTACGATCGTCTTAATCTGTTTTTCCGTTAAAGACCGGTCGTTGGCAAAAGCGTTAAAATGCCCGTCAGCCTTCCAGGGAGGCATATACCGGCTACTGACAACCTGTTTGATAAATTTGGAGCGTTTGTTGACATCGTCATAAGTAATGAGCGGAAAAGGTGCCGCTTCACCCGGTCTGTGACATGCCACACAATTGGCGTGAATGATCGGCTGTATATCTTTATAAAATTCCGGTGTTTGGGCAATGCAAAGATTGACCATTAACAAAAGCGCAGGCAAAAGGCTTTTTCGCAGTAACATTTAATCAGCAAATTTTGAGCAAGCAATATAGCAAGTATAATTTTAAATCTTAAAAAAATTTAAAAAGTACGCTATTCGTACTATACCGTATTGACAATCAATCAAAACAAATGTGAATTATTTCTTTGCGCTTTTATAGTGACAATTGCGTACCTGCATCTCCAATAGCTGCTTTTTCCAGTTCATCCGCGTGGCAGATCGTCACTTTTTTCACACCCGCCTGCAAGGCAGCAAAAGCATTATCCAGCTTAGGGATCATACCTTTATTAATAGCGCCGGATTCCTTGTATCTGATATACTGATCCGGTTTTAATGCAGGAATTACAGCATCATCATTGTCAGGATCTGATAAAACTCCTTTTTTTTCAAAACAGTAAATAAGGTTTACCTCATAATGTTTCGCCATCGCAACTGCCATGGCGGAAGCCATCGTATCCGCATTGGTATTTAATAGTGACCCGTCGCTGCTATACGTCAGCGGAGCTATCACAGGGATAAGATTGCTGTTCAATAAAGCATTAACCTGGACATCATTTACGGCTTCGATATCACCGACAAAACCATAGTCGATCGTTTTTACCGGACGTTTTACAGAGCGGATAATACCACCATCTGCGCCTGTCAGTCCTATTGCGTTACTTCCTTCTGCCTGCAAAGAGGCAACCAGGTTTTTATTCACCAGCCCGCCATACACCATTGTCACCACATCAAGCATCGGTTTATCAGTAATCCGGCGGCCATCCACCATTTGTGTTTCGATCTGAAGCCTGGCTGCGATTTGCGTAGCCACTTTTCCTCCACCATGAACCAGAATTTTAACGCCGGATAGTTTTGCGAAAGAACTCAGAAAACGGGCACAGGCTTCGGGATTGTCTATAACGTTTCCTCCGATTTTGACTACGTAAAGTGACTTTGACATAGAAGTACTAATTTTTTTACTATACTTTTTGAGGTCGTAAAGTTAGCAGAAAACGTTAAGCTGAATCATAAATACGGCCAAAAGCAGCAAGTTATTTACAGCGGAATCACTTTTTAGAACGCTTTTCACCTAAGTTAAATTTTTTATGCCGGACAATTTGCAGCTTTGTATTCTTAAAAGCACAGACGTACCGGTGAATTTTTTCAGAAAAATTACGTTGAATAGGTATGTGTTTGTAAACCCCACTAATTCACTAGATAATTAACTAAATAAAGAAAGCCTGAATATTCTTAAATTCGGCTCCTACTATCAAGATAACCGATGAAACGAAGTATTTTTCTATTCATTATTATTTGTGCTTTTTTCACAAATACCCATGTCAATGCTCAAATCCAGAAACATGCGCACTGGACTTATACGCTCTCTAAAAATGATGTAAAACAAGGCGAAATCGTAGATCTGGTTTTTACGGCTGTTCTGGATAAAGACTGGTATTTGTATTCTTCGGATTTCGATCCGGATCTTGGCCCAATGCTTACATCGTTTACATTAACTCCCAGCAAATCATTCTCACTGGTTGGAAAACTGAAACCGCAGAATCCTAAAACAAAGTATGAAGAGGTTTGGGGCGGAAATGTAAAATTCTTCGATAACAAAGCTGTTTTTAAACAGACAATCAAAATATTAACTGATAAACCTGTTATTAAAGGTACTTCGGAATATCAGACTTGCAGTCATACGTCAGGCCTTTGTGTTCCTGGAAATGATGACTTTGAATTTACAGGGCTAAAAGTTATAGCTGCCGGTGTTACTACTGATCAGTCTGAGGGAAGTGTTTCGGCAACGGAAGAAAAAGCTGCTGCAGAAACTACGGCAACAGATACGACCGTTAAGGAAACAGCAACCATTGCGATAACTGCTGGTGATTCGGCGGGAACAATCACAGAAAAACAAACTGCTAAAATCGACTTGTCGAGTGAGGATCCGGCAGGTGATAAATCATTATGGGCTTTTGCCCTGGCTGCTTTTTTATCCGGCCTTGTAGCGCTGCTTACTCCCTGCGTATTTCCTATCATTCCGATGACGGTAAGTTATTTCACCAACCAGACCAACGGAAAGGTGAAGGCTTTGCTTTATGGAATTTCTATTGTTCTGATTTATACATTAATCGGAACAGTAGTATCCAGATTAAACGGACCTGCTTTTGCCAACTTTTTGAGCACACACTGGATTCCAAATGTGTTGTTCTTTGCCATTTTCTTTGTTTTTGGATTATCGTTTCTGGGTCTTTTCGAAATCGTACTGCCAAGTGCTTTTGTTAATAAAATGGATGCCAAGTCGGATCAGGGTGGATATGCCGGCATCTTTTTCATGGCTTTTACACTGGTTTTGGTATCCTTTTCATGCACGGGCCCAATTGTAGGAAGTTTGCTTGTTGCCTCGGCGGGAGGTGCGGTTGTAAAACCAATTATTGGCATGGCGGCTTTTTCATCGGCTTTCGCTATACCCTTTACTTTGTTTGCCTTATTTCCTCAATGGCTGAAATCTTTGCCAAAATCCGGCGGCTGGTTGAATACGGTAAAAGTGGTTTTAGGTTTTCTTGAACTGGCACTTGCACTTAAATTTCTAAGTATCGCAGATCAGGTTTACCACTGGCATCTGCTTGATCGGGAGGTTTATCTTGCTTTCTGGATCGTAATTTTCTCGATGTTAGGCTTTTATCTGTTAGGAAAAATCCTGACACCGCACGATTCTCCGATTGAACGCGTAAGTGTACCCCGAATTTTACTATCCATCATCACGTTCACTTTTGTGGTTTATATGCTTCCCGGCATGTGGGGCGCACCTTTGAAGGCTCTGGCAGGATATTTACCTCCACAGTCGACCATTGACTTTGATTTAAGTAAAAGAGCTGCGGCACCAGCGACTGCTTCGTCAGGCGTCACTAAAAAGTATGCAGACCTGTTCCATTTGCCTCACGATTTGGATGGCTTTTTCGATATCAAGGAAGCACAAGCCTATGCAAAAAAGGTTAATAAACCGGTTTTTATCGATTTCACAGGACATGGCTGTGTAAACTGCCGGGAAATGGAAGCGCGTGTATGGCCTGATCCGGAAGTTTTGAAACGCCTTCAGAATGATTTTGTGATTGCTGCTCTTTATGTAGATGACAAAACAGAATTGCCCGAAGCGGATTGGTATACATCCAAATACGATAACAAGGTGAAGAAAACCATAGGCGCTCAGAATGCTGACTTGCAGATCGTGAAGTATAATAACAATGCGCAGCCGCATTATTGCATCGTCGATCAGGAGGGAAATCTTTTGGTTGCTCCCAAAAACTATGACCTTAATCCTGCACATTTTGTAGCTTTTCTTGAAAGTGCCAAAACTGCTTTCAAAAAGTTGTAAGCTATAAATCAACGCTATATCTGCTCACTGGATATATCCTGTCAAGTGGTTCTGTTGTTTCAAACGACAGAACCACTTTTTATTTATGTATTACCAAAAAAAGTAAGGAAATTTAGGAGTAGTTTATCTGATATCAGGACTCATTTGTTTTAAGTCACATGACTATGATGCTAAAACGTTTAACTAATACAAAAACTCACGCTAATGACTAAACGCTGGCCTATTGCCGCAATTTTGCTCACTGGATTTCAAGCCTGTTTCGCTCAGAATTTTCAACCACCTGCCGTCCCTCTGATTACCGTTGACCCATACACAAGCATTTGGTCGTTTGGGAGTGAACTGACAGGAACTGCCACCCGACACTGGACAGGAAAACCCAATCCTATCGATGGATTAATTCGGGTGGACGGAAAAACGTACCGGTTCATGGGGGCACCCACGCCGGTTTTAAAAAACATTATTCCAACAGCAAAGACCGCATCGTACGATGCCGTTTATACAACACAAAAACCTGCTGCTGACTGGTACAAAGAAAACTTCAAAGCGCCGGACTGGAAAACGGGAAATGCGCCTTTTGGTACCAAAGACAGGAATGATGCAATGCTGAAGACCGGAACAGTATTCGCAAAAGAGATATGGTACCGTCGGGAATTCATGCTGGACAGTATCAATTTTGAGAAAATCAGTCTGAATATTTTCCATGATGATGACGTATCCGTTTTTATCAATGGTGTACCGGCCTATCAATGTGCCAACTGTTTTACCGGCGATTATGAAACCAGAAAAATCAGCGAAACTGCAAAAAAAGCACTTAGAAAAGGAAAAAATACGATCGCTGCTTACTGCAAAAACGGTGCTGGCCCTGGTTATATAGATATTGGATTAACGGATGAACTTGCTCCGAAAGGTTCAGATGTAATTATGACAGCCAGGCAGTCGAATTTTGTGATGAAAGCTACACAAAGTATCTATGAGTTTGACGCTGGCCCGATTCATATTACAACACGTTTTGTTTCTCCGCTTTTAATGGATAACCTCGCATTGTTGTCCCGCCCGGTCAACTATATCGTTTATGACGCCCGCTCCAACGACGGGAAGGTACATGATGTACAAATCCTAACGTCCGTTTCCGCTTTGCTTGCCGTTCATGAAGGTAGTCAGGAAGTAACCGAGCGTAAAGGAAAAGAGGGCGAGCTGGTTACGCTCGCTATCGGGAGTGTGGACCAGAAAATTTTACAGCGAAAAGGGGACGATGTTCGTATCGACTGGGGATATGCGTATCTGGTTGCCAATGAAAAGTCTGTCCACAGTGCAGGACTTGGCACTCCGGCAGGTCTGATCAAAAACTTTACTGAAAAAGGCGAACTTGGTCAAATGAATATGGCGGTGATCGGAACGGGCGCCGACCGTGCTATGGCTATTGTTACAAATCTCGGAAAGGTAAATAAAGGAAGCACCGAACATGTTATGATCGGCTATGACGACGAATTTTCGGTACAATACTTCGGGAAAAATCTTCTTCCCTGGTGGAATAAGAACGGGGACAAGACAATTCAGGGAGAATTGAAAGAGGCTGAAGCAAACTTCAACGCCGTTTTTGCAGCGTGTAATGCTACTGATGTAAAGATTTACAATGATGCATTAAAAGCCGGAGGAAAGATCTACGCCGATTTGTGCGTGATGGCATACCGGCAGGCAATTGCTGCACATAAGTTAGTTGCCGGCCCCAATGATACGCCTTTGTTCCTCTCTAAGGAAAATTTCAGCAATGGCTCAATCGGAACAGTGGATGTGACTTATCCGTCGGCTCCGCTCTTTTTGGTTTACAATCCAACGTTACTAAAAGGAATGCTTGAACCGATTTTTTATTATTCTGAAAGCGGGAAATGGACAAAGCCTTTTGCGGCACACGACATAGGAACCTATCCGCTCGGAAATGGACAAACCTACGACGAAGATATGCCGGTAGAAGAATCAGGTAATATGCTGATCCTGACCTATGCTATTTGCAAGACAGAAAAAAATATAGCGTTCGCAAAGAAACACTGGAAGACATTGACTGTATGGGCTAATTATCTAAAAAAAGAAGGGTTTGATCCGGCAAATCAACTTTGTACAGACGACTTTGCCGGACACCTGGCGCGTAATACCAATTTGTCCGTTAAAGCGATTATGGGCTTGGCCAGTTACGCAAAAATGGCAGAACTCCTGGGTGAAACCAAAGAAGCGGCTGAAGTAAATGGTTTGGTAAAAGAATTTGCAAAAAAATGGATGCAAATGGCCGCAGACGGAGATCACTATGCCTTGACATTCGATAAAAAAGGCACATGGAGCCAGAAATACAATCTTGTTTGGGATAAACTGCTGGACTTGAATGTATTTCCGGGTGAAGTCGCTAAAAAGGAAATCAATTATTATCTGAAAAAACAACTGACTTTTGGATTACCGCTGGATAGCCGGCGAACGTACACAAAATCAGACTGGATTATATGGACCGCAACACTCGCTGACAACAAGAAGGATTTCGATGCTTTGGTTCAGCCGGTTTACAAATATGCAACCGAAACGCCTGATCGTATTCCCCTATCCGATTGGCACGAAACGAAGGACGGCAAGTCCGTAGGCTTCCGTGCGCGCTCTGTGGTTGGCGGATATTACATGAAAGTGTTAGAAAATAAACTGAAATAATCTATTTCTCAAAAGGATTTGCAGGCGTCATTAATGCAAATCCTTTTGAACTTCCTCCACGAAAGATTCCGAAGTATTGGTAAGCGCTGCTATTTTGGCAATATCGAAATTAGTATTCAGCAGAAGATTTTTAACGATCTCATGCGTTTTCTTTTGCTCGCCTTGTTCAATTCCTTGCTCAATGCCCTCTTCCAGTGTCAGCATTTTAATTGTTTCTATTATTCCCATAACTTTCTCTTTACCAGTTAACAATTCAACCTGCCTATCAAAATTACTATTTAATTCGTGATTTTCAATATGAATAAACGTCTTCAGAAAGAACAGGAAACGCCTGATTTTTTCTTTGTCATAACGCTTACTTATGATGAGTGCTCGCGCTATTGTCAATCTACCTTCCGCCAATTCCTCTTCCGGCACTTTTCCTGTCAGCAATGCCTTTTGAGCAGCGAGAACGATCAATGCAAATGGATTTTTCATTGCTAGTAATTGCTCTCCGGTATGCTCCAAGATATGATAGCTATTATATTCGTAGGTAATATTTGTCCCTAAGAAACTCTTCTTATACTCCGCAGGTCGTTTATGGCTTTTGTTTCCGGTAAATACGGCCAGCGCCGCAATCTCCACCTCAAACCTGTCCAGGATTCGATAATAATATTGAAACATACGTTGCGGAAAATTCTCAGTCACCTCGTCCTGGATTTCTATGTGAATCAGAATCCATTCTTCTGTACCTGTGATAAGGAAAGTTTTAACCAACATATCTACAAATCGACTCCCGCCTTTCTTTTCTAATTCAGGAAAAAGTTCTGTCAGTTCTTTATCCATGAATTCAAAGCCACGATCCAGATCAAAAACCGTATCCGCATTTTCAAAAAAGAAACGCAGCAAGTCAGAAAACGCTTCTTCAAAAGCACTTTTCAGGAGAATATCATTTTTCTTCCGCATGTTTAAATTCGATTAAGGAAGACAAGAAAAAGCCACTTGAAAAACTGAAAATTCAGTAATACAAGTGGCTTCAGTTTGTATCCTTAATAGGACGTAAAATCAGAAGATATGTCTCTAAATTTATTTACCAAGCGTTTTGAAAAGCATTCCTTTGGTAACTTTGTCTGTCAAAGCCATTCCATTCAAAATCGCCAGATCATCCAGTTTACTATCCGGCATATTTGCACTTTTTAGTACATCACGAAGTGTCCCCTCATTTTGAGCCGTTTTGATTCGGATACGTTCAGGTTCTCTGTTTAATTTCGAAGGATCGGATAATGCTTTGAAACCTTCCGCAACGGATTTAAACTGGTTAAAATTCGAACCAAAATCTGTGCTGGCTGCAACACCGTGAATCGCATAAATGGCACCATTATATTGAATCAGCCAGCTGGCGATTTGTGCTGCATTTGCGGCAGGAGCTGTTTGTCCCTGTGCAACCTGCTTGGCAACCAAAGCAATCGCTGGATTTCCATTGATGGTTGTTTTGTTATTTTCAGATACCTGAAGACCATAATTTTTGATTACCGTCTGAGCAGCCTCGTCCAATGTTTTTCCTTCCGCCAGCGTAAATAACATCATAGCCTTTCCGTCTTTCGAAGCCATCTGGAATTGCGCAGGCGTGTTCTCTGACTGCCAATCAGCTGGCACAGGAAACTGGAATTTCAGCTCAGGATGATAAAATTGTCCCCCTTCAACAAATCCCTGTTTGGGGTCCACACCATAAATCAAGCCATCTATTTTACGCAGATATACATCGCGGTTCACATCGTATTTGGCCTTATGTGCGGATTGATAACTCGTAGCAAGTTGTTCTACCTTTACCTGCCTGTTTCCCGGATCCGGGTGAGTAGACTGGAATGCCGGTATGGATTGTCCGCTTTTTTCACTGATCTTTTTTAATGTTCCAAAGAAATCGGCCATTTGGTGTGCATCGTATCCGATTTTGCTCGAATATTCAACACCCAGTTCATCCGATTGACTTTCATGGTCACGGCTGTATTTTAGCAGCAATAAACCCAACCCCTGCGATGCCTGGTCAGATAAACTCCTGAAAGTTGGCGAAAGTACAGAACCAGCTAATAAAACACCCTGGGTAAATACCTGTTTTGTCTGTTGACTAGCAGAATGGCGTGCCGCAATATGTCCGATTTCGTGACCCAAAACACCTGCAAACTCGGCTTCATTGTTAAAATGTGCCATAATTCCTCTCGTAAAATAAACATAACCACCAGGAACGGCGAAAGCATTTACGACGGGAGAATCAACAATAAAAAATTGATATGCAACGTCCGGCCGATGGGATATTTTACCCATGGCTTTTCCTTTTTCATTAATAAAAGCAGTCAGGTTTTTATCGTCATACAGCCCCATAGAAGCAACTACGGACGGATGTGACTCCGCTCCCAAAGCCTTTTCCTTCTCCGGCGACATAAAAATGATTTCATTTTTTCCTGTGACAGGATTCCTCGAGCAACCCGAAAGCAATCCAAGGCCGACAAGCGCCGCAAGCATGTGTGATTGATACTTAAGATTCATAAATAAGTGATAAGTTTTGTTAGTGAGCCGGTCAAAATTAAATAAGTATTAGTCCTTAATCAAGAATCATGCCAATTGTTCCCTGATCTGTTTCTGACTGGGAAACGTTGTTTTGGTTACAATCATTTTTTATGGCGCAGTTATTTTATCAAATAATTTGAATCTCTTTATTAACTTACCTTTGCTTACAAATCCACAGCGAATCGATCGTTGAACCAATAACCAACAAACCCGGCATTCCTTATTGATATACACGTTACCTCATGAATTCAAAAAAAAGTACTTTCAGTGCGCTTCCAAACTGGTTGGCTACCTTTGACTTCCTCGGGATCTTCGAAAAAGATCCTTTTGGTAACTTCCTGACGATTAAACGCTTTTTTATTTTCGTTATCGGCTGGTTTACCTATTACCGATATACGGCAGTCAACAAAATTAAAATTACCGGCAGTGAACAACTCCTGGACCTACCCGACAACGGTGTCATATTCCTGTCCAATCATCAGACTTATTTTGCCGACGTAATCGCATTTTACCACATATTCTGTGCTACCAAATGGGGTTACAAAGATACCATATCCCCTCCCTTTTATCTTTTTTCACCAAGAGCACGCTGTTATTATGTCGCTGCATCTGAAACCATGAAGGAAGGAATTCTGCCTAAACTTTTCAGTATCGGCGGAGCAATCACGATCGACAGGTCGTGGCGGGCAAATGGTGAAAATGTGAAACGGGAACTGGACAATTCTGCTCAGGATAAAATCGGGATGGGCCTGAAACATGGCTGGGTTGTAAGTTTTCCTCAGGGAACCACCAAACCATTTGCTCCGGTCAGAAAAGGAACTGCGCATTTAATAAAAGAGCATCAACCGATCGTGATTCCGGTAGTTATTAACGGTTTTCGAAGGGCGTTTGATAAAAAAGGATTGCGTTTTAAAAAACGTAATACAACACTGACTGTCCATTTTAAAGCACCCATGCACTTTTTGCCAGATGAATCCATCGACAGTATGATCGAGCGCATTACCAGGGCCATAGAGCAGGAACCCCCGAAGGAAATCAATTCTTTATTATCCGAAGCCTGATGACGGCATCATTTTTGTATCAATTGCTTTCAGGTTTTTCATCCCAATATTATGGCACAAAAAGTAGTAATCACAGGCGGAACAGGTTTGATCGGGAAACGACTTACCACTTTGCTTTTGGCACGCGGTTACGAAATCGCTTATTTAACCCGAAAAAAAATAAACATTCCCTCTGTTGACGTGTTTGAATGGGATGTGAAGAATAATTATATCGAAACAGGAGCGCTTGAAAATACGGATTTCCTGATCCATCTCGCAGGAGCTGGTGTCGCGGATGAACGCTGGACAGAGGAAAGAAAAAAAGAAATTTACAGTAGCCGGACGGATACCATTGAGCTGGTTGCAAGAAAATTAAAAGAATTAAACATAACGCCAAAAGCCTTTGTTTCAGCTTCCGGAATCAGTTATTATGGTGAAGATACAGGTGATTTACAGCACACCGAACAAACTCCGTCCGGCAAGGATTTCTTATCGGATGTTACCGTTGCCTGGGAAAAGTCTGCGGATAAGATCGCTGCTCTTGACATAAGAACCGTAAAACTGAGGACCGGGATCGTTATGAGTAATGAAGGAGGTGCGGTTCCCAAAATGGCACAACCTGCTAAACTTGGTTTCGGAGCGCCGTTAGGTTCGGGAAAACAATGGCTTTCGTGGATTCATATTGATGATATGTGCCGGATGTACATCGAGGCGATGGAAAAAGAATCCTGGAAAGGGGCATATAACGCTGTGGCTTTTCCGCCAGTAACCAATGAAGATTTCACCAAACTTATCTGTAAAGCCTTGGACAAACCGCAGTGGCTTCCCAATGTTCCCGCATTCGCGCTCAAACTTGTTTTTGGTGAAATGGCAAATGTAGTTTTAGGCAGCAGTTATATCATTAACCAGCGGATAAAAGAGGAGACAGATTTCATTTATCAATATCCTGACTTGTTGGAAGCACTGAAAGATATTCTTGGGAAATAAGTGATTAATAAAGATTACAGGAGGCTCCGATGGAGCCATATCTTTTCCCATAACCTTTCAGTGCTATAAACAGGAGGCTCTCCGATCCAGATTTTATTCGGAGTTTTGTAATTATTCCTCTTCCTCCTCTTGTTCAGAAAGTACTTGCCGGGTTTCCAGCCATTTATCACGCTGCACTTTTGCCTTGAAGTCATCCTGCACATTCAGCTGAATATTTCCGTTGCTGAATATTGTCATTTGCAATCCTACAAAACTCAACGCCTCATTCAGTCTGGTTTCCAAAGGTTCGTTGGTAAAAATACAATCCTTCCAGTACCAATCCATTTTTTCACCTGCCACCTCTTCTACGATCTCCTGATAATCCTCAACAGTATAACCGATAAAGGGTTTACCAAAACGTACCCAAAGGATTTGCATTACCGTATCGAGCGAAACCTGATGGTTGGATTTCTTACGCAGATATAAATCCAGAATTAGTGCCACCAGCGCTCCCTTATGATAAACCGAAACTTTACGGTTCGGAATACCTTTGTCATATCCGTCCAGCCACAAATCAAAAGAAGATTCCGCCAGGGATTGCGAAGAAAGTGCATTGTGCTCAAAATGCCGCTTCATATAAACCTGCAATTCCTTTAAATAAGCTTCATCATCGAAAACACCGGCTCTTCTTAAAAACAGATCCCCGTAATAGGTCGTGCAGCCTTCTGCCACAAAACAGGTTTCGAAATAATTTTCTTTTGTAAAATCATAAGGCAAAAGTTCAACAGGACGGATCCGGATAATATTCCAGGCATGAAAAAGTTCATGGGAACTAACTCCCAGCAGATCGGTATATAATCCTTCTCCCTCATCATCAGGCCCAAGCACGATCATCGTAGAGTTGTGATGTTCAACACCATGATAAAAGGCATGCGGAAGGATCAGATTTAAAAAGTGATAATGCTCTTCCGGAAATTCCCCCATCGTTGCGATCTGCTCTCTGGAAAACCTTCTAAAATCACGCTGGATGCGTTTCCAGTTTGGTTTCAGATTTCCATGCATCCATATATGAAACTGAACGCCGCGCACGGTATACTCTGATTTTTGTAAACTTGCAGAAGCCAGAAGCGGACTATCCACCAGTTCGTAAAAATCCTCAGCAGCCAACATATTGGCATATGCCCGAGGAATATTGTTTACAATTTCCCAAAACGGAGAAAGACCACAAGCGATTTCAAAACCGGCAGGTAATTCCAGTTTAATTATACATCGCTCGTTTATACGACCTTCTGTATAAAAACAAAAATTAATAAAGTTTAAATACCATAGCTCTTCATCTACATAACTGCTTCCTGCATTTTGAATGGCCGCGTAGTAAGAATAACGGATCTGAACTTCTTTTTCACCCTTTGTTTCCAGCGCCCAACGATCCTTGGTAATTTTGCGTAATGGTAGTTTATCACCACTAATTGAAATTGCTTCAATAAATTGAATATTTTTGGCAAAATTTTGAATTTCATAACGCCCTGGCCGCCATGCAGGTAACTGGATTTCAATACGATCTGATGTTATTTCAGGAATTGTATACGTAATATGTAATAAACGGGAAGCCGGGTCAGTTACAGAAATATGATAATGCATAGGCTTTCAAACAGTGAAATGAGGCGGTAATTATGAGGGCTTATTCAATAATAAACCAAAAGTTAAGAATTTTGCGTTACTATTAACAATATTAAAATAAACCATTTAGAAATGAAAAGGAAAATCCTCCTATCCTGCTTATTTATCATCACACTATCATTTACATCCTCGGTATTTGCCCAAACTGACGAATATTATCGTCCCGATACGGTAAAAAAAGAGAGGCCCGTCCGAAAAGAAATCCCGCCGGTAGAAGATAAAGCGCCGATAGAAAAGCAAAAAGTCGAAAGCGAATTGAAAGACCTCCCCTTTAAAGAAAGAATAAGGTTAGGCGGCAGTTTTGGTTTGAGTTTTGGTACGTTTACCAACGTGAACGTATCTCCGATGGCCGGTTATCAAATCACTGAAAAACTGGTTGGCGGCGTTGGGGCTACATTAATGTGGTTTAAATCCAGCTATTATAATTACAATACCATTAATTACGGTGGCCGGGCATTTTTGATGTACCAGGTTGTTCCGGTTGTCAATCTGATCGCAGAATATGAAACTTTGAACGTGCCCATGTCTTATCAGAAAAGAACCTGGCTGAGTTCACCCATGTTTGGTGCCTCTTATAGCCAGCCTACTGGTGGAAAACTGATCCGGGCTGTACATTTTACAGCGCTTTACAATGTTAATTACAACAATCAGATTGATCCTTACAATATGGAAAATCTGTCGCCTTACGGAAGTCCGTTTGTATTTCGTGTAACGTTCCTTTAAAATACGTACTTTTGCAAAATACATTCTGCAAGTTTTGAAATATCAGCAGCAACTTCAAATGATTGAAAGCTGATAAATAAATTCCACTCAGATTCATTAACAAGACAGTTACCTGTTCATCCGGCGAAAAGACGTCGTGGTGAAGTTTTAATCAATTATGGAAAATCCCGTTTTAATTTTTGGTGCAGGCTCTTTGGGAATGCAGGCACTTGATATTTTCAGAAGAAATAACGTACTCGTCTATGGAATCCTGGACGACAATAAAGAATTACATGGCAAGGAATTTGGCGACATCAGTGTTTTAGGTGCGACAGACGATGAAGCCTTTATCAATATCATTGGTGAAAAATGTGAAACTTTTGTAGCTGTTGGTGAACGTTCTGTGCGTAAACAATTGACAGAAGGCCTTAACGAGCGCTTCAAAAGCATGCCGGTGAATGCCATCCACGAAAGCGCAATTATTTCAGATATGGCCGCTGTTGGTCATGGAAATCTGTTCGCTGCCCGTGTTTCTGTTGGACCGGTTTCTAAAATAGGAAGTCATTCCTTATTCCAGACAGGCTCTATTATTGAAACTTCGGTGGAAGTTGGCGACTATGTTACCGTTGGGCCGGGTGCTGTCCTTAACGATCGGGTTAAAGTTGGCGATGGTGTATTCATCGGCTCGGGCGCCATTATTGTGGCCGGGATTGAAATCGGGAAAAATGCGAGAATCGGAGCAGGATCTGTGGTGGTTGAAAATGTACCCGCAGGAACAACATTTTTTGGAAATCCGGCAAGGAAGATTTAACACTGATTTGCGGGAAAAAAGTGAACAACAACTGAGGAACAGCATGTTCAATGTAAAATTCCTCCGTTTAAATCAATAAAAATTGTAGATAGTTTTTTTATTCACATGAAAAGACACTACCTTTGCAGTCCTTTTGACAGAAATAGTGAAAGAGCTAAGTAAATACAACATAGACATTTACGGTTTGGAAGACAAACAGTATGACTATGATATGGAGTCGGGAGACGCGTTTTTTGAAGAATTAGAGCAGGATTTAATCGAGCACGGTCATTTTAAAACACATGTTGTTTTGACAAAATCGGCTACGATGATCCAACTGCGTTTCCATACAGAGGGAACTGTCGAATTACTTTGCGACAGAACTTTGGAACCGTTTGAAGAGCCTGTTGATTCGGATGAACGGATTATTTTAAAATTCGGCGACCGCAATGAGGAGCTGACCGATGAGATTGAGATCATTAACAGAAATACGAACCGTATTAATGTTGCGAAATATATTTTCGAATTTATCGCACTTTCTCTGCCGGTAAAAAAATTACATCCTAGCCTTCGTGAAGAAGAATATGATGACGAAGATTCGGAAGAAGACGACGTGATTCTGATTTATTCCTCAGAAGATAAGGAGGAAAGCGAAGAAGGCTACGGATCCGAAGAAAAAATTGACCCACGTTGGGAAGCATTAAAAAAATTAAAAGGCAATCAGGATTAATTTCTGAACTGCGATATAAAAGTTTTTCAAACCGAATATTAACATACAGAACATAAAGCATCATGGCACATCCTAAGCGGAAAATTTCCAAAACCCGTCGCGATACACGCAGAGCACATGACTTCCTTACAGGCAAGCAATTGTCAGTTGATTCGTCAACAGGGGAAATTCATCAGTTCCACCGTGCGCACGTACACGAAGGAAATCTAGTTTATAGAGGCAAAGTTGTTGTTGAAAATTATGCCAAAACGGTTTAATTTTTGATGATGAGAATGCCAATTTCGCAACAGCCTTATAAAAGTTGTTGCGAAATTCTTTTTTACTAAGGCACAACTGCTAAATTTACACCTTCGATTTCTAACTTTTAGTACAAAATAACAGCGTGTAAATGAAAATTGCGGTAGATGCTATGGGGGGAGATTTAGCTCCACAAGCAATAGTTGAAGGGGTAATCCAAGCCACTTCCGAACTGCCATCGGATGCCCGAATCGTATTAATTGGCCGGGAAAGTGAGATTCTGGAGATATTTCGCCAGCATAACTTCACTTCGTCAGCCGTTGATATCGTTCATGCTGATGATGTTATTGAAATGGGTGAGCACCCTACAAAAGCTCTTTCTCAAAAGCCAAATTCCAGTATAGCCATCGGATTTAAGCTTCTGAAAGAAAAAGAAGTGGACATCTTTTGCAGCGCCGGCAATACCGGAGCAATGCATGTCGGTGCACTTTTCAGCATAAAAGCGATTGAAGGAGTTTTAAGACCAGCCATAGCAGGTTATGTACCTCAGGTTGGAGGTGGATACGCCATTATGGTAGATATTGGCGCTAATGCAGACTGTAAACCGGAAGTTTTGGCGCAGTTTGGAGAAATCGGCTCTTTATTTGTTCAACATACATTCCAGATTGAGCGTCCACGTGTAGCATTAATGAATATTGGTGAAGAAGAACAGAAGGGTTCATTAACTGCTCAGGCGACTTATCCGCTACTCAAGGATAATAAAAAAATCAATTTTATTGGAAATATTGAAGGGAAAGATCTCTTCACTAACAAAGCAGATGTGATCGTTACTGACGGTTTCACCGGGAATGTATTATTTAAATTGGGAGAGTCGTTTTACGAAATTGCCAAACAAAAAGGGATTCAGGATGACTTTATTGATCAGACGAATTACGAATCCATCGGTGGGAGCTCCATTATAGGGGTAAATGGCAATGTGATGATTGCACATGGCATTTCTTCACCGCTGGCAATTAAGAATATGCTCGGATGGGCATACAAACAAGTCAAATCAAAAGCATATCTGCATATTGCAACTGCTTTGAGCTGATCCCTGATTGACACCGCTATTGTTGCGAATTAACTCTGATACTATTTTTTACCAAAATTCACAGGAATTTTGAATGCCAGAAATTAACCATGACCCACGCAAGAGCCTCTATAACAGGAATACACGGGTATGTGCCTGACTATATTCTAACAAATGCTGAATTGGAAACAATGGTGGCGACAAACGATGAGTGGATCGTTAGCCGCACCGGCATTAAAGAACGTCGCATACTTAAAGGAGAAGGTTTAGGAAGCTCACATATGGGCGCTGAGGCGGTGAAAGGGTTGCTTGCCAAAACCAATACGGCTCCGGAGGACATCGATTTGTTGATCTGCGCCACAACTACACCCGACTTTATTTTTCCAGGTACTGCCAATCTCATTTGTGATATGACAGGGATAAAAAATGTCGGAAGTTTTGATATCCAGGCTGCTTGTTCAGGATTTGTTTATGCGCTTACAATCGGTTCTCAGTTTATCGAAACCGGAAAATATAAAAAAATTATTGTGGTCGGTGCTGATAAAATGTCAGCGATTGTTGATTATACCGACAGAAAAACTTGTATCCTTTTCGGAGATGGCGCAGGAGCGGTACTTCTCGAACCAGACACAGACGGATATGGAATTGTTGACTCAATTATCCGTTCCGACGGAGCAGGATATCCTTATCTGCATCAGAAAGCAGGAGGAAGCCGTTTTCCACCTACACAGGAAACCATTGATAACAAGTGGCACTCGGTGTACCAGGATGGTGCTCAGGTATTTAAATTTGCCGTGAAAAATATGGCGGATATTTCTGCCGAGATCATGGAAAAAAATAACCTGGCCAGTAATGATGTTTCCTGGCTCGTTCCGCACCAGGCCAACAAACGGATTATTGAAGCCACTGCCAACCGAATGGGAGTGGGAATGGATAAAGTAATGGTGAACATTCAAAAATATGGAAACACCACATCCGCAACGATCCCACTTTGTTTATGGGACTATGAGTCTCAATTGAAGAAAGGTGATAATCTTGTACTGGCAGCATTTGGAGGTGGATTTACCTGGGGTGCTATCTACTTGAAATGGGCCTACGATAAAGGAAATGAATAATGTAAAGTGAATAATGATCATGCTTCATTATTCATTTTTTCATTTAAGATTTTATACATTTTGTATTTATTATTAATTAAACATGGCAACGACTGCAGATTTACGTAACGGACTAGTAATACATTTTAACCATGACCTTTTTCAGGTTATTGAGTTTCAACATGTAAAACCTGGTAAAGGAAACGCTTTTGTTCGTACTAAAATTAAGAGCCTTACTTCCGGAAAAGTATTGGATAATACTTTTTCATCCGGTGCTACTATTATTCCGGTTCGCGTAGAAAGACATAAATTCCAGTTTTTATACAAAGATGAAGTTGGATATAACTTCATGAATTCTGAAACATTTGATCAGGTATTGATCGATGAAAAACTTGTAACGGCAGCTGACCTGATGAAAGAAGGCCAGGAAGTAGAGATTTTGATCAACACTGAAACAGACGCTGCATTACTTTGTGAATTGCCTCCATTTGTAGAATTAGCAGTAACCTATGCTGAACCAGGCTTGAAGGGAGATACAGCAAACTCTCCGAAAAAAGCGATCGAGGTAGAAACAGGTGCCCGTATCATGGTACCTTTATTTATCGAAGAAGGTCAGAAAATCAAAGTAGATACACGCACGTACGACTACGTTGAAAGAGTAAAATCATAGGCTATAATTCCTACAACTGTTTAAACTTTACTAAATGGAAACTAAAGAAATTCAAACACTGATTGACTTTATCGCCCAGTCCGGCCTTGATGAAGTAAACATTGAAACAAGTGAATTAAAAATTAAAGTGAAAAGATACGGTTCGGCTCCCGTTGTTTCTGTCGCTCCTGTACAGCCTCCGGTTTCAGCACCTGTCCATACCACTCCTGCTTCTATTGGCCAGGCTCCTGCAGCAACTGCAGCAGAACCAGCACCATCGTCAAATCTGATCACCATCAAATCACCGATGATCGGTACTTTCTATCGCGCGTCAAGTCCTGAAACGCCTGCATTTGCAAGCATTGGAGATGAAATCGTTCCGGGAAAAGTTGTTTGTGTGATCGAAGCAATGAAACTATTTAACGAGATTGAATCTGAAATTTCAGGAAGAATTGTTAAAGTATTGGTTGAAAACGCTACGCCGGTAGAGTTTGACCAGCCTTTGTTTCTTGTTGAACCAGTATAACGGTAATGACCGGTCTTAAAAACTTAATTAAATTTCATGTTTAAAAAGATACTCATTGCCAACCGAGGAGAGATCGCACTGCGTGTGATCAGAACCTGCCGTGAGATGGGCATTAAAACAGTTGCAGTGTATTCAACTGCTGACCGTGACAGCCTTCACGTACGTTTTGCTGACGAAGCTGTTTGTATTGGTCCTCCACCAAGCCGTCAGTCTTATCTAAGCATTCAAAATATTATTTCTGCCGCCGAAGTTACCGGTGCAGATGCCATACATCCGGGTTACGGTTTCTTATCTGAAAACGCTGAATTTTCTCAGATCTGCGCTGATTACGGTATCAAATTTATTGGTGCTACGGCTGCTCAGATCAACGGAATGGGCGATAAGGCTACCGCAAAAGCAACAATGATCAAAGCTGGCGTACCTGTTGTACCGGGTTCAGAAGGCTTGTTAGAGTCTGTTGAACAAGGAAAAGAACTGGCAAAGGGCATTGGTTATCCTGTTATTGTGAAAGCAACAGCCGGTGGTGGCGGACGTGGTATGCGTATCATCAACAAACCGGAGGATTTCGAAAAAGCATGGAACGATGCACGTACAGAATCCGCTGCTGCCTTTGGAAATGATGGCTTATACCTTGAAAAATTCGTTGAGGAGCCTCGTCACATTGAAATCCAGATCATTGGTGATCAGTATGGCAAAGTTTGTCACTTATCTGAACGTGACTGTTCTATTCAGCGCCGTCACCAGAAACTGGTAGAGGAAACGCCTTCCCCTATTATCACACCGGAACTTCGTGAGAAAATGGGTGCGGCTGCCATCAAAGGTGCGCAGGCCATCGGGTACGAAGGTGCTGGAACGATTGAATTCCTGGTTGACAAGCATGGTGAATTTTTCTTCATGGAGATGAATACCCGTATTCAGGTGGAACATCCAATTACAGAAGAAGTTACCGATTTTGATTTGATAAAAGAGCAAATCAAAGTAGCGGCAGGTGAGCCTATTTTGGGTATCAATTATACGCCTAAATTGTTTGCAATGGAGTGCCGTATCAATGCGGAAGATCCTGCAAATGGTTTCCGTCCTTCACCGGGAAAAATCACTAATCTGCATTTCCCTGGCGGTCACGGTATTCGTATTGATAGCCATGTTTATAGCGGTTATACCATTCCGCCAAATTATGACTCCATGATTGCAAAGCTGATCGTTAGCGGTCAGTCGCGTGAAGAAGTTCTCACCAGAATGAAACGTGCATTGCAGGAGTTTGTTATTGAAGGTATTAAAACAACGATTCCATTCCATATCAAATTGATGGACGATCCTGGATTTAAATCCGGAAACTTCACAACGAAATATCTGGAGTCATTTGATTTTTCTTCTCTTTAATTTTTGTTTAAACACAGCGTTACGCTTAGTAACGTTGGAGTTTATGCCGATATATTATTTGAAAAGGTGTCTGGTTTTTATAACCGGGCACCTTTTCTGCATTTGAGCGGTATGTAAAAATTAAGTAGCTTTATCCGCTGCCAATTCTCAACAATAACCCTACCCTATGAAATCTTTAAAACACTTTATTTTAGCTATCATAATTTTAGCTTGCAAAAAAACAGATATTGAGGAAGAACCCGTCCAATTTCCTTCTACAATTTACTTAAACTCCATCACTCTAAAATCTAAAATTCGTTTATTCTCTGATCAAAAAGAGATAAAGGATCAAAAAGTCATAGATCATTTCGCAAAGACATTTAAAGACTTTGAGATACGTGATACTTCATTTAATAGTGATGAAAAGCTGATATTTTTATCCCCTGATTCGGCATCAATTCCAAATCTATTTGGATCGCTTAATGCTGTAAAAATAGGAGATCAGTTTCTTTTTAAATCTACAAATATCAACATTATCACGGCTGCCCAATTACCAAACTATAAGATGGCGAAATATCAAAGCGAGATCGAGCCAGTTTGGGACAGTAAATACCGTGTTTATCACATGTTAATTGGCTATGGCGACTATACTGCGTTAAAATTATCTGCATTTAAATATAGTTCTGTCCATTGGAATACGTATTTATCAACTGATTTTCTTCTATATCCCTTTTTATATAAATCATCATCGTCAGGTATAAGATATAATGAGTTCAACGAATCCTACATAGCCAATATAGGCAAAAGCGATACTCTTGCCATTCAAGAATATTTTTACACCTTTAAAAAGAAATAATATTGAATTTATGTTTAACCTCATAAAAATGGCCCGGAAAAACTATCCGGGCTATTCTGTTTATAAGCACATGTATTAAATCTGTTAAACAACTTCCGGAACCGTGTATGGCGCCCGGTATTTTCTTGTTAGATAAGTATTGGCATCATCGTCTCCTGTGAATTTTTCAGTTTTAGGATCAAATGTCAACGCCCGACCTGTCCGATAAGCGATATTTCCTAAATGCGCAAGGCCGGAAGACAGATGTGCAGTTTCCACAGGAGCATTTAATAATTTCGGATCGCGGGCTACAACCGCATCTATAAAATTTTTGTAATGGTCACCACCAGCCTTTCTTGTAGGTCCGGGTTTCTTGTCTTTTCCTAAAAATGTTTCATAGAAATCGTATCCTTTTACGACTAGATAACCTTCACTTCCATAAAATATATTTCCGATACCAACACCGCCTTCATCATTCGTCATCCAGGGGCGTACTTCAAATTCTATGATTTTCTTTTCCTTTGGATATATAAAAGAGGAAGTCAATAATTCAGGGGTTTCTTTCGCGTCATCCCAAAGGAATTTTCCACCCGAAGAAGTAATTTTTTCAGGGAAAGTATCTACACCCAGCCCCCACATGCACATATCGGTTTCATGAATTCCCTGATTCCCTACATCACCGTTTCCGTAATTCCAGTGCCAATGCCAGTTATAGTGTACATAATTTTTAGAAAAGGGCTTCATCTCCGCAGGCCCTGTCCACAAATCATAATTTAACCCCGCCGGAACCGGCTCCGTTCCTTTATTTCCCACATCCGGCCTCCACTTATACACAAGGCCTCTTGCCATGTACACATTTCCGATAAGGCCATCACGCATATGTTTTACTGCCTCCTGCAATGCCTCCGAGCTTCTTAACTGAACGCCATGCTGCACAACGCGCTTGTACTTATGCGCGGCTTCTACCATCTTCCGTCCTTCATGTAAATTATGAGACCCCGGCTTCTCCACATACACGTCCTTACCTGCCTGACAAGCCCAGATAGCAGCCAGTGAATGCCAGTGATTCGGCGTTGCAATACTTACCGCATCAATAGACTTATCGTCATAAACCTTCCGAAGATCATTTTCAGTTTTTACCTTTTTTCCATTATTTTTCCCGGCATACTCTTTTGCTCTGGTTTGCAGGATTACATCATCAGGATCGCATAAGGTGGCCAGCTCGACATTGGCAAGTTTTGAAAAACCTTTGATGTGATCCTGTCCACGCCCGTTAACGCCTATTACGGCAACACGAACACGGTCATTTGCGCCAAATGCACTTGCAGGAATAATGGAAGGAATCGAAAATCCAACGGCAGCACCTGCCGTATTTTTAATAAAATCACGTCTTGAAACTTCGTTTTCTTTTTTCATGGATCGCTGATTTAGGAATGTTGGAGTTGCTCGGAAAAATCCGATTATAACACTGGCAGATAATAAATTAGACGTACTTATGAAAAAGATACCCCGATAGATTTCTACCTTAAAATGCAATTATTTTTTATTTAAGTTATAAAAAATAAAGTTACATAAAGACATACCCCGATGCCATGGCTCTGGAAACGGCCATTGAAGTATGATCAGATAACGAGAATTGAGATCGATTTTAAAGTGAAGCAAGTTGCCTAAAAGAGAAACAACGTATTATTTCAATTCTGAATGAAAAACTCCATCATAAAAACTGCCCATATAGGCTCCCCAGCGAATAGGTTTGGTAATTTTTATATCTGTTTTTACCAGGCTGACCTGCATTCCGTCAAATGAATAAGTCCGGTATTTGTTGTTGCTGCTGCAAAAAATTATGTCCAGCAAATTATCGTGGTCTATATCGCCGATCCAGGGTGTGGAAGACAAGTTATGCCCCGGAAGACTGTTAATCAGCTCAACTACTTCATTCGTTTTAAAGCCAATAACAACCAAAGTATTAAAAAACTCTTTACGCCCGTATGCGTTCAGGTTTTCATAATTCACACTCATGAGAACCTCATCCTGATTATCCTCATCAATATCCACAACCACCGGCGTGCTTGTCTGATATTTACCAATGGAATCCTTAAACGCTACTTCACCATTCTTCCCATTAATCATGTACTGCTCCGTCGATTCCAGCGCCGGCCATTTGCCGCGGGCAACAGAAACGAAAAAGTCGGGGATTGTATCTTTTGTAAATTCCCCCACAGCGATGGAAGTATACGCCTCAGAATCAGGAATTTTCACTTGCCACATCGGTGCCAATGTTTTACCGTCAAAAGCCAGAACTCTTCCATCCACAGCGTTGGCAACAATGTCCGGAATTCCATCACCGGTAATTTCAACCCAAACAGCGGGAGCGATAAATCCTTTGTTCGGACTTGAAGCTATTTTAACAGCTGACGACAAATCCCCTGCTAAAATATTTTTCAGTGAGCCCACAAAAAGATTTCCACCGATTGTTTCTCCACCTGTTCCAAAAATCACCCTGTAATCATTATCAGACGAATGTTTTGATACTGATACCGACATGTAAGTTTCCTTTCCGTCCGGCATCATCGCTTCGGCTATTAATTTTCCCGTTGCCGAGCTCAAAACCATTAATTTACCTGGCGGACGTTTTGGATCATACGGTTTGACAGTTACATCGCCACCATTTGAAATAATAATATCCTCCAAACCATCACTATCCTGATCCGGAACAAGTTGGGGATTATAGAAGTTATACCACTTCTTACTTTTTTCAGACTTTGTCTTTTTATCGAATTTCCAGATTACTTTTCCGGTTGCGCCGTTAATCGCCTGAAGCTCGCCCACCCTGCCGCCGATAATAACATCTTCGACACCATCGCTGTTAAGATCTTTTAAAAGTGCAGAGCCAAATATTTGATCCTTCGCCGGATTTTTCCACAGCAGTTCGCCTGTTTTTCCATTCAGTGCGATAATCGCAGAATCACAGGCCATAAATTCAAGCCGGCCAACACCTAAGATAATGTCGCCTGTGCCGTCACCATTTAAATCAGAAACGCGGGGAGATGAAAAAGTCGAAACTTTCGGTATTATTTTCGACCAGGATTTTTGAGAAAATCCTCTGAGCGGAGACAAAGCCCATATTACAAGCAGAAGTACCCTTGACAATATAAGGCTTTGTCTAAATGACATCATTAGCTCCTATTAAAAGTATCAGTAACAGATTACAAATTCCCTACAACCTGATGGATAGACGTCACTGCGTTTGCAGTTGCATCTTCGCTGGGTAAACCGAAAAGTGATTTTTCCTTGATAATTTTAGCCACATTTTCAGGTACCAGTTTTTCCCATCCCTGTTCACCGCGTTTAATCTTTTCAAGTACACTGTCGGTGGTAATGTGCATGTGTTCCTTATTGTAATTAATGATATCTTCAATTTTATTATTGATGATAAGATATTGAAACAAAGGACGCAAGTGATCCGGAACGATAAAATTTTCGCAACTGTAAACCGAACCATCCGGCTGTAACGTCGGATAAATAAACAGCTTTACCTTTCTGCTGAAAAGTGTTGCAAACGATTCGAGAATACCACCGGGAAGAAATTCATAGTGTTTTTCTTCGAAAATATCCTGCAGGCTCGGACTCCCCAAGAGCAACCCTGCCTTTAATTTTGAAAGCCGTGACAGATAGGCAACCAGGCGGAAATATTCATGATGGTTCGAAATCATCACCATATGCCCTAGTGAACAAAGAATATCGACGCGGTCAAGAAAATCTTTTTCATCAATATCTTTATCCGCACCTTTCAGGTTATGCAAAGTCAGCTCAGAAACCAGAACAACCTTTGATTCATCTACGTCAGGTTCTGCCAAAAACTGCTTTTGTCCGTTACTGATCAGGTCTATATGAACATTTGTAATGGGGCGCAAACGACCGCGCATCATCAGGATATGCTTTTTATATAACGCCTCGGAAGGTTGCAAAACACCACCGTCGGAACCAAACAAAGCTGCGTCTGTAAAGCCGTTTTTCACCAGACGAAGACTCATCAGGCGGTTATCAACATTAACAAAATCAGGGCCGCTGAACCGTACCATATCGATTTCAATCCTGTCGGGCGTTAAGTCGTCCATCAGCGAAAGCAGCAATATTTCGGGTGATTTATGATAAAAGAAGCAGCCATACATCAGATTTACTCCGATAATACCCAAAGCCTGCTGCTGGAGAAGATTCTCGTCGTCGCGCATACGAACATGTATTACCACATAATTCGTCGGTCCAAGCGGCGTAAGCTGAAACTGAAGACCAATCCAGCCATGGGATTCATTTGTTTTTTGAAAGTTTAGTGCAACAACCGTATTCGCAAATGCAAAAAACTGGCTTTCCTCACCTCTTTTTTCCTGAAGACGTTTCTCAACCAGATTATATTCCCGATTAAGCATTTTCATTAATCTTGACTCAACAACATAACGCCCGCCTTCTTCTGTCCCATATATCGCATCACTGAAAGTCATATCATAGGCAGACATCGTTTTGGCAATGGTACCCGATGCACCGCCTGATTTGAAAAAGAACGCCGCCGTTTCCTGTCCTGCTCCAATTTCAGCAAATGAGCCGTAAATCCGTCGGTCAAGATTAATCCGCAGCGCCTTTTGTTTCGTACCGAGATTCTTTTCGTACATATCAATTCTGGGTTAGATGAAGAGCTCTTACTCGTAAATATAAGAAAAATCCCATTCTTAATAGTTATTAAGAATTACCGATTCTATATTAGAACCGAAATATTCTATATAATATTACTATTATCAGATAGATTTAAATTTTTTATTCCCATGCATGCAAACGCTGATTTCCTGTTTACATATGGCACCTTGATGAATGGATTTGCAAATCCGTTTGCTCAGCGCCTGCATAGCTTATCAACATTTGCAGGGCCAGGATCATTCCCGGGATTGCTATATAAAATCAGTTGGTATCCCGGTGCTCTTTTCGATGAAAAAAGCGAAACCCGGGTTTACGGAGAACTTTACCGGATTACTGACAAGGAAACTTTATTAGCAGAACTTGACGAATATGAGGATGTTTTCGAAGACGAAGCTAAAAGTCTGTACCTGAGAAAAATTATTCCGGTTCAAATGTACGACGGAACAATAATCCCTTCCTGGGTTTATCTTTACAATCAGGATACAAACGGTTTGGAACAAATTAAAAGCGGAAATTTTCACACCGCCTGAACAACTAGCATCAGATGAAAATCAGGATACACCATTAAGTTTTTCCCCGATAATTCTTAATCCGTCCAGTGTCAGTTTTCCATCAATTTCGACAAATTCATCCAGAAGTGTGTCGATAATAGAAGATAATCCACCTGTTGCAACGGCGATACACTCCCCGCCCATTTCATTGCGGATCCGGTGAATAAGCGATTTTACCAATCCTTCATAACCGAGTAAAATTCCAGCCTGGATGGATTGGACAGTATTTTTCCCTATTGCAGAAGCTGGCAGTTTTAATGGCACTTCCGGAAGTTGCGCCGTGTTGGCAAACAACGCTTTCACAGCAGTTACCAATCCCGGTAATATCGCCACGCCCAGGATTTCTCCTTTTTTTGAAACAGTTGTAAATGTGAGCGCTGTACCAAAATCAACGACCACACAGTTTTGCTTGTATCTCGTGATAACCGCCACAGCATTGGCAATAAGATCGGCCCCCAGCTCATGCGGATGATCGATAGCTATGCTCAATCCCGGAAAAGTATTAGGCCCAACCGTAATGATTTCTGTACTGAAAAGCGAGCGCAGCATTTTCTGGATAACTGGTGTAAGCGCCGGTACTACACTACTCAATACGACCGTCCTCACGTGGTCAAAGGATATACCGGCTTCCAGAAAATGGAGCATCAATTTGGAAGCATAATGCGATTCTCCTTCCTGCGTGAGCGAACGAACCCGCCAAAGATGATTCCAATTGCCTTCCTGATAAAGCCCAAAAACAGTATCCGTATTCCCAACATCGACAGCTAACAGCATAAAGAGGTTTTTATATTAAGAGAACAAATAAAAGCATTATCAAAATAAAACGGCAATGGAGCACGTTTTTAAGCACAGTTTCTTTTTTGTTTAAACCTACATTTAATACTTTTACGAATAGCCAATACTTCATCCTCAGGTTACTTTGTAATAAGTAAAATTCATCCCGATTTAGTAAAAAAACATGTATCAATTGAATGACTGCCGGTTCCTTACATTATATATATTCCTGTTTTTAACCACTTTAAATTCATTTGCGCAGGGTGTTCCGGAATGGAAAGATCCTGAAATTATCAGCGTCAATACCGAACGCGGGCGTGCTGATTTTGTAACGTATCCAAATGAAAAAAGTGCACTGCAGCTTGATAAAAAATCTCCGTTCGTTAGATCTTTAAATGGATCCTGGAAATTCAAATGGGCTTCCCATCCGTCAAAAGTACCTTCTAATTTCTTTCAGCCCTCTTTTTCAACGGCTAGCTGGGATGATATTCCGGTTCCGTCCAACTGGCAGGTTATCGGTGCCAGAGAAGGGCGTGCATATGATAAACCGGTTTTTACCAACATCAAACACCCGTTCAAAGCCAACCCTCCTGGTATTGATGCAGACACCAATGCAACGGGACTTTACCGCACAACGTTTAATGTATCCGATAGCGACAAAGGGAAGACTTTCTTTCTGCAATTCGGTGGCGTACAATCGGCCTGCTATGTCTGGCTGAACGGTGAAGCGATCGGATATCATGAAGATGGCATGACGCCATTTGAGTTTAATGTAACGGAGGATGTAAAAATCGGGGCCAATCATCTGGCCGTTGAGGTAGTCAACTGGTCGGATGGAAGTTATCTGGAAGATCAGGATTTCTGGCGGTTATCAGGGATTTTCAGAGATGTTAACCTGATTACATTACCTGATGTGCATATCAATGATTTTACGGTTCGTACGGATCTGGATGCCAGCTATCAGAATGCGACGTTGAAGGTCAGCGCTTTTGTCAAAAATTTCTCAAAAGAAACCGCCACAGGAAATCAGCTGCTTTTTACATTATATGATGCTAAAAAATCGGTCGTTGTTTCTCCGGTCAGCAAGGTAATTGGTAACCTGGAAGCATCCGGTGAATTGCCGGTACGTATTGAAATCCCGGTAACAAACCCCGAAAAATGGAGCGCTGAATCCCCAAATCTCTACACACTCAGCATCCAGCTTTTAAATTCAAATGGAAAAACAATTGAGGCCGTCAGCCAGCGCGTCGGATTCAGGGAAATAAAAATAGCAGGAGGACAGCTCCTGGTAAACGGAAAAGCGATAACGATCAAAGGAGTCAACCGCCATGAATTTGACCCTGAGACAGGCCGCGTAATGAACCGTGAGTCGATGATCAAAGATATCACGCTGATGAAACAGCACAATATCAACGCGGTCAGAACTTCGCATTATCCAAACGTTCCGGAATGGTATGATTTGTGTGACGAATACGGCCTGTACGTGATGGACGAAGCGAATATTGAAAGCCATGAGTTATGGGGAAAAAATATAATCCTTGCCGATAAACCGCTATGGAAAGCTGCATTTCTGGCCAGGGGAACGGCGATGCTCGAACGGGACAAAAATCATCCATCGATCATTATCTGGTCTTTGGGCAATGAATCAGGCATGGGAGCCAATTTTACTGCCATGGCGGATTACATCCGATTGTCAGATCCTACCCGGCCGATTCACTATGAAGGAAGAAGCAATTATAAACCAACGACACTCAGCAATTTCGATATCATTTCAGTGATGTATCCTTCGGTGAACGATATGATCGAATTGGTAAAAAAGGATAAAAACCGGCCTTTGATCATTTGCGAATATGCACATGGCATGGGAAACAGTATCGGGAATTTTAAAGATTACTGGGATGTGATCGAAAAATATCCGACCATGCAGGGTGGTTTTATCTGGGATTGGGTGGATCAGGGTTTACAATTTAAAAGAGGCGACGGAACGACTTACTGGGATTATTTCAATTATATCGACGGCGCCAATGCGGGCGACGGGCTTGTTAATCCGGATCGTATTCCTCAGCCGGAAATCAATGAAGTCAAAAAAGTTTATCAATATATAAAATTTGATATCCCTGATACGCTCCGCTCCGGGCAGCATCAGATCACAATAAAAAACAATTACGATTTTATTCCTTTGTCCGGTTTCGAACTGGCCTGGTCGTTACAGGAAAATGGGAAAACAATCGACGACGGAACCATCGAAAACCTGTCGGCTTTACCAAAACAGACACAGCAGCTAACGATTCCTTATAAGTTTCCGTCAAATCCCAAGCCCGGATATGAGTATTTTCTAAATCTGAGTGTCCGGTTAAAAAAACAAACGTTATGGGCACCGGCTGATCATGAGATCGCAGCTTATCAGGTTCCGGTTCAGGGAGGCACCAGCGAAATCAAGGATGTCGCCTATACCCGCAGTCCTGCGCTCCGGCTATCACTTGTCCGTAGCAAAGGCGTTACCATCAGCGGACAGAATTTCTCGGTTAGTTTCAATAAGAAAAGCGGCCGCATGTCTTCTTTTATGTACAAAAAAGAGGAAATGCTTGAATCGGGTCCTTTCGCCAGTTTCTGGCGTGTGCCAACCGATAATGACGAGGGCGGCGGAAAACAAAGTTTTGCTTCGCAATGGCGAAATGCAAATCTGGATTCTTTGAGATTGACCGGAACTGATTTACGTGTGGAAAAACTCAATCCGCATGTTTTTAAAGTAACGTTAAAGAAAAGTTTAAGAAGCCGGGCGGGTGCTATGATCGTAAGCTCGGTTTATACCATTTACGCTTCCGGTGATATTCGGGTAGAAAATACATTTACGCCCACCGGAGAATGGCCGCCTCTTGCCAAAGTAGGCTTGCAATTTGAAATGCCGGTTTCGTATAACAAAGTGCAATGGTTTGGCAACGGACCTTTTGAAACCTATGCTGACCGAAAAACCAGTGGCCAGATCGGTTTGTATTCGGGAAGTGTTGCAGATCAGCATTTTCCATACATCAGCCCGCAGGAAAATGGTAACAAAACGGATGTGCGCTGGGCAAGCGTGACCAATGAAGACGGCCTGGGTTTAATTGCCATCAGCGACTCAGTCTTCAATTTTAACATCCATGACTACTCCGATAAAGAATTACTTGCTGCCAAAGAAAGAGCTTCGGTTTTTTCAAGGGGAAATACAACGGTCGTTAATATTGATCTTGCTCAAATGGGACTGGGCGGTGATGACAGCTGGTCACCACGTGTGCATGAAAAATACAGAATCCCGGCAAAACCATATTCGTATTCCTTCCGGTTAAAAGGTATTGACAATGCTTCCAATATTGACCAGATCACACACACCAAACTTCCGGCTATTGCACCGAAAGTAAATCCTGCCACGCCGGCTGCGGATGATCAGGTTGAAGAAGGTGAAGCTGCGAATGATGAGGAAGTTGTAAAACCGACTGTCAGGAAATATTCTTCAAAATATTCCCGCAAAAAAGTATCACACAAAAAGAAACCGACCCGTAAAAAGAAGTCGGTTTCCAGGAAAAAGTCAAGTTCAAAAAAGAAAAAAAGAAGAAGATAATCTCACGATATGCCCTCTGCTATTTCTTATACGGCAAGAGGGCATATTCTGTTTTTACCTTGATAGATTGCGCAATTTTAACAAAAACAATCTGCGGTACTTCAATTTTATGATCTACCAGCGCCACTTCAAAATCTGAGGTAATGGTTATTTTGCCTCCTTCCACTTTTAGTTTGCCTTTGATCGTCCGGTTTTTCGTCACACCGTGTACTGTAAAACCGCCTGTTGCCGACGCATCATAATTCCCCTCTTTTGAAAAGTCTATCGTTTGATCAAGCTTTCCGCTAAAAGTCCCGGTGGGATATTTTACGGACTCCATGTAGTTTTCATTAAAATGCTCCTGCATCAGTTTGTTGGGAAAAACGAAGTCCCGCATGTTCATGCGAATCGCTATTTCACTGGTAGCCGTGTTTAATAAAACCTGCGTTTTTTTATTCTCCGCGTAAATATTCTCCATCGGTGTTTCAGAGGAAAAACGTGTGTTCCCCCCGGCTGTTGCAAACATGCCACTCTGGGCCAAAGTTCTCCCTGATACTCCCGAAAGCACAATCAGCAGGATTACGCTCAGGACTATATGATGTTTCATAGATCTGTCTTTTTAGTATTTTGCTCTCTTGCTTTTCTTGTCAAAACTGAACGTTCTTGATATGTTGAAGCCGTAATGAATATCGCCTTTACCCCAGCTTCCTGTTGTTTCGCCAATAAACTGTTTTTCGATCATCCCCAGCGAATTGGTAAAATGAAGCTGGAATACGTGCCCGCCTGTATCAATATCCACACCGAGCGCCATAGAATCGTAATAAGGAAGCGAGGAATTTTTATCCCGTGCGGTCCAAAAATATTCTGCGTTAACGGATACCCGTTTGCTCAATTTCAGACGGCCACCCATACCGACGGAGAAAAGCCCCCTCTTATCTCCGGCCAGGTCGGGCAGGTTACGATATAGATAGGTTGGCGTAATTTGCAAAGAAAGTTTTTCGCTGAATTTGCGTGCGATCAAAGCCTGATAAACATAGGTAAGTTTATTCTGGAAGCTTCGGCTCAGCTCATCTTCCGTAACCGGGCGCACGGTACGAATCGCTGCACTACCAAAAAGCGTTATGGAAACTGGTATTTCCCGGGCACCGGTTGACTGTTTTATCAAACGGTATTTACCAAAGAAATCAAACGCTTTTTGCTCCGTACTTCTCCCTACCCCAATCATCAGATCGTCGGAAATCCCGTATTCAAAACCCAGCCTGAGTGTTGCCTGGTCCAGACCGTATAATTCATAAGATCCTGAATTCAAACGACCAAAACGGTGCGAGATACGAAAATCCAAGTGATTTTTCTTAACAGTTTCTACCGAATGCCCATTGATAATCCGGGTCGATTTAAATGTAGCCTGTACAGGTTCTCTGACGTTGCTATCCAGTTTGCTTAACTCTCCAAGAAGGTCGTTCTGTGCATAGAGCGTTGTTGATGCAAAAAATAAAATGATTGCGAGGCGGAGTGCTTTCATAGTTTTTCGTGATTACGCGGTTACTGTTAATGTATTTCCATCTGCTGAGATTACAGCTTTGTATGCTTTGAGCGCTGCTATGGCCGGGCCCTTATCGACAGATCCGGTCAAGGAAAATTCAGAACCGTGGTTAGAACAGTAAATATCATTTTCGCCACTTCTGTATTGCACTGTTGTACCTTCATGCGTACATACTTTTGATAATGCCACATACGATTTGGTTGTAGAAAAAGCTACGATCAAATCGCCGATAATGGCAAATGACCCGGCTGTTTTTAACTTGGAATAAGTCGAGTTAGTCAGGTCGACCGTAAAACTTATTGCGCCGGCCGATGTTGTTGCATTTCCGGTAAGGCCTGTTGTACTGCCGGGTGTTGTTGGAGTCGGTGTCGTAGTAAGCGGATCCATATCACCCGTGCTGCACGAGGTCATTGTTCCAAGGCAATAAAAAGCCATTAACGTTGAGGTTCCAAGGCTCAGGCTTCTTAAAAACTCGCCTCTTTTCATTGTTTCTTTTTGCGTAGTATCCATGGTGAATTGATTGGGAATGAAAAAAATTGACACAAAACTTTCCTGTTCCCCGATTTTCGGGGAATTGGCAATAGCATTAAAAATTTATTACTTATTTAAAGACAGGGGTATATCGGATTGAAAACCAGATGCCTGTGGTGAACAGGTTCACCTTTCCAAAACCAACTTCCTTGATCGGTATCCTGACGTAAGGTTCCGCCAAAAGAGAAAGTTTTTCGGAGAAGCGATATTCATATCCCACCGAGGCATTCACGTGACTTAGTAAAAACCAACCGGTTGATGCTTCATGATCTGGCCATTTTATATCGTGTGAATATTTTGGATAATTATAATCGTATTTTTCATTTTGCATGTAATAGGATGAAACGCCTGTACCAGCAAACCATCGTGACCGGGTACTCTGTGAGATGTCGTAGCGAAAATTCAAAGGAATTTCTATGATCTTACATGTCGCATCTACACTGATCGGTAACGTTTTCTGATCACTCCAGTTGGCAGGCCATTCGTATTCACCTGCTTTTGCATTATACACTTTTGAGCTCCGGATCACACCGCTCTGGATGTATAATTTGCGTAAAACAGCATATTCCAATAATAATGATACCGCCGTTCCGGGTTTTGAAAAATTCTTAAATCCAACCGTGCTCAAATCAGGTGAAAAACCGAAACGCACCGCAAACTTTGGCACAATCTGTTTCTGCTCTGCCGGCTTTGCAGGCTCCGATACAGGTTCCTCCGCTTTCGCTATAACCGGAAGTTTTCGTATTCCTTTCCAGGAAGCTGGTCTGGATGACAGCAGATTGGCTGAAATCGACAACCTGTTTTCCTTAATAATTGCATTTTCCTGATCCGTATTAACTGTACCATTTCCGGCTGCCTCAATGGCCGAAACTGATTTGGCATCATCCTTCAAATTCTTCGACTCTGTACCGAACCTTACATTATCATTAATTTTAGATTCCGGTCTTATCTGTTCGGTGACTTCATTTTCAAGCTGCTCTACTTCCACCGAATTTCTTTTATCGGCTATTGCAGGAAGTTCTGCTACTTCATTTTTAGAATAAGATGCCCCGTCAACCCTTCTCCCAATAGAACGGTCAGGTTCTAAGTACACTCCGCCTGTCTTAGACCAGCGACGGGGCAGTATCTTTTTGTCTTTTGTTAAAAAATCTGCTTCCGAAGATTCAGTTTTTGCTAAATTATCTTCGGGTTTACCTGTGACACGATTATCTTTTATTCTCTCAGATTCCTTTTTTGTCCCTCCATCTTTTGGTATTGTTTTTTCACCCGCATGCTGTTCTCCCGAAATATTTTCTCCGGTTACAGCCGCTGACCGAATCGAATCCTGCTGATATGTTTTGTGTGTCGGGTCAACAGCAGCCGGTAAAACATTGGCATTTTTATTTTGAGATTCGCCGTCCTTTACCACATATGTAATCACGCCACCTACCATCAAAAGTGCCAGTACACCCGCAGGCCACCATTTTTTCCACCAGCTCCCCCCCGTTCTTCCATCATGTGCATCTAACTTTTTCTTCAACGCATTCCAATCGTCGGGATCAAAAGTAGGATCAAGCTCGTCCGAAGACTTTCTGAAGAGCTTGTCCAGTTCGTCATCTGGGAACTCTTTCATAATTGTCTATATTTATTTTGGAAAGCATAATTCTCAATTTCTCCCGTGCCCGCGACAAGTTTGACTTTGAAGCTCCAACGGAAATATTCAATTGCTCGGCAATTTCTTCATGCGAGTACCCATCAATCACAGCCAGACTAAAAACCAACCTATAAGCTGGCGTTAGTTCTTGTACAAGGCTGATTATTTCTTCATGCGCCATTTTGTTGATTACTGTTTCATCTACAAACACCTGATCCGCAGCTTCCACATCATCCAAAACTTCGTGACGAATTTCATGCCGGTAGTGATCCAGTGCGGTATTTATCATTACCCTGCTCAACCAACTCTTAAAAGAACGGCTCTGATCAAAACTATCCAGCTTTGTAAAAATCTTTAAAAAGCCATCATTTAATATTTCCTTAGCCTCTTCCCTACTTCGTGTATAGCGCAAACAAATGCTCATAGCATAGCCATAAAACTGCTTATACAACAGCTCCTGACTACGGCGGTTCTTTTTCAAACAGCCGTCGAGTAGTTCTTGAAGAACGGCGGAGTTATACTCGGGCATCTTGTTTGTTTTTTACATTTACGTACAGAGAGTTAAAGTGGTTGCGTGCTTTTTATTTTTTTTAAAATTTATTTAATAAAATTAGGTAAAGGTGCCTTACAAGCTACCCATATATAATGGTTTACAGACAATTAACTGAAATATTTAATGAACCAAAGTTATTGATTGCGGGATTAATAATACGGCGTTCAGCTAATGAGGTATTTGCCTGGCATACATGCAAAAGGAAAGCATAGTCGTATATCCATAAACCGAAATGCGTAAAATGTTATTAAAATAAAAACGCCGCCTGGGATTTATCTGCCTTACGACCACAATTCTCAATTAACCATTTTCCCTTTCTATACAATTATTCAGTACTTTTGCCACCTAAAACGTAGCGATATGTTTATCAGAGGTTTGACAGAAACTATACACTGTTACCTCTTTATCTCTATATTAGCTGAATTTGTAACCTTTGTTGAATACATTTTATAATGGCCAAAAGAAGAATCAGTGACGAAGCAGACGATCAATCTGCTTTTGCGGTAAAGAAATTAAGTTATGAAGGGCTCAAAAAAACATTTGCTCTTTTCCGTTACATACTTCCCTACAAGTGGCTTTTTATAGTCGGACTGCTATTCCTTGCTCTTTCCACGTTTACTTCGCTGGCGTTTCCCAAACTTATCGGGGGCATTGTTGAAGTTATAGAAGGCAAATCAAGTTATACCATCAATCAGATCACTGCATTTCTGATTTTTGTTCTGGTTTTGCAATCGGTTTTTTCATTTTTAAGAATTTACCTTTTTACCCGCGTTAGTGAGCGTGCCATGGCAGATCTTCGCCGGGACACTTACAGCAAGATAATCACATTGCCACTGGGTTTTCTGGAGCAGCGCCGGGTTGGGGAACTTACCAGCCGCGTCACATCCGATGTATCTCAGCTTGAAGGAGTACTGTCCTTTACTATCGCCGAATTCTTTCGTCAGGTCGCAACGCTTGTAGTCGGCATTGGTATCATTTCCTATACGTCGTGGAAACTCACCCTGTTTATGATGGCAACTTTCCCGATTCTGGTTGTAGCCGCCATGTTTTTCGGACGATATATTCGTCGATTATCGAAAAAAGCACAGGATGAACTTGCCGCTGCCAATGTTATCGTAGAAGAAACCCTGCAATCGGTTAATGTTGTAAAAGCCTTTACCAACGAGCATCTGGAAGTAAAAAGGTACGAAACCGCACTAGGACGTGTTGTTAAACTGGCATTACATGCAGCGACTTTCCGTGGAGGCTTCGTTTCATTTATCATTTTTGCTCTTTTTGGTGGGATCGTGGGTGTAATCTGGTTTGGAGCCGGATTGGTCCAGTCAAACGAAATGACTTTATCCGACTTGTTTACCTTTATTTTATATACCACGTTCATTGGTGCTTCCATTGGTGGCATGGGGGATCTTTATGCACAGATCAACAAGACCATAGGTGCATCAGAAAGAATTTTTGAATTGCTGGATGAGGATTCTGAAATCACGATTGAAGAATCGGCAGGGCCTGCTGCTGTCCATGTAAAAGGTGATATTTCCTATAACAATGTACATTTTGCTTATCCTTCCCGCTCAGATCTTCCCGTTCTGAAAGGCATATCTTTCCATGTGAAAGCAGGAGAACGAATTGCTTTGGTTGGTTACAGCGGTGCGGGAAAATCGACCATTATCCAGCTGTTAATGCGTTTTTATAATCATCAGTCCGGCGAAATCCTTATTGATGGAAAATCGGTTAACGACTACACAGTTTCTGAATTACGTAAAAACATTGCGGTTGTCCCACAGGAGGTTATGCTATTCGGCGGCAGTATTTATGAAAATATTGCTTACGGTAAACCGTCTGCAACGAAAGAAGAAGTATATGAAGCTGCAAGAAAAGCGTATGCTACGGAATTTATAGAAACATTCCCGGAAAAATACGAGACGATTGTTGGTGAAAGAGGAATAAAACTTTCGGGCGGACAACGTCAGCGAATTGCCATTGCAAGGGCTATTCTCAAAGATCCTAAAATCCTGATTCTCGATGAGGCAACCAGCTCTCTGGATGCAGAATCGGAAAAACTGGTACAAATTGCGCTGGAAGAGTTGATGAAAAACCGTACCACATTTGTAATTGCGCACCGATTGGCCACTATCAGAAAAGTGGATACCATTTATGTGATCCGCGAAGGGCAGATTGCCGAATCAGGCTCACACCGGGAGTTATCGATGCTGGATAATGGTCTTTATGCCAGTCTGATAAAATTACAATTTGAAACTGCTGAAAGCCATTAATGGATAATCCAAAAGAAGTTACCAATCCACTTACCTTTTTTGAAACTGAATTTCAAAAAGCGAAATTATCAGAATCGGTTGCCCAGCAACGTTTTAATATCCTCGCTATTGGCAGAATTATTGCCTTTTTAAGTATTTTCGGAATATCCTGGTTATGGAATAAAACGGATCAATCCATTTGGGGAATAGGAACAGCTATTGCGTTTGTGACCTTTCTGATCCTCATGAGATTACAGCAAGACGCCAAGAAAAAAAGGAATTTTCAGCGAAATATACAAACCATCAACGAAGATGAGATCGAACGCTTATCTTTTCGGTTTAAACGGAAGGATACGGGAATCCATTTTCAGGAGAAAAACCACTCTTTTGCAACCGACTTGGATATCTTCGGTGAATATTCGTTATACCGTTTGCTCAATAGAACACGTACTTCGGAAGGTAGCCGAAGGCTGGCAAACTGGCTGAAACATCATGCTTCTCTGGAAGAAATTCTGATGAGACAGGAAGCGGTAGAAGAATTTAAACATAATCCGGAGCTCAGACAATCCTGGGAGGCCACTGCACTTTTACACGAACATGCGGCCCAGCAGGTAAGCGCGTTCCGTGACTGGGCAACGGAAGTATTGCCTGACTCGTTACAATCTTCATTACGCTGGCGTTTCTGGCCACTGATGACCATAGTAGTCGGCGGACTGGTTTATGCAGGATTAATTCCGGGCTGGCTCTTGATACTAAGTCTTGGATGGCATCTGGTTATTTTACGACGTTATCAGGAAGTTTTGCAGGGACTAGTTAACCGGACAACGGCTCTTGGCTTTACATTAGCTGCCTATGCCGACTTGCTGGATATTGCCGATGCGGCTCCTTATCGTTCGCGCTGGTGGAAAGATCGTCAAACACAGATCCGTGGCTCTGCACATTCATTAAGAAAAGTTGGTACATTATTTGAAAGGCTCGATTATCGGAATCATCCGTTTTTCGCTATCCTCGTCGGTATCCCGACACTCTGGGATATGCATTGTCTTGCAGGTCTTGAAAAGTGGAAAAATGTACATAAAGACAATCTCAATACCTGGCTTGATGTACTGGCGGATACCGAAGCAATGAATAGCCTTGCCGGAAATGCGTTCGCGTATCCCGACCATAGTGTTCCTCAGGTAACCTGGCAAAAAGATGTTTATATTGAAGCAACCCAAATGGGTCACCCGCTTATTCCAAAGGGAAGAAGAATAAGTAATAATTTCAATATGAATGGATTGGGCCATACGATCCTGGTTACAGGCTCTAATATGTCCGGCAAGAGTACTTTTTTACGCACCATCGGCCTTAATCTTGTTCTGGCTCAAATGGGCGCAGTCGTTTCTGCTGCCAAATTTGCCTGCGCGCCGGTTCGGGTATTCAGTAGTATGCGAACGCAAGATTCACTGGAAGAAAGTACGTCATCTTTTTACGCAGAATTAAAACGGCTCCGGCAACTGCTTGAACTTGCCGATGAGAAAAATGAATCTCCCGTTTTTTATCTTCTTGATGAAATACTAAAAGGAACAAATTCGGCGGACAGGCATAAAGGTGCCGAGGCGCTTATCCGTCAGTTGCATACCAAAAGTTCAGCCGGGCTGGTTTCCACCCATGATCTTGAATTAGGGGAATGGGGTGCGACCGAAAGTTATGTCCACAATTTCCATTTCCGTTCTGATGTGGAAAACGGCCAGCTCAAATTTGACTATCAGTTGCATGACGGCATTTGTAAATCGTTTAATGCTTCCGAACTTATGCGTATGATGGGCATCGATATCGACGTTCAAAATTCACAGCCCTGATACCGTTTATAAAAGGTTTTGAATGAAATTGTTCGTTTTACGTAACTTTACTGTCTTAGTTTACGTTTATTTGTATTAGCAAGAAAAATAAAAGTTTAATCTTTGAAAACAGAGGATCATCATCGCCTGGCGGGAGCGTTTCTTTTTTTCAATTTTCCATTATCAATTTTCAATTATTTCAAAGACCTGAATGGAAATCTTAATTATGGCGGGACAACTCATTCTGGGTTTGTCTATTTTGGTAGGGTTACATGAGTGGGGGCATATGTTTGCCGCTAAAATGTTTGGTATGCGTGTGGAAAAATACTTCATCGGATTTCCTCCGAAAATATGGAGTATACAAAAAGGTGAAACTGAATACGGAATTGGTGCCATTCCACTGGGTGGATTTGTAAAAATATCAGGCATGATCGATGAATCCATGGATACCGATGCGATGAGCAAGGATCCGCAACCATGGGAATTCCGTTCAAAACCAGCCTGGCAGAGATTGGTTGTAATGCTTGGAGGTATTATCGTCAACGTAATTGTAGGTGTATTTATCTTTATCGTAATCGCTTACAAAGACGGTGAAAAGGTTTTATCAAAAGATGAAGTTAATAAATACGGCATTGTAGCAGGAGATCTTGCAAAGCAGATCGGACTTAAAACCGGCGACAAGATTGTGAAGGTTAACGGTAAATCTTTTACTGATTTTGACGACGTCGTGAGTTCTGATGTATTTCTTGGAAGCAACAGCTCTTATACAGTAAACCGCAACGGAGAAGAAGTAGAAATCGATATCCCGAATAACTTTATTGAGAAACTTTCTGATCCCGAAGAAAAAGGCAATTTCATTCGTCCTGCGATTCCGTTTAAAATCGGTGAGCTGATTCCTGGAATGCCGGCAGCAAAAGCAGGACTTAAAGTAGGTGATAAAATTGTTTCAATAGACGGCACACCGATCCGCTTTTACAATGAGTTACAAACAAAGCTGCCAACGCTGAAAAACAAGGAAGCACAAATCGTTGTTGAGCGTGGCGGAAGTCAGCAGGAAATTAAAGTTAAAGTTTCAGATGACGGAACGATTGGATTGTATCCGGAAAGTTTACTGGCCTTCACCACCGTAAATTACACGCTGGGCCAGGCTATGCAAAAGGGTACAGAAAATGCGTTTGCAGTTGTATTCAACAATATTAAAGGTTTTGGTAAAATCTTCCGCGGAGAGGTTTCTGCTTCAAAAGCATTGAGCGGACCTATCGGTATCGCACGTATGTTTGGCGGAGTCTGGGATTGGAGCCGTTTCTGGTATTTGACTGGCTTGCTTTCAATGGTTCTGGCCTTTATGAATGCCTTGCCGATTCCTGCGCTGGATGGCGGTCACGCGGTTATTCTTTCCTATGAAATTATTTCAGGACGGAAACCTTCGGATGTTTTCCTTGAAAACGCACAGAAGGTAGGGATGGTGTTATTGTTGGGATTAATGGCCTTTGCTATTTTCAACGACGTCTGGAAAGCCGTTTTTTAAGATAAATTTTTAATTGTCCGGCCTGTATTCGAACACAGGCCGGACAACTTTATAACCAGTATACCTCTTTCACGCTGCATTGAAGATACACCGTATCCCCTTTCTGCTTATCACCCTTTGCTTGCTCGGCTCCTTTGCTCCAAAGCATGAATATCATGTGAGCGTAACGCAGATGCAGTATGATAAGTCTGGAAAAACCTTTGAAATCAGTATCCGCATTTTCACGGATGACCTTGAAAAAGGTATTTCGGAAGATAATAACAAGCGAATTTTCACGATTAAAAATAACGATCAGAATAATCCGTTTGTAGAGCGTTACGTCCGCAAGCATTTTATTCTGGCCAATAATCAGAAAAAAGCAGAAGTTAAGTATCTTGGGAAAGAAGAAGAAGCCGATGCTACATGGGTGTATCTTGAAATTCCATTTTCTGATAACCCGCAAGGCTGGAAACTTCAGAATAGTATCTTAATGGAAGTATTTGAAGATCAGGTCAACATGACTAATATTCAACTTCCCGCGGGGAAAAAAACTTTTTTGTTTAAAAAAGGACAAACTGTTCAATCGATTTAAAAAAGGAATTATTTACAAACAGCCTGACAATAATTCCATTGGCACGGCAATTTTGTTTATATATTCCCTTTCTTTTGAAAGTCATTATTTATAAATTGGGAAAAGATTATCTGTCATTATGACAGAATGCCTATGAAATTTGAACCTTCTGACCTCTATAGTCGGCTGCTTATGTCCGATTCGGATTTAGATAGCCTTGAAATTGTCCCCCTTGGTGGTCCTGAGGGATCCGATGAACCATTTGAAGTACCTAATGAACTTGCCATTTTGCCGATAAGGCAAACTGTACTTTTTCCTGGAATGGTAATTCCGGTTACTGTTGTACGCCAAAAAGCAATCCGTCTTGTAAAAAAGATCTACCGGAATTCTGATATCAATATGCGGATTCTGGGTGCCGTTACACAGGCCAAACCTAATAAAGAAGATCCTACCGCAGATGATCTGCATAAAATCGGAACCGTTGCACATATCCTGAAAATGATAACACTTCCTGATGGAAATGTTACGATTATCGTTCAGGGGCGTCAGCGTTTCGAAATAAAAAAGATTTTAAGTGAAGATCCTTATCTGACTGCGGAAGTGGAAGGTATTGAAGATTCATTTGTTGCACCGACTAAAAAAGAATCCAAGGCGCTTTTGCAGTCGCTGAGAGACGGTGCGCATAAAATAATGCGCCTGAACCCGGAAATTCCGCAGGAAGCACGAATCGCGCTGGATAATATTGAAAGCCCGGTTTTTCTGATCCATTTTCTTTCTTCCAACATTAATGTGGAAGTGGCCGACAAGCAAAGATTACTGGAAGAACGCAACGGACATAAGCAGGCAACGCTTTTGCTTCAGTATATGATGCGCGAGATTGAAATGCTGGAATTGAAGCGTGAAATTCAGTCAAAAGCAAGCTCGGATATCGATCAGCAGCAGCGTGATTATTATCTGCGTCAGCAAATTAAAGTGCTGCATGACGAGCTGGGCATTGATAGTCCCGAGCGCGACATGGATGATATCCGTGCCAAGGCCAGTCAGAAAAAATGGTCTGACACCGTTCGTGCACACTTCGACAAAGAACTTGCCAAATTACAGCGGATCAACCCAATGGCACCTGAATATCCGGTAACCTTAAATTACCTGGAAACGCTGGTTGATTTGCCTTGGGGTGAATATACAAAAGACAATTTTGATCTTGTCCGTGCACAGAAAGTGCTGGATTCTGATCACTTCGGTTTGGAAAAAGTGAAGGAACGGATTATTGAATATCTGGCGGTTTTAAAACTGAAAGGTAACCTTAAAGCGCCGATTCTTTGTTTGTATGGCCCTCCCGGCGTTGGTAAAACATCTTTGGGAAAATCCATTGCAAAATCTCTCAACCGTGAATATATCCGGATGGCACTCGGCGGCGTGCATGACGAAGCTGAAATACGCGGACATCGTAAAACGTACATTGGTGCAATGCCGGGAAAAATCGTACAGAATATTAAAAAAGCCGGATCAGCAAATCCTGTTTTTATTCTGGATGAAATCGATAAAGTAAGTTCAGACTATCGCGGAGATCCTGCTTCTGCATTACTGGAAGTACTGGATCCGGAACAGAATTCTTCTTTCACAGATAATTATCTTGAAGTGGAGTACGATCTGTCACGCGTGCTTTTTGTGGCCACCGCCAATGCGCTTGATACGATCCACCCTGCCCTGCGCGACCGGATGGAGATTATCGAGATGACAGGTTATACCATTGAGGAAAAATTGCAGATCGCCAAACGTTATCTTGTACCAAAGCAACGTAAAGATCACGGACTTAAAGCGACGGACGTAAAAATTGATGATGCTGCTTTACTGCGTGTTATTGAAGGATATACCCGTGAATCTGGTGTACGTAACCTGGAACAAAAAGTAGGAACGCTGGTTCGGAAAATCGCAAAATCGGTTGCGATGGAGCAGGATTATCCTAAAACGATAAAAGTTGAGCATGTAGAAAAATTCCTGGGTGCCGAAGTTTTTGACAAGGACCTTTATCAGGATAATGATTTTGCAGGCGTGGTTACCGGCTTGGCATGGACTTCGGTGGGAGGAGAAATTCTCTTTATTGAAACCAGTTTAAGCCGTGGAAAAGGTGGTTTAACTTTATCAGGACAATTGGGTGATGTGATGAAAGAATCTGCGATTACCGCACTTTCTTATCTGAAAGCTCATTCCGATGCGCTGGATATTGATTACCGTATTTTCAATCATTACGATTTGCATGTGCACGTACCAGCCGGAGCTGTTCCGAAAGACGGGCCGTCGGCAGGTATTACGATGGTAACCTCCATGGCGTCTATCTTTACACAACGCCGCATTCGTCCTTTCCTGGCTATGACAGGTGAGATTACACTGCGTGGAAAAGTGCTTCCTGTTGGTGGTATTAAGGAAAAGATCCTTGCTGCGAGAAGAGCCGGGGTCAAGGAAATCATCATGTGTGCCAAAAACCGCAAAGATGTTGAAGAAGTGCCAGCAAACTATATTCAGGACTTGACTTTCCATTATGTGGATAAAGTCGATGAAGTGTTGGCAATCGCATTGCTTCCTGAAAAAGTTACCAATGCGACTACCTTTGTTTTTCCGGATGAAAAGAAAGAAAAAGAAGAAAGCGGATTTGTGACAGTGAACGTATAAAAGAATTTATCTGATTTGCAGTCAGAAAAATATATCAAAGAGGCATCCTAAACGGTGCCTCTTTTTTTAAGGGTTTGCCTCACAAAACAACGTCATAGGTATAAACAAGAAACTTACAAAAATGACTGTATCACAGCTTTCTCCGGAATTACTCGAACAAAGACCTGAATTATATCCTGACCACAAAAAGTTATTGGCTTTACCTGAAAAAATTATTCAGTTTGGAACCGGCGTTCTTTTGCGTGGGCTCCCTGATTATTTTGTCAACAAGGCTAACCTTCAAAATATTTTTAACGGTCGGATCGTCGTTGTAAAATCGACTTCACAAGGCGGTGTGGATGCATTTGGTGTTCAGAAGAACATTTTTTCCCATGGTATCCGTGGTATTGAAAACGGCAAACAAATTGACGATACGGTTATTAACAGCGCCATCAGCCGGACACTTTCAGCCAGCAACAACTGGTCGGAGATCCTGAAATGCGCACATAACCCTGAAATTCAAATTATTATTTCCAATACAACAGAAGTCGGAATTCAGTTTGTCGAAGATAATCTGGAGGCTTCACCTCCTGTTTCTTTCCCGGGAAAACTGACTGCTTTTCTATACGAGCGCTTCAAAGCATTCGGCGGCTCTGCTGATTCGGGTTTGGTGATTGTACCTACTGAATTAATTGTTGGTAATGGTACGAAACTACGTGAAATCGTTTTGAAACAAGCCGAACAACATGCCTTGGGCACTGACTTTATTACATGGCTGGAAGAAAGAAACCAATTTTGTAATTCATTGGTAGATCGGATCGTTCCCGGAAAACCGGATGCTGAAACGGTGGCAGAGCTATCAGAAAAATCAGGTTACAGAGATGATCTGCTAATCGTTTCCGAAGTTTACAGCCTTTGGGCCATTGAAGGAGACGAGAAGGTAAAAGCGGTATTGAGTTTTGCACAAGCGGATAAGGGAGTGGTGATTGAACCCAATATTGACCTTTTTCGCGAATTAAAGCTGCGTTTGCTGAACGGTACGCATACACTGGCTTCCGGTCTGTGCTTTTTACACGGCCTGAATACGGTTCGCGAAAGCATGGAAAATCCTGAAACTGCCGACTTTATCGCAGGCGTGATGTTAAATGAACTGGCTCCTGCAATCCCTTATGAGGTTGACCCGGCACGCGCACAGGAGTTTGGGAATCAGGTTCTCGACCGTTTCCGAAATCCGTTTATACGCCATCAGCTGATTGATATCACGGTGCAGTACACTGCGAAAATGAAGATGCGTAACATCCCGACGCTATTGAATCATTATCAGAAAACCAGCGAAGTTCCGGCTCTTTTTGCAAAAGGATTTGCCGCATTTTTAGTGTTCATGAAACCTGTTAAGCTGGTTGACGGTATTTATTCAGGAGACAGAAACGGGGCATTGTACCCTATACGCTGCGACTCTGCTGCTTATTTTGCTGAAAAATGGGAGAAAGCAGATTCTTCAACAGATCTGGTTCACAACGTATTAGCCGACGAAACGCTTTGGGGTGCGAATCTTGCGGCTCTACCTGGATTTGAAAAAGCGGTTATAGAAAATATAAAACTCCTCTCCAATCAGGAAACGGTTATTAATTAAATCCTCTCCACGCTTCAATTTCTTTGAACAGATTTTGAGCCGGTTTTTCCGAAGAACTAAAATAGATCACCCCTTTTGTTGTGTTAAGCAGCAAAAGGGGATTTTCTTTTTTATTGACAAAAAGTTTAACCGTTTTCCTATCCGTTGTTTTAAAATATCCCTTTCTAAAATCACCAGCTGAAAATCCATTTGACCGCATGGATATTTCCGGCAAGCTATTAACAAGCTGCATATTAACTATTTCCTTCCGATTAATTTTCTCACCATACATGCCGGTAATTTCCAGATCATTTTTCCCCAGAACGATTTTATTTTCGCTAAATCCCTCATAAAAAAGCTTTCCCGAAAAAAAGATGGTAATCCCTAAAATGACGACAGCGATAAGCATATTCCTTTTATGATTCTTCACTTTTGAAAAATACTTCCGACTTTTAAGCATAAAATAACAATAGCCAAGAAGCGGGTAAATACCTAAAATTATTCCTGCGAGATTGCTATTGATCAGGTCGATTCCTGTCACGAGCATAAAAAGTGACACAGACAGAAACAAATGAAATTGCTTGAAAAAGATCACATAGCCATCAATATCAACCACGGCACGCTGCGCCTCGGTCATCATATTATAACCGGAAAGAATATATCTCGCATTTTTCTTGGTAACCATAAACGCAATGGAACCAAAAACAACGGAAAGTATAAGAGTTGGAATAATCATAACAGTATCTTGTGGATGTGTGTTTTGTAACTTTAAAATACAGCAAATCCCGGAATATTGCAAGATGCACAATCCGGGATTTACTGTATTTATTGAGCACAGAGCTATTTCGTAATATTCTTTATCCAGCCGGAGATTTCAAGTAAAGCAACAGGAGAAAATGTCTGTTCTATCGTTCCATATTCCGCAGGTGAGCCGGTACTGTTTTCCTGGAAAAGATGATTCAATCCGGCTAATTCTTTCACTGTTACATTTTTATTGCCGCCCTTCTCCAAAGCTCTTTTTATTCCTTCCAAATCTTCTTTCGGAGGAACCTGTAAATCTTTTTCTCCATTTAAAGCCAGCACCGGACATTTGACTTTTTCCAGAGCCTCCGCCGGATTATAATTTAAAAAAAACTGAAACCAGGGTGTAGTCAGCCGATTTATGCTCCGCTCAATATATTCTTGCCGCTGCCCCTCGGGTATCTGCTGAGAAGCTGGTGCATTTTTAATAGCCTGATCAAAAATTGAATACAGCTCTTTTTTAGTTGAAACAATATCTTTGCTCTGTTTTAAAATCGTGTAGATCTTTTTATCCTGATTTTCAACGACGTCTAAAATTGTATCGCTTGTTCCATTTGCCTTCTCGATCAGCCGGGATTGCTTCAATAAAATTTCTTCGATTGGAATACCTGGTCCCGCCAACAAAACAATGAATGCAACGTCACGCGAATCCACTGCTACCATGGGTGCTATCAATCCGCCTTCGCTATGGCCGATCAAACCGATTTTTTTGCTGTTAATTTCTTTTCTCGTTTTCAGATAACTTATTGCCGCTTCCACATCTGCTGCAAATTCTTTGGACGTTGCAGCATTAAAATCACCCGTCGATTGTGCAGTTCCGCGGTCATCATACCGTAATACACCAATTCCGTTTTTTGTTAAATGATCCGCTAATACCAAGAAAGGTTTATGCCCCATCAACGCTTCATTACGATCCTGCGGGCCACTTCCGGAAATTAAAATAACCACAGGAAAGTTTCCCTCCTTTGCAGGTAAGGTGAGTGTACCGGCCAATGAAATTTTAGCATTTGTATTATCAAATTTCACGTCTTCCGAATAATAGGGATAAGGTTTCACAGGCTCCTGCGGTCTTACCACTTTGGACTTTTCGACAACTTCCCTCCCCAAATCCAGCGGGAAAGACATTCCATTTTGCTTGAAAGTTCCTTTAAAAATATTATCAGCACCCAAAATAGCCGTGTATTCAGCATTTAAACTGGCCATGGTAAGTTTTAAATTGCTGTTCTCAAAGACAACAGCGTTTACGGGAATTCCCTTTGCGCCCTGATCAGGGCTATCCAGCGTCCCGCTATATCCGCCATCTGTCTTGACCAGATGGGCAACCAGGCGAATTTGTGCACCCGGAAGTTTTAGAATTCCGTTCCATTGGCCGGAGATATTCTGGGCTTTACTGATAAAAGATATGAGTAAAAGGAATGTAAATAGTAATGTGTTTTTCATTGTGATATATTTGTGATAACGTGATGTTTGCCGGATAAAAAGTCGTTTCGACGACTGGCGGGTAATTACGTTTAAAGAAAAATAAAAGCAAATAAGAAAGTGATAGACGGAAAGTTACTTTTCTGATTTTGTATTTTAAACAGAAAGCCAATCATTTCGCAGGAACAATTATTATCATGGAGCAAAACACACAACTTGAACTTGCCGCTCAATTCGTTCATAATACCAATAAAAATATCTTTTTAACCGGAAAGGCAGGAACCGGAAAAACCACTTTTCTGCATAACCTCAAAAAGACACTTCCTAAAAGAATGGCGATCGTGGCACCAACCGGTGTCGCGGCGATTAATGCAGGTGGCGTAACGATCCACTCGTTTTTTCAGCTTCCATTCGGCCCTTATATTCCCGAAAGCAATGCCAATGAGCAGCGGTATAGCCGTTTTAACAAGGAAAAAATAAATCTGATCAAAAGTCTGGATTTGCTGGTGATTGACGAAATCAGTATGGTCCGTGCCGATATGCTGGATGGTATCGATGAAGTTTTGAGGCGATACAAAGACCGCAGCAAACCTTTTGGCGGTACTCAGCTATTGATGATCGGCGATCTGCATCAGCTTTCTCCCGTTGTGAAAGATGAAGAGTGGAATATGCTGAAATCGTATTACGACACAGTGTATTTTTTCAGCAGCAATGCGTTAAAACTGACCGATCCGATCCGGATTGAGCTGAAACATATTTACCGTCAGTCGGATACTTTTTTCATTGATATACTCAACAAAGTACGTGAAAATCAGCTGGACAAAGTAACACTTGAAGCACTCAATCAACGTTATATTCCCAATTTTAAACCTGCGGACGATGAGGGTTATATCACGCTAACAACACATAATAATGCCGCGCAGGAAACCAATCGCGTTAAACTGGAAGATCTGCAAGGCAAGTCGAAGACTTTTAAGGCGCAGGTTCTGAATAATTTTCCGGAATATTCTTACCCCACAGAGCAAGACCTGGTACTGAAAGTCGGGGCTCAGGTGATGTTTGTAAAAAATGATTCGTCGCGGGATAAACTTTATTACAACGGAAAAATCGGCACCATAACCCGTTTTGAGGACGATACAATTTATGTAAAATGTAAGGGCGATTATGTCGAGATTGACGTACATCCGGCAGAATGGCAAAACATAAAATACGAGCTTAATCCGCAAACCAAGGAAATTGACGAGCAGGTGATCGGGAGTTTTACGCAATATCCGCTTAAACTGGCCTGGGCAATTACCATTCACAAAAGCCAGGGACTCACTTTTGAAAAGGCGATAATTGATGCCAATAACTCTTTCGCACACGGGCAGGTTTATGTGGCGTTGAGTCGCTGCAAAAGTTTTGAGGGCATGGTATTAAGTTCTCCGATTTCATCAGGCAGTGTAAAAACAGATGGGATGGTCGCAGCTTACGTAAAAGATGCCAGCGCGAATGAACCGGATTCTGAAAAATTAACAGATTCCAAAATTGTTTTCCAGCGCTCACTTTTATTTGAACTTTTCGATTTCAGTGAGATAAGAAATACTTTTTTCAGACTTAACAGAGTTGCTGATGAGAATGAAAACGTCATCAACAAATCGCTCATTACTACACTGAAACTTATCAAGGCAGCGGCGGATCAGGATATTTTTAATGTTGCTGACAAATTTAAAAATCAGCTTAATCAGTTTTTTGCCGAAACAGGATTACCCGAAGAAAATGAAATTTTAAATAGCCGGGTGCAAAAAGGCTGTGTTTATTTCTTTGACAAAATCGAAGAATCTATTTATCCTGAAAGCAAAGCGCTGGAAATAGAAACAGATAATGCTGCTGTAAAAAAAGTAGCGGATGTGGCTTTGGAAAATTTTCAGCGTGCTGTCTTTGTAAAACGTGCCGTGATGCTTTCTTCAAAAGAAACCTTCAATACGAGCACATACCTGCGGTCAAAATCAGACGCTGAAATTGATTTTAAAGCAGCAACTAAAAGTCCCGCTCCAAAAACTGCCACTGTATCTAAAAATATCCCGAACAGTGCACTTTATAATACCGTCAAAAACTGGCGTAATGATAAGGCTGCCGAGCATGATGTTTACGTTTACATGATCCTGCCGCAAAAAGCAATGGAAGAACTGGTAACCAAATTGCCAACAACGCTGGCAGAACTGGAAACTGTAAAAGGGATTGGCAAAGCCAAGGTAAAACAGTTTGGGAAAGAAATTGTGGAAATGGTGATTGCTTATTGCGAAGAGAACGAGATCAGTAAAGGTGTGATCGAAATTCCGATGAAAAAAGAAAAGACAGATAGTAAAAAATTGAGTTTTGATCTGTTTAATTCAGGAAAGAATATTGAAGAAATTGCAGAGGAAAGAGGTTTTGCTGCTTCTACGATCGAAACGCATCTTGCACACTACATAGGTACGGGCGAACTTGAAATTTTTGATATTTTCCCGAAAGAAAAAATCAATAAGGTAATCGATTACTTTATGGAGCATAAACAAGTAACATTAAACGAAGCCAAAGCAGCACTAAGTGACGACGTAACTTATCCGGAGCTAAGGGCCGTTTTGAAGCATCTGGAGTTTCTTGGGGCTTAATGAAGCCGCTTCCTAACTATATCCAAATTATAATTGAATAATTCGTAAACATTTTGGCGATTCAGGACACATAGGGTTACTTTGCACTTAATCCTATTTCTCACACAAATCTCCAACGTTTATGAAAAAAAGTTATGCTTCTCTCCTGCTTTTATGGCTTCTTCTGAGTGTTTCCTTTATTGGTTGTACCGATCATGAAATTGAACCTAATGCCTGGTTAAATAACCTTGAAACTTTACTAGGCCAAGGTACCAAAACAACTGTTGAAGGCTGGATCAGTGCTGGTCTTGACGAAGAAAAAACCAAAGAAGCTTTTGATAAATCGGGTAATAAATCAGGTTTGTTCAACAGTTTAAAGACTGCCATCAGCATTTATGACCAGCGTGTTTATATTGAAGACTGGGATCATATTCCCGGTGTAGAAAAAGGGAATTATGTAGCCAATGGGCTTAAAGCCGGTGTTTCAAATCCAATCTGGGGAAGTACAGATCTTGATCTGTCAGCTGCCGATGCTGCCAACTTTTCGGATGCAAAAGCAGATGAACTTCCGGCAGGTACAAAAATTTATCGCGTGACGGGAGGAAATCCGGCTGGTGGGTACTGGACAGCACAAATTCCTGCTTCGGTAGGTGATGTGATTGGCGGTACAGCCGTTCGTCCGGCCTGGAATAATTTTTCCAAATTCTATGTTTACGAAGTTCCGGTTGGGCAAACTTTAAAAGTATGGAGAGGAACTACCGCTGCGCAACAGATTGCTGACGGTGTTATTAATCCATTTCTTGCCGGAAAAGCAGAGCAGATCTTTATTCCATTTGTGGTAAGAGATGCTACCTTTAAAACACTTGTTAAAGAAATCCCGCTACCATGGTAAACGAATTAGCTCAGATTGATCCCTTGTTTAAAGAACTGATAACGATATTATCGGCTGAATCACAAGTAGATTCATACAACGCCCAATTTCTAAAATATGTGGAAGAAAGGCGATCACTTGTGAAAATGGCAGATTCAGATCAGATTAAAGAAGCCATTAGAGGAATTAACCGCTATGCAGATGAATTTGCATTTACGGATGCAAACGCAAAAAGAATCAAAACGATCATTGATTCACTTTACGATCTGGTCAATCGTTAATCTGAATTTGCCCAAATACAAAAGAGGGTCGATCGGAAATTAATCCGGTCGGCCCTCTTCTTAATATCAAGATCGGATCACGCTTTTGCCCGGAATTCTTTGATCAACCCGATACTTTCTGCTACTTTTTCTTCAATCCAGGTATAATTCCCTTCACTGATTACATTTTTAGGGAAAAGATTAGACCCCATTCCCACACCATAAGCACCTGCGCCAAACCACTCTTCGATGCTTTCCTTTGTTGGAGAAACACCTCCGGTGACCACGATTTTCACGTGTGGCATAGGGCCTTTTACCGCTTTTACAAAAGCAGAACCAACCACTTCGCCCGGGAAAAGTTTTACTACCTGTGCCCCGCCTTTCAAAGCATGGAAAATTTCAGTTAAGGTTGCTATTCCTGGTATCCAGGGAATATTTGCGTTTTTACACACTTCCCCTACTTCCGGATTCGTAAATGGAGCCACGACGAAATCAGCACCCGCATCGATGTATTTTTGTGCGGTTTCAGCATCATAAACCGTTCCAATTCCCAAGGCGAGTCCCGGCAGGTTTTCCAGGCTGTACGCAATCAGTTCTACAAATACTTCATAGGCATTGGCTCCACGGTTTGTGAATTCGAAAGCGCGTGCTCCACCTTTGTAACTTGCTGTTAAAACCTTTTTTGCAATCTCTGCATCTGCGTGATAAAAAAGCGGTAAAATTCCGGTTTCATTCAGCAAAATGATCGTTGTATCTTTATCTATTGTTGCCATAAATGTTATTTTCAAGTTTTCAACATCCGTGTTATTGCGGTGTTCCGCACCTTAGCTACCCGATTTAGCTGCCACGGCATCCACAATTATTTTAGTACTCAGCACCATTTTCATTTCTACAAATATTAAAGTGCTCAGCACCTAAATATTTATCTTCGGATTCTTCCCGAAGTTTCGCCCTGGCGAATTGCCTCAACCTCCGCAACTGTTGAAATTAGCGCATCGCCTTCAATCGTATGTTTAAGAGCAGATGCGGCAACACCAAATTCAAGCGCTTTTTGCTCATCGTTGAATGATATCAAACCATGAATCAAACCTGCAATAAAGGCATCTCCTCCCCCAACACGGTCCACTATCGGATTGATATCAATATCGGGCGTTTCCAGAACACTGGTTCCGTTCCAAAGATATGCTCTCAATAAATTATGCGTTGCACTGATGGATGTTCTCTTCGTATCCACCACGCGGCTAACCTGTGGAAAAGCCTTCTTCAGATTAACACAGGATTCCACAAAATCGCTTCCGTCAATACCGAATATTTCCTTGATATTCTCACGGTTCGCGATCACCACATCAGTTCCTGCGGTAAGCGCGGGCAATACATCGGATGGCTTTTTACCATATTTCCATAAGTTGGCACGGTAAAAAATATCTCCTGATACGGTAATACCCTTTTTCCTCGCTGCCTGAATCCCTGCCAGACAAGCATCCGCAGCGCCCTGTGAAAGAGCCGGCGTAATACCTGCCCAGTGAAACCAGGTGGCATCTTTCAGGATTTCATCCCAGTTTAATTCGGCTGGATCAATGGTTGCCAAAGATGAATTTGCACGGTCATAAACAATCTGGCTTGCACGTAATGCAGCGCCTGTTTCCAGAAAATAAACGGCCATTCTTGGGCCGCCATATATAATATTGGAGATATCTACACCATGAAAATGGAGATATTGTGCTGCAGAACGACCAATCGGCGAATCTGGGAAACGGGTTACGTGAGCCGTATGATGCCCCCAATAAGCCAGCGCGGAAGCTACATTCGCCTCGCCACCCGCATAGGTGACATCCAGTTGCCGGGCTTGTTCAAAACGTGAAAAACCTGGCGTTGACAGGCGCATTAAAACTTCTCCGAAGGTTACTACTTTAGACATAATTACGAAGTCAATATTTAATCAGATATGGTTGGGATGGCACTCATTTTCAATGCCGGAATAGTTTTTAATTATGCCTGCTAAGTTATACCAAAAGCCGGCCGATTTCTAAAATCAGACCGGCTTTCTGCAATAAGGTTTTGAAAACCGTTACCTGTCATTAAAATCCAAAATAATTTTTGGCATTGTTGTAAGAAATATCCTGTACAAGTTTTCCAAGCCATGGCATGTCTTTCGGCAACTCGCCATTTTCCACATCATTACCGATAAGATTACAAAGTATCCGGCGGAAATACTCGTGACGCGGATAAGAAAGAAAACTTCTTGAGTCCGTTAGCATACCAACGAAACGGCTTAAAAGTCCCATATTGGAAAGTGCATTCATTTGTTTCTCCATACCGTCTTTCTGGTCGAGGAACCACCAGCCTGATCCAAATTGCATTTTCCCTGGCACTGTTCCGTCATTAAAATTCCCGGTCATGGTTGCCAGCACTTCATTATCTCCCGGATTGAGATTATAAAGCACGGTTTTAGCCAGCTGATCCGTAGAATCCAGCTTGTTTAAAAACCTGGATAATGCCTGTGCCTGGCTATAATCTCCTATCGAATCCCATCCGGTATCCGGTCCAAGCGTACTCAACATCCGGGAATTATTATTTCTCAAAGCGCCCAGGTGAAACTGTTGCGCCCACTCCTTGCTATGATCCATTTTGGCAAGATCATACAGCAAAACAGATTTGAAAGCGGTACGCAATTCATCCGAACTTGTCTTGCCCGTTAAAGTTTCAGCCAAGGCAGTCCGTGCAGCCGTTTCATCAAAAGAAGCATAAATATGTTCCAGTCCATGATCGGATAAACGTCCACCCATTTCAGCAAAGAAATCATGACGGTTTTTTAATGCCGCCAGCAAATCTTCATAAGTACTGCCGTTCGAAACACCGGCAAGCTGAAATAATTTGTCCAGATATTGCTGAAAGTCAACGGGTGAGTCAATCAGCAACATCGCCTTATCAGGGCGAAATGTCGGCAATACTTTTATTTCAAAACCGCTGTCACGAATACTCCTGTGATGTTCTAAAGAATCCGTTGGATCGTCGGTCGTACAAACGACTTTTACATTCATTTTCCGCAACAAATTGCGGACGCTGAAATCCTTTTGTTTCAGTTTAGCAGAGCATTCATCATAAATCTCACGAGCCGTGTCCTTATTCAGGATAATATCGATATCAAAATACCGAAGCAATTCCAGGTGCGTCCAGTGGTAAAGCGGATTACGCATCGTGTAAGGAACCGTCGCAGCCCATTGCTCAAACTTTTCCCAATCTCCTGCATCTCCGGTACAAAATTTCTCATTAATACCATTCGCACGCATTGCACGCCATTTGTAATGATCACCATAAAGCCAGATCTGCGTCAGGTTTTCAAACTGCTTGTCTGCTGCAATCTGATCCGGTGGCAGGTGGCAGTGATAATCAATAATCGGCATTTTCTTCGCATAATCATGATATAAGATGCGAGCCGCTTCTGAGCGTAAAAGGAAATCTTCGTCAATAAACGTTTTCTGGGCGGTGGTATTAGTGGCTATCATTTCGGGTTAAAGTATATTGTTTCAGTCTGCAAGACTATCTTATCAATGCTAAATTATTGGACGAAGTTTTAGAGCTATTACCTGACACCGGATTATTATTTCAATCCTCTTTCGATGCCCATTTCCAATCCACGCAGCTCAGCCAAGCCCCTTAACCGGCCAATGGCAGTATAACCGGGGTTCATTCGTTTCGTTGCCGTAAGGTCGTCGAGCATTCTGTGTCCGTGATCAGGACGGAACGGCATTCTCAAATCCGCCCTGCCGTCGGCAATTCTCCTTTTCTGTTCAAGCAGCAAGGCATACATCACTGCGTACATATCCACATCACCATTTAAATGATCCGCTTCGTAGAAACTGCCGTCGGCTTCCCGGGATGTTGCACGGAGGTGAATAAAGTTTATCTTATTGCCCAGTCGGTTAACCATTCCTGAAAGATCATTATCTGCTCTTACACCATAAGAACCGGTACAAAAACATAGACCGTTGGATTTGCTGTCGTATGCATCCAGTAATAGCTGCGCATCATTTTCAGTGCTTACAACGCGGGGCAATCCCAAAATCGGATAAGGCGGGTCGTCCGGATGAATAGCCAGATTGATGCCTGCACGCTCTGCAACCGGAGCAATGGCCTGAATAAATTGATACAAATGTGTCCGTAATTCCAGATCGCCAACGTTTTTATAGGTGTCCAGAACCTGGCGAAACTCTTCGATCGTAAAACTTTCCTCAGAACCAGGTAATCCGGCGATGATATTTCGGGTAAGCTTGTTTACCTCATCTCCTGATGCTTTTTCAAGCCAGTTTAAAGCGACATTTTTTTGTTCTTCACTATACTGGTTTTCCGCGTCGGCTCTTCTTAATATATATAAGTCAAAAGCGGCAAATTGCGTCGCGTCAAATCGAAGTCCCGTGGAGCCGTCATGCATCGGCGCATCCAGGTCTGTTCTTGTCCAGTCAAGAATTGGCATAAAGTTGTAACAAACCGTATCAATCCCGCATTTCCCCAAATTGATCAGCGACTGCTGATAATTTTGTATATACTTTTCAAAATCCCCTGTCCGGGTTTTTATTGCTTCATGAACAGGTACACTTTCAACAACCGACCATGTTAAACCTGCCTCTTCGATTAAACCCTTACGGGTGAGTATCTCGTCAATTTCCCAGACAACTCCGTTAGGAATGTGGTGCAGAGCAGTTACAATTCCGGTGGCTCCCGCCTGCCGGATATCCTGTAAAGAAACAGGATCGTTTGGGCCAAACCAGCGCCAAGTTTGTTCTAATGACATATGTTAATGGCTGTCGGCAGTCAGCTTTCGGCAATCAACCTCTAAGCCTTCCACTTTTCAACAGATTTAGTTATAACAATTAATTGAACTACATGTACCTAAGTATCTCACTTTTGGTACGCCAATATAGTCCCAACACCGCTATTTTTATAATTTTTTTCTTATTTGTAAGACCTTGTTTTCATATAGGATTTTCAAAAATCAACCAACTGAAAGCCGAAAGCTGACAGCCGAAGTAGATTTAAGCTACCAACCGATGCTCCGGTACACGTTCACGCAGCACTTTCAGAGCCCGGCTCATTTGTGTTTCTACTGTTTTTACAGAAATCTGTAATCTCTCTGCAATATCACGGTAGCGCAAACCTTCTTCGCGGCTCAACCGGAAAATAACCTGACATTGTCTTGGCAAATCCTGAATACAGCCTTCCACGCGCTCGTAAAATTCATTAAAAGCCATTTCTTCGATGGGTGTATAATGATCGGCATGGGTGAGATTCCATTGTACCGAGTCGAGCGACTCGCGTTCGTACTGACGATGAATACGTAATTTCAAATAATCAAGGGCCTGATTTCTTACAGCTCTGTATATGTAAGCCTGAAATGAGGTGTGCACTTCTATTTGTTCCCGGTTCTTCCAAAGTTTTACAAACACATCGGACACCACTTCTTCGGCAATTTCCCGGGTCACAACCACGCGCATGGCATAATTGCAAAGCGACCGGTAATGATGTGTAAACAGTTCACGAAAAGCATAATAATCTCCATTAGCGACTACTTTACCAAAAAGATTCTCCAAAATGCTCTTCTGAGAATACGCAGCCGGTGATGCATTAGTAAATGATTTCGTTTCCATCAAAATTGGATAGGTTAATATAGAAAAATTCCTTGATTATGGTACGCACCAGTCAGTGCAACTAATACAATCATTCGTCTAGTTTAGTGATTGGTTCGTTGATATACAAAAAATAATCTTGAAAAAAATCAATATATTTACGCAACCGTTCCCGAAACCGTTCCCGATTCCGGAATTTTTCCCGGAACAAGTCAAAAGTTTGTTACTTAATGCCCAAGTATCCGACGGGTGCATTTCAAGGATTAAATAGTACGATTGCATTATTTTTAGAAAACCCTACATATGAGAAAAGCCTCGATTACGATTAAAGAAATTGCACGTCAATTGGATGTTTCCAAATCAACCGTTTCCAGGGCATTACGGGACAGCTCCGAGATTAGTGAAGAGACAAAAAAAAGAGTGATCGAACTGGCTGAATCATTAAATTATTCTCCCAATCCGATTGCGCTGAGCTTGTTAAAAAACAGGACACAAACGCTCGGCATCATTGTGCCCGACATTGCCAATCCATTTTTTTCTACTGCGATCGGGGGTGTTGAAGATATTGCTTACAGCCGGGGCTATCACACAATGATTTACCAAAGTCACGAATCCTATGAAAGGGAATTGGCAGATACAAAACATATTGCCATGCGGCGCGTGGATGGCCTTATTGTTTCCATTTCAAGTCAAACAGAAACACATGACCATTTTATTGCCTTACAGGAACAAGGTATCCCTGTGGTATTTTTTGACAGAGTGAGTGAATCAACCCCAAGCCATAAAGTTCGGGTGGATGATTATAAAGGCGCTTTTGAAGCAACGGAACATCTCATCAGCCGTGGCTGCAAAAATATCGCCCACATTGCCGGGCCAGCAAACCTTTCCATCAGCAGAAACAGATTACGGGGTTATCAGGATGCGCTTGCTAAAAATGGCATCGAATTTCGGGATGAATGGGTCGTGAGCAGCGAATATAACCAGGCCGGCGGTACCGAGCGAGCCTATCAGCTCATGGCCTTGAGAAACAGGCCCGACGCAATTTTTGCCGCCAGCGACCGAATCGCTATCGGCGTGCACTGGGCTTTGCGCCAGCTAGGCTACCGGATGCCTGATGATGTTGCACTCGTCGGCTTTTCCGATCTTTCCATTTCTTCACTTCTGGATCCACCGTTAAGTTCCGTGGCGCAGCCTTCTTTTGAAATGGGACAGCTTGCAGCTACCCTGTTGTTAGACCTTATCGAAAGCAAAAGCACCCCGACCGCTTTCGAGACCAGGGTGCTTACGTCAAATCTTATTATCAGAAAATCCTCTATGAAAGAATTAGTTGGTGATTGATTTCAACTTTCTTTCAAATTCGGATAATATTCTTTCTTTCATTGCAACTTTACGCTTCTGAATATTGATACGGCCTTGTGCCTGCTTATCTTGTTCAGGATCGCCTGTTGCGGTTCTGTCAAACTCAATAATAGCGAATTCAAGATCACTTTTTTCTCTTTTGGCTAGCCATTCAAGTTCTCTTAATTTCGTGCGAAGCTGCTCTTCCTGGCTTTTTAACTCAAACGCCGGGTATTTACGACTGATCACACGGGCGAGATAACTTAACTCAAAAATCTTGTCACAAACAGAACGGAAACGCTCTGCCAGTTCTTTGTCAGCCAGTTTGAACGGAATTTTAATTTCCTTCCATTTGCTCAGCAATACTTTTGCTTCCTGCGATGCTTCAACGATATCCTGTTGTCTCAGTAAAACCTCGGCACGCGCCAATAATGCCTGCTGCTCAACGATACGCGGGTCAACACGTACTTTCGGTTCAATACCCTTAGCAAGGTTATACTTGTCATAAAATAATTTAAGGAAATGGCGATACGCCTTATTCACCTTAAAGAATCTTTTTGGAGGAACTTCTCCCACATTGTTCCAGGCAACCCGAACTTCACGTGCTTTGTTGTAAGCATCGTCAAGATCTCTGGAGTAACTAAGCGTTTTTGTAATTTTGATCAAACGCTCGTACTCGTCGATACGCTCCTGGTTAATTTTGTTTTGTTCGTCAAAATAATCACGGCGTCTCTGGAAGAAACTATCCAGAATTTCCTGAAAAGTAATTTCAACTTCATCCTGAAATTCTTTTTCCACCGGACCTGTACGAATCCATTTGGCTTTAATCTCCTGAATCTGATCCGTTGCCACAGCATAATCCTCAATTGCTGCCGCTTCTTTCACATCTTCAATCAGTGCACGTTTGATCTCAAGATTTTTTAATTGATTCACCTCAATTAATCCTCGCAGATACTCTTCTTTTTCCTGAAGTCTTTCCAGCAAAGGGACAAAATCCCCAAGTGCGTCAAAACTTATCAGTTTTCGTTGCAACTGAATAAGTTTGGTTAAGTAAGAACCTTTGTTAAGCGCTTCATCAATTTCAGATTCCAGTTGTTCTACTTTGTTCAAGACAATAGAGAACCTGTTTTTGAAATAATCAATAGCTTCCTGTTCTGTGCGTTTTACTTCTCCAATTTGCCTGTCTGGGTATTCCAGATACCCTTTTAAAAATACTTTGCTGTCTTTAACATAGCCGTATTCGTCATTCAATGTGGCATTTTCCATTCTTTCAAGTTTTTTATCTGCTAAGTGTAGGGATTATAACGATATTTGCTAAGCACAAATTAACTAAAAAATGAGTAACGAAACCATTATTTTCTCAATGTCGGGAGTTAACAAAATCATTCCCCCCAACCGACATATCATAAAAAATATTTATTTATCCTTTTTTTATGGAGCTAAAATTGGTGTACTAGGGTTAAATGGCTCTGGTAAATCTACACTTTTACGCGTCATTGCAGGTATAGATAAAGACATTCAGGGGGACGTTGTGTTTTCTCCTGGCTATTCTGTGGGCATGCTGGAACAGGAACCAAAGCTGGACCAGACCAAAACCGTTCGCGAAGTTGTTGAAGAAGGCGTACAGGAAATTGTAGATCTTTTAAAAGAATACGACAAAATCAACGAAGCATTCGGAGAAGAAGATGCCGATTTTGACAAATTGCTGGAAAGACAAGGAGAAGTCCAGGAAAAACTGGACGCCACTGACGCATGGAATCTGGACAACCGTCTGGAAATAGCTATGGATGCTTTGCGTTGCCCTCCTTCTGAAACTTTGGTTTCAACACTTTCAGGTGGAGAAAAACGTCGCGTAGCCTTATGCCGCTTGTTGCTTCGCCAGCCTGATGTATTGTTACTGGATGAGCCAACCAACCACCTGGATGCTGAATCTGTGCTTTGGCTGGAAGAACATTTAAGACAATATAAAGGAACTGTTATTGCCGTAACCCACGACAGGTACTTCCTGGATAACGTAGCTGGCTGGATTCTGGAACTGGATCGCGGTGAGGGAATTCCATTTAAAGGAAATTATTCTTCGTGGCTTGAACAAAAACAGGAGCGTCTGAAAAAAGAAGAAAAAACAGAATCCAAACGTCAGAAAACTTTGCAGCGAGAGCTGGAATGGGTTCGCATGGGTGCAAAAGGCCGTCAGGCCAAATCAAAAGCGCGTTTGGGTGCTTATGAAAGATTGCTCGGTGAGGAAGCCAAAGAAAAAGAAGATAAATTGGAAATCTTTATCCCGGCCGGACCACGACTTGGAAATAAAGTTATCGAAGCGCATGATGTCTCCATGGGCTTTGGCGACCGTCTGCTGTATGAAAACCTTAACTTTTCATTGCCACCTAATGGTATAGTCGGAATTATCGGGCCAAACGGTGCCGGAAAAACCACTCTATTTAAATTAATAACCGGCCAGCTTAAACCGAATAGCGGTCATTTTGATGTCGGTGATACCGTTCAGCTTGCTTATGTGGATCAGGAACATGATAATCTGGATGCCAATAAAACGGTATATCAAAGCATCGCGGACGGAAACGACTGGATTATGATGGCTGGAAAGCAGTCCAATGCACGTGCTTACGTAAGTCGTTTTAACTTCGGCGGTGGTGATCAGGAGAAAAAAGTAGGAACACTTTCGGGTGGAGAACGTAACCGTGTCCATTTGGCCATGACTTTGAAAGAAGGCGGAAATCTTCTTTTGCTGGATGAGCCAACCAACGATTTGGATATCAACACGCTTCGTGCGCTGGAAGAAGGTCTGGAAAATTTTGCAGGTTGTGCGGTAATTATTTCCCACGACCGGTGGTTCCTGGACCGCGTTGCAACCCATATTCTTGCTTTTGAAGGGGACTCTCAGGTATACTGGTTTGAAGGAAACTTCTCAGAATATGAAGAAAATCGCAAGAAAAGACTAGGAACAGAAGCCACGCCAACCCGTATTAAATATAAAAAACTGGTTTAAATCGTTATCCAAGTTTTAATAATAACCAAAAGGCGACTCATCCACATGATGTCGCCTTTTATCGGTTTTAAAGAAAATTGATGCTTTCTTAACAGATTGTTTTCTTCAATGGAAACCGCTTTTTGTTAAAAGCCCTTCACTTCGCATTTGCCCAAAGATCAATTCTTGTTAACTTCGCTTCGAATCAGCCATTTCGATTATATAATGAGTCAAAATACCTTGTCCCGTAAAATACATTTCATATCCATAGGCGGTAGTGTTATGCACAACCTTGCCATTGAATTACAACATAAAGGTTTCACAATAACGGGTTCTGACGATGAAATTTACGAGCCGTCGATCAGCCGTTTGAAAAAAAATAATTTACTTCCGGCAGAAATAGGCTGGTTTCCTGAAAAGATAACGCCGGATCTGGAAGCTGTTATTTTAGGCATGCACGCCCGGGAAGACAATCCTGAATTAAAAAAAGCGCAGGAACTGGGTATTAAAGTTTATTCGTATCCCGAATATATTTTTGAACAAAGTGTAGATAAACAACGTGTGGTTATCGCCGGAAGTCATGGTAAAACCACCATTACTTCCATGATCCTGCATGTGTTGAATTTCAATAAGCGGGTTTTTAATTACCTGGTTGGTGCGCAGATTGAAGGGTTTGAAAATATGGTCAAACTTTCGGACCAAGCCCCGGTTATCATTATTGAGGGAGATGAATACTTCACATCGCCGCTGGACCGCACACCGAAGTTTATGCATTATCAGCCACATGTAGCCCTTATCAGCGGCATAGCCTGGGATCATTTCAATGTTTTTCCAACCTGGGAATCATATGTAAAACAATTTGAAATACTGGCAGATTCTATTCCAAAAGCTGGTGCCATCGTTTTTGACCAAACCGATGATATGCTGGATGTGATTGGACAAAAAGAACGTCCGGATGTGGTAAGCATTCCATATCATGCCCATTCATATAAAATCGAAAACGGGAAAACGTTCCTGATCACCGTGGAGCAGGGAGAAGTTCCTGTGCTGGTTTTTGGAGAACATAACATGAAAAATATCAGTGGTGCCAAGGCTGTTTGCGAAAGACTTGGTATTACAGATGAAGATTTTTATGCTGCCATTCAGTCTTTTAAAGGTGCTTCCAAACGTATGGAATTGTTAGGCAGCAATAGTGAAATCAACATTTACCGTGATTTTGCCCACGCTCCTTCCAAGGTTGAAGCAACCACCGCAGCAGTAAAATCCCAATTCCCTGACCGCACGCTGGTGGCCGTTGCGGAATTGCATACTTTCAGCAGCCTGAATAAAACTTTTCTGAAACAATACCGCCGCAAAATGAATGCTGCGGATGTGGCAGTGGTATATTACAATCCATTGACGGTTGAACATAAAAGACTGGAACCGATCAGCGTGGAAGATATTCGCGAAGCCTTCAAGCGTGAAGACCTGAATGTTTTTACCGATAGTACTGAGTTGCTTAATTTCCTTCAAACGCAAAACTGGCATCAGGCTAATCTGTTGCTGATGAGTTCTGGTACATTCGGGGATCTGGATTTAAAAGGTCTTGTTGAGCAAATTATTAAATAATCTGTTTTCTGCCAGAAGTTCTTACTAACATTAAATACTATGCAATCTATCGTCGTTTATTGCGGATCAAATTTTGGGAATAAGCCGGCTTACAGTGAAGCGGCTTATGAACTGGGTGCAGAACTTGCGAAAAAAAATATCAGGCTGATTTATGGCGGCGGTAATATGGGCCTGATGGGCCGCGTTTCCGATGGCGCTATGGAAAATAACGGAGCAGCAACGGGAATCATCCCCAACTTTCTGGCAAAGCTGGAAGTTGCGCAAAAAACATTGACCGAGCTGCATTTCGTAGAAACGATGCATGAGCGAAAAGCCAAAATGGTTTCGTTGTCTGATGGTGTGATCGCATTACCCGGCGGATTCGGTACGCTTGATGAGCTGTTTGAAATCCTGACCTGGTCTCAATTAAAGATTTTTCATGGCCCGATCGGGTTGTTGAACATTAACGGTTTTTACGATCACCTCATCGCGCATCTGGACAAAACGGTAGAAGAAGGTTTTTTAAATCCCGAAAACCGCGACTTATTGATCCTTGCCGATAACGCTCCCGAACTTTTGGAAAAAATGCAGGCCTATCACAGCAGTGAAAAAGAAAATAAGCCGCTTGATACATCGTTGTATGTGAAAAATATAGAAAAATAAATTTCGTTTTCTATTTACTCATAACACACCATATCCCTCTAACAAACAATGCGCGTTCCTCTGTTATTTGCTTTTTGTACGCTGATGAGTTCTACTGTATGGGCTCAGCTGGAAAATTTGGGAAAAACCGTTAACACAGAATTCAACGAGATTGCCCCTATTATTTCTCCTGATGGTAAAACAATTTATTTTTCAAGAATCAGCCATCCGCAAAATACAAACGGAACGAAGGGAAGCCAGGATATTTGGTTTTCTGAACTAAAAACTGACAAATGGTCTCCTGCCCGCAGATTGCCTTCTCCTATCAATAAAGAAGAATATAACAGCCTATACAGCATCACACCGGACGGGAACACGCTTTTATTGAAAGGGGCGTATAAAAACGGCGTATACGAAACCCGCGGTTTTTCACTGAGCAAAAAAACAGCCCGAGGCTGGTCACCACCCAATAAAATTGAAATTCCGGGATACGCTAAAACAAGTAGAGGACAGTTTGACTGCGGTTATTTGTCAACGGACGGGAAAGTTTTGGTCATGTCGTTTAGTGAAAAAAAGAATAGTAAGGTCGATGATCTTTATGTCAGTTTTAAACAAAAAGACGGAAGCTGGACAAAACCGATGAATCTCGGAAAGGAGATTAATACCGAAGAATTTACGGAAACAACGCCTTTCCTTGCCCCCGACGGTGTTACGCTTTACTTTTCAACAGATCGAAAAGGCGGACAAGGGAGCAATGATATTTATTACAGCAAACGAATCGATAAGTCCTGGAAAAGATGGAGCCGGCCAGTCAATTTGGGAAAAGCGATCAATACGGATGGTTACGATGCATATTATACCATTTCCGCAGCCGGGGATTATGCCTACATGATCTCGTTTAAGGATACCGAAGGAAAAGGTGATGTGGTGCGATATAATTTACAGCCCAAAATTGAACCCGGAGATACCACCACCACGCAGCCTCTTGTACCTACAGCCGATCCGGTTGTTATGATCAGCGGAAAAGTTATCGATTCTAAAACCGGGAAACCGATTGAAGCGACGATTATTTATGAAACCTTGCCTGATGGCGAGGAGGCTGGAACGGCCACTACAAACCCGACCACCGGAGAATACAAAATCATACTTCCATATGGGCAGAAATACAGCATGCGTGCCGTAGCGCCGGATTTTATAGCAGAAGGTGAAAACATAGATCTTACTGACTCTACAACTGACGGAAAAGGAAAGAATTATAAAGAAATCACGAACAAGTCGCTGAAATTAATCCCGATTGAAGAAGGACAAATCGTTCGTTTGAATAATATTTTCTTTGCATTTGGCAAGGCAGCACTTAGCAATGAATCTTTCCCCGAACTTGACCGCATCTCCATCACAATGAATGACAATAAGAAATTATTTATCGAGATTGGCGGCCATACGGATAACATTGGTGGCAATGAAACCAACCTGAAACTTTCGCAGGACCGTGCAGACGCCGTGAGAGAATACCTGATCGGAAAAGGTATTGAACCGGATCGTGTGGCAAGTAAAGGCTATGGCGAGACAAAACCCGTTGCCAAAAACGAAACACCGGAAGGGCAGCAATTGAACAGACGTGTTGAGTTTAAGATTTTGAAAAAGTAAGAACAGTAACCTTTGAGTTTTCTTTCCCTATCAGCTGAAAAATGCTATCATTAACGGTTTAAAAATATTATTTTTTTAAATGAAACTCATCGGTATGGGTCTTTTTATACCATACGTAGAAATCTGGCAACCTGAGAAAAAACAATTTACTAACCGTTTTTTAATCCTTCCAACACAATTTTAGCTGTACATTTGGGGAATAATTACTCCTTATGACTTCTAAGAAAACTCCGGCAATCGGATTTATATTTATTACGCTCCTGATCGATGTAATGGGCCTTGGCATTATTATTCCGGTCATGCCAAAACTTATCAGTGAACTTGTTGGCGGTAGTTTGAGCGATGCAGCACGATATGGCGGATGGATTCTGTTCTCCTATTCATTCGTTCAGTTTATCTGTGCACCCATTGTTGGTGGCCTGAGTGATCAGTTTGGCCGGCGACCGGTTTTGCTGGCTTCCTTACTTGGTTTTGCACTGGATTATATGTTTGTAGCCTATGCACCAAGCATTATGTGGTTATTTGTTGGTCGTATCATCGCGGGTATTATGGGCGCTAGTTTTACCACTGGCGCGGCTTATATCGCCGATGTAAGCACGCCTGAAAAACGTGCACAGAATTTCGGATTGATTGGTGCTGCTTTTGGCCTGGGCTTCATAATAGGACCTGTGATTGGCGGATTACTCGGACAATATGGATCACGGGTACCCTTTTTAGCGGCAGCCGGTTTGTCAATGCTCAATTTTATTTACGGATTATTTATTCTTCCGGAATCACTTAAAGTTGAAAACCGCCGAAAATTCAGCTGGGATCGTGCCAATCCGATCGGTGCGCTGAAACATTTGCAGCGCTATCCCGTCATTTCAGGCCTGATTATCTCTCTGGCATTACTGTATGTGGCCATGCACGCGGTTCAAAGCAACTGGTCCTATTACACCATGGAAAAATTTCATTGGGATGAAAAAATAATTGGCTATTCGCTCGGTGCCATGGGATTCCTGGGGGCCATCGTGCAGGGCGGACTTATCCGGTTAATTATTCCCAAAATCGGACAGAAACGTGGCGTTTATTTTGGCCTGTTTTTATATTCACTGGGTTTTGTCCTTTTTGCTTTTGCCATGAAAACTTGGATGATGTTCGCCTTTATGATTCCTTACATTCTGGGAGGAATAGCAGGCCCGTCGCTCCAAGGTATTATTTCGACACAGGTTCCGTCAAATGAGCAGGGAGAATTACAGGGAGCCCTTACAAGTTTGATGAGTCTTACTTCCATTATCGGGCCTCCGTTGATGAGTAATCTGTTTTACTTTTTTACAAAACCTTCTGCTCCTGTCTATTTTCCGGGCGCACCTATGCTTACGGCCGCTGTGCTAACCTTGCTCAGCGCATATCTGGCCAGACGAAGTTTGAAAAAGGATTTTTAGTAAGTATTGAAAAAACTCAGAGAGAGTAAAAGTAAAAACACAATAACCCAAAGGACATCCACAAAATGCCAGTAACGGGTGATCAGTTTTAGTTGCAGACGGTTTGGCGGATTCACACTGTATACAAATGCATCGATGTAAGTTCTGTTTTTCAGTGCTTTACGGAAAATTACCCCCATATAAATCACGCCAATCAGAATGTGTAACAAATGCAATCCGGTGAGCAGGTAGATAAACCCTGAGGAAGAATTTATATTGTTGAAGCTACCACTTTCGATCATTTCAACCCAGCCTCCGCCTTGTAACAGCATAAAGGTGATGCCCAGCGTAAGCGTTGCCGCAAGAAAAATACGGTAATGTAAAAACCGCTCTTGAATAAAAGCCAGATTAGCTTCGTGTAAAGTGATACTGCTAAAAAGAATGACAAGCGTACTCAACCAGAACATATCCGGAAGCGCGACAAATCGCCAGTTGGCACCTTCCATCCTTAAAAAATATTCTATAAAAATAACGGTAAACAAAAGCGAACTACCAATTACCCCAAGCCAAAGCATAAACCCGAAAGGTTCTCTTCGTTTGGTAAAAGGGTTTTCCTTGTACTTGGTAGAGTGTTTTGGACTCATTATTTCTATTTTCTTTATATCAAAGTAGGAAGATTACACCAGACTATAAGTTTTACAACGACATTTTCCTGCTTTTTTGTACAGCAGGGTATACAAAAATTATTTTAAGGTACCCTGCCAGATTTTATAGTTTTTAAAAATGGCGGATAAGTCATTCTCTTTTTCAAAAATTCCAAACAAAGTGGATCCCGAGCCGCTCATGGCTGCATAAGCCGCACCTTCCTTGTAAAGTAAATCTTTAATCTCTTTCAGCACCGGAAATTTGGGAAACAGCGATTTTTCAAAATCATTTTTCACAATATCTTTCCAGTTAGAGACTGATTCTTTCAGTATTTCCCTTAGGTCATAATCTGATTTTTCAGGAATAACGCCTGAATATGCCTCTACGGTTGAAATATGCAATCCCGGATTAATCAGAATGATCCACTTGCCTGCTAATGTTAGACCTGTTTCTTCAAATTGGTCACCTTTATCAAAACAGTAAACTGGCTTGTTTTCAATAAAAAAGGCACAATCGCTGCCTAATCTACGCGCATAATCCAATTGTTTTTCCAAAGAAATGTCAAGCAGAAATAAATCGTTCAAAGCTTTGATGGTAAACGCGGCATCCGCCGAACCTCCGCCAAGACCCGCTCCGATAGGAACAGCTTTCAGCAAGTGAATGTTCACCGGCGGCAATATAAAATCGGCAGCCAGCATCCGGTAAGCTTTTGTACAAATGTTATCATCCGCTTTACCCGGAATCGCAATCCCGTCGGCTTGAAAATGGTACGTTTCCGATGGTGTAATTTCAAGCGCATCGGACCAGCCAACCGGATAAAAGCAGGATTCGATGTTATGAAAACCATCCGGCCTTTTTTCAACTATATTTAGCCCTATATTAATTTTTGCGTTTGGAAAAACAACCATAAATTTAAAAAGTTACTGTACAAATATCCGCAGGAATCCGGCTAAGTTAAAATGAGTCTCAAAAAATAAGTCTTAAAACTTATTAACAGTACGTTTTTGGGCTGATTAAAATTATTCCATTGGAAAATACCACTAAAAAAATTCTTAACCTGGGTTTAAAGGAATCCTCGCTGCATAAAATCATTCCTTTACTGGAAAAAACGGAATTTGAAAAGGGCCATATGCTTATCAAAGCCGGTAGAACGGAACGTTTTGTTTACATTATAGAGAAAGGTATTGCGCGCGCCTTTTGTCACAAGGATGATAAGGAAGTAACATTCTGGTTCGGCTCCGAGTCGGATATTTTACTATCCTACAATAGTTTTTTCCTGGGCAAGCCGGGTTATGAAAACATCGAATTACTGGAAAGCTCAACGGTGTACAAAATAGCACACCAGACATTGCAGAATCTTTATGAATCCGATCTGGAATTTGCTAACTGGGGAAGAAGGCTTGCAGAATCAGAACTTGTGAAAGCGGAAGAATGCTTTATAGCCAGACAATTTAAGACCGCTAAAGAATGTTATGAAGATTTTATCCATTCCACCCCGGATATCCTTCAACGGGTACAATTGGGCCACATTGCTTCTTATTTGGGCATAAGTCAGGTTACGCTGAGCCGTATCAGAGCAGAAATCAGATAATTGAATTTTTTAACAATTGTAAAATTTTGTCCCGAAAATCAGCCCGACCTTTGCAGATGAAAGCGGAAAAGTTTGCGAGACAACTTACCGCATTATTTATCTAACAAATTCAATATGATTTCCTGGTTAATCCTTTTTGCTGCCGGCGTATTTGAGATCGGTTTTACAACTTGCCTTAAACTTTCCGACAATTTCTCGAATTTCAAATGGAGCGCAGCTTTCTTCGTTTGTATCACATGCAGTTTCCTGCTCCTGAACAAAGCCATACAGACAATTCCGCTCGGAACAGCTTATGCAGTTTGGACAGGCATAGGCGCTGTCGGTACAGTATTGATGGGAATATTTTTTTATAAAGAACCAGCCGATTTCTGGAGAGTATTTTTCGTCTTTTTACTTATTGGCGCAATCATAGGACTAAAAATGGTGTCGAAATAATATTCCGGCACCATTTTCAAGATTTAATATTTTTCAGGATCTCATTCTCCCCATCTCCACTCCTGCCCGATCACCAGTTCCTGTTTCAAGCCCTGCGATATGAGGTAGTCTCTGGTTTTGGTATCGGAAAGTCTTTGGCCTTCCAGCTTCTTTGCATTTGAAAGTGCAAAGAGGCACATCGAAGCTATTCGTACCGTGTTTTCCAACTGATCTTTATTAACGAGCTTAAAATCATCACAATCAGCATGATAACATTGGATCACATCCGGTGCCAGTGTGCCGGACAAACCTGCAACCGGAATGCCTTCCAGCATAAATGGCTGGTGGTCACTGTGTAAACCTGCGCGGTTAGTTTGTTCATTTTTATAGCCTGCATCCACATGCTGGATAGCCCCACCTACATTTTTAAAAAAATCCGTCATTTCCGTTTTTCCAAAAGCGTTAATTCCTTTGGGATCATTGGTCATATCCAGGTTCATCATGTAGGCTACTTTATCCACCGTTCCCGTGCGCCGTAACTCACTCACGAAATGTTTCGAGCCCAGCAATCCCTGCTCTTCTCCCATAAACAATACAAACTGGATCGTACGCTCCGGTTTGATTTTTAAAGCCTTGAAAGTACGGGCGATGTCCATTACCGCAAAAGAGCCGATACCGTTGTCGATAGCGCCTGTTGCCAGATCCCATGAATCAAGGTGTCCGCCAATGATTATTTTTTCATCCGACTTGCCTTTCAGCGTTGCAATTACATTTCTTGCTTTGATATTTTTCGAGATATTGTGCATATCAATGTGCGCCTGCAGCGGCCCTTCATCTTTCAGCCAGCTGCGGATTTCTTTCCCGCTGTCATTTGAAACGCAAACGGCCGGAATCGAAATAATAGCTCCGGTAACAGACGCAGTTCCTGTCAGTAAAATTTTACCCGGAGCCTGGTTAACCATCACGATTCCATCAGCACCATATTTAATGGCAAGCGCAGTTTTCTCAGAGCGGTGAAGATTCTTTTTGCCGGTAACACCTACCAAACCGATATTGGCCAGCACAATCTTGCCTTTTATCTTTCCTTTAAGTGCTTCAAAATCCTCTTCAAGCCCATTCCCAACATCTACAATTTCTCCTTTCAAATTGGATTCGACAGGAGAATGCGCAAGAGAAACCACCGGAACTTCTCTAAAATTATCACTGCTCGAAGGTACAATGCTCAGCGTAACCGTATCCCGCATCCATGCCTCCACCTCGAAAGGCTGATAAGCAACATCGGTAAAACCATAACTTTTTAGCAGGTTAAAAGCGTATTCCTCTGCCTTCTCTCCATTAGCGCTTCCGGTCAACCTATGTCCGATGCTTTCCGTCGCTTTGCCCAAAGTTTCGTAAGCTTTACTATTCTTTCTTACCTCAGCATCAAGACTCGTAAAAGTTTTTTCCCACTTCTTATCCTCTGAATTAAACCCGGTGGCTAAAAAGAATAATCCGCCGGCAACTGCAACAAATATTATTTTTTTCATAATTTCCTGTAAAAGGACGATGTAGATTTACGAAACCTAAGTTAGCAAAGAATTTCATTTTAATTATCTGCGCCCAAGAACTTAAACTTAATTTGGGTTTTGATTTACAACAAGAAGCTCGAACGAATCATTTAAAAATACACAAAAATAATTTTCTGTTTTGTTAAAAAAAAACGCTTTCCGCCCATTTAAAGTGTAATATATACACTTAATAATTGTGATAATCTGCAACAAATTCAACATTTTTGTATTTCGAAATTTTATCTGCTAATAATTATAATTTTTCTATCCAACCGACTAACCTCAAAAAATAAATATGTATTTCCTGGGATTTGATTTAGGCAGTTCATCTATTAAAGCGTGTCTTCTGCATGCGGACACCGGACAAGTAGTTGCTTCGGCTTTTTATCCAGAAAAAGAAATGGCCATTGCAGCCCCAAAGCCAGGTTTTGCTGAGCAGCAGCCCGAACAATGGTGGCAAAATGCTTGTCTGGCATCGAAAGCGGTTATGACACAATCGGGAATCTCTCCTGATCAGGTCGGAGCGATTGGTATATCCTATCAAATGCATGGTCTGGTTGTGGTCGATAAGGATTTAAATGTATTACGTCCTTCCATTATATGGTGCGACAGCCGGGCCGTTGAAATCGGGAACAAGGCGATGGAGGCCATTGGCGAAAAAACAGTACTTCCCCATTTGCTAAATTCTCCGGGGAATTTTACTGCGTCCAAGCTGGGCTGGGTAAAACAAAATGAACCGGATGTATTTGCAAAAGTGCATAAGTTCATGCTGCCCGGTGATTATCTGGCTGCAAAAATGACAAATGAAGTTGTTACAACTCCTTCCGGTTTGTCGGAAGGAATTTTCTGGGATTTCCTGAACGAAAAACCTGCTGATTTTCTGCTGGACTATTTTGGTTTTGACAAAAGCCTGATCGCCAATGTACTACCTACGTTTTCGGAACAGGGGAAACTTACTTCCGAAGCTGCTGAATCCCTAGGACTGAAAGCCGGAATTCCTATTACGTACCGTGCCGGCGATCAGCCCAACAATGCTTTTTCACTCAATGTATTGGAGCCCGGTGAAGTTGCTGCAACAGCAGGGACTTCCGGAGTGGTTTACGGTGTTAGTGAACAAATCAAGTTTGATGAGAAATCACGGGTTAATACTTTTTTACATGTTAATCATACGGTTGAAGCACCACGTTACGGCGTATTATTGTGTGTAAATGGTACTGGAAGCCTTAACAGCTGGCTGCGTAATACATTGCTTCAGGGAAATATTTCTTATCCGGCAATCAATGAGCTGGCGGCAAAAGCACCGGTCGGCTCAGACGGACTCCTTTGTCTTCCTTTTGGAAATGGTGCGGAACGGATGCTGGAAAATCAGGATCCCGGTGCAAACTTCCGTGGCTTGCAATTCAGTCGCCATGGTATTGGCCATTGGACACGCGCTGCACAGGAAGGCATTGTTTTCGCCCTTTATTACGGCATGGAAGTTATGGAAACCCTGGGCGTTTCATTGAAAAACATCAGAGCTGGTGAAGCCAACATGTTCCTGAGTCCGGTATTCCGCGAAACATTTGCCAATGTTTCCGGAGCAACAGTTGAGCTTTTCAATACCGATGGCGCACAGGGAGCCGCTCGCGCAGCAGGACTGGGTCTTGGTTATTACAAAAGCCGCAACGAAGCATTTGTAGGATTATCGGCACTGCGCACCATAGAGCCAGATTCCAAAACAACCGAAGCAACAAAAGAAGCTTACGGAAAATGGAAAGAAGCTTTGGTTAACAGCTAAAACATAGAAATCTATCTTTGCAAAAGTAGAAGAGATTCGCAATCAGCTGCGGTCTCTTTTACTCTTGCCTATTCCTCCCTGGTTCCAATCGACTTTAACATTACGCCCTGGCCTCCTGGTTCTTACCCGCTTCATCAATCTTAAAAGCGACAATTTCCACTACTTTCACCGTTTGGTTTTCTTTGTTCTTATACTGTCTGTAATTTAATTTCCCTTCTACCGAGACCATTTTACCTTTTGCCAAAAGTGTTTCACAACACTGAGCCAGTGGCCCCCAGGCAACAATAGAATGCCAGGCAACATTTTTCACTTCTTCCTTATTCTTATTGATATACGATTCATTCGTAGCAAGAGAAAACGTTGTCACCTTCCCTCCTTCAAATTCCTTCACCTTGATATCACTGCTAACATTGCCAATTAATTTTACCTGGTTCATGATCGTAAAAGTTAGTTAATGAATAAATAAACTTAAAATCGTTCTTTCCGATTCGACATGACAAAGGTGTGGAACAAAAGAAAATCTATTCGGTTATTAAGTATTTACAGTCATATAAAAACGTTTGCAACCGTTTGCAAATGGAATTTGTTTTAAGGTATAAAATGAAATGAAATTCATTATCTTGCAGAATCACTTATACACAAACTTTCTTCATATCGAAGATTTAGAAACTGATAAATTATGATAAAGACTTGCCTGGAATGTGAAAAACCGTTGGTTGGCCGGGTTGATAAAAAGTTTTGTTCTGACATGTGCAGAAACAGCTACAACAACAGACTTAATTCTGACTCCTATAATCTTATCCGTAACACCAATAATCAGCTCAGAAAAAACAGAAGGATACTGGAAGAATTATGTCCGGAGGATAAAGCTAAAACAACGAAAAATACCTTGTTGACCCGTGGCTTTGACTTCTCTCTTGTCACCAGTATACGCCCGACACTCAAAGGCAATATTTATCATTTTGTTTATGACTATGGTTATCTGGAACTGGAAAGTGATTTTTATTTAATCGTAAAAGACAAGCGTACTGACAAATAATAACCGTTCGTGTAGTCGAATTTGGAATACCATTTCACAATCAGGAATACTGCAATCAAAGATTGAATAAATCATAAATAATTCGCAGCATTTCTGTTTTAGAAATATGGTTTTAGGTAATTTCATTCCATCACCTTCATCGACATGCACGAATTATGAGAAAAATTTACTCCAGACAGTTCTTACTGTTCGTTACACTCAGCTTCATATCTCCACAAATTTTTGCACAACTATATTCCATTACTTTTACCGGAAGTTCTGCCTGCCCAACCCCGGGAAATACGCCTGTATTGCTCCCTAATACAACTGCAACAGGACTTACAAGAAGTACATTAACATGCACGCCGGTAGCCAATGTATTCAATTCAACCACAATTAATAATACCGCAGCTGTTAATGACAATTCCTATATCGAATTTTCGGTTACAGCCAATCCGGGTTATCAGTTAAATGTTAATGCGCTCCGTTTTTTTATTCAGGGAAGCGGGACCGCACCCAATCAGCTGGAAGTACGGTATAGTACCGACGGATTTCTGTCTTCTACAAGCTGGGGTGCCGCACCCAATACCACCACAAGTCCGGGTGCAACCAATACCTGGGATTTCCCCGATTTTACAACGGCTTTGGGCGCTACGGTCACCTTTCGCATATATCCTTATGGCACCCAACGTGCCAATGGCGGAACGCCCCCTGCATCATCGACTGCAACACTTAGAATCAACAGAGTTGTTTTGGACGGAAGCGTCTTTGAACCTATGCCCGTCAAACTGATTTCCTTTAAAGGAAGTTATGAACAGAATACAATTAAGTTAAAATGGGAAACCGCCTGGGAAGAACAAAATCAAGGTTTTGAAATACAAAAAAGTCCAGACGCGGTTCATTTTGAGCAAATTGGCTTTGTGGAAGGAAAATCAACAACCAAAGCAAAATCAACTTATATCTTTGCCGATAACGAAATACAGACTAGCGAAAAAGTTTACTATCGCATTAAACAGGTAGATTTTGACGGCAATTTCGAGTTTTCAAGGATCATTTCTGTGACGTTGGTATCTGAACAGGAAACTGCTGTCGCATATCCAAATCCCAGCCATGGCAGTTTCACCGTTTCTATGAAAAACACAGCATTGAATACCATACAATTTTACAATGCGCACGGATTTGCAATTCCATTTACATCTGCGCCGGCGGAAAGTGTTGACGGACTTCTTATTCAACCCAAGCATAATCTGCCTCCGGGCCTGTATTATATTAAAGTCAACACAGATAATGCTCCTGGCCAAAAGACACTCACAGTTTTAATTGAATGACAGCAGACATACCATAACCCTTGATCATAAAGCTCCGACCTTCCTCAGCGAAATCAGGAGCTTTTTTTATTCCGGAAATACATCATTGTTTCAATTACAATAAGCAGTATCTCAAAATTTGGGTTGCTATTTTTAAAATTAAGGTATTTTTGCACCTTGATCCAACCAACGCCACCGAATGAAAAAAGTTAGTTTAAGTGATTCTGGCCCAAAAGTATCCGAAGCAATTTATGGCTTCTGGAGATGGAAAGACGAAGGCGCACAAACCACCGTATCCATTGAAAAGACTGTAAACCTGTGTTTGGAATTGGGAATAAACACCTTTGACCACGCCGATATATATGGTGATTTTACCGTTGAAGAACATTTCGGAAAAGTCATCAAAAACAAATCTTTTAAAAGAGAAGATATCGTTCTGTTTAGTAAATGTGGCATCCGTAAGTCTGATTCCGGTGCTTTCAAATACTATGATACATCCAAAGAACATATTATAAACAGTGTAAATGGCTCATTAAAAAGATTGAACTCAGATTACCTGGATATCTTTTTATTACAACATAGCGATTTCCTGGCCGATCCGGAAGAAACAGCTATGGCACTTGCCGAGGTAGTGAAATCAGGAAAAGTAAAACATATTGGTGTCGCTAATTTCTCGGTTTTCCAACATCAGCTTCTGGCTTCCTTCCTTCGTATTCCGATTGTTACAAATCACATCGAGCTAAATCTGATGAATACTTCGGCGATTGAAGACGGCCGCATCGATTTTATCAAACAGTGTTTCAGCAAACCATTGGCCTGGGCACCGTTAGCCGGAGGAAGAATTCTGGACGGAACAGACGAAAAGGCAGTAGCACTTCGTGCGAAACTTGAAGAAATTGGTCATAAGTACAATGCAAATATTGAACAAACAGCCGTTGCATGGCTTATGAAACTAGGCACTTTACCTATTGTCGGCTCATTATCTGAGGCAAGAATCAGGAATGCAGCCAGCGCTTCGGATATAAAATTAACACATCAGGACTGGTATGAAATTTATCAGGTGACGGGCAAAGTAAAACCGGAATAGCCGTTATCTTTTCCAGTACCAGATATATAATCCAAGCCATGTTGCCCGCCAGAGTACGACAATATCCATAATGATCAGGAAGTATAAAAAGAACTGATCTGCCGAAAATTTGTGATATGGATCCATGTAGGCGTGATACTTCGAACTATACTTAACCGTAGTGAGCGAATCCAGCTTTACTTCACGAAACCATCTTTTGCCAGCATAAACATAAATCGGGATCAGGCCATGTCTGATCCCGATTTTATAAGTGGTTTTTTTAGCATATGTCGCCCTTTTATCAATAACTTTCACGCGTATATTTTGGCTGCTTCTCCATATTTTTTTATCCAATTCGTAAGATCGATGGAATAAAAAAGTCCCGGTAAGTAAGGCTGCAAGGAAAAATGGCCCGAACCAGAATTCGTTTTTTTCATTTTTCATACAAAAATATTTCAGTGTATTTCTGAGTAATCGAATTTTGAATAATAATTCATCCAGATGATAAACTTATCGATGCATTATCTCGTTCTCCCTTCAATAATCAACTATTTAAAGCACACAAAGCAACATGAAAAAATTATTTGTTTTTGCTACTTTATTACTAGCGGTATCAACCGTTTCGTTTGCGCAGAATTCCGATTCAACAAAAACACAAAAAGCGATAGCGGCCACAAAATCGACCGCTAAAAAAGTGGGATCTGAAATTAAAAAAGATGCCAAAATTGTGGGTAAAGGAGTTAAAAAAGGAGCTGTGAAAGTGGGCGAAGTTTCTGAAAAAGCCTATGACGGCACTAAGAAAGTAGCCAATAAAGTAGGTGCAGAAGTAAAAGCAGAAGCTAAAAAACTGTAATATTCTGTCGACATAGATCTAAGAAAACCTGCTTTTAGAAGCAGGTTTTTTGATTTACACCTGTGTTATTTTTTACTCAAAATAATACTCCATGTGTTTCCGCTGTAAACTTTATATTTTTCAGAGAAATTCCCCATGTTGATCCCGAGAGAAAAATTAAGCAAACTGTTAAAATAGCCCACATCCACACCTTCCGGTACTTCTCCAAACGTATTTACATACTTAACAGCGCCCTCGTACACTTTATCTTTGCCATTAAAAACCTGCACCTTGATCGTATCGCCGATTTTTAAATGAAGCTGGTTAAATACTTTTTTATCAATATCTGTCCACACATTTCCATATTGAATATCCAGAATCGGTATTGTTCCTTTGGCCATCCCTTTTTCAAATGATGGCTTCTGATAATCGATAGTAACCACCTGATGGGGCAGTTTTGCTCCAACCTGATCATAAGTGATGGTTTTTGACGCAAGTCTCGCACCCGTAAATGCATAAACATCCCGTCCATGGAATGTATAAGATTCATTGGAATTCTGGCGTCTGTTTTTCACTTCATCAATCTCCCGGACTTCCTGTATCCCCAATTGTTCCGCGATAAGTGTTAATGTTCCGTTATCCGGTGTTACAAAATAATGTCCTGTCTTAGTAAGCAAAACCACGGATTTCCTCTCCGTGCCTACGCCCGGATCACAAACCGAAACAAATACGGTACCCGAAGGCCAATACGGTGCAGTCTGAACCAACCTGTACGCCGCTTCCCAGATATTATATGCCGGAATTTCATGGGTAATATCAAATAATTTAAGATCCGCAGAAACGCCCATGGCCACTCCCTTCATAGCCGAAACCGCACCATCTTTCAGTCCAAAGTCCGATTGAAAAACAAGCATATTATTCTGAGCCTCCGTTTTTGTAAAAATAAAAAGCAGGCAAATCAGCATCATACCGGAGCATTTTACCTTTTTCATAGTAAATAAAACAAGTGCAGCCATGTCAGTCTGATAATTCCGGAGTTAAGTAAAAATCACCTTTCGTAAAGTTATCATTTTAATAATTTACTGACTGCACTTTTCCACCTGTTCGCTGGCATAAGTTTTTAACATTTGTAATAGTTACTTACTCACTTCATAAATTTAAAATTACATGGCGGTTATTGGCGAGCTGATCAAAAAAGCAATTGATCTTACAGGTTATATCATGAGCGAACCTGATCATATCAAAAATCAGGAGGAAGTTCTTCGGAATTTAGTAGAAAAAGCAAAATTAACCGCCTTTGGAAAAGCTTATCATTTTGCGGAGATTTTGCAAAGTAATGATATCATTTCTTCTTTTCAGAAAAATGTACCAATTCATGATTATGACAAAATGAATGCAGACTGGTGGCATTATCTCCTCGAAGGTCATCAAAATGTTACCTGGCCAGGCGGGCAAAAATATTTCGCTTTAAGCAGCGGGACTACCAGCAACAGCAAACATATTCCGGTTACGGATGATATGGTGGATGCTATCCGGAAAAGCGGGATTCAGGAAATCATGAATCTTAAAGCATTTGACTTACCCGCTGATTTTTTTGAAAAACAAATTCTGATGCTGGGCAGCAGCACCAATCTCATTGAAAAAGACGACCATCTCGAAGGCGAAATAAGCGGTATCAGTGCGAGTAATATTCCCGGCTGGTTTGGCGGATTTTATAAACCGGGACGGGAAATTGCAGATATCAAAGACTGGGACGAGCGGGTTAAAAGAATTGTCGAAGAAGCACCCGGCTGGGATATTGGCTGTCTTTCGGGAATTCCGGCATGGATTGAACTGATGCTTAAAGAGATTATCAAACACTACAAGCTGAAAAATATTCATGAAATATGGCCCAATCTTCAAGTTTACACTACGGGCGGGGTGGCCTTTGAGCCTTACCGGAAAAGTCTGGAAAAGTTGTTTGCTCATCCGTTAATTTATATCGACACTTATCTTTCGTCCGAAGGGTTTATTGCGATTCAGAAGCGACCGGAAACTTCATCGATGGCCTTGTTTACGGGAAATGGTATTTTCTTTGAGTTCGTACCGATGAATGGTGATTGCGTTAATGCGGATGGATTAATCAAACCTGATGCTCCGGTGATTACTTTGAAGGATACCGAAGAAAATAGTGAATATGTACTTCTGATTTCAACGGTTTCCGGCGCGTGGCGTTACATGATCGGCGATACGGTCACGATTACCGATAAATCCAGAGCAGAAATAAAAATAACAGGACGTACAAAACATTTTTTAAATGTCGTTGGCGAACAGCTTTCTGTGAATCAGATGAATGACGCGTTACGGATTCTGGAAAAAGATTTTGATCTGGTGATGACAGAGTTTATTGTTTCAGCCATTCATAAGGGCGACGATTATATAAACAAATGGTACATCAGTACCGATAAATTCCCTGATGCAATAAAGGTGGCTGAATCGCTGGATAACGCTTTACAAATCAGCAACAAAAACTATAAGGTAGCGAGAGGAAAAGCCTTAAAAGGCGTTGAAGTAGTACTGGTTCGGGATACTATTTTTCATAAATGGAGCGAAGATACCAAGAAATTAGGCGGACAGGTGAAAATCCCCAGGGTGATGAAAGAAGAGGACTTTCTGGAATTTGAAAATTTTGTCAGAGCGAACTCATAACGCAGGTCTTTGTTCCTCTAATAAACGTACCTGCTCCACAATATCGTCGGGTGAAAGATATAAGCGGGCAATTTTCTGCTTGTATCTTTCCGGTAACTCAGCGTGGTTCAGGATGAAGTTTTTAGTTTCGATAATATAATACGCCAATCCGTGGGTGACCGCGTAGGTATCGGCTGTTTTTTCTGCCTGCCGGATATATTTTGTGGAAAACAAATAACCAAAACCAAACCGGATCATCCCGAAAATAGTGCGGTTATGATAATCCATGATGTGCCCGAGCTCATGCCCTATCCAGCCGATCATGATGTCGGATGGAATTTGATGAATCGGAATCGCCGTGTGTGTCAGCTTGAATAACGCGCTGATGTTAATCTGATAAGCCCAGTTTTTTCTTGCCAAAAACATCGTCTTAATCTTCGGCTGCGCCTGCATAACCGACTTTTTGATATCTTGCTTAAAGACAAAATCGATCGGTACTCTCTCCAGTTCCGGATAAAAAGAAAGTGCCTTTAAAATTTCATTTTCTATGACTTTCGGGATTTTTTTATTTTCCCGAAAATGGTCTAGATCTTGCTGATTTAAACTTTTGGATTCAGTCATCTGACATACAAATTTGATTGGATAACTTAACCCTTAAAAAATCGCTCCAAATCAGTCTTTCAATTTTTTTACATCCACTTTTCTGAGGATTTCCTTTTTGTCAAAAAGCAAACGCCAGATAGCAAATGAGGGCATTTTATCTCCTACGCATGCTTTACAAATTGTAAGATCAGCAGGCACATTGTACACCACAAGTGTATCATTTAAAGGCTGTACATTATCCGTCAGCGAAGCATTATTTTTTGCACTGTATAAATACGCTTCCAGCAGCTCTTTCTCTTTCTTATCTAAATCTTTGTTATTGGTATCATCCGGGCCGAGCAGGGAAATTTTCACACCATATTCTTTTTCAAGCGCTCCAATAATTGCTACCTGGGCAGGGTTTTTACACAAATCTGCCGCTTTTTCGGGATTCTTGGTCAGTGCTTCTTCCAGGGATTTCTGAGATAATTTAGAGATTTTTTTACCCCATTCGTCCACAGTATAAATCAATTGTGTATTCGTTACCCTGACGATTTTTGATGCACTTATTTCCTTCGAAAGTTCTTTTGTATTTTCCGGACGCTGGTTGTTACATCCAGTCAAAATCATCCCCAAAGCCACACAATATATTATTCTGTTCATTTTTTTACTTTATATAAGTTCTCTACGCAAAGCGTTTTTCAAATGTTTTTCAGACACATATGCGACAAATTAAAACGCGTCTTCTTTCTCAACATCTTTTACTACTTTGTAATTCAAAACAGACAACGAACCTACGAAAAACATTCTTCAACCTAAAATGCGTATCTTTGTCGCCCGAATATGCAATGCCAAAAGACATTAAAGCGATATGCAAGATAAATTAGAAGCCATAAAAGAACGTTTCGAAGAAGTTTCGCAACAAATTATACAGCCTGAGATTGTTTCCGACTCAACTAAATATTCCAAACTGAGTAAGGAATATAAAGATTTGGGAAAGATTGTTGAACAATATGCAATTTACCAAAAGCTTCAGAAAGATATCGCGGGCACCAAGGAAATGATTGCCACGGAAAAGGATGAGGAGCTGCGCCAGATGGCAAAAGAAGAATTGGATGAACTGCTTCCAAAAATGGAAGAAATGGATCTGATCATTAAGGAATTGCTGATTCCGAAAGACCCAAACGATAGCCGTAACGTAATCCTTGAAGTAAGAGGTGGTACCGGCGGTGATGAAGCGTCCATTTTTGCGGGTGATCTTTTCCGGATGTACCAGCGCTTTTTTGAAAAAATGGGGTGGAGATCTTCCATCATGGATTTTACAGAAGGAACCAACGGCGGATACAAAGAGATTATTTGTAAAGTGGAAGGTGAAGATGTTTACGGAAAAATGAAATTTGAATCCGGCGTGCACCGTGTGCAGCGCGTTCCGCAGACAGAATCTCAGGGACGCATTCATACTTCTGCGGCTTCGGTAGCCGTTTTGCCAGAAGCAGAAGAAGTGGACGTTCAGATCAATATGAATGATGTCCGCATTGATACATTCATGTCATCGGGTGCGGGTGGACAATCTGTTAACACGACTTATTCAGCGGTGCGTCTTACGCACATTCCGTCAGGGCTGGTTGTTAGCTGCCAGGATGAACGTTCTCAGCTAAAAAATAAGGACAAGGCATTGGGCGTTTTACGTTCTCGTCTTTATGAAATTAAATTAAAGGAACACAATGACGCGGTGAGTTCTCAACGAAAATCGATGGTGGGCAGCGGAGACAGATCCGATAAAATCCGTACTTATAACTATCCGCAAAGCCGTATCACCGATCACCGAATCGGTTACACAGTTTATAATTTGCCGGCAGTTATGGAAGGTGATATTGCTGAATTCATCGAGCGTCTGCGTATTGCAGAAAATGCTGAAAGAATGCAGGAAGGCGAAGCATTTTAATTTCGAAAGTTTAGCTCCGTCAGGAGCTCCCTGTTTATAGGGTGAAGGATTGGAATTTTTGATTCCTGGCTCCTTCGGAGCCTCATCAGATTTTCTGACGTCTCAAATGATATGACAAACATGTCACAGGCGACTCAGAAGGATTCTGGATGGCATTTTGCTACCATTATTTCTATAAACAGGATTTCCCTATGAGGAAGTCGAATAACAAAATAGGCTGACGAATGATAACATCATTTGCCAGCCTATTTACTGTTATAAGTCTTCTTGTAAGTCTTTGCTTTATAATCTTCAAAAGATTCTTTTTTGTGAAAATTGTCACCAAAAAAAGTAATCACTTCATGAAATTCCTTTGCTTTCATATATCCCGGCAAAGGCTGAATCATTTGAAATTTATCATCTAAAAAAACAGTCGTCGGATAACTCGGCTGATTGTTTGTGAGCGCCAATGCCAACTGATGAACACCTTTTTGCCCTTGCGGGATAAATTCAAATTTCTGATTTCCAAGCGTGATCGCGCCGGTTTGTTCCGCATCCAGTTTTACAGCGTAGAATTTTTTATTGATATAATCGATTACCTCTGCATTTTTATACGTTTCCCGATCCATTACTTTGCACCGGCCACACCAATCCGTATAAATATCAATCAGTATTTTCCTTGGTTCCTTTTGGTTCATCGCATAGGCCTGCTCAATGGTTAACCATTGAATTCCTTCCTTATTAACATGAGACGAATCCGTACGAAAACCGGATAATCCTGTAAAGAGAATTATGAAAAAAATAATTGAGTAGCTAAGTCGTTTCATATATTGGCGAGTGTATAGTGGTAAAAACGAAAAATCTCAGTAAAAAATTTTTTCTGAAAAATTATTAAAGCAAATTTAAATCAAGTCTTACACATATCTCATTTTACCAAAAAATTAAACCCGGCAACTGTTTACTTATCTATGGAAGCAAGTAAAGTAATACCTCTGATCCGTATTTTTGATGAAGCGAAAGCAATGGAATTTTATATTGACTGGCTTGGCTTTACCATTGACTGGACGCATCGTTTCAGTGAAAATTCTCCTATCTACCTCCAAGTTTCCAAAGGCGGAATTGTTTTACATCTCACGGAGCATCATGGAGATTGCACGCCCGGAAGTAAAGTTTTTATTGAATGCACCGGGTTAAAAGAATACCATAAAGAATTGCTGGAAATGAATTATCGGTTCAACCGCCCCGGATTGGAAAATGCTCCATGGGATGCAATCACTATGGAAGTAACGGATCCATTCGCCAACAAACTCCTTTTCAGCGAAGCCAAAAATTAGTTTTAAAGGTATTCAGCTCTTTATTTTGTCTTTTGAAAGCGACACAAGCAAGCCGCCGCAAATAATAAGTACCATACCAATCATCATGGGGATGGATGGAATTTCTTCTCCCATGCAAAACCCGAGAAATAACGCAAAAAGAATATTGGAATATCCAACGGCTGCAATTCGCCCTGCCTTATCAAATGAAAAAGATTTGGTCATTAATATTTGCCCGATCATCGCTGTAATGCCCAAAGCAAGAAATGCAAGCCACTGAACAAGCGTATCCGGCCATTTAAAAGTACCTATCAAAAAATCCAGTCCTTCATGCGGAAAATAAGTCCCGACCAACATGGAGCAGATGGGCATAATAATTCCGCTCAACATAAATGACAGCACAATCGCCCGTGTATCATAAACCTGCCCCAGCTGACGAATTGCCAGATAAGCCACGGCCGTTAATAAAGCATTACCTAATCCAATGACGTGGTTTTTTAACGACATGGATAAATCGGGACGAAAAACGAAAAGAATGCCTGAAAAGCCAAGTAAAATCGCTATCCATTCCTTTGTGCTTAACCTTTCACCAAGAAAAAGCCAGGAGAGGAACGCGAGAAAAATCGGATAAGTATATTGATACGTTGAGGCGCGTCCCAAACCTAAGGTCCGTATTGCATAGAAAAGTAAGTACAGCGACAACGTTCCTACTACACCCCGGAAAATAAGTAATCCTAATTTTCCACCTTTATGCTTCATCGGTCTTTGCAAAAGGCTTGATCCGATAAAAAGAACACCAACAATATTTCTAAAAAAAACCAGCTGGACAATATGGAAGTCGCGGCTCAGCCATTTGGAGATAGCCGACATTAAAGCAAAGAAAAAAGATGCTCCCAGCATAAGCAAAATGCCTTTTTGCGGAACTGAAAGGGATAATCGATTGGTTGTGCGGGCTATCAAATTAAGGCCATTTTTCAACAAAGATAATGCATCCGGTGGTAAGCTGTAAAGTTTAGTTTCCGGAACATCTGTATCATGACTCCATTATTTCAGTACCTTTGTAAAGTTTTTGGTGCCCGAAGCTGCCTCAAATCAGCTTTAAGGCTTAATAGGGAATCCCGCGAAAAACGGGAGCTGTCCCCGCAACTGTAAGTCTGTCAAAAATTGATCTATTCTGCATTGCCACTGTCAAGAACGGGAAGGTACAGATCAACAAGACAAGCCAGGAGACCTGCCAGAAATAATTCAGCGTTTTGATTTTCGGAGGAAAGATCATTTAACCGTTTCAGCTATGCGTACTTTTTCCTTTTAACGTGCACAAAGCACAGCAACATTTTCGTCTTATCATCTGGACACTGGCATGTATGGCAGTCGCTGGAAAATCAGCAGCGCAGAAAGATTCCATTGGTCTGGCTGCGGTGACCGTTTATGGATTTTCCCCGGAACGATTTATGAGTGGTTTAAAGCTTCAAAAGATCAATTCCGCCACGATGGAGCAATTTCGCTTCCGGAACATAACGGATCTGCTTTCTTTAAATACACCTGTATTTTTTAAAAATTACGGTCCCGGGCAACTTTCAACGGTTGCATTTCGCGGCACATCAGCCAATCACACAGCGGTGTTATGGAATGGCCTGAATATTAACTTGCCGACACTCGGCCAAACTGATTTTTCGACGATTCCCGTTGCCGGCTTCGATCAGTTATCGGTTCAGTATGGCTCATCAGCCAGTGTTGTCGGTACCGATGCCGTTGGAGGAAGTATACTTTTGGGAAGTTCCGGATCACAGCCGGGTTTACAAATAATAATTGGAAGACAACAGGAAAGTTTCCAAAACAGCCAAACGCAGGCAACGATCAAATATGGAACGCGGCTTTCCAATAACTGGAATTTTTCAGGAAAAACAGCTGCTTACGATGGTCGGATGAACAATCATTTTTCTTCCAGGGAAAAACGTAAAGCCAGTCTTCTCCCTTCCGAGACATTTCAGAAAGGACTGGTTCAGGATTTATTTTTTTCAAACAAAAAACACGAAATATCGGCACACGTTTGGCTCACGGATAATAAGCTCACCAATAACCCCGACAACCCGGCCGGAAGAGAACTCACCCGGATCAAGTCTTACAGAACCATGCTGCGGTATCAAATGGAAGGATGGACGGTGAGGACTTCATGGATCCGGGATGTAATTGATTACGCAAAAGGCGATTATTCTGCACTGGATCACGCCGTAACCGATCGTTTGGGCCTACGCGGGGAACACACTTTTATATGGAAGGTCGGAAAATCGGGCAGCACTATTCAAATGCAGGCTGGCGGTGAATGGACGCATTACAAAACACAGGTTATCAATTATTTAAAACCGGATATTACCGAAAACCGTGAAGATTTATTTGTGCTGACTCGCTGGCAAATGCCTTCCGGCCTGCTGATTTCCGCCAATCTTCGTCAGGCTTTTGTAACAGGGTATAATCCTCCGTTCACTCCTTCATTGGGTGCTGAATATAAATTACTCAGAAACAGGGCTTATTCATTAAAAATACGTGGTTCGCTGGGAACAAGTTATCGTGTTCCAACCTTGAATGAACGTTACTGGCAAAATCTTGGCAATCCGAATATTCAACCGGAAAGTGGTTTTAACAAGGAGATTGGCGCAGAAGCAACGTACGCTCCGAACAAAATTCACGCTTTCACGGCAAATTTGTCTGTTTATCATAACCGCATCGACAATTGGAGTTACTGGAATCCTGCCAATAATTTCCGGGTTGAAAATCTTCAGCTGGTTGTCGCGCGTGGAATTGAGCTACAAACCGGATGGAAAGCAAACTGGACTTTCTGGAAAGCCGGTATTCAAGTCAACTACGCCTTGACAAAAACTTCTCAGGAAAAAGTATACGACGCTTATGCCGGTGATATTGTCGGGAAGCAACTGCCACATATTCCGCTTCATTCCGGGAACGTCAACCTGTTTATTCAATTTAGACAACTCCGGATGACAAGGCAGTTACAACTGGTTTCAAGACGATTTACAACCGCTGATCATAGCCAGTCGGCTGATGGATATATTTTGGAAAACTTCATACTGGAATTAGGCATGAACCATGCTGCTTTCAATGCGACAGTACAAGGCAGGGTGAACAACATTTATAATACTTTTTACCAAACCGTTAACGGAAATTCCATGCCGGGGCGTAGTTTTGCTATCAGCTTGTTACTTTCTGCGAAAGCTTTTCAGAACCATAAATACTAAATATATTTTGAAATAACCCCGGCAAATCTGCCGCTTCCGAAGTTTTTAACGCTAACAAAATATCTTTTACGATTACCTTAATACAATGACAATGAAAAAACAATTAATCAGAATTTTAACAGTTGCAGCAATATCTGCCCTTGCATGGTCTTGTAACCAAAGCGATCCGGCACCCAAAGGAACCTATGTACAAGGTGTATTTGTGATCAACGAAGGAAATTTCTTTCAAAATAACGGTGGCATTTCTTTTTTCCCGAGAGAGAAATCCACCGCCGATGCTGATGTATTTTCATTGGTGACTGGCAGTGCCTTCAAAGGCGGAGCCCAAGGTTATGCTACAATAGGAGACTATGGTGTTATTCTGGTCGACAATTCTGCTCCGGGTTTAGACAAACTGGAAATTGTTAACGCGAATTTGTTTACAAGCGAAGGTTCCATCGGCGGGCCCGACATCGAAAATCCACGAGAAGTGGTAGGTGTGGGCAGCTCAAAAGCATACGTATCAAACTGGGGAACACTTAATTCAGATTACCTCTACCCAACTGGCTATGTCGCTGTTGTTGATTTAGTCACTAAAAAAGTTATTAAAAAAATCGATGTGGACAAAGGGCCGGAAAATATGGTTTTGTACAAGGATAAAATTTTTGTCGGTGACTACCTTTATAGCGGCGGTAAAAATCTGACCGTTATCAGTACGGCCAGCGATGCTGTTACAAAATCAATTTCTTTTAATACAGCACCTAATCCTATTGGCGTTGATGTTAATAATAAACTCTGGGTACAGGCAGGACTTGAATTATTGCGCATAAATCCTGACACCTATGAAATTGAAGCTACTTTGCCGATTGGAACGGACAGATCAAAATCCGCTGGAAATTTCGCACTCAGCTCTGATCTGAAAACGATCTATTTTGTACTTTCCTCTTACGCAGCAAATAATGACGTTCACGGTGCTACCTACAAGTTTACAGTAACAGATACACAGGTTAATGTTACAACACCATTTATAAATCGTGTATTCAATGGTTTGGCGGTGGATCCGGCACAGGGATTGATCTACGCCGCTGTTAGTCCTTCTCCGTTACAATCCGGCTACGCAGTACGTTATCGCACAGATGCAACCGTAATTGATTCCGTGAAAGTTGGTATTTATCCAACAGGGTTCTTTTTTAGATAGAGAGTATTGTTTGGAAGAGAGAAGTAGTCAAGACTTGGCATCCCCGTGCCAAAACTTCACTTCTTTAATTATTTCACTGAACAAGATTATCTGCTTTATCATTTAAAATCCAGTTGTGCCTGATGTTAGCGAACAAACGGAATCATGATTGATTGCAGGAACAAAAAAGAAGTCAAGTTTTAAAAACTTGACTTCTTTGACTATTCGCTAAACTTGACTATCTACTTTATCACTTAAAAAATCCCTGAGGATCAGGAAGTCTTGCTTTAAGTAATTCTATAAACTCAAAATTGATCTGGTTAAAATCCAGCATCCTTCCTTTGTGAAGGTGTTCCCAGGACTTCTCCGGTTCGTTTCTGTTGTAATGAACCAAAGCCAGGTTATATTGTCCCAAAGCATAACTGGAATCCAGCGCTACGGCGTCTTCAAGTAACTTGTATGCCTCGTCCAGTTCTTCCTGTCTTTTGTTTAAAGCATATAGTTTTAAATCGACAGTAGAAAGGTCCACCAATAGCGGTACATTATTGGACTGAATATTTACTCCACGGCTCAGCATTCGTTTTGCATCCACCCAGTTTTCTTTCTGGTAACAAACCACTCCAAGCCCCCAATACGCCTCAACATTCTTATCGTTCAATAAATTGGCCAGATTGAAACGGTAACAAGCTGTATCAAGAGACCCTTCCTGCAAATATTCCCAGGCACGAGCCGAAAAAAAACTGCTGGCTTCTGTTCTGCTGCTAAAAGATTTATCGCAATCACTCAGAAAGCGTATCTCTTCATCGATCTGTTCGGAGGTTTTACTTTGTTCTCCAAACAAGGGTACTACGCGTTTTTCCTTTAATTCCAGCGGCCGTCTTTGCGAAATATTCGTATCAGAAACGGGTCCCGCACTTGCCAGATGCTTCTCCTGAGCTAACCCAAGAGCAGGGATTAAAAGAGCAAACCAAATAACAACGGATTCTTTCATAAATTAAAAAATAGAGAAACAGGTTTTTCTATTGTCCAAGTTAAACGGAAATATTGGATATCGTATTGTATTATTTACGTTTAGTTCGCTTTGTAGCTGGTCTTCTACGTCCTGCGTCTTTGCCCTTCGACAAAGGTTTTGGTTTAAAAAGGTGTGCATTCTTTTTTTCGTGAAATGCGCCCAGGAATGTAGGATCTTCTTTTCTCTTCTGATTATCAATCTCACGAAGCAATAATTGCCGCTCATCTACCGGGGTCTTCATCAATTCCACTTCCTCCGGCAATTCTTCACGAGGAATTTCCATACGGATCATCTTCTCGATTTTTGCGATATGATATTCGTCAGCGATTGTCATAAAAGTAATCGCCTGACCCACCGTATTGGCCCGTCCGGTTCTTCCGATCCGGTGAACATAATCTTCATAGATCAGCGGAACATCGAAATTTACCACGTGACTCACTTCGGTGATATCAATTCCCCTGGCCACAACATCCGTTGCCACCATCACCCGAACAGATCCTTCACGAAAAGCATCCATAGCGTTGGTTCTCGTGTTTTGTCCTTTATTAGCATGAATAACGCGCAAGGCTTCTTCCTTAACAACCGTATTCAACAGATAATTATGAACCTGCCCGGCTACTTCTCTGCTTCTAGTAAAAATCAGCACACGATTAAATGTCTCTGCATCCTTTAACAAGTAAGTAAGCAAATTTATTTTTGTCCTGAAATTAGGCACTTCATAAAGTACCTGCGTCACCATTTCTGCTGTCGTCGCTTGTGGCGTAACTTCTATACGGGTGGGATATTCAAGAAACTCAAAAGACAATCGTTCAACCTTATCAGAGAAAGTTGCTGAAAAGAGCATATTCTGGCGTTTTGTAGGCAGAATTTCCAAAAAGCGGCGGATCTGGGGCATGAAACCCATATCCATCATTTTATCGGCTTCATCCAGCACCATGCAGTTAATGTATTTCACCACGATCTCCTCTTTCAGGTAGAGGTCCATAAACCTTCCCGGCGTGGCTACAATAATATCGACACCCTTACGAATCGCGTCAATCTGGGCTTTCGGACCAATTCCTCCAAAAAGGACGACCGTACGAATATCTGTATACTTACTTAACTGAATAATGGCGTCAGAAATCTGCATCGCCAGCTCCCGGGTTGGCGCCAGGATCAGGGCACGCGGGTGCTCTCCCTGCGCATATTTGATGCGCATAAGTAATGGCAATGTATAAGCCGCAGTTTTACCCGTACCGGTTTGTGCTATGCCTAAAATATCCTGTCCGGCCAGTGCCAAAGGTATTGCCTGCTCCTGGATCGGTGTAGGCTCCGTGTAGCCCGATTCTTCAATCGCATTGAGTAATTGACGGTTAAGCTTAAATTGCTCAAATTTATTTTGCGTAGTTTGCATCGCACAAAGGTACGAAAACAAAGATGAGCTTCCATAATTTAGGCTTTTATAGCTTCATGAACCATCGCTGTTGATCCTACAAAAATGGGGGAACGCTGATGAAAATCGGAAGGTACGATATCAAGAATGTCCCGAAAACCGTCACTTGCCCTCCCGCCAGATTTCTCAGCAATAAACGCAAGAGGATAACATTCATAAAGCAGACGGAGCTTTCCTTTTGGGTCTTTTTTTGTAGCCGGATAAAAATAAATTCCTCCCTTTAAGAGATTTCTGTGAAAATCACCAACCAGCGATCCGATGTATCTTGCGCTATAACCTTTTTCTTTACAGCTGGTTATATAATTTTGCGTACTGGCTGAGTAACTATTGTAATGCCCCTCATTGACGGAGTAGATAATGCCGTCGGCAGGCGAAATGATATTTTTGTGTGATAGAATAAATTCACCCAGAGAATGATCATAAGTGAAGCCGTTCACGCCATCACCGGTAGAATATACGAGCATCGTGGATGATCCGTAAAGAATATATCCGGCTGCAATTTGTTTCCTTCCGCCCTGTAAAAAATCATCAATCGTTGCAGGCGAATCAATCGGTGTTATCCGACGGTAAATGGAGAAAATCGTTCCGATGGAAACGTTAACATCAATATTCGAAGAACCATCCAGAGGATCCATTGCCACTACATATTTTCCATGATCATTGCCCGTATGGATAATATCTTCATCTTCCTCAGAAAGAATAGCACAAACCTCTCCCCCGTTTTTAAGCGCACGAATGAAGCGGATGTTGGCAATAATGTCCAGTTTTTGCTGGTTTTCGCCTTGTACATTTTCCGTTCCGTTTGCGCCGGTTACGTCTATTAAACCAGCTTTGTTTACCTCGCGGTTAATGATCTTTCCTGCCAATGCAATGTCCCTCAACAACTGAGAAAGCTCCCCTGTCGCATACGGGAAAACACTTTGGCTATGCATTATAAACCGATCCAACGTCACCCCTACCGGCAGCGCGAGTTCCTGAGCTGTTTTTGATTCCATAACACTCATTTTTTAAGATACTAACAAGTTATCAATACATGAATTTCACCCTCTTGTTATCAAATTTCAAACTCTTTTCTGACAATTCAACAAGTAATACAATATATTTTTTGAGTAGAAAATTACTTATATACGTCGTTCAGGGTGAATCAATTATTAGATCGTCGCAAGCATTTTTCTCAATAAATTTGAAATAATTTTAGTTATTATAGGGCGTTACCGGGACAGTAATTCAAGGTGATATCCGTAGGCATGTTAAAAACTTTTAAACAGCAGCACAGGAAAAGTGTCCCTGATCAATGTCTGAATTTTTCAGGGCCGATCGCCTTCAGGCAGCGGCTGAAAGTAGCTCCCGTTGTCCCCAGATACGTAGCAATGTAATGATCCGGAATCCGGCGAAAAACTGAGGATGGGTGATTGATATAATATTCGATCCGTTGTTCTACCGATAAGTATTTGAAAACTTTTACTTTATCCGTAAAATTGATCAGATGCTGTTCCAGTAGTTTTACGGCAAGTCCGGCCATTGACGCATCCTCTTCAATCAATTTCCGGTATGCTTCATAGGAAATAGAATATACGGTGGTGTCTTCCAGCGTTTCCAGTACTTCATTTGATAACTTTTGCAGGAAAAAACTTTCGGCAATACAAACAATATCGCCATCAGAAACAAGCAGTGAAGTGATATCTTCCGAACCTCTCAGATAATACGTTCGCATGACGCCTTTTTCGATGAAATAAAGAGAGGGACTTATTTGCCCCAGATCAACCAGAACTCGTCCTTTTGGAATTTTAAAAGGTTTGAAATGTTCCTGAATCCGCTGTTTTACAGCAGGCGTCACGACCAACTTTGACGCTTCCAGCATACGCTGCAAGGGTTTCATGCTTTCCATTTTTTCAACAGATTGGCTGGTGAGTTTTTCAAAGGTTGTTTTTAAACAAGTCAAAATCTTGTCGGAGAACAACATGAATTCTTGTCTTTCAACAAGGTAACCTTTTATGTAATGAAAGTTACTTTGTAATAAACAATAATGATATACTAAGCTAAATTTTTCACGCCTGTATTATCCAATACTCACCGTAAAACTTTTTATGATATGAAAAATCAACTACTGAAAATTTTCATTTTTATGCTGATCGGTTATCCTGTACTTTCTCAGGATCAAGGCAAAAGCCAGATTGAAGTAAGTTACGGTATGATTTCAAATGAAGAACTGGGGTACGATATTATCAATAAAGTGTTAGATCTTTTCTTCCCCGAAGACAGAGAAGTTATAAAACGAACAGGTTGCATTTTCGTTACCTATAAATATTTTGCCTTCGAACGACTGGCCTTCGGTGCGACAACCGGTTTTAACAAATATAGCAGAACGGATTATTTCCGGAACGGTAATTACACTTCTCTTGAAAACAAAATAGTTACCGTATCCGGAGAAGTCAATTTTTATTATGTAAAAAGAAGAAATATCAGTTTGTATTCGTTGGCAGGAATCGGATTATTTCATAGAAATACGGAAACAAAACAAGCATATCAACAACAAAGCCAGGGGGAAACCAACGGCGTCGCTTTACAATTCACGCCGATTGGTATCCGTTATGGCAAAAGTTTTGGCGGCTTTGCAGAATTTGGTGCAGGTTATAAAGGGGTTATCAATTTGGGGGTTAATGTAAAATTCTAAAAAATGGCGCTGAAACAGTTCGTTTTCAGCGCCATTCATTATTTATAAAAGCCTGATTATTATCCCAATCGAATTAAAGCCTCTTTCAAAGTCACAATCTTTGCCTCAGCGTCCGCAAGTTTTTGTCTTTCTTTTTCAACAACATCCGCATTAGCATTTTGTACGAAACGTTCGTTGGAAAGTTTCTTAGCCACTGAATTCAGGAATCCTTCTGTATATGCCAATTCTCTCGTAAGATTTTCACGTTCAGCATCTACATCTATTTCGCCTTCCAGATTAATGAAAAACTCATCAGAACGAACAAGGAAAGACATACCCGGCGCTTGTTCTGATACAAAGTTTATTTCCGCCACATTGGCCAGTTTTCTTACCAATGCTTCCAGACTTTTGTAAAGCTGCGGCTGGTCACTTTTAACAGCGAGCGGCAACTCTATTTTAGGACTGATATTTTTCGTATTCCGTAAATTTCTAACGGCCGATATCAGTTCGAAAAGCACTTCAAAATTGGCAAGTAACGTATTGTCAAACGTTCCGACAGTCGGAAATTCTGCGATACAAATACTTTCCTTTTCCTCACGCTCACGAATATTCTGCCAGATTTCTTCTGTGATAAAAGGCATGAATGGATGGGCAAGGCGCATCAGCTTATCGAAGAATTCAAGTGTTGCCTCAAAGGTTTTTGCATCAATCGGCTGCTCAAAACCAGGTTTGATCATTTCCAGATACTGGGCGCAGAAATCGTCCCATATCAATTTGTAAACAACATTTAACGAATCCGAAATACGGAATTTTGTAAAATGATCCTGAACTTCTGCCAGCGTCTGGTTTAATTTACTTTCGAACCATTTCACCGCTAATGCCGACCCGTCGGGAGTTGGAAGAGCGGTATCAACACTCCATCCTTTTACAAGACGGAAAGCGTTCCATATTTTGTTACAGAAATTACGTCCCTGTTCAATCAGTTTTTCATCGTAAGGCAGATCATTTCCGGCAGGAGAGCTGAAAAGCATACCCGTACGAATTCCATCGGCCCCATATTTTTCAATCAGATCAATCGGATCAGGCGAATTTCCTAATGATTTGGACATTTTCCGCCCCTGCTTATCCCGCACGATACCCGTCAGATATACATTCTTGAACGGATAAGTGCCTTTATATTCATAACCGGCAATGATCATACGCGCCACCCAGAAAAACAAAATTTCAGGCGCCGTTACCAGGTCGTTGGTTGGATAGTAGTAATTTATCTCTTCGTTGTCCGGCTTTTTAATTCCGTTGAAAACAGAAATCGGCCATAGCCATGAAGAAAACCAGGTATCGAGTACATCGGCATCCTGCGTAATATCCTCTTCTGTTAATGCAAAAAGCTGGTATTCATGCTGGGCAACATGCAGCGCTTCATTTTTACTTTTTGCAACAATTACCGTTCCGTCCTGCAAGTAATAAGCCGGAATCCGGTGTCCCCACCAAAGCTGACGGCTGATATTCCAGTCACGAACGTTTTCCATCCAGTGACGGTAGGTATTTTTGAATTTTGGCGGAATCAGCTGAATGGTATCATTCATTACATTTTCCAGAGCAGGCTCGCTCAACCGGCTCATTTTCAAAAACCACTGCTCTGAAATCCTTGGTTCGATTACCGCATTGGTACGTTCCGAATGCCCGACGTTCGATTTATATTCTTCGCTTTTCACCAGATTTCCTGATTCTTCAAGCAATTTGATGATTTTCTTGCGTGCAACGAAGCGATCTTCGCCAACGAGGATCTGTGCTTTTTCATTCAGCGTTCCGTCTTCGTTCAAAAGATCAATAATCACCAGGTCATGTTTTTTACCTAATTCATAGTCATTCGTATCATGCGCCGGCGTAACTTTTAGCGCACCTGTACCAAATTCCATCTCCACATATTCATCCGCAATCACGTTGATTGCTCTGTTGATTAATGGAATATTGACTTGCTTGCCAATCAGGTTCTGATAACGTTCGTCATGAGGATTTACGCAAATTGCCGCATCGGCCATGATGGTTTCCGGGCGGGTTGTCGCGATCACAATTCCCTCTCCTTCCGCACCACCTACCAGATCGTAACGGATATAAACAAGTTTCTGGTTTACCTCTTTTGTGATAACCTCTTCGTCGGAAACAGTTGTGCGTGCCTGCGGATCCCAGTTCACCATACGGTGACCACGATAAATATCTCCTTTTTTATATAAATCGATAAACACATCAATCACCGAATCGTAAAGATCCGGATCCATTGTAAAGGCGGTGCGGTCCCAGTCACAGGAAGCACCCAGTTTACGCAGCTGCTGTAAAATAATACCGCCGTATTTATGTGTCCATTCCCAGCAGTATTCCAGAAATTCGTCGCGGGAAAGATCCCGCTTATTAATGCCGCGTTCCTTTAACATCGCAACCACTTTGGCTTCTGTTGCAATAGACGCATGATCTGTTCCCGGAACCCAGCAAGCTTCTTTGCCTTCCATCCGGGCTTTACGGATCAGGATATCCTGAATGGTATTGTTCAGCATATGCCCCATGTGTAATACGCCCGTGACATTGGGTGGCGGTATCACGATGGTGTAAGGCTCTTTATCAGGATTTGGCTTGGAATTAAAATATTTGTTTTCGATCCAGTAGCTATACCATTTATCTTCGATCTCTTGCGGCGCGTAGGTTTTGGATATCATCCTTTCAGTAAAATATGGGAGTTGATAACAATTGCAATCTTAAAAAGATGGCAAGTTATCATTTGAAACCGATATTTTCACGTGAAAGCTAGGAGATTAATATGGATTGGAAGAATTTTTATACTTCGGCCGGTGCGATCGGCAGCCATATCATAAAGGTACTTCCTTCCCCCGGTCTGCTGCGAACCTGCACGGTTCCTTCGTGAGCTTCTATCATTTTCTTGACATAACTCAGCCCTAAGCCAAAACCTTTTACATCATGCACATTTCCGGTCGGTACACGATAAAATGTATCGAAAATCCGGTGTATCTGCTCTTTGCTCATACCCAGGCCATGATCTGTTATGGATATCAAAATGCCGTTATTTTCATTTTCTGTTCTGACAGTCAGGTGCAGCTTTTCAGGTGAATATTTTATGGCATTGTCAATAAGGTTGTTCAGCACATTTGAGATATGCACCTCATCACAGGAAATTATTTCATGATCAGCCTCAAATTCCAGATCCAGCTCGCCTTCTTTCTGTTCGATCTGTACACTTTGACTGTTGAGCACTTTTTCGAGTAAATCATGAATATTGGCGCTGCTCCTTTTCAGTTTCACATGGCCTTTATCCAAAAGCGCCATTTGCAAAACCTTTTCCACATGGGTTCCCAGCCGCTTATTTTCTTCACGGATTATGCCGAGATATCTCGCCATCCGCGGAGAAGCCGCATTACCCACTGACTGCGAATTTTCCTGCGCCATTTCCGCTGCCAGTGCAATCGTAGAAATTGGCGTTTTAAATTCATGCGTCATGTTATTGATAAAATCATTCTTGATATCGGAGAGTTTTTTCTGATGCAGAATTGTGGAAACGGCCATGTAAAAACAAGCCATGATCACAATAATCAAAATCCCCGATCCGCCGAACATCACGCCCATGTTGCTGAGAATATATTTCTGCTGATCCGGAAAAAAAACATAAAGCAAATTATTTCCCTGTAACGTTTCGTTTGGGAAAAGTGATGCCTTGTAAGATCGCTGCTGCCATTCGGTCGCGTTTAAACTTGCCGTGGAAAATATCATTCCGTTATTGGCATTTGCCTGCACTGCAAATTCATATGGTAAGGTTATTCCATTCTGAACCAGTTCCTTTCTCAATAAAGTATCCAGCAAAAACCGGTTTACACGTTCCTGGATCGGTCGTTTGGTATACATCAGATCTTTCATAACCTCACGAAGCAGATCCGCCCGGTCAAGCTCCCCGGGTTTCCCATTGATCACCGGTTTTGCTCTGCTCAGTCTTGCTGATTTGTCTCCATTCGCATTAACTTTTCTGTATGCTGTTCGCCTGTTAAGAGAATCCTGGCGTATAGTATTTTGATTTTTCAACCCATTTTTCTGGTTCGGGAACACCTCCTGAAACGCATTTCCAAGTTTTTTTTCCTCATCCAGCCTCCTGCGCATAAATTCGTCCATGCCCTCGGCACCAAACCGCTGCGCCTGAAAAAATTCTTCGATAATTTGCTGCTGGTGATCCACCATCACCCTGAAATTGGGACTCAAAACATCCGACGGTGCTGCTTCTGCAAATACCTGATAATGAATCTCACCACCATCCGGCCCGATAAACACCTGAATATTGGCAGGAGGAGAAACCGCAGAAACAGGTTTTTTATTCTTAGTTGCCAAACCTGATTTTTTAACAGGCATATCTCTCAATTGCGTGATTCTGTTCAGCTTATCTTTTTGCTGTTCCGTCTCAATGCGTTGCTGAAGAAGGTACATCATTTCCTGTTTTTCCAACCGGTGAACAACTTCCTGTACCGACTCTGCAACTTTATTATTAAACTGCTCATTACGGATCACAATCGCTTCGCGGATCCAGTACCATTGAAAACCGATCAGGCCGATTAGCGCCAGGCACATTAACCCAATAATAATCTGAATTTTCCGCTTCGTCATTTCTTTTTAAATCACCTTCTCACAATGGATGCAACACTTGCCGATTTCTTACGACTTTATTCTGCTGAACAAATTTAAGCTATCGAAAGCACTGGCTGTTATTTTTAACAAAATTTAACAGCCGCTTATTTTAAGAAATAATGATCTCATAATTGTCTCACAAACAAAACAGTAGAAAACCATGACTCCGAGAATCTTAACCAAAATTGCCTTATCCGCTTTTATTATCGGCGGACTTTCCATGACAGAAAAAGCCTTTTCCCAGGCTGATAAGCGGGATCAGAAAAAAACCACCATCCGCATAAAAGTAACGGAAGATAAAGACGGGAAAAGCAAAACGATTGAAAAAAACTACGAACTTCCTGATTTGTCCGGCGGAGAGCGGGAGGATTTTGTGGACAAAGCACTTGATTCACTCAAAATAGATCCCAAAAGTGAACGGGAAGTCACGATAACCGTAGAAGATGGACAAGGCAACAGGAGCTCTCAAAAACGGAAGACAAAAAATAAATCGAAATCTGAGCATGATGATGTTTTTGCCTATAATTTCAATGACAATATGAAAGACCTGAATTTCAATTTCGACGAGTTGCGGGATAAAACCAGAAGCCTTGAAAGAGAACTCAGGCCTAAGGCTAAAATCATGATGAGGGATATGGAAAACTTCGGAAACCGTGTAGGCGAATTTTGGAATAATGACCTCGCGAAGACGTCAACGGTCAGGGAATTATCTGCTTATCCCAATAATCCGGATAACCGTGTGCTAAATCTCCGCTTTTTCGCTCCGCAAAAAGGAGATGTGAATATTATTATTTCTGACACAAAAGGCAAGGAAGTCGGCCATAAGGAAATAAAGGATTTCAGCGGTGATTTCGTCGGGCAAATTGATATTAAGAAAAATGCAAAAGGCACTCTTTTTGTGACAGTTACGCAAAATGAAGACGGGGCGGTAAAGCGGATCATAATGCCGTGATTTTTTGGCCTTTTTCGTGTCGGTCCTCTTGATTAGTAACAATTAAGAGGATTTTTTATTGGAAAAAATCAGGACGATAGCACTTACATGTATTAAGTAATTGTAAATTTGTGGCCAAACCAACATTTTGTCCAAAATTTGTTTCATTAAGCAACTATGCTGAATCTTATACTATTTGGTCCTCCGGGCGCTGGAAAAGGCACCCAAAGTGAGAAAATTATAGCAAAATACAAACTCATTCACCTTTCGACCGGCGACTTGCTTCGTTCAGAAATTCAGGGAGGTACCGAATTAGGACTTAGGGCAAAAACCTTAATGGA
>Ga0247817_10000044_pt1 | contig 178163 bp, 132 predicted proteins | sample UWRJL212509R1_FD_178010 | JGI IMG/M metagenome (GOLD analysis project Ga0247817, IMG submission 178010) | Plant litter microbial communities from Arlington Agricultural Research Station in Wisconsin, United States - UWRJ-L212-509R-1 | ecosystem: Environmental > Terrestrial > Plant litter >... | reverse complement strand
CCATCCCGAACAGAGAAGTTAAGCCCAGAACCGCCGATGATACTTGGGTCAAACCTGGTAAAGTAGGTAGTCGCCACAATACCATTACACAATCAAAAGACCATCTCAAAAGGATGGTCTTTTTTTGCGTTTACATCTTTTACAAGGTTGCGTGGCTTGAATGCAAGCCTGCCCAGAACCGACAATGATACCGAGCTGCGTAGGCCGGGAGACGCTCTCTTGGGTCTGCGCGACGCTGAGTCTAGTCGCCACAATAATATTAAAGACAAAAGCTACCCCGCACCATATTACCTAAGTCTAAGCAAGGAGGCTTGATCCAATAGAATAAGTCCATTGTACGCTAGCTGCAAAATTAAAATCATAAGAGACAAAACCATTTCGAAAGGATGGTCTTTGTTGTTCAAAAGTTATCTTAGGATTTAATTATAGGAAAGGGGACATTAATCGGCAGCTATTGCTGTTTTTTTTTCAAGTAGAATTTTCCAATCATTTGGCAAGATTTCAATTAGATTAATATTGCAAAGCTTTGCAATACGATCATAAAATTCAATTGGAATTTTATTTTTTCCGCTGAGCCAATTATGAACACTGGCTTGGCTTACTTCCAGTATGAGCGCTATTTCTGGTTGGGAAATAGTGCCTGTTTTGTAATAAGAGTGTAATGCTTCCTCGGCTGTCATTCTACAACAATTTTGATTACTGAATATCATTTCTACAAATCACTTTGTAATAAATTCTTATTTCAAAATTGAAGCTTTTAATATCGTTGTGTAGTAAAGATAGTGATAAAGAAATAATTTTTAAGATAGAAATGATTAGAATGTTGTTTATGTCATGAAAAGAATTAATACACATTTTTATGAGCATAAAGATTTAAATTGTGCTGTACTTTTGTGGTGGACAGAGTTGGAAGTGGATTTGCTCTTTCCGCTAAAAACTCGTAATTAGTTCTTAAATTTATTAATTCTATTATTAATAAAATTAAGATACAGAATCAAGCCACTGAATATTATGGAGATAACAAGTATAACAATCCAAAACTTGCCATCCTTCCGAAGATAATTGCAAAATAGATTATCACCAATACAAAGTGATGGATTGATGATAATGGTTAAGATGAAAAGCCTTTCAAAAAAAGCACGTAAGAATTTCATTATTCTGAGATCGTTCAAACTATAAATTTTGTATTTCGTTGTCCGCAATAGTTTTTTCAATTCTTCTCATTCTGAATCGAAGTTGAGTAATCCAAATTCCAAAAAGACTAAAACCTAAAAAGGCAGGCCTTATTATCATCGTTATACTTTTGTCCTGATCATATTGGTTAAATCCTGGATTTCCTCCATTTCCTGGATGAAGAGAATCTGTTAAACGAGGTAGAATTAGAATGAGAGGTATAAACATAGCAAAAGCAAATATGTTATAAACTGCTGAGATTTTCGCCCTTCTCATCTCATCTTCAAATGAGCTTCTAAGTAAAAAATAAGCCAGATAGAGAAGCATTCCAACAGCCACACCATTCGTTTTAGGATCATTGGGCCAAAAGTCGCCCCAAGTGAAATACGCCCAAACAGATCCAGTAATGCATCCCAAGATTCCAAATAAAATAGCCGTGTTTGCAAACTCAATGGCCAGAAGGTCATCTTGGAATTTATTTTTAACTAAATATCGAGTAGAGTAAAATGCCGATACAAATAGCATGACTATCATGGCTATCCATAATGGAGGATGAAAGAATACGTTACGGATTGACTCATTAAGAATGGGCAATCTGGGCACAGGATGTGTTAATCCTGAAACGATTACATAAAACAATATAAGTATAGCTAACAATTTCCACCAGTAATTTTTTATTATGTGCATATTATTATAAAGAAGTTTGCTGTATTGTAAAGGTAATGGAGGCAATTAAATATAATTATTACCTCGATAATAATTATGTCAAAATCACTAAAACTATTATCTACATAATAGATCAAAATTTAATTGTTTTGCAGTTTTGTGGTTCAATCCGAAACAATATCTGGCCAGAATGTAGGGAGGTTGATTTGATAAATTTAACTTTTAGTTTACGATGAAAGCGTTACCAAAAAAAATTAAACAACTTAGAAAACTCTGTTAATCCCGAATTCTCGGAAGGATCTTCAAGCATTTTATTAGCTGTGGTTATCTTACTTCTTCTTTAATCTTGATTTAAGTCTTGCTTTCGGGCAAGACTTAAAAAACATCTCTTATGTATGGAGTCTTTTTTTTCATCACTTAGCCGGGAACGTATAAGGAACATCGAAACCTTGAACCACTTTTGTTCGAAAGTTGTCAACAACGCTTCGAATAGGGGTTTATCAAATTTAAAAGAGGATTTAGAATATTTATGTACAAGTCCCTTTTTAACACAACTCATTAATTTTGAGCTTAGTGAATTAGCTAAAAATCCGGTGTATGTTCCAGTACCCGCATCATTTTCCTTTTTTACCATTTTTGATTGTGACTACTGCTCTCTATTCATTTTATCTCGCAAGGGGAGCGATTTTAATAACTCTTTACACTGTAGCCCACATGCCGGGGATCGGATTCTGGTTTCTTTAAATACGGAAGGGATTATTTACAATTTGTACAATCAGAATAATCCATATCCAATTGATATAATTGATAGGAATAAAAAATTAACACTGATTGGAGAAAATTTAAACCTTGACTTCGGAGAAGCCATTCTTCTTAGAAAAGATCAGGACGTTTTCGAATATAGTAAGCGGAATCATCAGGTTAATGTCTTGGCTTTGTATTCTAAAGATGAAGGTCCGTTTGTGTGGGAATATGATTTAAAAAGCTTACACCCGCTACGAATTGTTGCTGGAAACTATCAAACTTCATCTAGAGTTGAGCACACTTGCACACTTTTAGGAGAGATCGGTAATGTAAAGTCCATAGAAAAATTATTTCAGCTTTTAGAGCATTCCGATTTTAATGTCAGATGGGAGGCTGCGAAATCAATAATGTGGATAGATTCTGATAAAGGAATTGAAGCACTGAATTTTTTAAAGAATGACTCACACCCAGAGATATTTAAAGCCGTAGAAAAAGCTTTTAAACAGATAGAAAATCAATCCGTTATTTAATTTTAACAATGGCCTATTCATTTGATCTTAATACATCCAAATCAATTTCTTTTGACGAATTGACGGATTTTGTAGCACAAACAATCATTCCTGATAAAACTGAATCACTACTCCAATGTGTTGAAAAATTTCAAATGCTATCTAATAATGAAGAATTTCTTCTTGACTTACTACATGAGCAACTGGAAGATATTTATGCCTTTCAAAAACATAGCTTTCATTCCGCCCATACCTTGATGCTGTATAAAGGAAAAAATTTTTATATAAGAGCGAATGGATGGCCACCATCCTCAAATGCTGATGGAGCAAAGGATTGGCAAGACGAAATGTATCATTACTTAATGGCCCATGACCACAATTTTTCATTCTTAACGGTCGGATATATAGGTCAAGGTTACAGTACAGAAATGTGGGAATACGACAATAATGATGTCATTGGTTATGTTGGAGAAAAAGTTAAAATGGAATTTTTAGAAAATACTACCTTACCAAAAGGGAAAGCAATGCTTTATAGAGCATCCAAAGATATTCATGTCCAGCTGCCATCTCAAGATTATTCAATGTCTCTAAATATTATGCCTCTTACAAATGAAATTGTCCGTAGAGAGCAATTTTGGTTTAACTTAAAGAATAAAACTATCTCTTCTATTGCTTCTAACAGTGGAACAGGAAGGTATTTAATTTTAGATCTAGCTAAAAATTTTGGAAACGGGAAAACCAAAGATTTAATAGAGAAAATGTCTTTTACACATGAGATCCCATTTGTACGGATGAAATGTTTTGATGCTCTAGCTTATTTGCTAGGAAGTAAAGAGGACGTTTGGAAAATGGCACTCAATGATAATCATCAAATTGTTAAAGAGCATGCAAGATTAATACTTGACGGTGAGTTATTTATATGAAAAATAATAAATTAAAATTAGTCATAAAAGGAGTTTTTTTACTTCTATTTATAATAATAACACTCTTTATAGGAAAGAAATACCCTGAATCGGAAAGGCTAGTAACTATTATTATGATTTTTATTATCCCAATTCTGAATTATTTATTATTTAAAAACATCTATGGTGTTTTAATTGTATTCTTATTATGCATTAAGTTAGGATCGTATTTTTTGCCATTAAAAGACAATTTTTCGCAATTCTTTTTTACTAATAAATATATTAGATTAATTATTATACTCTACGCTATTTCTAAAGTGTTAAATCTAGTGTATTTTTTTACATCTACACTGTATAAAGAATTATCAACTAATGTAAATAACAAAGACTATTATTTAATTATTCAAAGTGCTTTTCAAAAAATATACCCGGACAATGCTAGATATGCAAACTTAATTGCGCAGGAATTCTCTGTAATTGCATACGGCATATTTTTATGGAGGAAGCCAATATGTAATGACAAATCTTTCTCCTATACCAGAACTAGTAGTAGTCTGGTTATTTATTTAATGCTTTTTTTAGTTGCAATTATAGAAACACTTTGTCTCCATCTAGTTTTATTCCATTTCCAATTTTATACTTTTTCCTTCATTTTACTTTTTCTTAATATTTATACTGCTTTGAGTTTGATAGCTCATTTAAAAGCAATGAAGATGCGGCCAATTATATGGAGTAACGATAAGCTACTCATAAAAAATGGTTTGTTCGCTAACGCTACCCTAGATGTGTCTAATATTGATTCCATAGAGGTTACCGATAAAATTATTGATATTATCAAGCAGGATAAAAAAATAAAAATGGCTCTTTTAAGAAAAATAGAAATGCACAATATTAAGATTTCCTTAAAAGAAGATATCGATGTCCATTTGTTTTATGGGTTAAAAAAAGTCGTAAACGAAGTATATTTTTATGTCGATGATAAAATTCTGTTTTTAGATGAAGTACAGATAAAAAAGAATGCATGGCAGAATTCTTTAATCTCAAATTAGGATCGGGCACACAATAATTGCGCATAGGAACGAGATGAAGAATACCGCATCCATGTATAGCGTATTGGAGACAAAGGCATTACATCGTGGTATATGAAGCCAAGCCTTCAAAGGTAATTGTTGCAGATCTCGGGCATGGACTTATTACGTATTCCCGAAAGGATTTTTTGAAAGGATGGATTCCGGAAAAAAATACAAATGATGATTCGGAAGGAATTCTTTTACTGTTTGAAACTACACCTGGATTTTTTTCACAGGAGGGTAATCAGGTTTCTTCAAAATCAGTTAAGGGATTTTTAGCACCGTATTTCAGACCATACCAACGACACATCTGGCAATTATTTTTAGGTCTTTTTCTGGCTAGTTTACTTCAGTTGGGATTACCTTTTCTTACGCAGGAGATTGTAGATACAGGTATAAATACCCGGAATTTAAATTTTGTAACACTTGTCCTCATTGCGCAATTGGTTTTGTTTATATCGCAGTCGGGTCTAAGTGTGATCCGAAACTGGATATTACTGCATGTAACAAGCCGGATAAACTTACGGATGTTATCTGATTTCCTAATGAAACTGATGAATCTTCCGATTTCATTTTTTGAATCAAAGTCAACCGGTGATATAATGCAGAGGATTCAGGATCATAACCGGGTACAAGCATTTTTATCTGCCACTACTTTGGACGTTCTTTTTTCGACGGTCACACTCACTATTTTTGGCGCAATACTTTATTATTTTAATCCTCAACTCTTCCTTGTATTTATTATTGGTTCGGCGTTGTATATGGCCTGGGTTCTTTTATTCATGAAGAAACGAGCCAAAATTGACTACCAATATTTTGACCAGTCCTCAGGAAACCAAAGCAGTACCATTCAGCTAATCAACGGAATGCAGGAGATAAAACTGAATGGATCAGAAAAACGGAGACGCTGGGAGTGGGAAGCTATTCAGGCGCGTTTGTTCAAATTGAACATGGCAAGCCTTTCTTTATCACAATCCCAAAATGAAGGCGGCAGGTTTATCAATGAAGTCAAAAATATTCTGATCAGCTATATCGCTGCGAGATCAGTCATCAATGGTGAATTAACTTTGGGTGCAATGCTTTCAGTACAATACATTATCGGACAGATGAATGTGCCTGTTAATAATTTCATCGCTTTTATCCGTAGTTATCAGGATGCGAAATTAAGTCTGGAACGTCTGGCTGAAATTCATAATAAAACCAATGAAGAAAATGTTGACGAACTGCTGATAAGTGAATTACCCGATGATAAAACAATCAAAGTATCCGGTTTGAATTTTCGTTATGGAAGCAGCACATCTGCTTTGGTACTTAATAACATCAATTTTCAAATTCCCCAGGGAAAGATTACCGCGATTGTTGGAGCCAGCGGAAGCGGTAAGACTACCTTGCTTAAATTACTTCTAAAATATCATGATCTCACAGACGGTAAAATTGAAATAGGAAACGGGAATCTTAAAAATTTGAGTTATAATTTCTGGCGGAAGCAGTGTGGTGTGGTAATGCAGGAAGGATATATATTCGCCGATTCAGTGGCCCGGAATATCAGTGAATCGGATGAAAATGGAGGTGTAAATCGTAAAAAACTAGCGCATTCTGTTCATGTTGCGAACATTGGAGATTTTGTGGAGGAACTTCCAAACGGATATAATACCAGGATAGGATCCAGTGGAATGGGTATCAGCGGTGGACAAAAACAGCGAATTCTTATTGCAAGGGCTGTTTATAAAGATCCGGAATATATTTTCTTTGACGAAGCTACCAGTGCATTGGATGCCAATAATGAAGCGGTGATTATGCGTAATCTTGAAGCGTTTTTTAAAGGAAAAACAGTAGTTGTTGTTGCGCATCGGCTAAGTACTGTTAAAAATGCAGATCAGATTATTGTATTAGATAAAGGAAGTATTATTGAAAAGGGTACGCATGTCGCACTGGTACAAAGCAAAGGATATTATTATTCTTTAGTGAAAAATCAATTAGAATTAGGTAGCTAATGGAAGAAATTCAGGATGATATAGACCTTAGAAGCGAAGCTGTCCGGGATTTTATGGATCAGCCTCCGAAATGGCTTATCCGATGGGGGACAATGTCCCTATGTTTTGTTTTAATGGTGGCCTTTGCTGTTAGCTGGCTAATTCATTACCCCACAATTGTTCGCGCTGATTTCAGACTTATTTCAAGTAATCTGCCAAAGCCGGTAGTCCTTAAAACAGATGGACGCATAGAAGTATTATTTGCAAAAGAAAATCAAAGGGTGAAAGCGGGAGATATATTGGCGTATGTGGAAAGTACTTCCAGACATCAGGAAATACTTGATCTGGAAAAGGAATTAAATCAAATAAGGAATGTTGTAGAACAGCATGATTTTTCACAACTCAGAGGCATCAAACTAAATAGCTTCGAACATCTAGGAGAAGTCCAGACTCAGTATCAGAATTTTCAACAAGTATATGTCCAGGTTAGAATGTTGTATGCTGACCGGTTTTATGAGCGAAAGAAAAAGTTGTTGATGAGTGATATCAAAAGGGCTGAATTAATGGATCAACAACTTAATGAACAACGAAGTATTTATACACGGGATTCAGAGCTGGCCGATCAGGAATATAAAATCAGTAAAAAACTTCATGCAGGAAAAGTCATACCAGATATTGAAATTTACAGAGAGGAGAGCAAAGCGTTAGCCAAATTGCTTCCTGCGAAAAATATAGAAACATTACGCATTACGAACGACAATCAAAGGAACACAAAAATAAATGACTTATTAGAACTGGATCGAACTGTTGAGGAGCAAACTGAAAACTTCGGGCAGGCACTTAATACGCTCAGAAGTGCTATCGAATCATGGAAATCACGCTATTTGCTTATCGCACCGCAGACGGGAAATGTATTTTTTTCTACAACATTACAGGAGAAACAAGCTCTAAAAGCAGGAGCAGAAGTGATGTATATCGGTAGCGGAACAAGTCATTATCTGGGAGAAATTCGTATTCCGCAAATTAACTCAGGCAGAGTAAATATTGGTCAACGCGTACTTGTAAAGTTTCAAGGATATCCGTTTGAGGAATATGGAGCTGTAGAGGGAAATGTAACTTCCATTGCCAAGGTTCCGTCTGAGGATAACACCTATTTTCTGGCGACAGTATCTTTGCCTGGTGGCCTTAAAACAAATTTTAACCAATCCTTGAGTTATAAAACCGGCATGGCGGCATCAGCGGAAATCGTAACGGAGGATTTGCGGCTAATTGAACGATTATTTTATCAAATCAGACGAATTTTGCTAACCCGTTGAACTCTTAATTTTATGAGAATAGTTTTTATTTTCTTTTTAATACTGTCATCCATAAGTCTGTTTGGACAGAATTATATTATTCCAAAAGGTGAATATATGGACACTACCCGGGTTTTTAGTCCGGATTGTGCACCACCCTATGCGATATTTTATTATCAGGTCAAAGCTAAATATCCTGTTTCTTCTGCGATTTTATTGACTGAATCAAGAGAATTTATGAAGCAAAGGAAGTCGGTATTTTCCGGTAGCGGTTATGTCACTTTTCGTTTTTATATCGATTGTCAAGGTATTATGAGCCGAGTTCTGGTTCAGCAAACGGATGAAAACTACAAATCTTTTCATTTTCAAAAAGAATTTGTGAATGACTTATATAGTTATCTGCAAACGATGCATGAGTGGAAGAAAAACCTTGACATACAGAATCTTAAAAATATCAATTACATCGCTTTCATTTCTTTCAAAATAAAAAATGGGAAAATCGTTAATATTATTCCTTAGCTTATTTCTTGCTCCGGTTTTAGGTTACGCGCAAACGGAAATTGATTGTAGTTTAAAAGTTGTTCAGGATAGTTTACTCGAAGTATACTCAAAAAAAGCCTGGAAATTTGGGTATAATCATCCAAATTGGGAGGCCAGCTGGGATAGCCTGATTGCCATTTGTCCAAACATCGCGGAGGCATACCAGGAAAAGGCAATTCCTTTTTTGAAAAGCGGCGATTATGCCAAAGCGTTTGAGCTGGAAGATAAAGCGGTGGAAATTGATCCGAGAAGATGGATTGCATACCGCGGCTTTCTTCATTGCATTTTTACGAAAAATTATGAAAAAGCTTTAACCGACTTTCAACTTGCGGAGCAACTTGTTCCCTATGCAAGTATTATGGATCATACCTACTCATTTTTTTGCGGTTTAGCTTATCTGGAAACAGGAGATTTGGAGGAAGCAGAGAAAATGTTTTTAAAAGATATAGAACAACAAAAGAGCAGAGGAAAGGATAATGATATCCATTTTAACTCTTTGCTTTATCTAGGTATTGTTCAATTTGAAATGAAAGAATTTATCGAAGCAGAAAAAAGTCTTAGAGAAAGTCTGAAATATTATTCTCAATTGCCAGAGGCTAATTATTTTTTGGCCCAAGTTTTAAAGGCTACCGGAAATCCTGATGCAAATTTATATTTTGAAAAAGCAAAGGAGTATTTTAATCAGGGATATAGCATGAATGAAGATAATGAAGCTTACGTCAATTACCCACGGCAGATTTCTTTGATTGAAATAGGGCGGAAGTAAATTAGTACGAACTTAATTTTTAAGATAAATCTCAGCCCACCTCAAATCCTCAGGCGTTGTAATCTTAATATTCTCATAAGATCCTTCTGTTAAATGAATAGGATAACCTTCAAATTCCAGGACACTGGCACAGTCTGTAAACAGGGGTTGGTATGGATTATTAAAGGCTTTTTTCATCCAGTCAATTCGAAAAGTTTGCGGCGTTTGGATCAATCTGAAGGCGGAACGATCCATAGCGGTATTTTTTTCGGAATTCTCAACAATTCTGATGGAATCTTTTAAGCCTACACTCACAACGGCAGTACCGAATTGAGCAGCTTTTTGAAAGCTTTCCCGGATAATTTCTTTGCTTATTACCGGACGTACGCCGTCATGGACTGCGACAAATGCATCTTCATTTTCAACAATACTATCCAGACCATTTTTGACAGAATAGAACCGGCTTTCACCGCCAGCTATTATTGCATGGGTTTCTGCAAAAGAAAACTCGTTACAAAGCTGATTCCAATAAGCGAACTGAGCTTCCGGAAGTACAAGAATTATCTTTAATTTATCAGAGTAATTTCGAAATGCTTTAAGCGTATGCATTAGTACAGGCAGTCCGTTTACAGGGATAAACTGTTTTGGTATATCACTTTTCATCCGGCTTCCGCTTCCTCCGGCTACAATAATTGCAAATTCCTCCATGTGAAAATAATGGTGATTTTATCCAAAAAAATGTCATTTACAGCTACCGGCAAGTTGATTGGCGATAGCTATAAATGACACAAATATATTGATCAAATAATGATTAGATGATTAACATCGCATCACCATAAGTAAAGAATTTATATTTTTCTTTGATAGCCATTTCATAAGCTTTCATGACCAGATCAAAACCTCCGAAAGCACAGGCTGACATCAAAAGGATTGATTCAGGAAGCTGGAAGTTGGATAACATGGCATTGGCAATCTTGAAGTCGTAAGGTGGGAACACAAACTTGTCAGTCCAGCCTTCTACTGCTTTCAGATGTCCACTTGCAGACACAGACGATTCGATCGCTTTTAAAGACGTCGTACCCACAGCACAAACACGTTTTTTACCATCCAGGGCAGCATTTACGATGTCTGCGCTAGGTTGTGTAATACGATAATTTTCAGAATCTGTTTTGTGTTTTGTCAAATCTTCAACATCCACGGTACGGAAGGTGCCCAAACCTACGTGCAGCGTTACAGGAGCGAAACTGACACCTTTAATTTCAAGGCGTTTCATCATTGCTTTTGTAAAGTGCAAACCAGCCGTTGGTGCTGCTACTGCACCGATATGTTCTGCAAAAATCGTTTGAAAACGTTCACGGTCAGCACTTTCAACCTTACGACGGGAAATGATTTCAGGAGGAAGAGGTGTTTCTCCCAACTGATCAACCAGTTTCATAAACTCGTCGTTATCACCGTCGTACAAGAAACGGATTGTACGTCCGCGTGACGTCGTATTGTCAATAACTTCTGCAACCAGGTCGCTATCGCCAAAATAGAGTTTGTTACCAACACGAATTTTACGTGCAGGATCTACAAGAACGTCCCAAAGACGCATTTCGCGGTTTAATTCGCGCAATAAAAAAACTTCAATCTTGGCTCCTGTTTTTTCCTTTTGGCCATAAAGACGAGCTGGGAAAACTTTGGTGTCATTGATAGCCATTACATCTCCATCACCGAAATAATTGATCAGATCAGGAAACATTTTATGTTCTATTTCTCCGGTGGCACGGTTTACTACCATCAGGCGCGATTCGCCGCGGTCGGAAGGATGAAGTGCAATCAGGCTTTGAGGGAGATCAAATTTAAATTCGGATAGCTTCATAGCTTGTTAAATCGGTGAAAGTCGATAAGTCGTGAGACAAAAAACGGGGCGGTCAAAAATTTTATATAAATAAATACGATAAGACTGATTTTTGAATAATCCTATATCAGGTTGGTCAATAAGCGTTTATCATATAAAGAATAAACATTTCTATGGATACTTAATTTTTTGATAAGTATTCCCGCAAATTCTTAATTTTTTTACATAGCAAAAAATTAAGAGCGCAAAAGTATGAATTTTTGGCTGATAATCCCAATAAAATTCTATTTTTTAATATCCACGCAAACGCTGTGTTTTCCATTTGGATAAATACCCGGTTTCTATGTCATTTTGAGCAGGTTTAATGTGCTTTGTCTCTTGTAACAGATAAGCACTCAGTAAGGCTGCCAATTCTTTTTCAACTGGTTTTTGTGCTGCGTCCAGGTAAGCAGGGGTAAAATGGTGGTTGATAAAGTTGGTATCAAATGCGCCGGAAACAAATACTTCATGTTTCATCACGAAACGGCAGAATGGCAGCGTTGTTTTTACTCCGGAAATATGAAATTCATCAATAGCACGAATCATTTTCTGAATAGCCTCTTCCCGGTTTTGGCCATAAGTGATCAGCTTTGCAAGCATGGGATCATAATAAATCGGGATTTCCATGCCCTCTTCAAAGCCGTCATCCACACGGACTCCATTTCCTTCCGGTTTCTCATATCTTTCCAGCCTGCCCACATCGGGTAAAAAATTATTCGCAGGATCTTCGGCATACACGCGGATCTCGATCGAATGTCCTTTTATTTGCAGATCTTCTTGTTTGATATTCAACGTTTTTCCTTCTGCGATGTAGATCATCTGTTTTACGAGATCAACCCCGGTTATCAATTCTGTTACGGGATGTTCCACCTGGAGACGTGTGTTCATTTCCAGGAAATAGAAATTTTTATCTTCATCCATGATAAATTCTACGGTTCCGGCGCCGAAATAATTGCACGATCGGGCTACATCAACAGCGCAGCGGCCCATTTCTTCGCGTATGGCAGGCGTTATGGAAACCGACGGAGCTTCTTCGATCACCTTCTGGTGGCGCCGCTGTATGGAGCATTCCCGCTCAAATAAATGAATTATATTTCCGTGCTGGTCGCCGAGCACCTGAATTTCAATATGTTTTGGCGAAGTAATGTATTTTTCGATAAACACCGCACCATTTCCAAAAGAAGAAATGGCTTCACTTACTGCCCGATCCATCTGCTCGTCAAACTCCGCTTCGTTCTCAACAATTCTCATTCCTTTTCCTCCGCCTCCTGCACTGGCTTTGATCAGTATGGGATAACCGATTTTTGAAGCAATGCTTTTTGCAGCTACTCTATCCTCAATGGCCGAAGCTGTGCCGGGCACCATAGGAATATTGTAAGCTGCTGCTGCCTGTTTTGCAGCCAGCTTGCTCCCCATCACTTCCATGGATTCCGGTGACGGGCCAATAAAAATAATTCCTGCTTCTTTTACCCGTTTTGCAAAAACCGGGTTTTCAGAAAGAAATCCGTAACCCGGGTGTATGGCATCCACCCGTAGTTGGTGGCATGCTGCAAGAATTTTATCAATATTTAAATAAGATTCAGAAGAAGGCGAAGCACCCAGGCAAACCGCTTCATCCGCATAGCGCACGTGAGGAGAATTACGGTCTGATTCGCTGAATACTGCAACCGTTGCAATATTCATTTCACGTGCTGTACGGAGTATTCGAAGGGCAATTTCACCCCGGTTGGCGACCAGTATTTTTTTGATTTCAGGCATGTAAACATATCACAATGAGGACACAAGATATAGGAAATAAATTCAAAATATAAAACAAGTATTTTTATATTTTGGGTAACTTACAATTCCTTGAATATTAGGTTTGTACTTAATGTATTGTTATTTTTTTTATTTTTGCATTTATCTAACATAAATTTCAAGTTGTTACCCACATAAATTAGAAGAGAGTGGATATTTTTGAGAAACTGCACAATAACTCAGGCCCAATCGGAACGCCGGCAAAAATGCTGAATAGCCATCATTATTTTTCCTTTCCCATGCTGGAAGGTGATCTGGGGCCAAAGATGCGGTTCATGGGGCGTGAAGTGTTGAACTGGAGCCTTAATAACTATTTAGGACTCGCCAATCATCCGGAAGTTCGTAAGGTAGATGCGGAAGCTGCGGCGAAGTGGGGATTGGCTTATCCGATGGGTGCACGTATGATGTCAGGGAATTCAACGTTGCATGAAGTATTTGAAAAAGAATTAGCCGAGTTTGTTGGTAAGAAAGATGCCTTTTTATTGAACTACGGATATCAGGGCGTTATGTCTGCGATCGAATGTATCTGCGATCACCGTGACGTAATCGTTTATGACGCAGAGTCCCATGCCTGTCTGATTGATGGAATTCGTTTGCATAAGGCAAAAATGGGTCAGTATTACAAGTTTAACCATAATGATATGGCTAGCCTTGAAAAAAACCTGATTCGTGCTACAAAGGCTGCGAATGAAAAAGGTGGGGGTGTATTGGTGATCACAGAAGGTGTTTTCGGGATGTCGGGCAAAGTGGGCGACCTGAAAGCCATTGTAGAATTAAAAAAGAAATATGAGTTCCGTTTACTGGTGGATGATGCCCACGGATTTGGGACGATGGGTGATACTGGTGCCGGTGTCGGCGAAATGCTGGGCGTGCAGGGTGAAGTGGATCTTTACTTCTCAACTTTTGCAAAATCGATGGCAGCGATCGGGGCATTTATTGCATCTGACGATCCTGAGATCATTATGTACCTGAAATATAACATGCGTTCTCAAACGTATGCAAAAGCGCTTCCTATGCCTTACGTAGAAGGATGTAGAAAACGTCTTGAAATGATTAAGACCATGCCTGAGCTTCGTTCCAAGTTATGGGAAAATGTAGAAGCGATGCAAAATGGCCTTAGAAATCGTGGATTTAACATTGGTGAAACTGAGTCGCCGGTTACTCCGATCTTTCTTCACAGTGAAGGCGGCGTACCGGAAGTAACACGTATGGTGCGCGATTTACGCGAAAATATGGGCGTGTTTTGTTCCATCGTTGTTTATCCGGTTGTTCCGAAGGGACAAATCATGCTTCGGATCATTCCAACGGCGGCGCATACGCTTCAGGACGTTGAATATACGCTTGATGCATTTACAACATTGGCTGATAAATTGAAAAACAGAGTTTACCAAATAGAGGACGTACAGGAAGTAGCTGAATAGCGAAAATCCTTGTCTATGATGCTAAGAGGACGTTTTTTTGCGAAACGTCCTCTTTTTTTACAGGTATCGTAAAAATATTTATTTAACGTAAGTATCTGTATTGTAGATAGTTGTATAGGTGTTGTGAGCTAAATTGCACTATTGTATTGTTTTTTTTTGTTTTTTGGGTTGCGATAATGCTTTTAATTGCTAAATTTCGGGCAAAACATGCGTTTTTAGCGCGCAGAGGCATTTTAACTAACAAACAAACAAAAACATGGCAAGATTTGATGAAGTAAAAGATTTGATCTTATCGCTTGAAGGCGATTTCGATAAGTTTTACAATAAAGCGAACCAGGCTGCTGGAACGCGTGTACGTAAAGGTATGCAGGAGCTAAAAACTTTGGCTCAAGAAATTCGTTCTGAAGTACAAAACAAAAAGAATGAAGGTGAATAAGCAATTGCATTGCAATTGATGAGGAGAGCCCGGTTTAGGACCAGGCTCTTTTTGTTTTAAAACTTCTCCTGATTGATCATCGTTGCAATACCACGGGTTACAACTTTTTTCGTGTTAACGTCCACTATTTCTGTGGATATTTCAGCAATGTGTTTCACCGGATCAATTGTTTTTATTGTAAAAACAGCTTTGTAATCAGTATCGACAAACATAGGTCTTAAAAACTCTACCGTTTGTTTCAGATAAATAGATCCGAAACCCGGAAACTGCGTTCCCAGTACTTTTGTAAATACTGTTGCCCCCAGCATACCATGAATGATTGGCCGCTTAAAACTGGTCGTTGCTGCAAACTCGGCATCCAGGTGAAGGGGATTATTGTCCCCGGTCAATTCAGCAAACTGAATAACCTGCTCCTGCGAAAAACGGAACAAATGATCAAAAAAGGCATTCACAACAGGTTCTATATTCATCACGTCAAATTTTCGTTTATTTTTTTGCAAAAATCGGTTAATTCATTGATTTGAACAAACTGGTATTTCCGCTTGCTGTAAACAGGAAAGGCTGTCCATCTGGGCAGCCTTTCCTGTTTACACATATATGATTTTTATTCTTCTATATCCTCCGTTATGATAGCGACTTCTTCCGCTTGTAAAACTCCATCAACCAATTTTGGAGCCCTTGCCTTATTCCGCTTGTCTTTAAATTTTTTAACCTGCATTTTTAAAGTATCAATTGCTAAATCGGTAGCTTCTTCGAATGTCGTCCCCTGCTCTCTTACAAACATTGTCCCGCCCGGAACATATATTTTAACTTCAAGAAGTTTGGTATGTAACTTGGCATTATCACTTTTATCCAATCTAAGAAACACTTCACCACTCGTTATCCGATCGTAAAACGTATCGAGTTTATCCATTTTTTGCTGAATAAATGTCAACAATTTAGGGTCAGCGTCGAAGTGAATTGCTTGCATCTGCAGTCTCATAAGCACTAAAGTTTTATGGTAAAACATTACTTCCAACCGGGTCTGTAAATCCTTCTGGTTTCCAATAACGGTTCGCATCTCACATCGCAAAATCCAAAACCGTTATTTCTTCGCAAATGATTTAGAAGACTTACGGTGTATTAAATAAAGAAAAAGATTACCGTAATGTCAAGCGATTGTTAAGGATTTGTTTAAAAACTTTTTTCGGCAACGGAATAAAGTCTTACACGTCAGGCTTCCTCCAAAAGTGTCCGGAAAGAAACATATTGTCCGTTAAATCTTTCATGATGCCTTTCCTGTAGGTCAGCTTGAAATTCGGTCTGATAAGCCATAAAATCTTCCATGGTACGGAAAATAAACTGATTGGTATAAGTCGCACCTTCATTTTCGATTTCGGTAAGCAGGCGCAGTAATTTACTTTCAACAGGCAGGCCGCTTGCCATGATGGCTGGTATATGCGTTTCTTTCATATATTTCAGCCAATCTTTTTCAGCAGCGTGGCTGATATTTACTGTGATATTAAATAGGATCATTTTTTCTGGTTATTTCAAATTTTAATTTTGTGCAAATATTGCGCTTTAAATATTTTATGCCTAATCGTTAAAGTATATCAATTTCAGTACCAACAATTGTTGTGATATGCTGGATTGGCGATTACCTTTGCAGACTTACGATTCACCATAACCCGTTTAAAACATATGAACGCTCTGATACGTGCCCACTCGGGCTTACGTTATGTCGTACTTGGACTGTTAATTGCCGCCGTAGTAATTGCTTATTCCAACTGGCAGAATAACAAACAAGGAGATAGCAAAGTTTATTTATTCGCGCTGATCGCCACACATACGCAGCTCCTTATCGGATTGGTACTTTACACGATGAGCCCTTTGGTGAATTTTGGAGAAATCAGTAATAAGGTAATCCGGTTTTATTCCATTGAACACGTTTTCATGATGGTAGTGGCCATTGTACTGATTACAGTAGGACGCGTTCGTTCGAAGAAATTAAGCGGTGCAGACAAACACCGTACGGTTCTTTATTTCTATGCAATGGCTCTGATTATTATTCTGGCTGCTATTCCATGGCCTTTCCGGAATTTGGGAGCAGGCTGGTTCTGATCTGGCAATCGGCTTTCGGCGGTCGGCTATCAACTGGCCGCTGAAAGCCAACTTTGTGTTTGAGAACTTTTAACGCTCTATATCAAAGCCGAAAGCTGATTGCCGACGGCCGATAGCTTACCCAAACAAATCGCTCGAAAGATATCTGTCGCCTCTGTCGCAGATTATAAATACAATCGTTCCTGATTTGAGTTCTTTTGCAAGTTCTACGGCTGCCCAGGCTGCTCCTCCGCTACTCATCCCGGCAAAAACAGCTTCTTCCTTAGCCAGACGGCGCGTCATGAATACGGCATCGTCCTGTGTAACTTCCATAACCCTGTCAACACGATTTCTGTCAAATATTTTCGGGAGATATTCCACCGGCCATTTTCGTATACCCGGAATACTGGATCCGTCTGTTGGCTGGCAGCCTACAATTTGGATATTTTCGTTTTGTTCTTTTAAGTAACGAGAGACACCCATGATAGTCCCGGTTGTGCCCATCGATGAAACAAAATGAGTTATTTCCTTATTGGTATCCCGCAAAATTTCCGGCCCGGTGGTATTATAATGCGCTTTCCAGTTATCCGGATTAGCGAATTGATTGAGCATAAGGTAATCCCCGTTTTTAGCTTTATCCTCGGCATAATCACGCGAGCCTTCCATGGTCTCTATCAACGTGACTTTTGCACCAAAAGCTTCCATGGTCAGCACTCTTTCGCGTGTTGAATTTTGCGGCATTACCAGCTCAATTTCGATATCAAAGAGCCTGGCGATCATGGCGAGGGCTATACCTGTATTGCCACTTGTAGCCTCAATCAAACGGGTTCCCGGTTTTATTTCTCCACGGTCCAAAGCACCTTTAATCATACTGTATGCAGCGCGGTCTTTTACGCTGCCTCCTGGATTGTTGCCTTCAAGTTTACCGTAAAGTTTGACGTCGGGATTGGGATTAATACGGTTTAATTCAACTAATGGGGTATTACCTACTAAATCTAGAAGTGCGGACATGGGGTAAATTATAAAATGTGATGTTAAACAGAAATGTCATTTTATTTATAAACAACATCGCACATCACCACGACGGTTCACTGAGAACCGCTTGACTGAAAGAAGAAAAGAAAATGTATTAACAACCATATTTGCCTTATAGACTAAATTGATTGCAAAGATAACGTTTTATTGATATTGTGGCGTTGTAAAAAATAGTAAAGTTTCTGTCAGAAACTCGTCAATGGACGAGGAATGGGTTCCATCCTTTACTGTGATAAGTTTCACATCAGTTGCGCCTGATTTTGTCATCGCATTAAACGCATTTACTGAATTAAAGTAAAATACCAGTGGATCCTTATCGCCATGAATCAGGCGGGTAGGGGTTTTAGGTTTCCAGTTAAATACGTCGTTATCCCCAATTGCATTTATAAATCCGGTATCGGAACCGGAATTAATCGCCGTTTTAAAAGAATCATTCAGGATTGTATTGAAGCTGACGTTAATCGGGTTTTGAATACCCAGTTTTTCTATTTGGGTGGCAAAAGGCTCTTTGAAATAGTAACTTTTTGGTTTGTTTATTTTATAAATTCTATCGTAAGTAAGCATTACCCAGAGATATAATGAGTTGTACGAAGCTACATCATTAACAGAACTGTTGATAACATATTTCATAAAAGCCGTTTTATCATAGGCACCTGCCCCACAACTTGAAGCTTTTAAATTAAATTCAGAAGAAGCTTCTTCTTCAATTTTCTTTTGGAGACACATCGTCGCATAACCTCCTTCTGAATAACCTGCAATGTAAAGTTTTTCATTCCATTTTACAGCCGTTTGGGCTTTTACTAATTCTTTGGCAGCACGTAACATGTCCAGTGTTGAGGACGCAAGGCTTGCGCGGTGCTCATAGGGGTGCGGCAAGTCGTTGGATGCGCCATAACCAATGTAGTCGGGATACACAATGATATAACCTATGGATCCAAACAAAGTGCCAAAAGAGGTCGCTTCGTATCCTGTTTTGAAATTAGAAGGTGCTGCGTCGTCGGAAGTTATGGTGCCGTGCTGTACACTGATCATGGAAACCGGTGTATCCGTTACAGGCATAATGACAGCTCCCGAAGCGGTTATTTCGGTCCCGTCAGTATTTTTGGTTTTATAGGTGATTTTATAAACCTTGACAGCATTTTTTACCAGCGCGGCTGCCAGAGGCGTTACTTTGGATGCTTCTTTTACAATTTCATCTTTGGTAACATCTTTCAGAAAAACACTTTCTTTCAGATATTGATTCTCAGCCGGATCGGGAGTAACCGGACTATCATTATCACTACATGCTGTCAGGAGCAATACACTCCAGATAAATAAGGTCCACGATTTTTTTAACAGAAAAGTAGAAATGTGCTTTTGCATAGCGTTGGGATCAACAAGTCAGTGTTTCGTCTAAGATAACGAACACTGACTTGTTTTTTTGATAAATATAATCTGATTTTCTGATAATTATATTCTTCCCATGTACCAGCTGATCATACGAGCAGAAGCGTCTGGTCTTTCCACCATGCCCATGTGGCCGGCTTCCGCCAAAATAAACGGATAACTTTGTTTTGGATATTCCGACAAGCTGATACAGCTTTCAAATGGAATTAGCTTATCCTGCATGCCAATGATCAATAATACCGGGAAAGGCATCGCTGCCAGAACTGACGTGCGATCCGGGCGGTTCATCATGGCAGTGATGCCAACAATTAATGCTTCGGCCGGCAATTTTCCGTAACGCTCAATATGTTCTTTGAGTTTATTAGGAAAAAGTTCTTTGAAACGGTCGCCGTACAAGTTGGACGCTGTGTTTTTAACAAACATTTCGGTTCCGTAAGTTTTGAGCAATTCAATGGTTTGAGCCCGCTGATGTTTTTTTGATTCATCATCGGCATAGGCTGTCGAATTAAATAATCCGAAACCTTCGAGCATTTCCGGGTATTTTTCGGCAAAGGCCAGGGCAATATATCCTCCCATCGAATGACCAATCAGCGTACATTTCTCAATGACCGCATTGGTAAGGAAACGATGCAGTTCATCTGCATATTCTTCGACACTGTGGCAAAAAGTAAAGAGCGATATATTGGGTCTTACAACGGTATAATATTCGTTTAATAAGGCATCAACACTATCCCATATCGCATCGTCAATTCCATGTCCGTGCAATAATACCAATGTTTTTCTGTGTAGACTCATAGTAATTCACTTTCAATGGTTGAGTATTCTTTGGTTAAATATACATAAACCAAAGGCTATTAGGATGAATTAAATGTAAATTAATGGAGACATGTATTACTAATTTACATATAAAAAAAGTGCCAGAGATGGATTCTCCGGCACAATGAATGTCTTTCTTTTATTTAATATTTTTATTTAAGTTTTGCAATTTCTTCTTCTCTCAATGCACGTCTGAGAATTTTTCCCACGTTTGTTTTTGGTAATTCTGTCCTGAATTCTATTTTTTTCGGGCATTTATACGCCGTGAGATTTTCTTTGCAATAAGCCCTGACAGTATCTTCGGTTAACGCCGGATCCTTTTTTACAATAAAAAGTTTGACAAGTTCTCCGGATTTTTCATCAGGAATACCAACACAGGCCACTTCCAGAACACCGGGACACTGGGCGACGACATCTTCTACTTCATTAGGGTAAACATTAAATCCTGAAACAAGGATCATATCTTTTTTGCGGTCCACAATTTTGAAATATCCGTCGGCGTCTTCGTAGCCGAGATCCCCCGTTTTAAACCAGCGTAATCCGTCTTTTTCAAAAATAACCTGTGCCGTTTCATCGGGACGGTTGAAATACCCCAGCATAACCTGAGGGCCGGAAGCGCATATCTCACCAACTTCGGTTGTATCTGCCCAGGTACCATCCTCACGTAAAATACGCATGGCGGTGCTTGGCCACGGAATGCCGATGGTACCAATCCGGTTTTCTCCAACCAATAAATTTGAAGATAAAACCGGAGATGTTTCGGATAGCCCATAGCCTTCGGTGGCAGCGCAGCCGGTAGCCGCGAGCCATCGTTCTGCCACAATTTTTTGCAAAGCCATGCCTCCTGCCGAGGTAGCTTTTAACTGACTGAAATCGATCTCGCTAAAACGAGTATTATTCATCAGTCCGTTAAACATGGTATTGACGCCGGTGAAAACATTTATTTTGTATTTTTTCAGGTCATTGATAAACGCATTCATGTCACGCGGATTGGTGATTAATACATTCATTGCACCTGTTTTTATTCCAGATAAGGCATTTACGGTCAAGGCATAAACATGATAAAGCGGAAGTGCTGCTACAAAAACAGGTGCTTCCATATTCGTCATGATAGGTTTCAGCCAGGCACTGTTTGCTTCCACATTGGCAATCAGATTCCGATGGGTTAAAAGCGCCCCCTTCGAAACGCCCGTAGTACCGCCGGTATATTGTAGAAATGCTATGTCCGTGACAGACATCGTTGGTTTGTTATAGGCCAGACTGGAACCCAGAGAAAGTGCCTCGGAAAAAGAAACAGCTTCTGCTATATGATAAGCCGGAACCATTTTTTTTACATATTTCACCACCGCATTCACGATCAGCTTTTTGGGAAAACCCAGCATGTCGCCTATTTCAGTAATGATGATGTGTTTAATATCTGTATTGGAAACAATTTTTTCAAGATGCGAGGCAAAGTTGGCCAATATTACAACCGCGGTAGCACCGGAATCTTTAAACTGATGCTGCATTTCCCTTGGGGTATAAAGCGGATTGGTATTGACGACAACCAGTCCGGCACGCAAAGCGCCAAACATCGCAACCGGGTATTGCAGCAAATTGGGCATTTGAATGGCTATCCGGTCGCCCTTTTTTAATCCGATACTTTGTAAGTAAGCGGCAAAATTTCTGGAAAGCTCTTCTAATTTACCAAAACTAAGTTCCTTGCCCATGTTGGCATATGCCGGCTGCTCTTTGTAGAGGCGAAATCCGGTTTCCATTAACTCAATTAGCGAGGAATATGCTTCCGGGTCAATTTCATACGGCACGCCCGGCGTATAATATTTTAACCAGGGATATGTTTCTTTTGATATCGCAATCATGGGCTTAGTCACAAATAGTAGGGAAGTTGCTTTACAGAATTTAAGTTAAGCAATTGACACAAATTAATATTGAATCTGTCCAATTAATTTTCCACCGCACTTTTAAATAATCGAACGGGTGAATAACAGACATAACAATAAAATTATCTTTTTGAAATTTCCCAGCGCCAAAGCGGGCCTTCCTCAGGATCGTTTACATCTTCGGTTCTTTCGAAACCAAGCTTTTCAAGAATATGGCCCGACGCATTTTCTTCTGCCAGCGTATGAGCAATGACTTTTAATACACCGCTTTGTGTGAATGCATGCTCTACCAGCGCCCGGGCAGTTTCTGTTGCCAGACCCATAGCGCGATGGGTTGGTGTTATTTCGTAACCGATTTCTACGGTGCCGTTAGAATCGGGTTCACCTTTATAACCGCATGAACCGATTAAAATATTGGCAGGTTTGTAAACAATCAGATAAACCCACCACAAGCGTAAAGGCGGATGTGCCTTCCAACGGTGATAGGAAGGTGTAAATGTATCACGAAATTCAGTCCATTTTTTTGGGACATTGACACCCATTACGCGACCCAGGACATTATTGCCCATTCTTATCGCATCAAAAAGGGTGTCATCACACGGAACAATATCTAAACGAGGGCTTTGAAGCATCTTAAAATTAAATAATCAAATCAAAGCCCCCAATTTACAAAAATCAAAGCGAATTGTTTTCATCAAATCTATCTGTTATCGCTTTGCGTATCGCCTGATGAGGACGCATACCTGAATTTTTAGAACGGGTAACAGCTCTGTCGGAAGCATTTGACTTCGCACGTAACGCAAGATTTGAAACCGTCATATGACCGGTACGCCAGTGTTCATATTCTTCCTCCGTCATGATATCCCTGGTCACTTGTCCGTGTGCATAGCCATCACCAAAAGATTGGATTCGGCTGTCTGTCAGGGCAAGTTTACGTTCTTCTTCCAGATTCTCAATTTCTGTACGGATATCTGCTTCCTCCTGTTTCAATTCTTCCCAGGTTGGCAAGACAGCTATATCATTTTCAAGCACACTTTTCTGAGCAAGCTGGCCGGAAAGTGTGGTATGCAATTCGTCCAGTTGTTTCTGGATTTTCTTTTTGCGTCTTCTCAAACGCCACAGTTTCGGATCAATCTGAAGCCATCGCATCCAGAAACCCTGTAAAACCGGTAAGGCCATGCCCAGCGAAATAGCGCCGGCAATAGCAAACAATACACCACTCAAAACAAAAGACAATAGTGCCCATGGACTGTTAACCAGATCAAGATTCAACTGGTCAGAATTACGAAGAGCCTGTTCAATTTTATTGGTTAATTCCGGGCTGTTGATTGGAGCTCCGGTCATTGGATCTACCGCATTCAATTGTAATCCTTTTACAGATTTATTGATAGCCTCTTTTAATTTATCGGTACGATAGGCCTCATAACGGAACCAGCCCAATACGATCAAAGTCACAATGGCAAATATGGACAGTATGAGTTTGAAACGTGCGTAACGTGTTTTTGCTTTGGGCGAATCTTCTTTTTGATAAGGTTCTTCGATCAAACGGTCGTAGGCTGGTTTTAATAAAACCGATAACATCGCCAACCCGATGGCAAAAGCCCAGGCTTCGTTCGGGTTACGGATGTTTAACGCATAGGCCACAATTTCGTGTGAGATAATAAGGTCACCTGCGATAAATGAAATACCCGCCACCAGAAAAATCAAGCCGGCCACAAGAGAATAGTATGGTGCCGAATCCCTTCTTTTTTCTTTCAACTCCTCGGTATGTTTGTCAATGCCGGAAATCGAAGAATCCAGCTCTTTGATCCGGTTAGCGCTGTGGTTTACGCCCATTGCCTGGTCCTGAAGTTTATCGTAGGATTGCTTGTGCAGCTGAATCGTTTCCTGCCTTTTATTTTTGATGGTATCAAGTTCGGATCGTTTTTGGTTCAGGCGATCCAAAACCCACTCGTGGCTCACGTTACTTGACAAATAGGCTTCATAAACCTGACGGTCCAGTCCTTCCAGACCACTCGTGTAGCCATGTTGGTAGTCACTGTTTTGGTTTGGCTGTTGCTCGTCCATAACTTAGTAATGGTTTTAAGAATTTGAAATCGGGACAGAATTATTCCGCACTTTTTCTTATCTCCTGTAATTGTTTGTTTGTCAGTTGATTTTTCATACGTCTTGCCAGAAAGAACTCACTTTCAAAAAGCTTTACCAGCATATCACGTCTTGCATAGATACGGTCACGTTCGGTTTCCGACTGACCTTGTTCGCGGAGGATCTGCCACTTTTTGACGCGTAATTCATCAACTTCGCCTTGTAAAACCTGAATTTCGTCTTCCCAGTTTGCTGAGTTTTCAATGGATTCCTGGCGATCACGGCGGATTGTGAACCATGCGTGCAGATCATTACGCAGGATTGTGATGTTACTTAAAAAAAGTTTGCCAGCGAACAGGAACAAAAAGAACACAAAAACGAACAGCGCGATAGCTTGCCATACGCCCTGATGAGGCAATGCATTGGCAAAAACAAATAACGCAGCGGCAAATGGAAGTCCGATTTCTTCCAGAAGTGAACGCCAGCTTACGCGCGATTCCGTATCATGGAACATAGAAATACGCCCGAACAAGCTGAACATCCCAGCGAGGAAAACACCAAGGGCAATCCATGAACTTTCAGCGAAAGCAGGTTTCAGAGATTCTTTTATCAGGAAAAAATTGCCGACGCACATAGCAACAGAAAGCGTCAGTCCGATAAGCGTTCTTGGCAAATGATGCTCGCCATTTGATTTTTTTACAACGAGGCCTGAAAGTTTGTCAACAAGTTCATCGAGCCGGTTGGTTTTTTGTCCGATGAATAAATTCAGTTCCTGGATACGCTCGTTATGCTGCTCGATACTGCTCAGATGTTCGGCGGCAAGATGCGAAAAGTATTTATGAATAATGTCCGTTTTCTCTGTCGGATCGGATTCTGACAATCCGAACAAAACCCCTTCGTCGCGCAAAGTATCTTCGTCTTCGAGCCAATAGGGGATAATAACGTCAGTTTTGGCAACAAAGGCCTGAGGTTTTTCAGGTGTGGTGCTGGCATTGATCACAGCCGGTATTGTAACGGCTGCATTAGGAGGAGTTTGGGGCATAGTGTCTTTAAAGCTGCCTGGAGCTTCTATTGTAAATTCAGGTTCATCATCATAAAATTGTTCTTCATCATCCCTGGAAGAACGGAACCAATTGGAAATACGCTCAGTGAATTTGGCCATAGCTAGTCATGGTTTAGCCCGCAAGTATCCATCAAAACTGAGAAATTGACAATAATATTGTGATGACCGGTAATTTTTGTAAGTAAAATACTCTGGATTAAGACTTTGGGAACATTTGTTTCAGTGCTGTCCATAGTTTCTTTTTCAAATAGCGGTCTGCTTCGATAACCGGAAGTGGGTCGGTAAGCAGAAACCAGATTCCCTCCACCTGCTTGGGCGTGTAAGGCGGAAGAAGTAAATCAAGCTGAAGTTTTATTAAAGGAACCCCGAAGGTTATGAAATAATGGATACGTTTTTCGGAAAGAACCTGTCGGGCATCAGGACCGGAAAGGAAACTGAAATTCAGTATATCCGAATTTTCAGAAGAATGACCGACGGCCTTTAATACGTTGTCAAGGAAAAGGGCTTCTGAAACCAGCATTTCGCGCTGCTTGGGCTCATCAATTAAAATCAGAACTTTATGATTCAGTTTTGGGAACTGAGCAACGGGGATGGCAGGTCGTGCCGGCTGTTTCGGAACGGGTTTGATCTCAGGCGCAGGAGTAATAGCAACGGTAGGTTTTAGTACCGCCGCTTCCTCCTTTACAACAACAGGTTCAGGCTTTCCTTCTTTTTCTTCAACAGGAAAAGCAACGTCCCCCGGTACACGGAAAAGTGTATCGTTTTGAAATAAGATCTGATAAAGTGCCGCTGAACTCATTGATTATTGATAAACTATTGGATACTCCAGATACCCAGTTTTTTATTTTGTGCGCTGATTTCGAGATTGGCATATTCCACACTTTTGGAATACTTTTTAAAATGAACTGCCAGGCCTTTTTTTACCAGCTCCTTGTTTAAAACAGAACCATTAGGAAGAATAACTTCTCCTAATAACCTTCCATAGCGGTCAAATTCTCCGGTGTGGCGTATTTCTACTATTTTTCGAAAGCATCTTTCAGAAGTATACTGTTTGGCAACTTTGTAAAAAGGCATCCCTTTTTCGGGTGTGTTGATATGCAAAAAACGTATTCTTACTGCTTTTCCCTGGCGGAGACCTGCTTTTTTGCCATCAAAAATAAATTTCATTTCAATGGTATCGCCATCCTGTATGCCAATCACTTCTGCTTTCAGAGGATTAGGTAAAGTACTGGATTTTACAATTCCTTTGTATTTGTCGGCAGTTTGTTCTTTCTGCTTTAAAGATAGTAATCCTGGTAATAGGGCAAGGGCAATCAGATAATGAACTAATAATCTGGACTTTGAAATTCTAAAAAATGGTACGCGCATTTATCATAATAAGTTGAGGGGATAAAGGTAAGGAATACTTTATTTCCCTGCCTGTATCCCCACAAATTACTTCAACTTTAAATCGTACCACTTGATGTCTTTTAACGGAGCCCGGCGCGAAACCATCTGAACCGGCGCATAATTTTTTTCTAGATAATCCAATACTTGTTTTTCGGTTTCTCCCAAATCCCACAGATTATGATTTGCCTGCATCCAGCGTATTTTTTGTTTCCAGCCATCCCGTGTGAAATGATTTGCACTGATCAGTTTTGTAGAATGGCAGCCAGTACATTGCGCCTTAACCATGTATAAATTTTCATCAACGATCAATCCCGTTTCAGGATCTTTCTTTGTCGTATCCGAAGATATGCTTGTTACAAAAGGTTGCAATCTGCTTATTTTTGCTACTTCACTAATTCCCGATTCCCGGCGAAATGAGCTTAACACTATTCCGAGTCCCAGAAAAAGTATGAGCGTTATTTTTATTTTCATGATGAATCAAATTATCATACGGATTATCCCACCTTCACAGCTATTCTTTCACAGGCATTATTCAGGTAACCACCCGGATTCCAGGCAGGAATAACCATAGGCTGAGCGATGCCCTTATCATCTGTGGCGCGTACCCATACTTCATAATAACCCTTTACCGGAAATTTAAGACTGGTATTCCAATGTTGCCAGGCCAGGCGGTTTACTGGTGCTTCTACCTTGCAGTCCTGCCAGGTAGCTCCAAAATCAATCGAAACTTCCACTTTTTTTACCGAGCGATCGCCCGCCCAGGCATGGCCACGCAGCGGAAGTGTTTCGCCAGATGGGATTGTCGCTCCCGTTTTTGGAAAAGTGATCATGGATTTAACCGGCATCGATTCGATGATACGGTAATATTCATCTGTTGTTGGAATTTCAGTTCCGGGAGCAACAGGGCTTTTGGGCATTTTGTAACTATGTCCTTCCATTTTTGCACCGTCATGCACTTTGTTACGCACGGAAATTCCGCTCAGCCATTTTCCGGAAACCGAAGCAGGCCATCCGCCTATGACAAGTCTTAACGGATAACCATGAAATTCAGGAATATCTTTTCCGTTTAGCTGCCAGGCTATCAATGTTTCATCTTCCAGTGCCTTTGCAATTGGCACACCTCTGGATATAGCTTCTTTTTTGGGATCTTTGCTCAAATGGATATCTTTTCCATGATAGCCAATGTAAACGGCATCACTTTTGATTCCGACATCATTCAGGATATCTTTCAGGCGTACACCCGTCCATTCCGAGCAATGTACTGCGCCCTGGCCCCACTGATTTCCGGAAGTAGGCGGGTAATAACCGGAACGTCCGTTGCCGCCACATTCCAGTGTAAGCTGATAGGTATAATGCTTGAATTTCTTTTTTAGCTCTTCGAGGGAATAAGTCTTTGGCGCTTTTACGGATTCACCGTCAATGGTCAGCGTCCAGGTTTTAACATCAATAGTTTCGGGAATCAACCCGTTATTCCTGATAAACATTTTGTCAACAGGCGTAATGCGGTCGTCGAGCAGATCCAGCGGTGCTTCAACATTCCAGGGACGGTCTCCCTGTACGATCAGGTTTGTATCTTTTCCTTTCAGCGCATCTTTTTCTCCAAACGATAACCCTTTGTATTTTTCGGGAAGTTTATGGGCGAAAGCAATGTCGCTTCCTAATGTGGCACCTAGGGCAGCAAGAGTGGTTTTTTTTAGAAAACCGCGTCTGTCAGAATATAATTTCATAATTCGGGTCAGGCTTATATAGTAGCAATGATAACGTCAGGGTTAAAAGAAACCTTGTCTGTCAAAGTGGTTAATAACCCAAACTTACTGAATTTCATACTTTGTTTAACCCATTTTTAACAAGAAAAGGTTATCCTACCTAAGGATAACCTTTCAAGCTTATTTATGAATAATAGCGTGCTACACTGACTTTGAACTTCACTCTCACCAATCGTGCATGTATATGTTCAACAGGAAGGGGTTATTCTATTTATTCATTGTATTAATTTTAAAGGAACAGGCCTGCGATTGCCAGTACCTGGTCTTTGGTTAACGGTTCGTCAAATGCCTCCGTAATAGCTGCATCCGATTTCCCGGCTAATCCGGTTAGATTAACACCGCCTTGTGTTTTATTATCGTCACCGGCATACACAGCAGCAGGAGCACCTGCATTTCCTGTGATCCAGGATTTAATTTCCGGTTTACCCGTAGCCGCGGCAAGCAGCTTGCGCACAATGGATGCATGTCTTGCTTCAACCGAATGTACTTGCAGTGCATATTGCAACAGGTCAGGATCAGCCATCAGGCCACCCGCTTGTCCCTTATATGCTCTTACACCGGTGTCTTCTAATGCATGTGAAACGGTAAGAAATGTATTATAATCTGAGAATACACTTGCAAAGGCACCTTTTCCTGTAAAATCGAAAGTCGGTTTTGCAACAGCTTTTGCTCCCAAAGCACCTTTTAGGAAAGCAACGTGCTGTGTTTCATGTTTTCCGATCTGGGTGAAAATTACTTTGTCGCTACCCGGAATCAGGTTTGCAGCGGCATTTCCTTTTTGATAAAATTCATCTTCCAGATATTCAAGCGTCAGTGCAAAATTAAGGATATCAATAGCACCGGCAGACTGAGCGTAAGCTTTGTTTACAACGGAAGCAAAAACAGTTGGTACCGCAGCAGCAGCCAGCTTACTTCCAATTCTGTTCATAAAATGACGGCGTGTAGCATGTTCCAAACGGTCCACAGCGTCACCATCTATTTTTTGAATCTCGTCTATTATTTTGAAAATATTCATATTGGTCAAAAGTTGAAATCGGGTGAAGAATTATTTAGGTAAGTTGGCTCCGCTGATTTTTGTTTTCAGGTAAGGCTGAACTGCTGCAAGAATTGTTGCAGATGCTATTGCTTGTTCAAGACCATTGGAATTGATTTGTGCATCGCTTGCAAAATCAGCCGTTTTAGGTGTAATCAGATCACTGATTGCAGCCGCGTGGCGTGCTTCAACAGAAACAATTTTTCCAGCCAGTGTAAGATACGTTGCGTTTTTGATAAACTTACCCGCACCGTTATAAGCAGCAACTCCTGTATCTTCAAAAAGTTTTGCAGCACCTAATACTTTCGCACGATTTGTGAAATCAATGGAAGAGAAATCAACTTCCAGTGAAGGAATAATCTGAGTAGGAGCAGCCGCAGTTAAGGCAGCTTTAAAGAAATCTCTGTGAATTACTTCATGATCACGGATATCAGTCAAAATAGCTGTTTCGGCAGCTGTGATTCCAGTATAAGGCGTTTTTATAACTTGCTCGTAAAATGCAGCTTCAAGTTGTTCCAGAGCGTAAGCGTAATTGAGGATACCTACATCGTCTTTACCCAGATCCACCGTTCCCGCTGGAGGAGTAACCATATCATCGTCATCATCCTTGCAGGCTCCCATCGCAAGTGTACCAACAGCTGTTGCAACTCCTGCCGAGCGTAAGAATAGACGTCTGTTCAAAACCGACTCCTGGCCTTCCTTAGGATCGGATTCTTTTGGTGAAATGTTATTATTGATCATAGCAATTAAAGGTTACGATTTTCCTTTCGCCCGTCGAAAAGATTATTTGAAAAACCTACGCGTATGCCGTTGCTTTAGATCAGTGAATAAGTAAAAATGTATAATTTATTTGTTATTTGTCATGTTTCTATTCTGGAATGCATGGTTACATGAAAATGCAAAAAAGCCTTTGAGAATAATCCCAAAGGCTTTTTTGTACTTATTTAATTATTCTTCCGTAGTTATTGTTTAATGATCTTACGGGTTACGACAGTTCCGTTTTTGTTAATTAACTGAACCACATATAAGCCTGTTGGCAGTCTTTGAACATCAACTTCTTTGCTTGGTACAGAAAGCGACTGATAAACAGTTCTGCCGTTTGCGTCAAATATTTTAACGTTCTTAACCGTGCCGAAATCAGCAACATTGATCACTAATTTATCCGCTACCGGATTTGGATAGAATGAAGCTTTAAGGCTGTTGGCAAAATTTAATGACTCAATACGGCTGTAAGCAAACGTACCGTCAAGGTCAATCATTTTCAGACGATACAAGTTTTCACCATCCAGTGGATCAGCGTCTGTGAAATTGTAGTTTTTAACAGATGCGCTTTCTCCGCTCGATTTTCTGGTACCGATTACACCCCATTGCTTGCCGTTCTGGCTGCGTTCGATATCGAAACGGTCACTGTTTGTTTCAGCAGTTGTCGACCATTTCAACAATGCAGATTCGCCCTCTTTGGAAGCACTGAATACTGTTAAAGTTACAGGAAGTGGATCGTCAACCAATATGGTATAGTCATCTTCCGTAGTATTATTTTCAGAGTCAGTAGCTCTAACGGTAAATGTACTGGTTCCTGTGGTGGTAGGTGTACCACTTAAAATACCAGCAGCCGAAAGTGTAAATTCACTTGGTAGCGCCTGGGTGGCATCTACTCTTGCTCCGCCCGAAGCAGGAGGAACGATTGCATAAGTATACGGAGCAACACCACCTGTTGCGCGTGTGCCTGCCGGCAATCCCTGAGAATAAGCTTGTCCTTTGATGGCTGCCGGGAACGCACCGCCTACAATAGCAAGATTGGTTGCGATCGTTATGCTGTAAGGATATGTACCGGCATCAAAAGAGGCTGTTGGTACTGTAATATCGGTAACTTTAACAGAGAAATTATAAGTTCCCGACTGCAAAGGTGTGCCTGATATTACGCCTGTCGTTGTATTTAACGTTAAGCCATTTGGCAAAGTGCCGCTTGCTAATTCATACGATAATGTTCGGCCTGTACTTGCTGCAACCGGAGTTGGGAAGCTGTAAGCAGACGAAAGCGTACCACTCGGTAATGTCGCCAGCGTGATTGGCAACACAGTAATATTGACAGGAATTTTAGCGGATGTGTTAGTACAGCCAGGGCGTTGTGCAGCCGCATAATAAGTATATGGTCCGGCAGTTGCAATAGAAGTAACAGGAAGATTCACCGGAGAAAGAGCAGCAGCCTGCAATGGAGTTTCGCTGGTTCCCTCATACCATAAGATGTTATTGCCTGGTGATGCAGCAGTAATGGTAGGAAGCGTTTGCCCTGCATATACTGTCAGGCTGTTGTTTGCTTCAAGTGCAATCGTTGATGATAAAGCAGGCGCAGATGCCGAAAGCTGCACATCATAAATTCTTACGGCGTCACTCAAAACACCCAGACTTACTAATCCTCCGTCCAATACAATTTCTACGCGGTCAAATTCTGCGCCAGGTTTGAAAGTAGTATTGATGTTTTTGAAACCATTAACCGCAATGATATTAGCAAGATTTAATCCTAACAGTGTTCCTTCTACTGTTTGGTCAGTTCCAACGTGATCAGCACCTTTGTATGCTTTGAAGGTAATACCTCCACCCAGCACATTTAAATTTAATAACCCCTGAGACAAAGCCAGATTAATCGTAGCACCGTCAGTTGCTGCTGCGGTATGATCAAAGTAGATATTTTGTGAAACGGTGGAAGCTACGCCAGCGTTTGCAACACCAGATGAAAATGTGGAATAAGTCGTGGTGCTATTATCAATGGCACCAGCCGGATTCGTGACGATCTGGTTTAGCGTTACCAATTTCAGGGCAGCCAGATTAAGCGTAACAAGACCGCTGATATTTCCCTCGTCAGAAAATGCCGGGCGGTTGCTGCATGCTAATCCTTCCGATGAAAAAGTAAATGCGTTAAAAACAGTCGCATCAGTTTTGTTTAATACGTTAACGCCCAATAAGTCGGAAGGAATTCGAACTTTAAGTCTTACGGAGTTGTAGTCGTCCGTGGAGGTAGGCGTCACAGCGGCATGCCAGACATCATCTTTGTCGACCAGTAATTTTGTTTCGAAAGTTCCGCCTAGTTTGGTTCCTTCATTTTGATTTCCATTACCTGATAAAGTATAATTTCCTGCATTTTTATAGATTTCTCCTACGAGCGTCGAGTTATTGCCCAGTGATAGTAATCCTCCAACAGGAATCGCCAATCCGGCACCGGTTGGTTTTGTACCAAGCTTAACGTAAGACGTTGTTTTTGCTGTAATGGCCGCCGGATAGCGGAACTGAATGTAGGCGTCTCCACCTGCCAGATCCAGCAAGTCGATGCCCAATAAACTAAGGCCTACAAGACGGCTTGCTGTTACCGTTGCGGGATTTGTCGTACCCGAGTTAAGAATATTATTTCCGTAAAAAAAGCGGAAAGGATTAAGTACACCGTTGGTATGAATTGATAATGGTGCGGATATTCCCGAGGATCCCGGAGAGTCCAAACCGAGAATACTACCTACATTTTCTCTGTCACCTGTAACATTGCCCGTTGCATAATTCTTGGTTTGCGCGTGCAGGTTTGTGCTGGAAAATACGGTGAGCAAACTCAGACCGGCACCAAGCCAGAGTCTGTGTTTGTTAAAACACTGATTAATAAAGGTTTTCATGAAAATAAATTTATAGTGAGAAATATTTAGTAAAAATTCTTATTGGCAGTAGCGTGCGGACATACTTCCTGGAACATGATCTGATTTCTACTCAAACCTGTTAACGGGAATAAAACTGGGCGATTACAATGCTTAGGGACGATCCGCGTGAGCCTGCAATACTGCATGCTGCAACGATTCCGGGTACCTTTTGCTGACTTGCTGGCTATGCTTCAAAGCCGGGATGAAGGGGAAGAAGTGTAGTGGTGTAATATTCATAATGTACTATGTATGGTGAGAAATATGTGCTCAATATGTTATAACAGAGTTGTGTAACGGTAGTAACAAATAATGCTACCATAAACATAGTAAAATTTCTACAATAAATAAAAAGTAGGTTACCTTTTTTTATAGAAATACTGCCATTCAGAAGAAAACTTATTTTGCGGAAAAGATTATTTTAAAAAGAATCACCAGATAATAGTGAATTTTTATTTTGGAAGTATACTAAAAAGGAAAGTCATAAAACTATGGCTTTCCTTTCGGCAATGCGTAAAATACAATTTTTATATAACGTTGAGTAAAGGTTGTTCTATAATAGCAAATCGTTTTCTTAGAAAATCTATTCTATGTTATGCGTTATTTTCTCTTGAATTAATCAGGATTGTATTAATCTGTAATACTTGTACTACAAATAGTTAACTAATAACTTCGCTGTAAATATATAAATAATTTAGAATTATATCAGGAGTGACAGAAAAAAATATTCGATATTTTACAATAAAATTATTCGTTGTGACCTCTTTATTATATTTGTGCAGATAAAAATGATTTAAGTGCCAAAAGTGAAAAATTGAGAATTCGTGTAACAATTCGTCATGTTGATCAGTCTCAGTAATAATAACAAAAATGTAAATTGTTGATTATTAATTATTTAATTAATATAAAGGAAGTGGCATTGTTATTTTATGCACTATGTTATCGTTGCTACTTTTCTTATCACTTAATTTTTTGAAAATATGAAAAAGACAATCGTTTTTATGTTAGCCTTAACAATGTTTACGGCTATAAGCATCAGTGCTGAAGCTACTGCAATAAGATATAATGTAGAATTTATAGTACAAGACAAAGTTTCTGTAAAACCTGAAGATTTGCCGCAGCCGATTAAAACGACGCTTGCGAGTGATGTTTATGCCGGATGGGAAATAACTGAAGCATTTATAATTACAAAGGAAGATAAAACTCAGTTTTTTGAAATTTCGCTGAAAAAGGGAAGTGAAACCACTACAATTAATCTTGATAAGGATGGTAGAAAGGTAGAATAGGAAAAAATAAATACGATAACGCCAAAAAGCCGGACATTTCTCCGGCTTTTTGGCGTTAAATTTTGCAATTTTGTATTCTGAAAAGTCGTTACTTAAAGAATATTTTTAATCACTAATTATTTTGCCCTTATGGCTCATTTGCTGCTTGTTGAAGACGATACTACATTTTCAAAATTACTAAGCAATTTTCTTGGTAAACATGGTCATGAAGTACAAGTTTGCTCAACAATTTCCGGTGCAAAGGAAGCTATCCGTTTGAAAGCTGGTGCACCCGATGATTATGCAGTACTTATGCTGGATTATCGTCTTCCTGATGGGAATTCACTTGATCTGTTAAAATTATTGCGAGAAGAAGGAAACCGTACGCCGGCGCTGATCATGACCAGTTTCAACGATATCAGAACCGCCGTAAATGCGATGCAAAGCGGTGCTTTTGATTATATAACTAAGCCTGTCAACCCGGAAGAATTATTGATGGTTTTGAAAGAAGCTTTGAACAGAAAGACTTCTGTATCAGTGAAAACTACAAAAAAACCTGAAAAGCAATCTCTGGAATTTATTGAAGGCAACAGCAAAATATCCAAACAGCTTTATGAATATGTACGCCTGGTTGCTCCAACGGATATGTCTGTTATCATTCAGGGTGAAAGTGGTACAGGGAAAGAACACGTGGCCAAATCAATCCATCGTTTGAGTAAACGTAGTGATGGGCCGTTTGTGGCTATTGATTGTGGCTCCTTATCGAAGGATCTTGCGGCGAGCGAATTATTCGGACATAAAAAAGGAGCATTCACCGGAGCTTTGACAGACAAAATCGGTCAGTTTGAAGCAGCAGACGGAGGAACTCTTTTTCTGGATGAAATAGGAAATCTCGGTTACGATGTTCAGATTAAACTGCTTCGTGCTCTACAGGAAAGAATTGTTGTGCCGATTGGAAGTACACAGCCAGTGAAAGTTGACGTAAGACTTATTGCTGCTACCAATGAAGACTTATTGACAATATCGTCGAGCGGTGATTTTCGCGAGGATTTGTATCACAGGCTGAATGAGTTCAAAATTCAGGTACCTGCACTTCGGGAAAGGGGTGAGGATCTCAACGTTTTTATTCAGCACTTTATAGATAAGGCAAATCAGGAGCTAGACAAAAACGTACTGCATCTTTCAAAAGAAGTGAACGATATATTTCTGAAATATGACTGGCCAGGTAATTTAAGAGAGCTTAATAATGTAATTAAAAGGCTTGTTCTGCTATCCAAAGAAGAAACGGCTGATTTGAAAGCATTACCACAGGAAATGATAACCAGCATGGAATCAGTTCCGGCTTCAAAACCGGTAGCCGGCTCAGACCTTAAACTGCTTCAGGAAACGCATGAGAAAGAAATGATAGAGAAGGTTTTGCAGGATGTGCGTTATAATAAGAGCAAAGCGGCAAAACTTCTTAACATCGATAGAAAAACGCTTTATTACAAAATCGAAAAATATCAGATTGAGTAAGAAAGTATTTTTTCGTCAATTTGATCAATGAGTGAATCTGCCTGGGATATGGCAGATTCTATTTCTTCTTTTGAGATACTATCCGGATTTTCCCGTAAAGCCACTTCATATTTCCTGAAAACGGAAGACAATGGCAACGCGCCAATTTGGCCTATTCTTCCGGATAACTTATGAATAATCTCGGGAACCAACGCGCGGTCATTTTCTATAACAGCGTTCCGCAGCGATTCCAGATCAGACTTTGTATCTTTTACAAATTGTTCCAATATTTCTTTCAAAAGCGCTTCGTCTCCAAATGTCATTTCACGAAGCACGCTCAGGTCTGGCTCATTTGTTGAAATAGCAGCTTTTGGGGCAGGCAGATGCTTGTTTTCGATCGCCAGATTATCCGTTGTTGTCTGTAAAAGATCCAATAATTCATAGGAATGAAAAGGTTTCATAAGAATTCCGTCAAATCCCATTTCCATTAATTTAATCTGTTCTTCCGGTAAAGCCTGCGCCGTTAAAACGAATATTTTGACATAGGGCGGTACCGTCTTTCGTAACCTCTTACAAAGTTCGCCTCCATTCATACCCGGCATACGCATGTCGGTTAATACCACCGTCACTTCATTATCCCAATCTGTATTCAAAACCTCCTCAGCTGAGGAAAAACTGGTGTGCGGGATATGGTGCGATTGTAGTATCGAAGCACACCATTTCAGTATAAAAGCATCATCATCGACGAGCCAGACTTTACCGGTAATCGTATATTCTTTTTCTATTTCTTCGGCCGAATGAAGCGGTGCATCTGATTCTGCAAAAGGCACATTTATGCTGAAAGTTGTTCCTTTTCCCAGCTCACTTGCTACTTCGATGGTACCATTCATGCCATCTACAAGCGACTTGACAATACTCAGGCCCAGGCCAGTTCCTCCAAACCTGCGAGCGATGGAAGGGTCAGCTTGTTCAAACTGATTGAAAACCCGATGCATCTGTTCATCAGAAAGCCCTATTCCGGAATCTGATATTTCAAATTTCACCCGAATTTCTCCGGCGTTTTCAATGGCGCTGGCTCTTAATAATACTTCTCCGTTTTCCGTAAACTTGATCGCATTGGTCAGCAGGTTATATAATATTTGCCGGAGGCGGAATGGATCACCTTCCAAATACAAATCGGCGCGTAAATTATTTTCAAGGGACAATGATAAAGACTTGGAGGAAGCTGTCGGATGTAACATTTTAACCACTTCAATTAGGAGTGGTGTAATAGCAAAAGTCCTTACTTCGAACGTAAACTGATCGGATATGATACGGCTGTAATCCAGCACTTCATTCACCAGATACAGTAAATGTTCAGATGCAGAATGAAGCGTTTCCAGATCTTCTCTTTTTGGTTTTTCGTCTTTTTTGAGCGCTTCGGTATAGCCAATAATGGATTGAAGCGGTGTGCGGATCTCATGACTCATATTGGATAAAAACCGCTGCTTGGCCATGCTGTGGTATTCCGCTTCTTCCTTTGCTTCTTCCAGTTCGTAGCGATATTTGTTACTTTTTGTAATATCTGTAAAAATGAAATAGGCTAGCAGGGCTGTCAGAAACAAGAATCCGAGCATGACATATTCAATCCGGTTTATACTTTTGCCAACCATATTCTGAGCCTGTAAGCCATCCGTGCTCACCTGCCGGACAACTTCTCCCTGCACTTCCTGCATCACGTTTCTGAGCTGGCCAACAAGCGCATTGCCTGCGTTGGTAAGTTCCTGTTCCCGGCTCACAAACTTATCGGTCCGCATGCGCTGGGATTTTTCAATAGCTTTTACTGCAACATTTACCTGCTCAATCACACTATCTTCCTTCGCCACGGAAAGCGTATCGATATGGGAAGTTATTTCTTCTTTCCTGACAATTTTTGGTGTGGGAATCTGAATCGGCGCCTTATTCTTTTTTGATCCAAAAACACGGTTGAAAAAGCCTTTTTTCTCTTCAATTGGTTTGGGAGAATCCGGTGTTTCAGTGTAAACGGTTGTTGTGGTCGTACGTCTTTCCGTGGTGATAATGGTACTGTCGGGTCTGGCTTTTTTCTTTGTGGTAATAAATCCTGAAATAGAATGCACCTCATCGGATAGGTCCTTATTATTGACCAGTTTGGAACGAACCCTTACATAATCGCTGTAAATACTATCCCGTGCCATGAGCAGAATTTTCATGGAGTCGATCCGGTTGACCTGTAATTTGCTGTCGCGACTAAAAAAACGAAGGGTATCAAGCGTGCTTTGCAGCTGTGCAGACTGATTTAAAAACTGTATTCTTATGGAATCTTCCTGTTCGGGTAGCGGACGCGCATTTTGCAGCTGATCCAGTTGAAGAACATCTTTGAAAATCTTGTTGACGATCCGGAGTTTTTCGCTGGGCGTAGAAAGAACTTCCAGCTTATCCAGCATGTTTTCAAACGCAATTTTACTGATCAGCCAGGAAGATGCCAAAGCCATAAAAGCCACCAGGAATCCCAGCAATACTTTTCCTTTGACAGACTTGGAAACAGATCGGTTGCGTAAAGATGACATAATGAAAAACTGTAAATGGTAAGTTATTAACGCAATTTCGGAAGAAAAAGGTTTAATTTTCAAAACCGACACTTAACAGTGATAGTCCTGCGTATTTAATTTTGTTTGATATAAAAAAAGCAGGCCACTTCTTTCATAGAAGCGGCCTGCTTTTTTTAATATTATAAATCGTCTGAATTATTTCACCAGGGAGTTGATCCAGGCTGCGATTTTCACTGCTTCCGCTTTTGGAACCTGTGGCATTGGTGCCATTGGCGTTGCATAGTCAGGCCAGTTTTCTGGCTTCGGAGCGTAGATTAATTCAACAATTTTCTCGTTGCTGTATTTACGTTTTGCAACATCCACATAAGCAGGACCCACTACTTTTTTGTCTACCGCGTGGCAGGCAAGGCAAGTGTTTTTTGCAAGAAGTGGTTTCACTTCCTCCCAGGTCGGTGCTTTCGCAGCAGCAGCCGTTTTAGTTGCGGCAGGCGTTTTACCTTTTCCGTCCGGAGAAACGTGTTCTTTTACAGGAGTTGTGTCAGCGGCTTTAACGTTTCCTGATCTTGTTGTTTTCAATTCTGAAACTTTCAGTTTTTCACCATCAGGAATGTTGTTCAACGTGTAATAAGCATCCGGGTGAACCAGCGACCAGTAATTGTTTTCTGCACGAACACCATCCAGCTGGATTTTGTGTACAAAATACTGACGCATGCCATCCAGAACAATTCTTACTTTTTTGCCGTCTTCGGATACTTTCACTCCTTTTACAGTCACATCTTTGGTATCGATCGGAGGACTTCCGTATACAGGATAATGTTTGTACAGGTAGCTGCTCACTTTGTAGGAATCAAGGTCTTCCGCCGATTTGCGGTCAACAGGTAAAGTGAATTCGATTTCGAAACCATCGGGCTGCGCTTTCACTGTGTACATCTCGAATGGCATTTTGCCATTCCAAACCAAACGCTGCAATCCCTGGTTGGCATCACCCGCCGAACCCCATCCGCGGTTTGTTTCACCTACGAACATAGAACCATCTTTATCAAAAGCCATACGCAAAACACCTGACTGGAATCCACTGCGGAATCCGATAGAAGCACCCTGATATTCACCTTTAACTTTTTCAAGTACCAGACGCATGATATTGCTTTGTCCCTGGTCACCTACGAAAACCTGGCCTGTGAAAGGTCCGAAAGCACCGTTTGTTTCATCTTTGATCAACTCAGAAGTCGATACTCCGTGCACACCATAAGGAAGCCATACAGCTGGAAGCTGCACCATGTTATATTTTTCTTTCAACTGATAAAGAAACTGAGGCTCTTCACCACGAGTGTTTTCAGGTTTAATCGCACGGTTATTCGCATCTCTTTCCTGGCGGTTATCGCGCTCTGCGAAAAATTGTTTTTCGGTAAGTTTAACAGGAGAATTTGGTAATTCAGCCCATTTCAAACCAGCCGGGTGACCCATGAAGCCACCTTTTTTGACAGGAAAAACACCACCTGTACCCATCCAGTCACCCTGGTTGTCGGTATACCAAAGTTCTCCGGAGATCATGCTGATACCGGCAGGAGAGCGAACTCCTGTTGCATACGGTTCAAACTTGCCTTCTGGTGTGATACGGAAAATCCATCCACGACCCGGCACGCGGCTTTCGCCTCTCCACCATTCTTCGTCACCAAAGGCAACGTTGCCACTTACAAAAAAGCTTCCGTCCGGCGCCACTTTCGGGCCGAAAGAATACTCATGGTAGTGACCTGATAATGGCCATGAATAAACAGTTTCGTAAACGTCTGCTTTGCCATCACCGTTTTTGTCGATCAGCTTCGTAAGTTCGCCACGCTGTGCACAATACAAAACACCGTCTTTGTAAGCAAGACCAAGCACTTCGTGAAGACCTGTCGCGAATTTTCTGAAATAAGGCGTGCGGCTGGTTGGGTTATCCACGATCCACACATCTCCGCGGCGTGTAGAAATTCCCAGAGATCCGTTTGGCAGCGCCGTCAGACCACCCACTTCCAGAACGATACCTTCCGGGATCGGCGGGGTGATGATCTTGTAAAAATCTTCTTCTTTCGGCGATTCCTGAGCTTTTACCATCGGTAGAGCCGCCAAAATGATTAATGCTATCTGAGCAATTTTTTTCATTGTGATTTATCAGCTTATAGCTTTGAGCGATTGACTTTTAGCTAGAGTTACTTAATTAAAATAATATGGCATACTTAACTTCGCCATTCTTCACCGGAACGATCAGTTCCTGCTGTCCATTCACACTTCTGATTTCAGGTTTTACCGATTTGTCAGCAATCTGGATAAAGTACGATTTGTTATTTACAGCATAGAGTCCTTCCGAAACTTTTTCGATCAATGTTCCTTCCGCCACTTTCGCTACAAGATCCTTCACAGGATTAGCGATTTTTACTTCACGCTCAAAATATTTGTTGTCCACCACCGAAAGATGATCAGAAACAGGTGAGCCAAATGCGATGTAGTTAAACGTAGGTACATCAGAATCATCCAGCGCATATCCTTTTGGTCGGTAACCGCTTCCGGTAGTATCTGCCGTCCAGGCCGACTGGCCATTGATTTTGCCAAGGAGCATATCATTGTTCAAAAGCGTCACACTTCCGCGTGGACGGGAAGAGCCGTCGCCGCGCTCGTGCCACATCGGTGTGGCATCAAGGAATTCTCCACGCCAAACCTGCAATACAGCCCCTTTGTCAAGGTCATATGTGTAATGTATGTTTGACGGGCTTCCCACAGAAACTGCATGAACGATACGAATATTTTTAGTCTCAGGTGTTTTCTTGAAATCCATAAAACTGCGCATTACCGTATTTGTCGGTGCAGTAACCAGGATCGGGTCAACACCACCGCCTGTTGTTACAGAGCTTGATGTGTTCAAAGATATTTCGCGGAAACCAGGACCGGCAACCCAAACGGCAAGACCAGGTCTCATATAACCTTCTGTTTTGCTGTTGAAAATTTCGATGGTGTGCTCGCCTGCTTTCAGGTTCACTTTTCCCGTACGAAAGCTGTTATTGTTTCTTGATTCAAGAGCCAGTACGTCTTTGCCGTCTACTTTGATGGAAGCCTTACCGGCAGCCTGCAATCTGAAATTATACTCACCTTCTGTTGGCGCATTGTATTTTCCGTTGTAGACAAATGCATAGTTATTATTCTCTTTCAGGATTTCCCAGCTGATCGCATTTGCTTTACCTGATTCCGCAGCTTTTTGGCTGGCGAAATTTTCAGTACCAGAGAAATTGCCGTAAAAAGTCTTATATGTAAGGTCTGATAACGTTCCCGGCTTTTTGTCAAAATTATGGATCACAATGTTTTTGATAGCCAATGAACCATGATCACCCTGGATACGCAACGGACCTGAGGCAACATCCTCTGCTGTCAGTGAACCACGTGTCGGGCCGCTAACTTCTACATTTTCATGAATGGTAACACCGTTCAGGACAATTTTAAGGAATACAGCATTGGAGATTTTCTTTCCGGCCGCATCGAAACGCGGTGCCTGATAAGAAATTTTGATGTTTTGCCATAGACCTGGTGCTTTTGAAACATTGAAACGAGGAGCATATCCTTCATAACCTTTTTCGCCTTCCGGTTTTGAGTCATTCCAGCGTTCGTAGATACCTCCGTTGTCGTTGTATTTAGCTGTTTTTTTACCCCAGCTGTCAAAAAGCTGCACTTCATAGTTTCCCTGAAGATAAATTCCGGAATTAGATTCTTTTGTCAGCATGAAATCCAGTTCAAGATCCAGATCGCCGTGCTTGAAATTCGATACAAGTTCATATTCCTGGCCATATTTACCTTTTTCGTGAATACAGGCTAAAACGCCTTTTCCAGGTTTGGTGTTTAAAACATTTACTTTTGAAATGTCGACAGAGGCATCGCCCACAATTTTCCAATTGCCGGCTTTGTTAGTGAATTCGCTCAGGTCATTCAGAGGAATAGCTTGTGCAAAAGCAGATTGCGCAGCTATCACTCCCATTGACCAGGCGATAAATTGAAAAAAGAAACGGGTAGGTTTAAACATACACTACGTAAGCTTAATTGGTTATAAATAAAAAGAGGAACAAATTACGAGATAAGAATCGGGAAAATCACATTTATTAAGAATGGAAACTGATTTTCTGATTCATTTTTTAACGAGCACTTATTGAAGTAATAGGAATTATAATTTTAGTTAAGTTTCGGCCCAACCTTATTTTAATTCTCACTGGCTGTACTTTAAGAAATTAACAAATCCAACGGTCGGCACTGTATAGAACCGTCGTTGGATTTGTAAGAAAAGCTAAGTGTAAGGAATAATTAATGATTAGTTATATCCGTCATTCTGCTTAAGATTGGTATTAAGCGTAATCTGCCTGCGTGGAATCGGGAATAGTTTTTTGTAAGCTTCGGTTGGTTTGTGATCCCACCATGCAGCGCTGGTGAACTTGTCAAAACGGATCAGGTCATCACGACGGAAACCTTCGAAGATAAATTCACGTCCGCGTTCTGCCAGTAATTCGTCCAGCGTAAGAGTCGCAGTTGTATATTTTTCCGTTGCCCAAGCCTCGGGCGTGTAAGCACGTTGTCTGACCTGATTTACAAGATCCACAGCTTCCTGTGTTGCAACCTTACCATTTTTGCGCATAAGTGCTTCTGCTTTTGCAAAAATAACCCATGATAAACGGTAGATAGACCAGTCGCATCCATTGTAGTTAGGATCTTCCAGTGCGCCAAGTTTATATTTATTGAAACGTACACCACTGTTTTCTTCGCCCTGCGTCATATCAGATGCCAGCGTTGAAGGATCTTGTCCGGCCTGAAGCGTTTTGTTTTTACGGATGTTGTCCACAAAAACAAGTGGCTGGTTGTCGTATTCGTTTCCACCTGTTGCAAGAACCGGTTTCGTAGGGTCAGCATACTGATACTGCGTTCCTTCCAAAATCCACTCTTTCTTTCTCTTGTCAACGTTTTTGAAAGTTGTGTAAACACCTGGGATTACTACTACACCGTCATTACCGTTACGCGCACCACCGTAGATAAAACGCTGCTGGAAGTGGAAGAAATCTCCTGTCCACTGTGGCTGGAACGTTGCTTTTTTGAATTCATAAGCAAGTTGGAACAAGATTTCCTTTGACTGGAAGTTGGCTGGCTTGTACGTATCAGTCAGGTTGGCATCCAAAGCAGGAGCACCATTCAATCCGCCCGCTTCACCATTGATCAGTTTGTTGGCTGCTGCAACGCAGTCATCCCAACGTGCTGTTCCTGTCCAGGTTTCTGCATTCAGGTATAATTCTACCAGCATGGCATATCCGCCGGCTTGCGTCATACGACCGATCATGCCCTGTGAAAGCTTCGGAGCAGCTGCGATGTTGTCAAGTATTTCTTTTTCAATAAACTTGAAAACCTCTGCACGTGGCTGCGTAGGAGGGCTAACCGGATCTCCCACTTTGGTAACGGTTGGAATGTTACCAAACAAGCTCATGATTTTCAGGTAATGGAAGGCACGTAAAAGTTTTAACTCAGAAACGTAAGCTGCTTTTTCTGTGTCAGTAATTCCCATCGCAGCAGGTGTGCGGCTTTCCAATGCTTCGATCGGGTCGGTACAGAGGCCCAGTCCCCACCACATCAGTCTCCATGCACCCCATACGGCATCTTCATCGGCTGTCCAGCTATGGTAGTGCAAACGTAACCACTTTCCGCCATCCTGGCCGTGACGACCTTTTACCGGCCATGCAAGCTGATCAGCAGAAAGTTCGTTTAAGCGCCACCAGCCATCCTGTCCCGGTGTTGCCCATGCGTTGGCGTGGGTATAAGGACGAAGCACTGCGGAAAGAACTTCATTTTTGTTGTTATAGAAATTGTCTGTTACCAGCTGATCGTATATGTTTTCGTCCAGATCGGTACAGGCTGTTGTCGCGAACAGAGGCAATGCCAGAGCAGCAACTTTGAATGCTTTTTTAAAATTTATCATTTTTGTTAACATTAAAAACCAAAACTAAGACCTACTAAGAATGAACGGGTGTTAGGATAAGCACTGCGGCCATCAATACCCAGGCGGCGTTGTCCATCTTCTTCTCTTCCCAGACCTGTATCGTTTACATAGTCAGGATCGTTACCTGTGTACTTGGTAAATGTGGCAAGGTTTGATCCCGTTGCATACACACGAAGGGTACGGATGATATCACTTTTCAGGTTGAAATTGTAGCTCAGTGTGATCTCATCAAGTTTCAGGAAACTTCCGGATTCCAGATAGTAGTCAGAGTACTGGTATGTATCATTAAGTTTCGCATGTTTTCCAAAAGCGCTGTTCAGCAAGTTGTTTGGAAGAGAAACTTTGTTACCATACGAAAGGTCCATGGTGTTCAGGATATCATAATCGAAACGGCCTCTCAGGAATACACGAAGACTTAAATTTTTGTACGTGAAGTTGTTGGTCAAGGATGCGTTGAACTTTGGAATAGCATTACCAATCACAGAAAGATCTGATACGTTGGGATCGTTTGAGTTATTGATCTGATCGAATCTTACTTTTTCGCCTTTACGGTTATAGAATAACCATTTTCCATCGTCTGTAAATCCTGCAAAACGCTTTCCGTAGAAGTTACCCAGTTTTCCGCCTTGTTCGATACGAATGGACTGTCCTAAGGCACCGTAGCCACCAATGTCAGAAGTAGAAATTGCCTCTACTTTAAATACATCGTTAGATAGGTCATCGGCTTTGTTCGTAATATAACTTCCTGTCGCATCGATGTTCCAGGAGAAATCTTTTGTTTTAACGGCAACACCGCTCAATGTCAACTCAACACCTTTATTTGAAATAGAACCTACGTTTGTATAGATTGTTTCACGTACGAATGGAGGTAACTGCGATGTATACTCATATAATAAATCGCTCGTAACACGTTTGAAGACATCAAGAGACCCGCTCAATCTTTTGTTCAATACAGAGAAGTCAACACCCACGTTGTATTCTTTTTTGCGTTCCCATTTCAGGTTCGGGTTCGGGTTTCTGTTTGGGCCATATGTTTGTCTCCATTCTCCGTCCGGATTGATATACACACCACCCGTTCCCAAAGTTACAAGCGAAGAGTAGTTGGCAATATCCTGGTTACCGGTTACCCCAAATCCTGCTCTTAGTTTAAGATTGTTTACGAATTTGATGTTTTCCATGAATTTCTCCTTGCTCAGGTTCCAGCCAACAGACGCAGCCGGGAAATTTCCCCATTTGTTGTTAACCCCGAAACGTGAAGAACCTTCATGACGAAGAATCAAAGAGACCATATATTTATCCGCGAAAGAGTAATTAGCTCTTCCGAAGAAAGCAATCAGTGTATTATCGCCTTTTCCGCTACCCATTGTTGCTTTTCCAACAACAAGCTGATTTCCTGCTCCAAGGTTATTTTCTTCAAAAATGTCATTTACAAAACCGTAGTTGGCCGCTGTAAAGTTTTCTGAAACTGCATACTGATAACTGTAACCTCCAACTGCATTGATGGTATGGTTTGTACCAAAAGTTTTGTCAAAAGAGATGGTTGGCTCAACAGTATAATTGTTGCTTAGAAAGGTATATCTTGATGCATAACCACCATTTGGATAAACATCATTTTCTTTTGAGAATTCAGAAGCAAGAGAGCGGTAAGCACCATCGATATAGCTATTACGCTGTACTGCTCCGAAAATCGAAGCCTGCAAACCAGGAATTATTTCCAGATTTAACTTCGCGTCAGCCGAGGTAGTCTGTTGCTGACGACGGTTTGTTTCCTGTTTCAAACGGGCTACTTCATTGGTACTGGTCTGCTCGAAATAATAACTTCCGTCCGGATTCAAGAATGACAAGGTAGGGTTTCTGATCAATGAACCTTCCCATCCACCGCCACCCAAAAGGTTAGCTTTGTTAAAGTTGGTTGCCAAATTAACCTGTGCTGTCAAACGGTCTTTTAACCCGGTTTGCATGATGCTGACACGGCCACCATATTGTTTACGGCCGTTTTCTTTTGCAATACCCTGTAAGTCCTGATAGTAAAGACTTGCTCGGTATGTTGTGCTTTTTCCACCACCCGACATCGCGAGGTTATGGTTTTGGCTAAGATTACCGTGGTTGATCAAAGCATCATATGCATCGGTCGTAGAACCATAATCGGCACTTTTAGGAATGATACCTTCGGCAATTTTGGCGCGGTACTGATCCGCATTCATGAAGTCAGGACGGTTACGAACGTATTCCTTTCTGAAATAAGTATTGTAATCGAACTTCGCGTTGCCGGCTTTTCCTTTTTTGGTAGTTACCAGAATAACCCCGCCATTGGCACGTGTACCATAAATAGCTGCCGCAGAACCATCTTTCAAAACACTGATCGATTCAACGTCATCCTGCTGCAAAAGATCCAGGTTACCACCCGGGATACCGTCAATAACCACAAGCGGAGACAAGCCACCTGTAAGCGAGGTCACCCCACGCAACTGCATGGAAACGCCCGAATTCGGGTTAGATCCGCTTCTGTTGATGCTCAAACCGGCCACTTTTCCCTGAATAAGGTCCATGGCGTTACGTGCACCTGATCTGTTGAAATTGTCAGATGTGATGTTGGCAATCGCAGAAGTAGTTCTTTCTCTTGTTTGTGTTCCGTATCCAACAACAACGACTTCGTCCAGTAATCTTGCGTTTTCTACAAGGTCAACGTCGATAACGGATTTGTTTCCAACGGCAACTTCCTGCGTGATGCTTCCAACGAATGAAAACACCAAAACGTCCTGAGTGCTGCCTACTACGATAGAATAATTTCCATCCACATCCGTAGTAACACCTTTTGATGTCCCTTTTACAATCACGGAAACACCCGGCAGACCGGATTTGTCTTTCGCGCTCAATACTCTTCCTTTTACCTGAATGTCTTCCGCAGAAGTGCTATTCATAATCAGGGGAGTAACCAACTTTCTTCCACTTTCCGCATAGGATGCCGGGGTGGAGAAGCATAGTGCCAGTGAAAGAGAACCCAGACATAACATCCGGAATTTCCCGCTTCTTGGCCTGAAATGACTTACGAGTACTTTTCTTTTCATGAAACTTAGATCTGTTTAAGAATAAATTGATAGGCGGCTAAATCGTTTTAGTAAATTTTAAAAAAAAGGAGTGGTTTACTTTATTTCATACTATTTACAAGGGTGTTAAGGAATTGTTACAAATAGGGTATTGTCTGTAAGCCTAACTATTTCTTGTTTTTTTAATATTTTAAAACTTATATTTTTTAACTTTTCGCTAAATCGATTTAGCAATATTTTAATTATTAATGTTTTATTTTTAATAAATAGTAATTAACAGCGAAATAATAGGGGATTTTGACTCGATTACTGGAACATTTCAAGAGTGGTAATTTGCGGCCACTCCCATTCAATTCGACTGCCAATTTAAATGTTATCTTGATATCATGCAAATGTTATGTTAAAAATACATAACAGCCGGTGTAAGATATCAGGCATTTTGAATGGAAGAAGATTCCCGGATAATCAATTTTGCAGGTAATACAATTTCATGGATTTTGCTATCCGGTTCTTCCAAAGCATCGAGCATCAGTCGGATGATGTTACTTGAAATTTCCGGTACAGGCTGCGCGACAACGGTGATGGTGGGTGTGTAAAATTTAAACAGATCCTGATCGTCGAAAGAAATGACGGCGATGTCGTTCGGTATCCGCAGATTTAGTGCTTTAATGGCCTGAAGGCCCCAGACACCGATATAGTTTGTGGAAAAGAAGACTGCGTCAATGGTTTTGTTTTCGCGAAAAAAAGCAGTGATTTCGGCGATATTGCGTTCGGGGTTACCATGGAAACCTACCTTTTTAACGTATGAATTCAGCCCGTTTTCCTGAATAGCTTTTTCGTAACCACCAAGACGGTCAGCCATTTGGGTCTGATCTGAATCCAAGGTGACGAAAGCAATATTTTTAAACTTATTTTCTATCAAATGATTGATAGCCAGATAGGTACTTTCCAGATTGTCTATAACGACATGATTGCATTTTAATTCAGGCAGATTTCTGTCGATCAATACAACCGGGATATTTTCATTTAACAGTGACTGGACTTCTTTCTCAATACCTTCCGGCGGCGTGATGATATACCCGTCAATGGAGCGGTCGCGAAATAAGCGGATCAGTTCTGACGCTTTTTCCTTTTTGTTATCGGTGCTGCAATAAATAATCCGGTAACCTTTGTTGTGCGCTTCTTCCTCGATCAGGCGTGCCACCTGCGCAAAAAGAAGGTTGTTAGAAATATCTTCCACCATCAGGCAAATGATTTTGGACTTTCCCGTCCGCAATCCCTGTGCCATCATATTGGGTTTGAAATTTACTTCTTCGACAAATTTTAAAACCTTTTCAGTAAGAGCCTCACTGATTCTTTTCTCCTTTGCTTTACCATTCAAAATAAAGGATACCGTTGTGATGGAAATCCCTAATTCTCTTCCGATATCCCGAATAGAAAGTTTTTTAGTCATTTTACTGGCAGGCATTATTGTATTGTTGTGTAGTAAAAATAAAAATTCACCGGAATAAGAGATTCCAATGAATTTTTACTTCAATATCTTTATATAAAAAATTCAGAAAGCAATATACACAATCATTTATTAATCAACTGTGCTGATACTCTTTTCTTATTGGGTTTGGCACCCATGTAAAATTTAATCTGTCCGCCGCCCATGATTTCAGAATGGGTAATGTAGTTGCGTGTCAAAACTTTACCGTTCAATTCTATTTTCTGGATATATACATTTTTATCGCTCTGATCTTTTACATCGACTTCAAAAATTTTTCCGTTTTCAAGGTTCAGTTTTGCATTTTGTATCGCCGGGCTGCCGATAATATATTGATCTGAGCCGGGGGTTACAGGATAAAAACCAAGGGAACTGAAAATGAACCAGGCACTCATTTGCCCGAAATCATCGTTTCCGCCCAAGCCGTCTATTGTCGGTTTGTACATCGCTTTCAGGATCATCCGGATTTTGTCTTCTGTTTTCCATGGTTGATCCAGCCAGTTGTATAAATAAGCTACATGATGCGAAGGTTCGTTGCCATGGACATAATTTCCGATAATGCCTTCACGGGAAATATCCTCGGTATTTTCGAAATATTTATCCGGCAGATTCATCGTGAAAAGAGAATCAAGATGTGTCGTAAACCGTTTTTTGCCGCCCATCAGTTCGATCATATCAGCAGGTGCCTGAGGTACATACAAGCTGTAATTCCAGGAATTGCCCTCAATAAAACCTTGTCCGTGTGTTTCCAGCGGATCAAAATCTTTTCGCCAGCTGCCGTCGCTCAATTTTGGACGCATAAAACCGATGGATTTGTCATAGACATTTTTGTAGTTGGCAGCGCGTTTGCTGAACTCTTCGTAAAGGTCATTACGTCCCAGTTTTTTTGCCATTTGTGCAATACACCAGTCGTCATAGGCATATTCCAGTGTTTTGGAAACGGCGGATGTGTTTTTATCATCCGGCACAAAACCCATTTCCATGTAGTAATTGAGCCCGTCGTAATATTTATTTCTGGCCGTGGTTACGCAAGCTTCCAGCGCTTTGTTGACGTCGAAATTTGCATTGCCTTTTATCACGGCATCCGCAATAACCGGGACGGAATGATATCCGATCATACACCAGTTCTCATTCGCATAATGCGACCATACCGGCAGCATTTTATGCACACTCTGATCATAATGCGACAGCATGGATTTAATCATGTCAGCATTTCGGGCAGGCTGCAAAACGTTGAAAAGCGGGTGTAATGTTCTGTAAGTATCCCATAATGAGAAGCTTGTATAATTTGTCGAACCTTTCGTTTTGTATATGTTCATATCCAGGCCTTTGTAGGATCCGTCCACGTCCATATATGTCGTTGGTCCTAAAAACGAATGATACATGGCGGTATAAAAATTTACCTTGTCGTCTTCATTGATCGTTTTTACGGCAACTTTATTAAATTCTTTGTTCCAAAGTGCTTGTCCTTCCTGTTTCACCCGGTCAAAATCCCAATGCGGAATTTCAGCTTTCATATTGGCCAGAGCGCCCTGCGTACTAACCGGAGAAATGGCGAATTTGATTTTGATCTTTTCGTTTTCTGCTGTCTGGAAATCGAAGTACATTTTCAGATTTCTTCCAGCGACTTCCGGGAAATTATGTTCCTGATCAAATTTTTTCCAGAAACCTTTGTATACATTATTGTCATCGATTTTGGTGCCATAACTTTTAAACGGCTTACTGAAAGTCATGGTGAAATAAACTGTGCGTGTTCTTGCCCAGCCGTTCGTCTGGCGGAAACCGGTGATCAGTGTATCGTTTTCAACCCGCACAAAAGTCCAGACGTTCTTATTGTCATATTGATAAAGTCCGGCCATTAAATCCAGAATTACATGCGCTTCATCCGACTTCGGGAATGTGTACTGATGCATGCCAACGCGGTTGCTCGCTGTAAGTTCCGCGGTAATGTTATGGTCGTCAAGTTTTACTTTATAATAGGAAGGCTCAGCCACTTCATTCTTATGCGAGAAAGCAGACCGGTATCCATTTTCAGGTTTATCCTCAGTTCCGCTGTTCAGCTGCAATTTTCCGGTTGTCGGCATAATCAGGAAATCGCCCAGATCCGAATGGCCGGTACCGCTGAAATGCGTATGACTGAAACCAACAATCGTTTTGCTGTCGTACTGATAACCCGCACAGAACTTGTAAACATCAGGATTGTATTTTCCTTTCACACCATAAGGAAGTGTGTCGGTATCGGGGCTTAGCTGCACCATGCCAAAGGGGATCGTTGCGCCGGGATAAGTGTGACCCATTTTGGCAGTTCCTATTAAAGGGTGCGCATACGGAACAAAATTTTCGGTTGGAGTTTGCGCAGAAATGTTCAGCGAGGAGAAAAGCAAAGCCGCCGAAAACAGTTTTCGCAGGGTGGTTTTATTATGATGGTCTATGGAAAATGGATACATAAAGGTGAAGGACAAAGATTAACTTTGGGTTAAAAGTATAAATAAAACGTTTTAGCAAATAAATAAGCCGTTTATATTTTTAAAATTTGTGTTAATTATGCAATTCAAGACACGTAAATTTGAAATCTCAGAAGTAAGATAACGTTTATCAGGAGATTTTAATAAACCGGATCGTAGTGCTATTTCAGTTTAGTGAGTAAATCAGTGCCGTTTGAAACTTATAATTTCCAAATAAAAACCGATTGATAATCTATGAAAAAAATTACAATGATTGTGGCTGGTATTTTGACAGCAGCTGCATCACATGCACAGTTACAGCCCTCAAAACAAACACCTGAATCAAGTGAATTGTGGACGCCGGTTCCACGTGTTGTAACGCCGGGAAAAAACTCAGCTTCGGTTTCTGGATTTACTGCACCCTCTGATGCAATCGTTTTGTTTGATGGTAAAAATCTGGATAAATGGGTTTCAGGAAATGAAGGCGGCGGCGCTGCTCCATGGACTGTGGCCGATGGTGCTTTGACTTGTGCTCCAAAGAAAGGCGATATCGTTACAAAACAAACTTTCACAGATTATCAGCTTCATATCGAATGGCGTACCCCTGCAAAAGTAGATGGAAACGGTCAGGGACGCGGTAATAGCGGTATTTTTATGCAGGGAATTTATGAGCTCCAGGTACTCGACAGCTACAATAACCCGACGTATTCAAACGGACAGGCAGGTTCTATTTACAAGCAAACCATGCCGTTGGTGAATGCAACAATTGCTCCTGGTGAGTGGCAGACTTATGACGTAGTTTACACTGCGCCGCATTTCAACAAGGACGGACAAATGACTATTCCGCCTTATATCACCGTAATTCACAATGGCGTTGTGGTTCAAAACCATACTGCTATTCAGGGGACAACTCCTTATATCGGCCAGCCTAATATCACACCGCATGGTGCAGGTCCGATCAGATTGCAGGATCACAACAATACAACGAGTTTCCGTAATATCTGGATCCGCGAGATTTAACAGGAAATTCTGAGTTAATCAGGTTTGTTATGCAGGAGAGAAGTCAACTTTTCAAAAGTTGACTTCTCTTTTTTTACGCTTCTCTGTTTTATAAACCCTTTTTTATACTTCTCATTTTTTCTACCCATTACCGAACCAGCTTAAACCTCTTTTTTGTTAAAATTGGGCAGGGCAGGAATTCCCGCATTTACTTCATTCAAACGTTGAAATCATGCAGGAGATTGAGCCATACTATAATTGGGAAAAACATTACGTCGCCAGCCGGGATAAAAGATCACCGTTTTATGGAAGGACTTACAACCTTGATTATTATGAAAATGCAATCTATGGTTATTACATTCATCCATTGTGGGACCATATCGGTTCGGAGACGCTTTACGTAAAAATTCTCTATGCAGATTATAACAAACATTTTGTAATCCTCGAACTTTTCGGTGAATGGAATGATACACTGCATAATGATATCATGTATCTTAAAAGACAGGTAATTGATCCTTTGGTGGACGAGGGAATTAACCAGTTTATTTTGTTGGGAGAAAACGTAATGAATTTTCATGGTGCCGAAGACGACTATTATGCCGAATGGTTTGACGACATAGAGGATGGCTGGATTGCGGCGGTAAATTTCCGCGAACATGTGGAAGAAGAATGGAAACGTTTCAGGCTGGATTATTATCTTAATTTCGGCGGGACATTACAACTGGATAACTGGCGGACGCTTCAACCGGAAATCTTTTATGAAATTGTTAAAAAATTGATCACAAGAAGGTTATCATAACAAAAAGGTCCGGGCATTGCTTGCAACCTTGATAAGTCCTTTGTAGCTTACGTGTTCAACCTTTTTAATCCATTCCATCCAAACATCATCCACTGATATGGCAGACAATGAAAAACTTAAACCAACTGATGAAGAAGAATCGTTGGATAAAAGAATCGAAGATATTAAAGACAAATCGATCGAAGTTAAAGATGAGGCTGCCGAAGAAATTTCGGAGATAAAGGAGGATGTGAAGCTGGCAGCGGTATCAGAAGTTGAAGCAGTAAAGGCAGATGCAACAGAGAAAGCAGAGGAAATTAAGACCGATGCAGCCGAAATAAAGGATGCGGCTGCCGATAAAGTGGAAGAGCTGAAAACGGCCGGTGAAGAAAAGGCAGAGGAAGTAAAAGAAACGGTTGCTGAAATAAAAGAGGATGTTTCTGCTAAGGTGGAAGAGCTGAAATCAGCAGGTGAAGAAAAGGCAGAGGAAGCAAAGGAAGCGGTCTCTGAAATAAAAGAGGATATTTCTGTTAAAGCGGAGGAAGCCAAAGTTGCTGTGGCTGATAAAATTGAGGAAGTTAAAACCGATGCCGCCGATCTGAAAGCCGGTGCGGAAGATAAGGTTGAGGAATTGAAAGCGGCAGCAGAAGATAAAGCGGAGGTTGCAGAAGAAAAAGTGGCCGAAGTGAAAGAGCAGGTGGCTGACAAAGCGGAAGAGGTTAAAGAAGCTGCGACGGAGAAAGTTGAAGCACTTAAATCCGGTTTCTCAGGAAAAGTGGAACAGCTGCAAAACGAGGTTGAACTTAACATAGCAGCCGGAAAAGTAAAGGCAGAAGAAATTATTTCTGAGTTAACCGGCAGAGCTGACGGCTTGAAGGAAGAAGCAGCAGATAAGTTTACCGAATTGAAAGAAGAGGCGAGCGATAAGTTTGCTGAAATTAAAGAGGAAGCTGCGGAGAAGTTTGCAGATGCCAGAGAAATTGCTTCAGAAAAACTGGAAGATGCCAGGGAAATCGCGGCGGAAAAATTGGCCGAGGCGCAGGCTAAGGCAGCCGAATTAAAAGCAAAGGCGAGCGAGGAACTGGAAGATCTGAAAGAAGCCGCATCTGAAAAATATGAAGAAACCAAAACAAAAGCCAAAGGTTTCTGGGCTCGTTTGTTCGGAAAGTAAGAAGTATTTCATTGAATAATAAATGCCTGCCGGATCAAGTATAATCCGTCAGGCATTTTCTTTGCCAGACTTTATACCTTTTAAATTTATGCAAAGATCGGTCTGATCAAACAAATTATTTAAGTTCGCTTCGAAAAAGATCAGTCATTATACCCGGAATGAAAACCGGATAGCAGCCTTGAAATGAATAGTATGAATATTAGAATTAAAGATATAGCCTTAAAAGCCGAAGTTTCTCCCGGTACGGTAGACCGCGTTTTGCATAACCGGGGAAAGGTTTCCCAAAAAGCAAAAGCACGCATTTTACAAATCATTGAAGAAAGCAACTATGAGCCAAATTTGATGGCAAGAGCATTGGGGGCTCATAAAACATATAACATAGCGGCGCTGATTCCGGATCATCAGGTGGATTCTTACTGGATGGCTCCCAGGTCCGGGATTGAAAAGGCAAAAAAGGATTTGAAACCGTACGGTATCGACGTGGAATATTTTGTTTTTAATCCCTATCAGGCGGGTTCTTATGTAGAAAAGGCCAATCAATTAACGAAATCCAATCCGGACGGGATTTTACTTTCTCCTATTTTTTACCGGGAAACACTTCCGTTTTTTGACAAATGGACGCGGCACAAAATTCCGTTTGTACTTTTCAATACAGAAATTACGGAATTTGGCGCGCTCAGTTATATCGGTCAGGATTCGTATCAGAGCGGCAGATTGGCAGGAAAATTGGTGCATTATGGTCAGCCCGAACCTTGCTCGATCCTGATCGCCCATATCGATGAAGAGATATGTAATGCAGCCCACCTGATCAAAAAGGAGAATGGTATGCGTAATTATTTTTCAGAAAACGATAAGGCAGATCACTACAATATTATTCGTGTTGAGCTAAACCGCTCGGAGCCGAACGTTTTTTGTGAGAAACTGGATGTTATTCTGGATACTACGCCGGATCTTAAACACATTTTTGTTACAACTTCCAAGGCTCATGATATTGCTGCACATCTTGAAAACAGAAATATCACGCATATTAAAATCGTAGGTTATGATCTTTTGCCAGAGAATCTGACGTATCTGAATTCAGGAGCTATTTCTTTCCTGATCAACCAGAATCCGAAAGGGCAGGGATACTATGGAATAAATCAGCTGGTTGATTTTTTGGTTTTTAAAAAGGAAGTTCCGCCGCTGAAATTTCTCCCGCTTGATATTGTTACAAAGGAAAATCTTAGCTATTATATCGATGAAGAGGATCTGATTCAGGAAGCGGTTCAGATATAATGTTCGCGGAATTTCGATCAATCGTTTTAGGGAAAAATAGTTTTTCGGGAGTAACCGTCCATTACACATTTTAACAAGATACAGAGAACGGCGATAAAAAAGATTCCTCAAAATCGATTCAAAAATGATTGCAGGTCAAGACTTGTCAGATAAAAAAAGTAAATTATATGAAAATTTTGGTAAATAATAGTTAAATATTGTTGTCCTAACTTTCGCGTTCATCATTTAATTCCAGATAATACTTCCCTATGCAGTTAGAAATAGAAGAATTGCTATCAATCGCCAGAGATGCCGGAAAGGTTGTTCTGGATGTTTATAATGATTCAGAAAAGGCAGATGAGATTCGTTATAAGTCAGATCAATCGCCGCTGACATTGGCTGATGAAGCGTCTAATGATTTGATTGTTAAAAGATTAAAAAAAATTTCACCCGATATTCCGATCCTTTCCGAAGAGGGCAGGGATATTCCCTATGAAGAACGTAAAAGCTGGGAATATTTCTGGTGTGTGGATCCGTTGGATGGGACGAAAGAGTTTATCAACCGCAATGGAGAATTTACCATTAACATCGCGCTGATCGAAAACCGGGTTCCCGTTTTAGGTGTGATCTATGTGCCGGTGACGAACACGATGTATTATGCAAACCGGGAAACCGGTGGCTGGAAAATAAATGCTGACGGCGTGAAATCGCAGATGAAAGTTGATAAAAACAGCATTGACTGGATATCGGTTGGAAGTCGCTCTCATGCTTCTGAAATTGAAACGGAGGTAATGGCACGTTACCCGATCGTCAAAAATGTAGCCATTGGCAGTTCACTTAAATTTTGCCTTGTGGCCGAAGGGCAGGCACATATTTATTTCCGCCACGGCCCGACGATGGAATGGGACACCGCAGCCGGACAGGCTATTCTCACATTAAGCGGCGGCCAGATGACTACGCTGTCGGGTGAACCCTTTTTATATAACAAGCCGTCGCTTCTCAACGGAAGTTTTATCTGCAGTGCACAGCATCTGACGCATCGGGACTGAATACGAAAGACAAAGAAACTAAGTAAGGTGAGTTTATATTCTCAATTTTGAGCGCAACGGTCTGATCAGTATAATCAGGTAGCTGCGCTCTTTTTTTGTCTGCAAACAAGTGTTAATCAATATGCTTCTATGAAACTTATTCCTGCGTTATGCAAGCTTGTCATTATTTTTTTCCTGTCTTCTCTGCTTACAATTGTGAAGGCTCAGGACAAAGTATTTGTAACAAAAATGAGGGACAGTGCAAAGAATTTCATAGCCGTTCTGGACAAAGATCAGATCAGGGAGGTTTCCGTTCCCTTCAAAGATTCACTTAGGTTCGACTGGAATTATGTTCCTCGCGCACGAAAAGGATTGGCGCTCAAAAATATGAATAACGGACAGCGGGATAAAGCTTTTGAGATGGTAAAAGTTGTTTTGAGTGCTTCCGGTTATCAAAAGGTACGGGATATTATTGATCTCGAAAATGTGCTCCGGGTAATTGAAAATAAATCTTCAACGGATACTTACCGCGATCCTGAAAATTATTCTTTCCTGTTATTCGGCGCGCCCGACGAAAACGAACCCTGGGGCTGGCGGCTGGAAGGACATCACATTTCAATTCATTTTACAATCGCCGGAGACAAGGTCACTTTTACGCCCGGGTTTTTCGGATCTAATCCGGGGCAGGTTTTGGCGGACGTTCCGCAAAAAGGGAAACGGATACTGAAAGAGGAACAGGATCTGGCGTTTCAATTGCTGCATTCCTTTACCAGGGAGCAGCAGCAAAAAGTGATTTTGTCAGAAAAGGCTCCGTGGGAAATTTTGTCGTCAAACAAACGCAGCAAAATGGTCACGTTAAAGCCGGAAGGCATTGCCATGAAAGATATGACGGAAACGCAGAAGGCACTTTTCACCCGACTCATCGGTATTTATATTGGCCGGTATCATGTAACTTTGAAAGATCAGCAAATGAATAAGTTACAGAAATCTGGTCTGGATGGCATACATTTTGCTTGGATGGGAAATGTGGAGCCGGAGATAAAAGCGGGTGCCGGATATTATTACCGGATTCAGGGAGAGACGATTCTGATTGAACTGGACAATACCCAAAACAATGGCAACCACATCCACACCGTTGTACGAGATTTGAAAAATGACTTCGGGGAGGATTTATTACGTATGCATTATGCGAAAATGCACACGAATCATTAGTCTTAAACACTCATTTAAACTTTGCCTCAATGAAGCAGCCATTTGTGGTACCTTTTCAGAATCCGTTAAAAGCGGACAAAAATTATACAAAATCAGTAGCCTATTTTTCCATGGAGTTTGCCCTGGACCAGGCGTTGAAAACATATTCAGGTGGTCTGGGGTTTTTGGCGGGCTCTCATATGAAAAGCGTTTACGGCCTCAACCAGAATCTTGTCGGCGTGGGAATGTTATGGAAATATGGTTATTATGATCAGGGAAGGAAGAAAGACAATAGCATGGAACCGCAGTTTCATGAAAAAATATATCACTTTTTAGCGGATACAGGTATTCATTTTTCGATACCGGTTTTGGGGAAAGATGTTTGGGTGAGAGCTTATTATCTCGCGCCGGAAGTTTTCAAAACGGCTCCCATGTTTTTCCTGACAACTGATACGGACGGAAACGATGAGGAAACCCGGGCAATTTCATATTCGCTCTACGATTCGGACGTCACGATGAAAGTGGCACAATGTATGATTTTGGGTATCGGCGGTGCCCGTTTACTCGACGAGTTGAAATACGAACCGGAGGTTTATCATTTCAATGAGGCTCATGCGATTTCTGCGGCTTTTTATTTATACAAAAAATTTAAAAAACTTCCGGAGTTAAAGAAGAGAATGGTTTTCACAACGCATACGCCTGAGGAAGCCGGAAATGAAAAACATGACATTAATTTCCTGAATGGTTTAGGATTTTTTTCAGGTTTAAAACTGGATGAAGTACGTAAAATAACCGGGATTCAGGATGATACATTCAATCATTCGCTGGCAGCACTGAGGCTGAGCAGAAAAGCGAATGGCGTATCCAAATTACATGGTGAAGTTTCCCGTGCAATGTGGAAAAGTTATCCCGGAATCTGTGAGATAACGCATATCACTAATGCGCAGAACAATACCTACTGGATCGATGAATCACTGGAAAAAGCCAGGATCAAGAAAGATTCAAAGACAATTTCCACCCGGAAAAAAGAATTGAAAAAGGTTTTATTCAAAACCGTTGCCGATCAGTGCGGAAAACTTTTTGATCCAAATGTTCTTACCATCGTTTGGGCACGCCGGTTTGCAGCTTACAAACGTCCGGATATCTTAACGTGGGATGTGGAGCGATTCAAAAAGTTATTGGAAAATACGGAGTATCCTATCCAGATAATCTGGGCAGGAAAGCCGTATCCCAAAGATGAAGGTGCTATTAATACCTTCAATCATCTGTTTTATCTTAGCCATTATTTTCCGAATATGGCTGTTCTGACCGGATACGAACTCGAACTTTCCAAATTGTTGAAGGATGGATCGGACGTTTGGCTTAATACGCCAGTAGTCACCCGTGAAGCTTCCGGAACGAGTGGCATGACGGCAGCCATGAATGGTTCGCTGAACGTTTCAACCTTTGACGGATGGATATGTGAATTTGCTAAAAATGAAGAAAATGCTTTCATACTTCCGGTTGCCGAAGGTGATGATATTAATAAGCAGGATTGTGATCATTTGTTCGAGGTGATAGAAAATAAAGTTCTTCCCACCTATTATAAAAATCAAAAGGAATGGCAGCGGCTGATTTTGAATAGCATGAACGATGTGAATGAAGAATTTAATTCAGATCGCATGGCGAGAGAATATTATGAAAAGCTGTATTAAGTGTGTTATTTTTCTGTTGAAATAACCTTTTATATTTATTACTCATCCGACTGAAAAAAACTGTCGTATGGAGCCTCCGGTCTGACGGCGAAAAAGCCGTCTGACCGGTAACAAAAAGAAAGTATATAGTAAAAAGGAAGTTATTCAGTCTTTCCTGCTTTGCGTGAAATCAGCCTTTATTTAACCTCTCTTATTAGAGTCAGGCAAAAAAAGTAATTTCAAAATCCCGAATGCAAGTGATAGTTAGTAGATTTGATAAAGTCAAAACAAAACTACACTCCTGGATGAAAACTATTTACAGCATTTTCCTGATCTTTCTATTTACCCACACTTGTTTCGCCCAGGATTATTCCGATAAAATTACGCTGGTCATTCATGGAGGAGCCGGAACGATCACCCGGGCGAACATGACGCCTGAAAAAGAAAAAGCGTACAGAGAAGTTTTAAATACGGCATTACAACGAGGTTATGCAGTTCTCAAAGAAGGCGGAACAAGTTTGAAAGCAGTAGAAACCGCGATTATGGTGATGGAAGATTCACCACTTTTTAATGCCGGAAAGGGAGCTGTTTTTACCCACGAAGGAAAAAATGAAATGGATGCGGCCATCATGGAAGGAAATACGTTAAAGGCTGGATCCATAGCGGGGGTTACGACTATCAAAAACCCGATTCGCGGCGCGATTGCGGTCATGGAAAAATCGCAGCATGTGCTTATGGCAGGAAAAGGTGCCGACCAGTTTGCCAAAGAACAGGGACTGGAAATTGTGGATCCGTCTTACTTCTATACCGAAGCCCGCTACAAAGCTTTACAAAAAGCGATAGCGGAAGAAAAAATTGAACTGGATCATACGGAAAAGAAGAAGGCAGAAATAAAAAAAACGCCAAAAACAGGCTATTCAAAAGAAGAGGATTTGATTTTTACGGAAGGTAAAAAATTCGGGACGGTGGGATGTGTTGCATTGGACAAATTTGGAAATCTGACAGCAGGTACGTCAACCGGTGGTATGACGAACAAAAAATACGGCCGGGTAGGCGATGCGCCGATTATTGGTGCCGGAACGTATGCCAATAATACAACCTGTGCCGTTTCGGCCACGGGACACGGCGAATTCTTTATAAGATCCGTTGTAGCCTATGATATTTCCTCGTTGATGGAATACAAAGGATTATCCGTGAAAAATGCTGCGGATGAGGTTGTTATGAAAAAACTTGTGGAAAGAGGCGGAGAAGGTGGAGTTATTGCCCTCGATAGAAACGGGAATATTGCCATGCCTTTTAATAGTGAGGGGATGTACCGGGGATATATCAAAAGCGATGGAAAGAGCGAGGTGATGATCTACAAGGACGAAAAGTGATTTTCACAAATCTCACCGGTGTGGTTGCCGGTGAGATTTACTTTTTAAGCACCAATCTGTTTGGCGAGAATGGCGATACCTTCCTGAAATGTGTGCGGATGATAACCCAGTACATTTTCGGATTTTGTGAGGTCAAATCCTGTTCTCGGTGGACGACGGGCAGGTTGGGTAAAACTTGAAGCGTCCGTCTGGGCGATAAGTGATTTGTCCAGTCCGAAATAATCCGCAGCCATAACGGCCATCTCATAAGGGGTGAAAAGGTCTTTTCCTGAAATATTAAAAATCCCTTCTGCTTTTTTATCGGCAATTAAAAAACAGCCCTGCGCAAGATCTTCTGCGAGTGTCGGCGTTCGGAATTGATCCGTTACCACCTTAATATTTTTACCTTCCTCCAACGATTTTTTGACCCAGAGAATAATATTGCTTCGGCTCATATCGTGTGCAATGCCATAAACGAGTACCGTTCTTGCAATAGCCCATTGAATATCCGAATGGATTACAGCTTTCTCCGCAGCATATTTACTCCATCCATAAAAACTGATCGGATTGGGTTCTGCTTCTTCCGTATAAGGTCCGTTTGCACCGTCGAAAATAAAATCTGTGGAAACATGAACCAGAAAAATTTCATGTTTTTTGCAGGCTGAAACCAGAAATTCAACCGCGTTCACGTTCTGTTTCCAGCACGCATCTTTTTCCATTTCGCATTGATCAACGTTGGTCATCGCAGCGGTATGGATAATCACCTCGGGTTTGGTATCAGCAATGACGGATTCAATCTGCTCCGGATTTGTGATATCCATTGCATGATACTCATATGCGTCTTTAAAAGGCAGCCGGTTTTCACCGCGTGCAGTGGCAATGGTGTGGATAGAGGCATCGTCACGAAGTAATTCAACAAGTTTCTGGCCAAGAAGTCCGTTGGAACCCGTGATAAGAAAACGTTTCTTTTTATTGGGAGAATTGGTATTATCAGGTGAGGTTACTGTCATGCCGGAAAGGGGAATGGTTCTTGCGTGCAATTTAGAATATAATTATAAAAATAGCTTCGTATTGACTCTATTTGCTGGCTGGGATTCTTTTGCCGGGAATACACGGACATGTTTTGTATAAAAAAATCGCCGGATCCTTCATAAAGGAATCGGCGATCTTCTTAAAACTTTATAAAAAGCTCGACTAAGCCTGACTTTCGAAAACGTAGCCGTACTTTTTAGTAATTTTTTTCTTTTTCATTTTTTTGACAGAAACCTTCATTTTAATGTCCTTATCTGGTCTGTCACGTTCGTCTTTTGCCTTGTCACTAATTTTATCCACTACGGCAATGCCATCAATTACTTGTCCAAATACCGTATAAGCTCCGTCCAGGTGAGGTGTTCCGCCTTCTGTTTCGTACACTTTTTTCTGAGCGTCAGTAAGTTTTCTTGCGGCGCGGGCAGCTTGTTTGTCAAGATCTGCCTTGCTCCATTTTCTGCCTTCCACGATATAAAACTGGCAACCGCTGGATTCTTTTTTAGGATTGTTATCCCGTGCCGCAGCCAAGGCTCCCTTGCGGTGGAAAAGATTTGGTTCAATTTCAGCCGGGATTTTATAGCCGTTATCACCTCTTCCAAGCATATCTTCGGGTTTGGCATTACGGGAATTCGGGTCGCCGCCCTGGATCATAAAATCTTTGATGATCCGGTGAAATAGCAAACCGTCATAAAATTTGTCTTTGGAAAGTTTTATAAAATTCTCCTTATGTTTTGGTGTTTCGTCAAAAAGGATCACACGCATTTTACCTTCATCCGTGGTGATAGTAACCAAATAATCCTTTTTAGATTTTTTTTGAGCAAATGTGTTTAAAGCAAAAAGACAAAAAAATGTCAATAAAGTCAGGCGGTTCAATTTCATCATAAGTTAGTTAGCAGCAAGTACATTTTTATCCGGTGTAAACTGGAATTTCAAACCATAATCTTTGCCTTCTGATACATCTTCCATAGTCACATGTGTAGACTTTTTGAACCAGGAAACGGTCTTATCCTTCTCTTTTGGTGCTTCATAAAGCGTTGTGAAATGACTTTTTCCGGCATCCCAAAGTTGCTTTGTAGCATCCGCGCTATTCAGATAAACATCCACAGTAATTTTATTTACTTTTTTATCTGTGGTGATAAAATATTGGATATCAATAGTTTCCAGTTTTTCGGTCTCATGTGTAAAGCCTACATGGTCCGCTGCATCTTCAAACATTTCATAAGTTTCAGTCGCTTTCACCTTGCTTAAAGGATCTCCAAAATTTATGCCACGAAAAACGCCGTCCGTCGAAGCCCCGAGAATTTCCTGAAGCAAAGCAGACTGATCGCTGTTAAGTTCTGATGCAGCTGGTTTCGAGATCGCGGCAGAATCTGTTACCGCAGCTTCCTGCTCATCTTTTGTTTTGGTCTTGCAATTTTGGAATGCAAATGCCAGAGTAGCAAGTAGTAAAAAATTTCTTAGGGTGGTAAAGTATGACATGTTTCGCTAAAAGTATATATATCGCAAATCTAACTATTTATCAATTTCTTTTTTTAAAGCATTTTCAATTTATGATAAAATGTTGGTGACTGGTTGGCCTAGAGATTTTAAAAGATAAAAAACCGAAAAATGTATGCCGCCTCATTTTTGGGATGGATTGAGGGAAATATCAGCAACATGTTGTCCACTTCGGGTGTCAGAATTCTCTGGCGATGTTGAAAAAGAAGCGGCGTTCTCCTTTGCCGTTGATCGTAAGATTAAAGCGGGCTACGATATTGTAGAAGGTAACCACATCCAGACCGGCACCTGCGCCATAAATCAGTTTATTCCCTAAACGGGTATTGCTGAATTCCGGATAGCTATTCCGTACATAGGCGGCGTCGGCAAAAGTGTTCAGATACGCAGCCAGCGGAATGGTATTAAACTGGCGGACCGGAATCCAGGACACATGTTTTTGGGTAGAAAATATTTTATACTTCAACTCATTTTTAATCAGACCATAATCTTGTCCGTCGACCACATAAAGTTCATAGCCGCGAACGAGGTCATTTCTGTAACCCAGCCCGATGGTTTGCAGATAAGGCTGCTTTTTTGGCGCAGAGACTCGTACTTTTACGCCCGAATTCGCGAAAAAGCGTTCACTCAACTGAAAAAACTGTTTGTAGGATCCGTAAATATAAGCCTGATTGATTTTGTCGGATGGCAGCAGCCCGATTTTGGAAAACTGGATACCCCCCGCTTTTCCACGTAATGGATACTGGAAGTTGTCGCGCCTGTCATAGCTAAATGAATAAGTAAGCTGGAAATACGTTTGTTCTGTTCGTCCTTTGAGAAAATAATTTGGATTTAATCTGGCAATGGTATCTGTGATCTGCGTGGAACTCCATCGCAGATCGAGGGAGTGAAATGTGTAATATTTGTTTCGGCGTGTTAACGTAACGAAGGAATAAAACCGTTTTTTATTAATATCCTCACTGTTTAAGTAGCTAAGTTTATCACGCCAGGTACGATAAGCCATTGTCTTATTGGACGAATAGGACGCGCCGACGGTTATACCTGTTTTTTGTGCTTTATCAAGATAAGGCAAAGAGTAAGAAACTTCAAATTTGGGAATAAAACCAAATTCGGCCAGTACGCGTAATTTATCTGCACGGCCGGATACGTTGCCGTAACTTAAATAAACGCCATAAATAGTACGGCTGAAATCACGGTTGCGGTCATACCACCATTCGTTAAAATTCCTGTCGGCAAGCTGAAAAACGGGTGTTGCGATAAAATACCACCTTTCTTTCACGACAACCCGGATATTGATATGCACAGAATCGGCACTGGTTTCCGGAATCATTTCCACGACAACAAATAAATTGGTGTTCACTACTTTGCGCCGGTCAATTTCCAGCGTTTCCGCCAGCAGATTTGTTCGGATGGTGTCGCCTGTTTTTATGGAAAGTTCACGGGTGATAATGCTGGTACGCGTACGCAGGTTACCTTCTACACTGATATTGCCCAGAATTACATGCGAAATACTGTCTGCCGGTGTCTGCGCCAGCAATGATCCTGTATAAAGAAGAAAAACGAAGAGAAAATAAATTTTTTGATAACGTAGTGTTTCCTTCATTCTGCGCTGCCCGTGTTTCTGTTTTTGAAGCAATTCCTGATTGTAAGTGTATCGGATATTTTCTCAAAAATACGCTTAAATCATTTGTTATGTTGATGTCTCCTTAAATAATATCCGGGATTTGCCGAAAAGCCTCTTCTTATTTTTGAATGTTAAGCCACTGTTAACTTTAAAAAAAACAACTAAAAATGATAGTCTCTTCTGTTCGGCACAGAGTATCATAACACAGACTAACCAGCTATGCAAATGACACCTTCCCGGGCTGAGAATTTGATCAACAAACTGATCGCTAACAAGCTATCCGGAGAAGAACTGAATGAGCTGCTGGCTGGTATCACCAATGAAAACGAACAGAAAAAGTACTCCGATGCTCTTGAAATTTATTTTGACCAGCTTCTGAAAGAAAATGAGCAGAATCAAGAGAAAACCACCCTGAAAATCAAAAAAAACAATCCTTAATTTTTGTCTATGTTTTTAACAATTACTCACTTGTAAAGCGATGAACTCAAAATCAATTATTCAGTCTGCATGCCGATGTATGCTCATTCTCCTGCTGGCCGCAGGGATAGGAGTACCGGCTGTATTTGCAAGAAAGCCGAATGTCCTCTCAAAAAAAATCAGTTCGGAACGTACCATTACCGGGAAGATCACTTCTTCAAAAGACGGTAACCCGATACCCGGCGTCAATATCATTTTGAAAGGGACTCAAATCGGAACTACTTCCGATGTTTCAGGTAAATATTCCATTTCGCTTGACGAGGCAAAAAATCCTGTATTGGTCTTTTCTTTTATCGGATTTGAAAATCAGGAAATAACGGTCGGCAATCTGTCGGTTGTGGATGTGAAATTAAATGAAGGAGCAGAAACCTTACAGGAAGTTATTGTGACTGCTTTGGATATCAAGCGCGATGCGCGCTCGTTGGGATATTCCGTAGGACAGGTTGATGGCAAAGAAGTCAACCGCGTAGCGCAGGAAAATATTTTGAATTCCTTATCCGGGAAAGTGGCTGGTGTTTCGGTTAACGCTACGGGTGGTACAGGTTCTTCTGTGAGCATGATTATTCGTGGTGCTACTTCATTAAGTGGTGATAATCAGCCGCTTTTTGTAGTGGATGGCGTGCCTATCGCCAATACTTTAAATAATATAAGCCAGGTTGGAAATGATAACCGGGTGGATTATGGAAATGCAATTTCCAGTATTAATCCGGATGATGTGGAAAGTGTTTCCATTCTGAAAGGACCCAGTGCAGCGGCACTTTATGGATCTCGCGGTGGTCGCGGTGTTGTTTTGATCACGACAAAAAGTGGCAGTAAGGCGAAGAAAATGACGATATCCATCACATCCAATACTGTTTTTGATAAGCCTTATCGTTTTTTGAAAATGCATTCTCAATTCGCCACGGGAATTCTTCCTTTTACGCCTGACAATAACCCATATCCAGGTGGTATTCTGCAAATCGATGAGGGATCAGCAGGTGGTGTCGGACCGGAACTGGACAAAGGATATAAAGCGATTCAGTGGAATAGTCCTCTGGACGCCAGCGGCAAGCCGATTGCTACGGAACTGGTATCACACCCGGACAATGTGAAAAATTTTGTCAGAACCGGTATCACAACCACAAACGGTATTTCAATCGCCAATAACACAGAAGCAATAACGTATCGTTTGTCTTATTCCAATATGACCAACCGCGGTATTGTTCCAAATTCTGATTTGTTCCGTAACTCGTTGAATGTAAGTTCTTCATTGAAGGCGAGTAAGAATTTAAGAATCAGTACCAATATTGATATCAGCAGAAATAATTCCAACAACAGGCCGTCAGGAAACCGGGGTACGAATCCACTTCAATGGGCTTATGCGGTGTCGCCGCATATTGATATCCGTGACCTGAAAAATTACTGGATTCCCGGTCAGGAAGGATTGCAGCAGCTGTCACAGTCAAAAGGTGCTTACAACAACCCGTACTTTTTAGCATATGAAGTGAACAATGGATTTGTGCGCGACCGTGTTTTTGGAAATGTGAAAGCCGACTGGCAAATTACCCCGCATTTGAGCTTAATGGGACGTTATTCGCTGGATACGTATAATGAAGAACGCCAAACCAAAATCGGAAACAGTTATACCAATGATTCCCGTGGAGGCTACGGTTTAGTTAATCTTAAACGATTTGAGCGCAATGCCGACTTCCTGGCTACCTATAAAAGAGATATCAGTGATTTCAGTCTATCTGTTTCGGCAGGTGGAAATACCCGTTATCAAAAAAGTACCGATCTTACTAACGCGACTAAAAACGGAACTGCTTTGGTTATTCCTGGTCTGTATAACATAGCGAACATTGCGCCGGCTAATCTTCGTTACGAAAGTTATATCGGAGAGAAAGCAGTATTTAGCGTATATGGGTTAGCGAACTTTGGATACCGTGATATGATTTTCCTGGACGTTACCGCACGTAACGACTGGTCAAGTACACTGCCAAAAGAGAACCGCTCTTATTTTTATCCTTCTGCGTCGTTGAGTATTTTGTTGAACGAAATGATTCCGATCTCAGAACAGATCAACTTATTCAAGTTAAGAGGAGGTGTGGCTCAGGTAGGAAATGACACAAATCCTTATAACCTTCGGGCAACGCTGGAAAGTGCAGGAGCCTGGGATGGTATTCCGCGTCTTTCGAAATCAGGAAAGATTTTATTGCCGGATTTGAAACCCGAAATATCCACTTCCTATGAAGGGGGAATTGACCTGAATATGTTCAAGAATAAACTTCGTTTCGCAGGTACTTATTACCAGGTCGAAAACAGAAACCAGATCATCCCAACGACTTTGCCCGGTTCAAGCGGATTTACTTCCAAAAATATCAATGCAGGTTTATTGGTGAGCAAGGGCGTAGAACTTTCACTTGGCGGAACACCTTTGGACAAAAACGGATGGAAATGGGATATCACAGCCAACTGGTCCAGAAACCGTACTACGATCAAAGAACTATCTGATGGTCTGGAATTTTATGACCTTTGGAATGATGCAAAAGGTGGAGCAAGAACTTATGTAGGAGAACAAGTTGGTAACTTGTATGACGCTGAAATAACAACCGTTACCGATAAATCTTCAAAATACTATGGTTTCCCGATTCTGAATAACGACGGTTCCTGGCAAAGTGTGGGTTATTCCAGTGCAAAAAACAAGATTGGAAACTTTAATCCGGACTTTATTTTAGGGATGCAAACCACGCTTACCTATAAAGGTTTTAGTTTGAATATGACATTTGACTGGAGAAACGGCGGCGATTTTGTTTCTCAAACTTACCGGTATGCTGAGTCTGATTTGAGATCACAAAGATTCCTTGACCAGTTGATCAATCCAAACGGTCTTAGCGGCGATGCGTTGGCGAATAAATTACTTTCCGATCCTGATAAATATATCAAGATCAGCGGAAACCATTTTCCGATCGTGGGTGGTCCAACAGCAGCGTATGGTGGTTTCCCATTCGAGTATGGTGGAAATACTTACAACTATGCTGTATTTAATCCGGGTGTGAGAGCAACCTACGACGAAGGAGGAAATATTACCGGTTATATCGAAAATCTTGGCGGCGCAGATACCAAGTATATTCCGTATGGTGATAATTACCCATGGGATTTTATGCGTGCCGCTACGTTCGATGCATCTTTTATCAAACTTCGTGAGGTTTCCATCGGCTATGAACTACCAGGAAATTTTGTGAAAAGAATTGGTCTGCAATCTGCCAATGTTTCTGTGTACAGCCGTAACATTATGTTATGGACCAAAGCTAAAATCGGTATAGACCCGGAAACAGCATTTCAGCAGGAATCATCGGCACAGGCAGGAACTCAGTTCCGCCAGGGGATCGAAAGGTATAACGTAACGCCATGGGTAATTCCTGTTGGTTTTAAACTTGGATTAATTTTCTGATAATCAAAACATAAGTGTTTGACATATATCATTATGAAACGAATTAGCAAAAAAATCATATTGTTCTCGATGTTGATAGCAAGTCTTACTTTTTCCTGTAAAGACCTGACCGAACTGAACGAGAACCCGAATGGAGTGGGCCCGGAAACGGTTAACCCGAATTTGATCATGCCAACGGTGCTTTCAGAAGCTGCGAAAATTTACGTAGAGCTTGGTTATCAGGATATTGCCGGCGTAGTGCAGCATACACAAAAAGATGCCTGGGCCGGCGGACACAACGATTATGACTGGGGGGGAGATCAAAGCTGGAATAAGTATTACGATGTTTTGAGAAACAACGACTTGTTATACAACCGAGCTGTGGAGACGAAACTGGAATTTCATCAGGGGGTAGCGCTGGTAATGAAATCGTTTATGTTTGGTTTGATCACCGATTTGTGGGGAGATGCGCCATATACCAACGCGTTAAAAGGAGAACTGGGCAGTACAGCTGATATCAAACCTGTTTTTGATGATCAATCCGTAATTTATGCGGGGATTATCGCGGATCTTGAAAAAGCCAATACGTTGCTATCGAAAAGCAAAGGTGAATATACCGGTATCACGGATAATGTGGATTTGTTCTATGGCGGCGATCCTGCAAAATGGAGGAAAATGGCCAATTCCTTAATGCTCCGTTATTATATGCGGATTTCTTCGAAGCAACCTGATATCGCAAAAGCGGGGATTGAAAAAATTGCCGCATCCGCGGATAAATATCCCATCATTTCAGCAAATGCTGATGACGCAACCATGTCATATCCGGGAAACAGTTCAGGCGATGCCTGGCCGGCTGATACGGTTTTTGATGCAAGCGGAAGCAATTACAGAAGGATAAAAATGTGTGCCACTTTTGTTGAAAAGTTACAGGCTTTAAAGGATCCGCGTTTGGCTATCTGGGCCAAAAAAGTGCAGATTCCATTGGTGCTTGATACGACATTACCGGCAGGTACCGACAGAATTACGAACGGGAAACGATATCTTTCTCCGGATAAAGTGGGAACTACGCAAATTGATACCGATCCGGATTACGTGGGACTTCCACCAAGTTTTTCAGCCTTACCGTCGGCCTATAACCTTAACCCAACCCCAGGTCAGACTTCCTTCAATCCGCATGTTTCCTTCCTGAGCGATATGTATAAGCTTGCCAAAGGCCCTTTGCTAAAAGTTCGTCTTATTTCGGCAGCAGAAGTACACTTTATTCTGGCCGAAGCTGCTTTAAAAGGCTGGTCTGCCGGAGGAACTGCCAAAACACATTATGAAGATGCCATCAAAGCTTCTTTAAACACGTGGACAGTAGGAAGTTCCTATGATACGTACATTGCACAAAAGGATGCGGCATTTGATAATACCGTCAAACAAATCATCGAACAAAAATGGATTGCAAGCTGGACTGCTGCTACCGAGGCATGGTTTGATTACCGCAGAACGGGTTTCCCGGAACTTAAAGCGGGACCTGCGGCAAAAAGACAGGTATTGCCTTTACGTTTTTACTACATGCGCGACGAGCTGAACATTAATAAAACCAATGCACAGCAGGCGTTAAGTAAGTTGCAGATAACCAGTTTTTCTCAGGCAGACAAAGAAAACAGCGCCTGGTCGAAACAGTGGCTTGTTCAGGGGACAAACAAACCTTGGTAAGTCATTAAATGAAGTAAAATAGTGGTAAAAACGGGTCGATTCATTTTCGCCCGTTTTTGCTTTTTCTGTATAGAAACGGGGTTTTATTCTAAATGTATTTGCCAGAATCAGCCATGAAAAAGGGACTTGCCGTTTTAGTATACATGCTTTTTCTGCTCGACATGAGCAGTCCTGCACAAAGTTTTAGGGCGGCGACGGCGGTAAGGGTTATTACGCCAAATCCGCTTCTGCCTGTTTCCGGAGGGATTGGTACGCCCAAAAAGACAACCGAAAAAAATGGTGATCTTTTTGCGCGCGTGGTGGTGCTGGAAAAAGGAACGACCCGTATTGCCATTGTCAGTGTCGATAATCTTGGCTGGCCGGCTGCGCTGGGAAATAAATCTAGGGCGTTGATTAAAGGAATACCTCCTGAAAATATTCTGATAGGAGCCACGCATACCCATAGCGCTCCGGATGCTTATGCGTTTCCAAATGAGAAAGGCGAAACTTTCGCGGATTTGAATTACCTGGACTGGTGTACAAAACAAATAGCTGAGGCTGTAAATGAAGCGATTAAAAATCTGGAACCAGCATCGCTGAAAGTAGCAGTAGGTGATGCAAAAGGAAAAATCGCCTACAATTATTATGCAGATCAGCTTTACGATCCTCGCTGCGGAGTAATCCAGGCAATTGGGAAGGAAGGGAAAAATCAGCATAAAATCATTTTTACTTTGGTCAATTACGCCATTCATCCCGAAGTGATCGGCTCAGGAAGAGGGATATTAAGTCCTGATCTTTGTGGTCCGCTTTATGACAGGATTGAAGCGCAGACGGGTGGGAAAGCTATTTTTATGAACGGTGCACAAGGCGGAATGGTGACTGCCGATAACAGAACAGAGGATAAAAAAGAAGTTAATGACTATCAGGAATGTAAACGAATAGGGGAGCTTCTTGCCGACGAAGCATTACGGATCATCAACAGCGCCGAATTGATTTCAAATCCCTCACTTTTCTGCGCTTTCCGCGAAATAGAGTTTCCGGTGGATTCGGACATTATGCGTTACATTCTTAAAAATTCACCGATTAAAAATGAATCGGCTGGTGAAAATAAAGTGGCTGCACAGCTCAATTTAATCAACATCGGTCCTGCGCAAATCCTGACTATTCCGGGGGAAGCACTGCCTAATATCGGTTATTATGTAAAACGGAAAATGCACACAAAATTTCCGTTCCTTTTCGGGCTCACCAACGACGCATTTGGCTATATGCTCACAAAAGTAGATTTCAACAGTTTCAAGCGCTACGATTATGTAAGTCGTACCAGTCTGGGTGAAATGACGGGCGAAATTTATATGGAACAAGCATTAAAACTGGTTCAGGAAAGTCCCTTGCCGGACGGGTATCAGATCATGAAGAAGAAGTGAAAATATTTTTTAATAAACAAAACCTCCGAATCGATGAGAGAATATAAAATCAAACAGGTTTTCAGTGTTATTCTTCTACAATTCTTTTGTATAACAAGTATGCAGGCGCAACAGACGGTAACGCCTGAAACTGCACTTCAGAGTTATCTGAATAATGGTGACAAATCGCTGAAATGGGAGTTAAAAGATTCCTTTACACAGGATGACGCCACATTTTACAATCTGCTGGTGACCTCTCAAAAATGGAGAGAATTTACCTGGACACACCAGCTGACCATTATCGTGCCGAAGGAAAATAAATATGACGGTGCTTTGTTATTCATTACGGGCGGGTCCAATAAAAATGAACTTCCTAACTGGAGTAATAAAAAAGACGATAAGTTATTGCTGTCGCTGGGTGGCGTTGCTAATACCAACAAAGCCATTGTTGCTTTATTAAAACAGACACCAAACCAGCCGTTTTTTGGAGATCTGACCGAAGATGCGCTGATATCCTATACCTTACATAATTTCAAAAAGGATAAAGATTACACCTGGCCGTTGCTTTTTCCAATGGTTAAAAGTGCCGTTCGGGCTATGGATGTGGTACAGGAATTTTCCAAACAAAAGCTTAATCATGACGTGAATAGGTTTGTCGTGTCGGGAGCATCGAAACGTGGCTGGACTACCTGGCTGACGGGAGCGAATGACAAGCGTGTGGCAGCCATAGCGCCAATGGTTATCGATATTTTGAATATGCCGGTAAGTCTGGATTATCAGATTAAGTCCTGGGGCGATTATAGTATTCAGATTGAAGATTATGTAAAACTGGGAATTCCGCAAAACAGCAATACGCCAGATGGTTCGGCGATAACAACCATGATTGATCCATACTCCTATCGTTCCAAATTAACGATGCCGAAACTGATCATTATGGGAACAAATGATGAATACTGGGTTGTGGATAACATTAAGAATTATCTGAAGGATATTCCGGGCAACAACATGTTGCATTATGTTCCTAACGTCGGGCACGACCTTGGCGGAGGAAAACAGGCGATGGAAGCCTTGGGTGCATTTTTTGGTAATACGCTGACGAATAGTCCATATCCTGTTTGTGAATGGAAACAATCGACAGATAAAAAAGGCGTGAACCTTGCGGTAAAAGCCACGGCTGATCCTTTGGTGGATGTTATTCTCTGGTCGGCCGATTCCAAAGATCAGGATATCCGGGATGATAAATGGACGGGTAAAAGTTTGGGGATAAAAAATAAGTCAAAGATCAGCATCAATCAGGCATTTCCTGCTAACGGTTTCCGTGCTTTTTATATTGATTTAAAATATAAGGATGCCAATGGAGGCACGTACACTGAAAGCACACGTGTTTTCCTAACCAATAATAAAGCGCTGTTATAACGGTGCCGACCGTTAACTAAGTAACAGCAGCTGGAAACTGCTGTTGTTGCTTTTCTCTTTAAATTGAAACGTAACTAAGCCCCTATGAAATATTCCTTTATCTTGAAAAATACACACTATTGCGTACTATTTCTGTTATTTTTTATGTCGTGTAAAAAGGAGAAACCGACAGAAGGAAATGTAAAAAGCACGATCGATAACGTTGTAACCAGGCTGTACAAAGAGCTGAATGCCAGTCAGCTGGATACGATAGGTGATAACTATATCATGAATTATCTTTCCAAAGATGAAAAACATGTTCTGGCCACAAAGTTTTGGACTTTTGATGTAAACGTGCCGGTGACGATTTCGCTGATGCGGGATGTGACCCAGAAAGTTATCCCGTTCTGGGTTGAAGAAAGCGGATTCAGGAAAACGGGAATGATCGTAAAAAACGAAGAATATTCGTATGAAGTCTGGCAGAAGAATTTTGAACAGGGGAAAGTAGAGCTGGGAATTAACGGATTTGATAAACACCGTCCGGTTTATTTTATCAGTGTAGGGCCACAGAAAAAAAGTGACAGTTTGAAAATTACAAACGTTTATCCTTCCGAGTTTCCCTTGACTAAAATGAAACCGGGTGCTTTTACGTATCACGATTGGGATGGACTGGTACTAACAGATGTCCCTGCTGAGCTCATTGGACAGTCATTATTTACCACCGTTCGCGGAAGAGCCCGGGAAGCGCATCTTGTGGGTGCTTTTCGTAAAACATTAACACCGTCTTCTGTTACGCCCGATCAGATTATGCTCACGTTAAACGGCGATCCTAAAACTACGATGACGGTGCAGTGGAGAACGAATAGCTCGGTGGAAGCCAGCGAGGTTAAATATTGGGCGCAAAATGAAAAAGATACATTAACCGCCAAGGCAGTTGCCTTCAAAATGGAAGACAGGTTGCTGCAAAATGACCGGTATATTTATCGCCATACAGCCAGTTTAGTACAGTTGAAGCCTGGAACATCGTATCAATACAGTGTCGGATCAAAGGCCGGGAAATGGTCTTCACCAGCCAGTTTTAAAACGGAAAGTGCTGAAAATGATGGTTTTTCGTTTATCTGGTTTGGAGACACGCATCATTCGAAAATCTGGGGAGATATGGCTCAGAAAGCTTTGAAAAGGCATCCTGAAATTTCCTTTTTTGATATAGCAGGCGACTTGGTGAGTACCGGCTTAAACCGTGACGAATGGGACGAGTTGTGGCAGTTTTCAGGGAATGTTTTCCAATATAAACCACTGATGCCGGTTCCGGGAAACCATGATAGTCAGGACGGGTTGGGTGCTGCAATGTATCAGGAAATGTTTAGTCTGCCTGAAAATGGTCCGAAAGGTTTACCAAAAGAAATGACTTACGCCTTTAATTATCAGGATGCCTTATTTATCATGATTGATGCTACACTTTCCGTACCGGCGCAAACGACATGGCTTGAAGAAAAACTTAAAACCTCAAAAGCGAAATGGAAGTTTGTATTTTTTCATTTTCCGCCGTACAATTTTGTAGAGCCTTATGATGAAATACGCAAAGAGTGGTGCACTTTATTCGATAAATATCACGTTGATATGGTCATGAACGGGCATATGCACTATTATTTGCGAACCAAACCAATGTTTAACAACAAGCCGCAAAACTCCCCTGCACAAGGTACGATTTACACGATGTCCATCAGTATTCCGGGAAAACAGGAGGAGTGGCTGCGGGAAGATTATGCTGTAAAAAGATACCAGGATGGGCCGTTATATCAGCATATCACAATGAAAGGAAATACGCTGATATACAAATGTTTTGATCCGGAAGGAAATGTGAAAGATGCGTTTGAGATCGTTAAGTAGTAGTTGGCAGGAAGTTTATGAGGGGTGACTAAAATCGGTTATGTGCGCCTTTTATTTCCCCATGAGAACTCAGCGCGACGATGGCAAGTAAGGCTATGACGGCCATGATAAATAACAGATTGATCGTCCATTTCCCAGGGTTAAGTCCCCGGTTATAAAAAGGGGATTTAAATTTTCCAACGACGAAGCCTATTACGATAATGTTGAGGATATACAGATATTGCTCGATCCGGTAGAGGCTGATGAAGGCTCCCGTAACCATAAGGCTGTAAAAAGCAAACAAACCGAAATGACCAAGAAAGAATTGATAGACGTCTTGATAACGGATTGTAAGCGTACGGTTTTTCTCCCGGAAAAAATAGTAGTAAAACCAGTATGATGCGGCCAGTAAGATGACGGCCAATGCAATTATCTGGGAGTTAGCTGTTATTGCTGACGCATTCGCCAGAGGATCGAAACTTTTGACAATGTTGATCATTCTTTCGGTTTCAAAAGACTGGTCCCAAACGATAAAAGGAATAATAAGGGTCAAAATAGTAACCGGAGCAATCAGATTGTTCCGGTTTGTTGTTTCTTCTGTTTGTGGCCAAATGGAGGTGAAAGTACCGTAAGCCATACCTGAGCCGCCGAAAAAGCCGATGCTATATTCCATTACATTCCAGAAATTGAATTTAAGCGCTGATACATGGCCCATAACTTGCAGAAAATTGCCAAAAGCAAATCCAAACCCTGCACCAAGTCCTGCAAAAACCGCAATCCGTAGTGCCTGATATTGTTTGTGGCGAATCATATACCAGAACATGGCAAAGCTCATCCCGACACATCCGGCCCAGGCCTCTGATCTTGGCGGTGTCATAAGCCAATTTAGCTCTCCGATTAATAAATGATAAAAAATGACAGCCCCGGCCGTCATTTCCACAACCAGCCTGTGCCACTTTACGGGAGCGTTCTTATTATCAGCAAGTGCCAGTCCGAAGATACCTCCACCGATCAGACCAAATAATCCGCCGATTACGAAAAGCATCAATAAACCGTAAAAGACATTTCCAAACTCATTTCCGCGTCCGTATCCGACCACAATACCATAGCTGATCATACCTGGAACGCCCCAACCGGCAGCAGAGGCCAGGGTAAGTTGAAAAACTTTTGCATACCAGTCTTTCCTTTTTGCTAACAATACGATAATCAATGCACCAATTCCTCCGGCCCAGGCAGCGCCTTGTACATGTCCAAACTGTCCGCGTATGGCCCAAGCCGTACCCAGGGAAAGTCCGGCAATGATTAGAGAAAATAAAAATTGTTTGTTCATGATACAGGGAAAATTGCTGCTATTGAGATAAATACCGTGGAAGGTTAAAAAAAGGCTATTGTGAAAGTCCGGCAAGATTTTCTCTGCTGTCATCCGGTTTTAAAATAGCCTGAAAATAATCGAACGCTGTATTAACTGAAACAGTCCCAACTGAAAATAACGTATCATGAGCGCTCAGTTAGCTATAAACGGTGGCACCAGAGAAATTGACAAAACATTCTCCTGGCCAGTATTTGACAACAATGAAATTCAGGCGGTCGCAGATGTAGTGGCCAGTGGGAAATGGGGAAATCCCGATTGCGGCGATCTGGTTGAAAAGTTTGAAAAAGAATTTGCCGCTTTTTGTGGAAGTAAATATGCAGTGAGTTGCGTGAACGGATCCGTGTCGCTCCGTCTGGCATTGATTGCCTGCGGTGTAAAACCGGGTGACGAGGTTATTGTGCCTCCTTATACTTTCATTGCAACGGCATCCGTAGTAATCGAATGTAATTGCGTTCCGGTATTTGTTGATATTCATCCGGATACATACAATCTGGATCCTGCAAAAATTGAAGCTGCGATTACTTCACGGACAAAAGTCATTATTCCTGTACATTTTGGGGGACTTTCCTGCGACATGGATGCGATTACAGATATTGCCAAACGGCATCATTTACGGGTTATTGAAGATGCGGCGCATGGGCATGGAGCTGAATATAAAGGTAAAAAACTAGGCTCGATCGGCGATGCCGGCAGTTTCAGTTTCCAGTCTTCCAAAAATCTTACGGGTGGTGAAGGAGGAATGGTTATCACGGACGATGATGAATTATATTCTATGATGAACTCGTTAAGAAATGTGGGCCGGGTGGAAGGCGGACAATGGTATGACCATTATAATCCTGGCTGTAATTACAGAATTACGCAAATGCAGGCGGCTTTGTTATCCAAGCAGTTACAGCGATTGGAGGAGCAAACGATGCGGAGAAATAAAAACGGACTGTATTTGACTGAACTATTGAAAAAAATTGAGGGCATAACACCGTTGACAAGAGGATTGGAAAGTACGGTTCATTGTTATCATATTTTTATTTTTAAATATGAGGCTGAGCAATTTGGCGATTTACCAAGAGATAGATTTGTGGAAATCCTGGCGGCCGAAGGAGTTCCGTGTTTTAAAGGATACCCGCATCCGCTTTATAAACAGCCGCTTTTTCAAAATCGGAATTTTATGTGTTATGCAATTCCTGAAACAGCAGATTACAAAAATGTACATTGTCCCGTAGCTGAAAAAGCCTGCCGCACCGATGCTGTCTGGATTTTGCAGCATGGCATGTTGGGAGAGAAAGAAGATATGGAAAAGTTCGCACGTGCCATTCTAAAAGTGCAGCAATTGGTTGCAGATATTCCGGATTAAAACTAATGGCTATGTAAATCACCCGAATTAATTTTTTAACAATAATCCATCGCATAATTTAACAAACAAGAAAAGTATAAAACCTGTCGGTTGCCGCTTTGTACAATATGAACTATCTTTAAATAGCTAGTTGGTAAAATATAATTTATATAGATACAAATTGTACAGAATTAAGTTTTATAATATATGCGTACGGTAATTTTGATTGGTGCCATTGTGATTGTCCTTATTCTTGGAAAAATCTATGTTTTTCCTAAATCTGAAAGTGAAAAATCCGGTGGCGCGGGGGGAAGCGGAAAATCAACGGGGAAGTCGTCCGGAGCGGCTGCCATTCCTGTAAAAGTGTACATTGTAGGTATGGAGACGGTTGACAACCAGATTTTCGCCTCCGGAACTGTACTGCCGAATGAAGAGGTAACGCTGATGTCAGAAATTTCCGGCCGTCTCGTTCAGCTGAATATTCATGAGGGTTCGGTAATAACAAAAGGGCAGCTCATTGCAAAAATTAATGACCGTGAATTAAAAGCACAGCTTCAAAAAGTTACTTATAATCAGGAACTCGCCAATAAGATTGAACTTCGTCAGCAAAAATTGCTTAAAGTGGAAGCAATCAACCTGGAAGAATATGATATAACATCCAACAATATCCGTGTGCTGGATGCTGAAAAGGAAGTGATCGAATCACAGCTTGAAAAAACAGAAATCCGTGCCCCGTTCAGCGGAAGAATCGGATTGAAAAATATCAGCGAAGGAGCATATCTGGCTCCGGGTACGCCCATCGTAACCATTATTCAAAGTAACCCGATCAAAATCGATTTTACCGTTCCGGAAAAATATACATCGGACATCAGAGTGGGTAATGCGGTAACTTTTAATCTGGATGGGGATTTGTTCAATTATTCTGCAAAAGTTGTCGCGCTTGAACCCAAGGTAGATGAAAGTTTACGTACACTTCGTATTCGTGCCATCGCTCAAAATCCGGCTGGGAAATTTGTTCCGGGGATGTTTGTGAAAGTAAAAGCAAATCTGGCCGCAAACAATAAGGCTGTCATGATCCCGACGGAGGCTATTGTGCCGGTATTGAAAGGAAAAAAGGTATTTGTGGTCAGAAATGGAAAAGCCGAGGAGGTAATGGTGACAACGGGGTTGCGGACAGACAAGAAAATTCAGGTGCTGGATGGCTTGCAGCAGGGAGATTCTCTCATTACTTCCGGGATTATGGCTTTAAAACCGAACTCATCGGTTAAGGTTAACTAATTTCCATAACTACATCAGATACCACCGCGGTGTTTACCGATTTAATAAAATTATCCTATGAGTATTTCAACGCTCTCAATCAAGCGACCGGTTTTAGCCATTGTGATGAATCTTCTCATCATTTTGTTTGGGTTTCTTGGGTATAAATTTTTGGGGATGAGAGAATTCCCTTCCATTGATCCGCCGGTTGTTTCTATTCGAACAAGTTATACGGGAGCCAATGCAGATATCATCGAATCTCAGATTACGGAGCCACTTGAAAAACAGTTGAACAGTATTGAAGGGATCAAGTCAATAAATTCGACGAGCAGCCAGGGTGCCAGCCAGATCACGGTTGAATTTGATATTGGTGTTGATATGGAACGTGCAGCGAATGATGTGCGGGATAAAGTCGGCTCGGCCTCTCGGACGTTACCACTCGATATTGACGGGCCGCCTGTTGTGAGTAAAGCGGATGCAAACTCGGAACCGATCATAGTACTGACTTTTCAAAGCAATACCCGCTCACATCTTGAAGTCAGTGATTATGCCGAAAATGTGATCGCACAACGGCTGCAAACCATTGAGGGTGTCAGTGAAATCCGGATTTTCGGACAGAAAAAATATGCCATGCGGATCTGGATGGATCCTGTAAAAATGGCTTCGCTGGGTGTGACGACGCAGGATGTTAAATCTGCACTGGATAAAGAAAATGTTGAACTGCCAAGTGGAAAACTGGCTGGCGACAATACCGAACTGACGGTAAAAACGGTTGGACGTTTTAAGACAGAAGATGATTTTAACGAGATGATCGTTAAAAATACAACCACCCAAACCATTCATTTAAAGGATATTGGTCATGCGCAGTTGGGGCCTGAAAATGAAGAAACCATTCTGAGGTTAAATAATGTGCCTATGATCGGCCTGGCAATTTCACCGATGCCGGGAGCAAATTATATTAACATTTCAGAGGAGGTGAACAAACGTTTGGCAGAAATCAAAAAAGAATTGCCAAAAGATTATGAACTGGGCACTTTGATCGATAATACCATTTTTGTAAAACGGTCCATTGAAGAAGTAGGCGAGACTTTATTGATTGCTATTGTTCTGGTTGTTATTATCATTTACCTTTTTTTTCGGGACTGGCTTATTGCTTTCCGTCCTTTGATCGATATTCCGGTTTCCCTGGTCGGAACGTTTTTCATTATGTACATCATGGGTTTTTCTATTAATGTACTCACATTGCTGGCTATTGTGCTGGCAACGGGGCTGGTCGTAGACGACGGGATTGTGGTTACGGAAAATATTTTCAAGAAAATAGAAGAGGGGATGGGGCCCATCGAGGCGGCAATCAAAGGCTCAAATGAAATTATTTTTGCAGTGCTTTCCACTTCCATAACGCTGGCTTCGGTTTTTCTTCCCGTTATTTTTATGCAGGGTTTTGTCGGGAAATTATTCCGGGAATTCGGGATTGTAATTTCTGCTGCGGTACTTGTTTCAGCATTTGTTTCCCTGACATTAACACCGATGCTTAACGCATATCTGGTGCGCAAAACGCATAAGAAAAGTTGGTTTTATGAAAAAACAGAGCCGTTTTTTGTAAACATGACCAATAGTTACGGTGAAGCACTCGCGTCATTTTTAAAGATCAGATGGGTTGCTGTTCCCATTATTTTCCTGACGGTGGGTATGATCTGGTTTTTCGGGAAAGACTTGCAGTCTGAACTTGCACCGCTGGACGACCGGAACTGGTTTCGTATCCAAATGACGGCACCGGAAGGTTCATCTTTTGAATTTACCGACAATTACGTGCAAAAAGTAGGGCAAATGCTGATGGATTCGATGCCCGGACGGAAAGGCCTTATGTTAATTACTTCACCCGGAAACTCTGGTCTTGGTGCGGCTAATACCGGCAGTGGCCGGATCGCGCTGACGGATCGGATGGAAAGAAAAGAATCCCAGCAACAGATAGCGGATTACATTACGAAGGAATTAAAAAGGTTTCCGGATGCTAAATCATTCATTGTTCAGCAGCAAACGATCGCGGTGGATTCTAGAGGCGGATTGCCTGTTCAGTATGTTATTCAGGCGCCCGATTTTGAGAAACTGCGTGAGTATTTACCAAAATTTATGGAAGAGGCATCGAATGATCCCACTTTTGCGATTACGGATGTTAACCTGAAATTCAGTAAACCGGAATTGCAGATTATGATTGACCGGGAAAAGGCAAAGTCGCTCGGCATCTCTGTTCAGGATGTAGCGCAGACCATGCAATTTGCTTTTGCAGGACAAAGATTTGGTTATTTTACCATGAATGGTAGACAATATCAGGTTATAGGGCAATACGACCGCGTGAATCGTGATGAACCGCTCGATCTGAAAAGTATGTTTGTAAGAAGTAATAACGGGAGCCTTATTCAACTTGATAATATAGTAAAAACGGTAGAAGAAAGCAGCCCTCCGCAACTTTTCCATTTTAACCGTTACATGAGCGCAACTGTGCAGGCCTCGCTTGCTCCGGGAAAAACAATCGGAGATGGAATCGCTGCCATGGATAAAATCCGTGATAAATTAAATGATGAAGCTATTCAAACTTCGCTGAGCGGTTCGTCGCGGGATTATGCGGAAAGTTCTTCCAATACTTTATTTTCGTTCTTTCTGGCTCTGGTGCTGATTTATTTCATCCTGGCTGCCCAGTTTGAGAGTTTTATAGATCCGTTCATTATTATGATTACCGTTCCACTAGCCATCGGAGGAGCCGTATTTTCATTGTGGTATTTCAATCAGACATTGAATATTTTCAGTCAGATCGGTATGATCATGCTTATAGGCCTGGTAACCAAAAATGGAATCCTGATCGTAGAATTTGCCAATCAGTTAAGAGAAACGGGACTGGGAATAAAAGAAGCCGCTCTGGAAGCAGCAACACTTCGTTTTCGCCCGATCCTGATGACGAGTCTGGCCACTATTCTAGGTGCGCTGCCCATTGCCATGGCTTTGGGGTCGGCAGGCCGCAGCCGAATGTCGATGGGTATTGTGATTATGGGTGGATTGCTCTTCTCGCTTGTGCTGACACTTTATGTTATTCCGGCGATGTACACGTTCCTTTCAAGAGAAAAGGATCTTGAAAAAATGAAAATGATTGAAAGAATCGCCAGAGACAGTGAAGTGGACGAAAGTGCGCACGCGTAATAGCTGATTTTAGAAATCAGGCAATTTCCAAAACAGGCTCGGTTCCCATTTTTCGCAGCATTCTGATATGTGATCCCAATGCGTTCATAAAGTCGGATTTGGCATTGTAATCCAGTCCGAATTCCTTTGCCGTCTGACTTACAATAGGCGAAAGTGCATGATAATGAATGTGCGAAATAGAAGGGAATAAGTGGTGTTCAATCTGATAATCAAGACCACCTATATACCAGGATAAAAATCTGTTTTTTCCTGCAAAATTGGATGTTGTCTGCAACTGGTGTACGGCCCAGGCATTCTCGATGCTTCCAGCATTATCAGGCATAGGCTGATCGGTTCCTTCTACAACATGGGCCATTTGGAAAACCGTGCTCAAAATCATTCCCGCTGTGCAGTGCATGGCCATAAAGCCAATAAGCCATTCTCCGAAAGTTAAAGACGTGAAGCAAAGCGGCAGAACGCAAATGAACAGTGCATAGGCCAGTTTGCTGATGATTAGCCTTACAAGTTCTTTTTTGGGATAAGGCTTTGTCATACCCGACTCCGACATTTTGTTAAAAAGAGAAATTTCTTTAAAGTCCTTCCACAAAAAAGAAATCGTCATTAAGCTGTACAACAGAAATGCGTAAATATGCTGGAATCTGTGAATGTATTTTTGTTTTTCCTGATAAGATAAACGAAGCAAAAACTTTCCGGTAATATCTTCGTCAACTTCATGGATATTCGTGTAGGTATGGTGAAGTCTGTTGTGCTGAACCTCCCAGTTATAAGCATTTCCGCCTAGTAAATAGATGGAACCACCGAAAATCTTATTCAGAATATTGGATTTTGCCAAAGAGCCGTGAATCGCATCGTGCATAACCGACATACCCACTCCGGCCACGCCAATACCCATGATCACCGAAAATGCCAGCATGGTCAGATCTGAAAATAAACCTGAAAGAATCAGAGCATAGGGAATCACATAGAGGCTTAACATGAAAAAAGCCTTGTATATTATTTTGGTACCTCCTGTTTTACACAGGTCATTTTCAGAAAAATAAAGATCAACGCGTTGTCTGAGCGTAGGAAAGAAAGTGGATTTTTCTTTGTTGGTAAATTTGATTTTCTGATAATTCATAAAGGACTTATCGATCAGGTCATAAAGAAGAATAATTCGTATCCGACTCCATAACAACGAATGTGTGGGTTGATTATTAGGTAAAAGTACGCATTAATTGTTTATTCCCGAGAATTGTTCTAAATAATGAGCACAATTCACAATAAAATAATGTGAAAATCGGGCTGGTCAGCAAAAAAAATAGACCGGTTTTAGGCCGGCCTATTTCCTGTTTTATATAACTATTGCAGTTTAAAGAGCAAATGCTTCTTTAATTTTATCTACATAATCCAGTTTCTCCCAGGTAAAAAGCTCAACTTCAACTTCTTTTTCTTTTCCGTCAGCGCTTTTGAAAGATTTTTTAACAATTTCATTTTTACGACCCATGTGTCCATACGCAGCTGTTTCTGAGTAGATAGGGTTACGTAATTTCAAACGTTGTTCGATCGCGTAAGGGCGCAAGTCAAAGATCTGCTCAATTTTTGAAGCAATCTCTCCGTCATGACCAGCTACTTTTGAAGTCCCGTACGTGTTGATGTACAAACCACATGGCTGAGCCACACCGATTGCATAGGATACCTGAACAAGAACTTCATCGCAAAGTCCGGCTGCTACCATGTTTTTTGCAATGTGACGTGTTGCATAAGCAGCAGAACGGTCAACTTTCGAAGGATCTTTTCCTGAAAATGCACCTCCACCGTGTGCGCCTTTTCCTCCGTAAGTATCTACAATAATTTTACGGCCTGTAAGACCTGTGTCTCCGTGAGGACCACCGATTACAAATTTACCGGTTGGGTTGATATGGAATGTGATATCTCCTGAGAACAATTGCTGCAATGACTCGGTCAGCTTCGCCTTAACGCGGGGGATAACAATGTTTATAATATCTTCTTTGATCTTCGCAAGCATGGTAGCCTCTGAATCAAAATCATCATGCTGTGTAGAAACAACGATTGTGTCAATACGCAATGGAACGTTCTCATCACTATATTCGATCGTTACCTGAGATTTTGCATCCGGGCGAAGATAGGGTATAAGGTTAGGCTCGTTGTTACGGATATAGGACATTTCCTGAAGAATCTTATGTGCCAGATCCAAAGCAAGAGGCATGTAGTTCTCAGTTTCGCGTGTTGCATAACCGAACATCATTCCCTGGTCGCCTGCTCCCTGTGCATTCGCTTTTTCTTCAAAAGTTTCACTGGCAACAGCACGGTCAACTCCCTGGTTAATGTCAGCACTCTGATCGTGAATGGCTGATAAGATACCACAAGAATTGGCTTCAAACATATATTCGCTTTTGGTATATCCAATTTTACGGATCACCTCACGCGTAATTTTTTGTACATCCAGATAGGTATTTGTTTTAACCTCTCCTGCCAATACTACTTGTCCTGTTGTAACCAAAGTTTCACAGGCAACTTTACTGTTTGTGTCCCACGCTAAGAAATTATCAATAAGGGCATCTGAAATCTGGTCAGCAACTTTATCGGGGTGTCCTTCAGATACGGACTCCGAGGTAAATAGATATGGCATAGTATGTACTAGGTTTTATGAATTGTTTTAATTTACACGAATCAATTACGCACTGTCTTATGATTAACAAAATTGAATTTTTTTAAGAGATTAACCAAATAATCGACAGGGAAAAATAAATAAGATATCCGTATTTCGTATGAAGGGAAAAGATTCTATGGAATCGGAAATAAATAATTAAGCCTGGCCCAGAATGACCTGGCCAGGCTTAATTAGAATAAAATACATTCTTATAAATTAGATCGGCACATTAACATGACGCTCAGCATGGTAGCTGGAACGAACCAAGGGGCCGGATTCCACATATTTTAAACCACGTTTCAAACCTTCTTCGCGATACGTTTCAAACATATCAGGAGTGATCCATTCAATAACTTCATGATGCATTTTTGTAGGCTGAAGATATTGTCCAAGTGTAAGAATATCCAGTCCGTTAGCAACCAGATCGTCCATTGCCTTGTATACTTCATCCCGTTTTTCACCCAAGCCCAGCATGATACCGGATTTGGTGCGCTTACCAAATTCTTTTGTTCTCTTAATCTGCTCCAGACTTCTTTCGTATTTAGCCTGTGGCCTCACAGCACGATAAAGACGTTCAACAGTTTCCATATTATGAGAAACCACTTCCTGGCCTGCTTCAATCATATGGATCAAAGCATCCCAATTGTTTTTTACATCCGGAATAAGTGTTTCAATCGTCGTTTCCGGCGTATTTTCTTTCACCTGACGAACGGTTTGATACCAGATTTCAGCACCGCGATCTTTCAGCTCATCACGGTTTACGGACGTAAGAACCGCATGTTTTACCTGCATAAGTTTGATCGCCTCGGCTACACGGCGTGGTTCGTCTGCATCATATTCATTCGGGCGTCCGGTAGCTACCGCACAAAAGCTACAGCTCCGCGTACAAACATTTCCCAGAATCATAAAGGTTGCCGTACCCGCACCCCAGCATTCACCCATGTTCGGGCAACTTCCGCTTTCACAAATGGTATGCAATTTATAATTATCAACTAGCTGGCGAACCTTACGAAATTCTGGTCCTGCCGGAAGTTTTACTCTTAACCAGTCCGGACGTTTTTTACGTTCGGAAGGTATAACTGGAAGTTCAATCATGATTTTTTAATCAAAGTCAATAACCATCAGATGAATTGCTGCGCCTGATGCAAATACTATATAAATTTAACGACTTATTTCTTGCTGCCAAAATAAAGTGTGATGTAGCCGGACGTGTAAAAGCTCTTGTTTTGCGCGTAAGCCATAATATCAATTTTCCGTGTAAATCCTTCCGCTAAAAATCCAACTTCCACACCGGTAACGTTTTCTCTGAAAGCGCTTAATTCAAAACTCAGTGCCGTTTTGATGTGCAATCCTGGTACGACTTTACTTTGTCCAAAACCGGAAAAGAAGCTTCCCACGCCAACAAAATTTTCATAAGGATCTTTGCCGGGATCATCGGTAAGTTTGAAAGGAACCGTTTCTACACGTCCGTTTCCAACCTGTTTTTGAATCATATACGGTTTCTCAAAACCAATGGAAGGACCCGCGGCGACAATAGCACTGATGGAAATCCCTTCATCTTCGTGACGGTTGAACAATGTAATCTCTCTACCATATTCCGGGCGGAGAACAAAAAAATAATTCGCTTTGCCAAAAACAAAACGTGCACCTGTATTAAAGCTCTGGGCAAGTTCTTTCGGATGTCTTACATTCACCAGTTCTACGGCCAGATAGCGATATTGGTTTTTGCCGAACAAAGTTCCTGAAATAGCGTTTGACTTGCGAAATACAGCTCCTCCTAAAATTCCGGAGTTCGTATTTGTTGTTAAACCTACCGATGTAAATGATTTATAAACGTCCTCATTATCATCGCTTTTAGGTTTGCGCTGGGCATATATATCCGTGGATAGTGTAACCAGAATACAGATCGAAAGTAAAAGTTTTACACGAATCATATTTACATGAACAGATCTCTTTGTGATCAATATATAAAAAGCAAATAAGGAGTGAATTTACGAAATATTCGTATATACACTTACACCCCGACTTCACTTTAACGGTTTTTTGTACATTTATGTTCTTTAAACGAAAAAAGAATAAAAAACACTGCATCCGGCAGTCAATTTGAATGGGCGAGGATTTATTTCGTGTATTCAAATTCAGAATTTAGCCCGAGTGTATTGTATAATGTTAAGTCTTAATTTTTAATAATCCAATAATCTTGTCTGAATTTTTGTATCAACTTGCGATGAAAGCTTTTCCCGGACTTATGCGTCTGGGATCATCTTTTAGTCCCAAAATAAAACTTGGTGTGAGCGGTCGTGAAGGGCTCCTGCAAAAACTTGGAAATACCTTGCCTGATTTAATTAAAGGTCGTCCCGTCGCCTGGTTTCATGCAGCATCTTTGGGTGAATTTGAACAGGGCAGGCCGGTTATTGAAGCGTTCAGAAAAGAATACCCGGATTTTTTTATTTTGCTTACATTTTTTTCTCCTTCCGGTTACGAAATCAGAAAAAATTATGCAGGTGCTGATTTTATCTGTTATTTACCAATTGATACGTCTGGCAATGCAAAACAATTTGTGGCGATTGTAAAACCTGAAATCACGTTTTTTATTAAATACGAATTTTGGTATAACTACCTTTCCGAGCTGAAACAAAGCGGTTCTTATATACTTTCTTTCTCAACGATCTTTCGTCCGGAGCAGCTTTTTTTTAAACCTTATGGAGGTTTTTACCGAAAAATGCTTACTTATTTTGATCACTTATTTGTTCAAAACGAGCAGTCGCTTGACCTGATGCATGGAATCGATATTGCAGATTGTTCGCTCGCTGGTGACACCCGTTTCGACAGGGTACGTGATATCGCAAGTGGTATTAAGGACTTACCTGAAATTGCTGCTTTCAAAGAAAATCAGATCTGTCTGGTTGCCGGGTCGGTTTGGGAAGCTGATATGCATAACCTCATTCCCGCCCTGAATCAACTGAATAAACCTTTGAAAGCAATTATCGCTCCGCATGAAATTGATGCAGGGCATATGGCAAGCTGGATGAATTCTTTGAATGGCAAATCAATGCTTTATTCGGAATACAAAAAGCTTTTTGATCAAAATAATCAAATTGAGCCTTTTGATTACTTAATCATCAATAACATTGGTATGCTGTCATCTTTGTACAGCTATGGAGATATTGCTTACATCGGTGGCTCTTTTGGCTCCGGTTTACACAATATTTTGGAGGCCGCTACATTTGGAATGCCTGTTCTTTTTGGAAATAAAAAATATCAGAAATTCCGGGAAGCGGTTGATTTAATCCGGGAAGGAAGTGCCAAAGCGGTTGCAGATACAGAAGAAATCAAGTACTATCTTAATCTTTGGATGCAGGATTCCATGATGCGAACCGAACTTGGAAGTATCAGTAAAAATTACGTTGGTGAACAAACGGGGGCGACAGAACTTATTATGAAAAAGGTGAGAAGCCTTTTATGATATGGAAAGAAGATGAAGCACCTGGCATCATCTTCTTTCCACTATTATCATTTAATTCGAAAATTCCTTCACAATCAGATGCTCAAATAAGTGCGCCTGCGTACCCAGAAGTCTCGCCTTTGGACCGAGTTTTGAGATATGCAGGGATAGCGTATTTTTAAAATCAGACAGGCAGTACTTATTAATTGCTTGCTCAATCGGATTTGAAATAAACGGACCCGCTTCGGCCAGTAATCCGCCAACAATGATAACTTCCGGGTTGAAAAGGTGAACCGCAGTGGCCAGGCCTTTTCCAAGTTCCGTGCCGACCGTGCTTAACAGGTCGATCGAAAATTCGTCGCCGGCATGAACTGCCTCAATGATGTGACTTGTATCCAGTAAATCAAGATCGTGGTTAACCAATTGCGAAAGTATGGTTGCTTGTCCGCTGTTTATACCTTCTTTTGCCCGGCGTATTAAAGCCATGGCTGAGGTAGTGGTATCCAGACAGCCGATTTTACCGCAATGGCAAAGCAAGCCATCAGGTTTGACCTGTATGTGTCCTAATTCTCCCGCAAAACCAGACGCGCCGTTAAACACCTCTCCATTCAACAGAATTCCCAGTCCAACACCCCAGTCAATATTAATGGTTAGTACCTGCGATTTATTAACAGCGTAGCCAAACCGATGCTCGCCGATAGTCGTAGCTTTTGTATCGTTACATAGACAAACCGGAAGTTGAAAATGCTTTTTCAAATACGATACCAACGGAACTCCGGGAGGTGTCAGATTGAGGTATGTAAGGTTAACACCCTGGGTAGCATTAATCAAGCCCGGCATTGAAACGCCGATTCCCCATAACTTGGAATGAGGGATATCATGAAATTTCAGAAAGTTATCTGTTTCTTTGAAAAGTTCTTCCAGAAACGTGGACGAATCATCGAGTCTGATATCAACTTTACGCTTGACGATAATCTGATTATGTAAATCAAAAATGACCAATTGGGTATCATGGCGGTTAATGTCCATGATCAGCGTAAGATATTTTTTGCTGTTCAATCCGTATAAAACAGGAGGACGACCTGCTCTTGCCGGACCTGTTCCGGTTTCATTAATCCATCCTTCACGCATCAGTTCATTCACAATACCCGTTGCAGACGGTATACTGGCGTGAAACAAACGGGCCATTTTATTAATGGAGGTATCTCCGGATTGATATAACTCTAATAAAAGATTACTCCGAAGACGGTTTTTTCTGATGTCAATTACGGAATTTGGCTCTTCAACAGCGGAATTCATAGCTTAAATAATCATTTGGCAATATGGAGTTAGACTATTACCGGCCAATATAAATCAATAGTCAGGGACTAATATATAAAAAAATATATGAAAATGACGTTTTTTATTAAAAAAACTTAATATATTATTTTTAATTCCTTAACACTATACCAGTATAGCAAGTAAAGACAGGTCTGACAAAAAAACTACTTGAAACATATATTTCTTTTTGCAATTATTTCTGCTTGACAGAGAAGTACCCTAAAAGTTCTGTTATATTCGTTATTGCATTATGATATTGAAACAGTTCGAATGGAGTTTGAAAAAGGATTAGTGATTCGTTCGACGGGTTCCTGGTATGAAGTCAGGGATGATCGTGACGGACATATTTGGCAGTGCCGGTTGAAGGGGAAATTTAAAACGATGGGTTTGAAGGTTACAAATCCGATCGCAGTAGGAGATTATGTTCGTTTTGAAATAGAGGATGAGAATGAAAACTCAGGCATAATTTATGAAATTTTGCCTCGTGTAAATTATGTGGTGCGTGCTTCGGTCCATAAAACTGCTCATGCGCATTTGATTGCGGCTAACGTGGACCAGGCAATTTTAATTGCAACATTGGTTTTTCCGCGTACTTCACTTGGTTTTATCGACCGTTTTTTGGTTGCTATCGAGTCCTTCAGGATACCGGGCGTTATCATCTTCAATAAACAGGATTTATTGAATGATGAAATCAAGGATTTTCAAACGCAATTGATGGATTTATATACCAGTTTGGGTTATACCTGCATCGCGACAACGGCAGTAACAGGCGAAGGACTTGAAGATTTTAACCAGCTTTTAAAGGGAAAAGTATCTTTATTGTCGGGTCATTCCGGCGTTGGAAAATCCACACTGGTGAATACGATTGCGCCAACGCTGGATATTAAAACGCAGGAAGTATCCACGTTTGCCAATAAAGGAGTGCATACTACTACTTTTGCAGAAATGTTTGAACTGGCACCTGAAACCTTCATCATCGATTCGCCGGGGATAAAAGAATTAGGGCTGGCTGATATGAAGCCGGAGGAGATCAGCCATTATTTCCCTGAAATGCGTGAACGTTTAAACGAATGCCGCTTTAATAACTGCAAACATATCAATGAACCCGGCTGCGCCATAAAAGATGCAGTCAGCGGAGGAGAAATTGCTTTCAGTCGTTACGAAAGTTATTTAAGTATGGTTGGTGGCGGCGATAACCGTAGATAATAAGAAATAAAAACAGCTGCCATATGAAAAATGTTGAACATATCGGCATCGCCGTCAAAGATATCAATGCGGCTGAAAAGCTGTTTGGGATTTTATTTAATACTAATCCTTATAAACGGGAAACCGTAACATCAGAATTTGTAGAAACCTCCTTTTTTCGTGTCAACGAAACTAAAATTGAACTACTGGAATCAACGGATCCGGAAGGTGCCATTGCCAGATTTATTGAAAAAAAGGGCGAGGGAGTTCATCACATTGCTTTTGAGGTAGAAGATATTTATGCAGAAATGGAAAGACTGAAAGGCGAAGGTTTTATTTTATTAAACGAAAAGCCTAAGCCCGGTGCTGACAATAAACTGGTTTGTTTCCTGCATCCGAAAGAAACAAACGGCGTATTGATTGAGCTTTGCCAGGAAATTAAATAGCAGAATTCTTAGAATTCTGCTATTTAATTGATGTTTAAAAGGGAAGACCAACGGCAATATTCAAGACCAGATTCTCCTTTCGCCAGGCTTTACTTCCGAAATCAATTTCTTTAAATACCCACGGATTTTTATACTTGACCGGCGCATCAGGATCGAAAGGTGCGTTCGGGTCGGAATCAACCGGCGTAACAGTATACCATGGTTTGCGGAAAGGTGTTGCCAGATCCAGACGAAAAACGAGGAAAGAGAAATCCAGACGAAGACCAATTCCACCGCCTACCGCCACCTGTGTCAAAAAACTCTTTTTGAAAACCGATTCTGCGCCATAGCCTTCTGAGGCATTCCCTCTGTAAGACCATATATTTCCTGCATCAACAAAAATAGCTCCGTTAATGATATCCGTAAATTTCATCCGTACTTCGGAATTAAGTTCGAGCCTGATGTCGCCAAAGGCATTATATCCAAAAAGTCTTACAGACGCTGTGTCAGGGTTATAAGCCCCTGGGCCAAGTGCTCTTGCCCTAAAAGCTCGTAAACCTGTACTTCCTCCTGCAAAATATTGTTTGAATTGTGGTAGTTGCATAGATCTTGAATTTCCGAAAGGAATTCCTACTCCAGCCATGAACCGGTTAGCCCATTTTATTTTTGAATTAATGGTACGGTAATAACGGATATCGCCATCAAATTTTACAAATTGTAAAATAGGGACACCAAAGAATTCCTTTGGGCTATTCAATGTGTCTTTTCTGTTTCTTTTGCTTAAAAGGCTTAAAAGATTACCGCCGTAATCAACGCCCCCTATCATTACAAATTGATTTTTACTGAATGGCCTTGGTGTTGGCCTGAAAGAAACAGAATAATTAGACCCTGCAATAAAATATTTCGCTGCGAGCAAGTCGAGATATCGCTTGGCATCAAGGGCATTGGTATTTGGGTTGAAAATAATTTCTTCAAGCCTCTCCCCATTTACATTTCTGGGTTCAACAAAATTGAGCGCAATCGGTGTTAAGGTATGTTCAAGACGTGAGTTTTTACTCCAAACGTATGACCAGTCGAAACGAATAGAGCGTGTCGTGTAGAAATCTTTTTGAATCCTGTTTTCATATGTTAACGCCAAAATTGTTTTGGGTAATAGCTGGCTTCTTTCAGGTCGTATTTTGACAAAAGGAATTATAAATCTGGGAAATGAAAGGCTCGCAATAGCACCGTAACGAATATACTCATTGCCGACTCTGCCTGGGTTTTCAACACGGTTTCCACCAAGCTGAACATCAAAACCAAAATAAGGACTAAGGGTCAGTATTTCTCCGCCTCTGAAAAAATTACGATTTTTTAAATTAATAGTAAGCTGTGACCCCCCCAAATTATTCGATTTTGTACTGGCACTTAAAATGGTTTGCAGCGATTTTTTCTTTAAAGGTGCAAGATTATAATAAACATTTAATAACGCAGAATCTGACCTAGGAACAAGTTCAAAACTGTTTTTTACAAATTTAAAATTTTGAAGATTCACCAGCCTTGTAACTGAAATATCCTGCATTTGATTATTAAATAGATTGCCGCGTCGGAAACTTATTGCGTCATAAAAGATCCGGCGTTTATAAAGCTTTCCAGGATCATTAATTGTAAGTCCTCTCCTCAGTGGACCTTTGTTTACTGCGCTGTCAGCACTGCTGGCTTGATTAGTGCCTGTATTTACAAAAATCTGGTTTATATAATATTGTTTTAAAGCAGTTTGAGCTGTTTCTCTTTTCACCTCCAGATATAAGTTTACCTGCTGAGGTGCCAGCGTGGAATCTTGTTTTCCAATCGTTGAGTCTACCCGGACAATTAAATAATCAGGATTAAAATAATAATATCCTTTACCTTTTAACTGCTGCTCAATGCGGGAGCGTTCGGCCGTCACAATATCCAACCGTATCGGATCTCCTTTTCTCAGGTAAGTATCTTTTTTTGACAAAATCAGATCTTTGTTGAACTGCGCACTGTCATTCACTACAAAATTGACCTCGTTGATGTAATAACGCGGCATAACGTAGGCTTCATAAGCAGCGATTGCTGTTCTTTTTTTAGTATTCTGGATCAGTTTTCCTTTTGCCGAGGATTTGTAATATCCTTCATTATCCATCAGCGATACCATATTCGCAGCATTGATGTCTACAATTCTCTGATTGGCATAAACAGGAGGCTGTCCCAGTTTTTTACGAAACCAGCTACGCAGCCCACCTTCGTCTTTTGGCTCACCAATCCAATAGTAAAACCAGACTTTCCAGGGAAAACCCAGAATCGTTTTATTGGGTGGTGGCTTGATAATACCTTCCAGATTTACCGCCAAACCGGAAACGTTTGGCTTGGTCAGAGAATCCGCTGTGACCTTTACCGTATTTCCTACATACAAGCTTTGGCCAGTCGGAACATATTTCCTCACAGAGCAAGCGCCCAGTAAGATACATATCAAGAAAATGGCTAATGCACTAATTCTCATTTTTTTGCTTTTGAAAAATTTCACGGAACAAATCGTAATCTGCCGTTATAATAAAACTCACACCTGTTTCGACTATAAATCCTTCCAAAATGGATTGATATTGATTTTTTCTATATCCACGGAATAAATATCTTCCATCTTTACTCAGGGAATAATCCAGGGCTATGTTGTCAAATACTTCGGATGAACTTGGTGTTTGCGATTTGCTTTCCAGCTCAAAGTTTTTGCCAACAGAGATTTTTAGTCTGTCTCCCAAAAATGCTTTACTCAATCCTACATTCAGATCCGTTCTGGCACCGGCGCTTTGATCGGTTGTGGAGTTAAGATTCAAATCCAGATTCACACCTTTTACAAGATCTCCTGCAAGATTGTTTAGCTGATCGCTTAACAACTGACTCACACTTTGTCTGGCGATCGCTTCGGCGCTTGACCCTATATTGAAGCCGGATGAGGTTTGATCGGTGATAAAGCGGTTGGTGATCAAAAGCGCGAAAGCCTGCTTATTCATCTCTGACGGATTGTTTTGCATATCCGCCCAGAAAGTTTGGTCTGTTATATCTTTCTTAACTGTTTCAGAAACCTCTTCACCGGGAACTACATTAAAGGTGATATTTGGTGTTGATAAATTTCCGGTGATAATGATCTGTACCTGGATAGGAATTTTCCGGTCGCCTTTGTAATTGTTATCAATCGAGCCCGGATCAACCATGACATTATAGGCAGCTGTAATATTAAGATCAGCTTTCATAGGATCGCCTGTCCAAATCAGACTGCTGCCTTTTTGAATCTCAAACTGCCTTTTAAGAATCTGCAATGTTAAGTCATAAGAACCTTGTGTTAAATCATAAGCTCCGATCAGATAAAGCTGACCGTTGGGAGCGATTCCTGTATTTAGTTTTGCATTTCCTTTGAGTTTGATATTATCGCCGTTCAATTCGTCGATGACCACAGTAAACTGCGACTTGTCGTCAACATCAATATCCAGTGAGATCTGAGAAGCAAAATCAACCATGATCTGACTGGCAATTTCTGCTGAATCAACTTTTACAACCTGCGTTGAGTCGCTCATATCCACAAATTCGATAACGCCTTTGCTCGCATCTCCGGCTTCGGTGGCATCATTTGACATCACGACGGTGATATTACTTTCCGGATCGAGTTTTATATTCCCGTCAATAATAGAATTGCTGCCCTTCCCCTTTACCGTAAGATTTGCATCAATAATGGCTTTTCCAAAAAAGAGGTCATTTTGTTTTTGGGTAGCATTAAGGACAGTGAAATTTTTGGTGTCAATTTTCAGATCATACCCCACATCCGGAATGGTTGCAAGATTAACGTTTCCATTGATTTTTAAAGGCTGGTTAAGTGAATCGGCAACAGTGAAATTGTTGAAGTTGATACGCTGATCTGCAAATTGTAATTTCTGGTTTTTCAATGAATAACGTGCCCCGAGCTGTGTTACATTAAAAGCAACATCATCAAAACCCATATCACCGTTTAGTCTCGGACTGTCAGTAGAACCTGTTATTGCCACTTTTCCCGACAGGTTTCCTGTTGCATTTTTCAGTTGCCCGAAGCTGAAAGCTTCAATGGTTTCTGCACCAAATTTTTTCATGTCCAGTGTAAAATTCAGCGGGTTTTCTTCCTTCATCCGATAGCTTCCGTAAAGCCGCATATCGTTTTTATCACTGGTTAATGTTACGCCAACCCGGATACGGTCTTCTGTTTCATTTGTCGACCGAATGGCTAGGTTTCCAATCGGGATCTTCATGAAAGCGAAATTGTTGATGTCCAGCCTTCCCGTGTAAACCGGTGCTGTCATGTAGTTGCTCAGCTTGATTTTTCCGCTAAGCGTACCAGATGCCATGGTCGAGTCGCGTGTAACAAGTGCCGCAAACGGACCGATAGAAATACTGTCCGCAGTAATATCCAACGGACTGTTCGGCGCATCTTCTGACGAGTTGATCGATAAGGATTGATAGTCCTGATGGATCACAAAGTTTTTTACCCAGACACTATCCGGTGCATATTGGATATAGCCTTCACTGTCCGTAGCCCATTTGCGGTAATCGATTAATAATCCTTCACGGAGCCGAAGCTGATAGCGATTATCTATCAATGCCAGATCTCCGTTAATCCCGTGACGATCTGCATTGATCGAGTCTTTTACGATAAAATTAAACTTGACGTCATTATTCGCAATGTCTGTTTTCAGGGAAGCATTCTGAACGCGGAAGCCACCGGTTTGTACCATTCCAACATTTGCATTCAGGGCAGCTTTTTCTTTTACACTGCTGAGATTGACGGTTACTTTTTCCGTATGTATACTATCATATTCCACCAATGGAATAGTCAGATTGGCTACGATTGATGAATCCTGCTGGTTGTTAAGTTTGGCGTGCAATTGAATAGGATTCAATGCAGTAAGTTGAGGAGCGAAAATTTTAAAAACCGGGTGGTTTGCAAGACTGGCATCCAGCGTGAAATTGACAGGTTTGGTAACAGGTTTGTAAGTAAGCCCCGGAATAGCAAAATGCTTGCTTGTTTCCGTGAAAATAGCATCTGCAATTTCAGTATAAACAAAATCACCTTCCATTCTGGCATTCAAAATAGGGGAAGTAATTATTGCTCTTTTATTTCCTGCGGTATCGCTCAGTTGAACCGTCAGATCGGAAATACTGACCGGTCGTCTGTGATGTGTTAAAACCAGATCATTGACTGCGATCGTACCCAGCGGATTTTCAGGATTGGTGGAAGGCATATCAATTTTGATATTTCCTTTTACCTGCAAGGAATCGGAATAAAGATTCAAGGCCGTCAGGTTCATGTGATCAATTGTCGCTTCTCCTTTTACACTTGGGAATTCCTTGGAAAGATCTGCTTGCCCGTTCAGAGAAATGCCGATATTTTCATCGCGCATTTGAGCATTCACGTTGGCCAAGCCGTGATTTACATCACCTTTCAATGTTAAATTATTGTACACATATCCTTTGATATCAGCACTTTGTATGGTGCCGTTTAAGCTTGCCTTCATTTTGGATGGCGTATAGCCAATTCCATTCAATTGCGTATAAAGCGTAAGTTTGCCAATTTCCTGCGGAGGTTGTTTCAACAATTTCCCCATATCAAAATCGGTGAAACTTAATGTCCCGTCGTAAACAGCTTTGATGCTATCCGTTATGTTTTGAAGGTTTCCCGCAAAAGTACCGTTGCCAAAGGAGGTTTCAATCGTTGTATTCAGCGTCAGGTTGGCCATGGAGCCATTTACTTTTCCTGAAATTTTAATTTGTTCAGGAAGTTCTATGCTCGATGGCACAGCACTGTCAGGAAGCATTTTTAATAAGTCAGCTTTTGTAGAGGACAGTTCGTTGATTGTCATATCGGCCGCCAGTTTATCAGCATCGGGTAAACCTTTTATACGTCCATCCAGGCTCAGGACAGTTCCACCCAGCATACTAAAACGTGCCTTGGAGATCAGCATATCGTCGACCGTTCCCGTTACAAGACCGGAGCCCTGAACAAAGCCGTTGGGTTCCTTATTGAATGGTGGTGTTGTGGCGAGATCTGGAACAAGCAGTAAAAGATCAGAAAATGCAAGTTTGGTATCCTTTAAACTTAACCGGATTCTTACGTTGGGAAGGTTTTTGGTAAGATCATCCAGACTATTATAACGTAGTGTCAATTCATCACGTAGTACTGTATTTGGGGTTTTTACAAAAAGATTACGGAGATAGGTTTGTTTTGCGCCATAGGCGAAATCCGTTCGTAATGATAATAATTTAAACCCGCTTTTCTCTTCAAATGAACCTTGTTTAAGTTTTCCTGCAATGTTATCCGTTGAAAAAATGAAGTCTTTCAGATCAACGTTTAATTTTTTAACATTTAAATGTGCATAGTCGAGTCCTTTCGGTATTGGTTTGGTATTGAAGTCATCATAACGCAGGCCGCTGTTTACAACTTTTATATCTTTAACAACTGCATACCATCCTGGGGTAGCGGTTGTATCTTTTTTTGTATCGGGCGGACTGGTTTTGGCGGTGGCTTTTTTTGCGAATTCGGCATAGGCCGTCATGTTTTCCAGCAATACACTTTCGATATCCACACGCTGGCCACCCAGATATACCTTATTAATTTTTCCCTGCAAACGGCCGATGGTCACGCCATTGTTTAAGCCGGAAGTTTCGTCTGTGAAAACCCAGTTAAATTTCGATATATCAACATCACCCAGCTTTATATCAAGCGAATCCGACGGGTCGGAAGGCGTGCTGACTGTGTCTTTTTTCAGAGCTTCATACATCCTCAATTTTGCTCCGCTGTTATAGAGCACGACTTTGGTAGGATGATATTGTGAAAGTGACGGATTGAACTTATCAAATTTAATTTGCGCGGAATCAAGATTTGCATCGGCGTCAGTTCCAACCACCGCATCTTTGTAAGAAAGCCGGACACGTTTAAGTAAAATTTCATCCAGCCGCATTTCCATAGGTTTGGAAGTAGTATCCACCACCGCGGAAGTATCTGAACTGGCAAAAGCATCAACAATAAACTGGAAATTAAATACAGTATCTGGCAGCGTTCTGTAAATATTGGCTGTGGCACCTTCCAGCTCTATTTTATTGATTCCCACATTTCCTTTGATCAAGGCATACATATCCAGATCAACCCGCAGCATCTTACCCGAAACCAATGTATCGCCTTTTTGATCAGCGAAGAAAACACCCTCTAATACAATCCAGTCGGGAACATCGAACCGGATTTTTTCAACGTTGAGTTTTGTTTTAAGTTTTTTGCGCAGATACGTATTTGCCTGTGCAGTAAGAAAGTTTTGTCCGGCGGGAGTTTGTATTCCCCATATTAAAACGCCAATCAGTATTAAAACCGTAAGCGTTATGATAGCCAATACTTTAAGTGCTTTCTTCATTCTTTAAGATTATTCCACCCATTTTATATTAAACAGGATGGGTGAAGTTTTGAACACAACTGGTTTTACAGTTTCATGAGTAACATAACAATTCCGTTGTCGAAATTATATGTTACTCATGTATGATAATTTAAATCTCTATCTTTTAAATAATTCCGGACTCACAGTCGGGTTAATATTAACTGTCGAAGAAATTGTAACCGGTTTTTTATCTCTGCTGTTCACCTCTACCAACTTGGCAGGATAAAGTATTCCATAGCCTGATTTTGTGTAATTTGATAGATCAGTAACTGTTTCAATGCCTGCCATCGTTTGTTTCTGACGTACCAAAAGTCCTGATGCAGCGTCGAAATAAAGATTATACTTCACATCTTTGCCTTGAAGCTCAACCTGGTTAACAGATACACCGTTTAAAGTTTCGGTGCCCACAGTGGTTGCGATCAAGCCACGGTTTTTGTAATCAATGAATGGAGCCAGCACGTCATAAAGCTCATAACGCATGCTTCCCTGCTCTGCCTGGCTAAGATCTTTTACATCCATTTTATTGCCTAACGGGACTTTTATCCAGCCTTCTGAACCTTTTACCGTGTAAACAAAGCTACGGTTCATAATGGTTTTGGATTTATAAATGGAGTTTTCCGGAACAGAAACTGAAATGTCGGAGGTATAGGGAGCCGCAGAGGCCGCAGTATAACTACGTTTCAGATTGTACGTTTTTACAGATTCCCAAAGGGCTTTTCCGCCTGTTGCTTTATAATAGTTGTTAAAGATTGTGTCAGCCGGAATTCTGGTCTGAGCAAACGAAACTGTGGCAGCCAAGAGGATAGCAAACGAAATTCCAATGAATTTTTTCATGTAAATTGGTTGTGTTAAATGTTGTAAAATAGGTTACGGTTAAACACAAAATAAGTAACCGGAATTTTGTGTTATGAAGCATTCGACCTCTTCGTCCTATGTTAAAAGTAAAAATACCACATTTATTATAGCATGTTGCAAAAACTGTTCCAATGATCAGGATTACCATTTTCTGAGAAGTAATGTTGCAAAATTTTTATTCCACATGATGTGAGGGACTTTATAAAACCTGCTGATATGATGTTATAGTTATGTTAAATTTCGGACAAAAGAAAAAGGGAAGAAGGAGTATTATTTCCGTTCTTCCCTTTATTATGAGTTACTTACAAAATTTTATGCCTCAGGATTCATCTCCGCTCATAGAAATTTTTCCGAATCGGTACTGGAATGTCAGATTAACGAGGCGATTAGTCTGCTGCCACAAGGAATTTTGGATGTAAGTATCCGTGGCCAGCTGGCTTTTGTAGGCCCGTGACAAAAATATGTCCTGAATATTGAACGAAAGTGTAGCTTTTTTTTCCAGCAAATCTTTTCTGATACCCATGTTGGCCACAAAAACACCTTGTCGTGTTCCCTGCGCAATAGCCCGTGGTCCTTCATAATTAACATAAGCCGATGCACGGAAATCCAGGGGAAGGGTAACAAATGCGTTAAGGTTTCCTGAATAGCTCCATGTGCGGTTGTCGATATCGGCAGTCGTAGAAACAACTTCACTTCGGAAAACTCTTCCACTGCCGTTAATTTTGAGAATATCGCCGAATTTCTGAGAAAAATCGGTTTCAAAACCGTAAGCCATTTCTCTTCCTACATTGTCATATCGCGTCAAAGAGATTCCGGCTGCATCGACAGTCCGGATACGGGTAATAGCGTTGTTAGAATAATCCATAAACAGAGAGGGCCCCCAGCCACCCGACTCTTCATAATTGGAATAGGCCATTTCTGCCTTATGCGTAAATTCAGGACGAAGATTGGGATTTCCCGTTTGAAGGTTTCTTGGGTCAGAAACATCTGTAAAAGGATTTAGCCAATCCGCTTGCGGGCGTTGGACACGGCGGCTGTAATTTAGTTTCAGAAGCGCGTTTTCATCCAGTTTTCTTGATAATGACAAAGACGGAACCAGCGTTAAAAAGTGAACTGAGAAATCCCGGTTCGCACTGACCTGATCAATTTGCTGATCGGAATCGGTAAGCCTTAATCCTGCTCTTACTCCCCAAAGATCTGTTTTCTTCGAGAAAGTCATGTAGCCGGTGTAGATGGAATTTTTATAATTGAAAATGTTACTGATGTTGTTGTCAAATTCAAAACCTCCTGTTTCAGTATTCAAAAGATAAAATGCATTTGAATTATCGTTTGTATTGATCCGGGTACGGAATCCAACTTCCAGTGTGGCTTTTGGTGTTATCGGCCAGGTATAATCCGTGTTAAGAAAAACGGATTTGCTGTTGCTGTTTCTGAAATTCTGCTGATACCGGCTGAGGCTGTCAATTACATTTTCCTGATCATAATTCGATCTCCCTTCAGATTCTCCCTGAGAATAATTAGCCGTAAAAGTCAATAACTGGTCTTTGGTAGCAAACTTGTGGCGATAATCAAAACTCGTACTCAGGTTGTGGCCATTTCCTTTGCTTTGATTTATTCTTTCAAAATGATCAAGCATCTGACCTGTCAGTGACGCCGAGTTATTCAGCAGATTACTTTTATTCTTACTTTGATCGCGTGAATAATTAACACCTACTTCTACGGAGTTTTTATCATCAATATCGTAATTGGCACCTACACGGCTGAACAAGTTTTTGTTCGTGTTGTTGCCCGTTCCACGCTGTTCCAGACGGGATTGTTCCTCCCCCAGAAAATTATCCCGGTCCAGGCGGCGTTTCCAGAAAGTGTTACGCATCTGTCCGTTCAAAGAAGCGTTCAGTCCCAGTTTTCCGGTTCGGAAACTAACATTTCCGGAGCCATTGTTATTTTCTTTTAAACCAAGCGTTGCCCGGCCGCTACCATTAATACCTCTGATCTTATTCTTTTTTGTAATGATATCAATTACCCCGGAAGCACCTTCTCCTTCATATTTTGCAGAAGGCGTGGTAGAAACATCGATACGCTCGATAAGGTCTGCGGGGAACGATTGTAAAACAGTGGGAAGGTCGCTGCCATAAAGTGTCGATGGTTTTCCATCAATCAATACCACTACATTTCCTTTTCCACGAACCTGTGGATTCCCATTTTCGTCTAACGAAACGGCTGGTACTTTTTCAAGAAGATCACTTACATTATTACTGCTTGCGAGCATGTCTTTTCCGATATTGATCATCTTTTTATCAATATCTTCCACGATCATACTCTTCTCTCCCCGAACGACTACTTCGTTTAGTTTTTGAGCGGAAACAATGACAGTCAATGTGCCCAGGTCGACAAGGTTGGATTCTGTCGCAACACGGACGTTGGGTACAAACAGGGTTTCATAACCCATGTTGGTTATGCGAAGAATATAGTTTCCGGGTTTTACATCCGGGATGGTAAAGACACCGTTTTCATCTGAAATAACACCGTTGGCGACGGTGGAATCCCGGGCAAGTAATACGGCGACTGTGGCAAAGCTGACGGGCGTGCTTTTAGGAGCTTCAACAATTTTACCGACCAACTTACCGCCATCCGTCCGGATGGTTTTTGCGTGATTTTTAGTGGCGAAAGAATCGAAATTGCCGGTTGTGAGAAACAATCCTGACAATAGGAATACAGGAAGCCGGGGACGAAATAAACTTCTGATCATTATTATTATTTAAAGTCGTTAGGGGTTAGGAATTTGTTGGGAACAAGTCTTCAGAGAAATCATATTTTCATTAGATAAGTCAAGTATTGAAAACTTGATTTATCTGAATTTTTAAAACGGGATCGCCCAGTCTTGACTTCTTTTTTGAAGCTATAAAGCATTGAGCCTGATAAATATAATCAACGGGTGTATTAAAAATTTAATTGCATAAAATTATAAAAAAATTAAGATTACTGATGTTTTAAAATGTTGTTGTTTTAAATTGCATACTTTTTAAAATAATTTAATAAAGTGTTCTTAAATCTGACTTAATGAAAAAAATTCTTTTAACGACGCTGTGTGCTGTATGGTTTTCAACCAGCTGGGCTCAGCTTAACATCATTCCCAAACCAACCCAAATGCTGATAGCAAAAGGAGAATGGACTCTTGGAACAAAGGCTAAAATAGGCGTTCCGGGAGATGCAAAATGGGAGAAAGTGGCTGGCATGCTGGCAGAACAAATCAATAAAGCCAGTGGTTTTTCTGTGAAAACGGGTAAGGGAAAAGGCGATATTACGTTTTCAGTTTCTTCGGATACGAGTTTGGAAGAAGAAGGATATCGCTTGTTGGTAACACCCAAGGGCGTGACAATTCAGGCGCAGACAGCCAAAGGTGCATTCTATGGCGTACAGTCGTTATTGCAACTTTTGCCAGCTGAGATTTTCAGTCAGACTGTCGTTGCAAACACCCAGTGGAAAGTGCCATACGTAACGATCAAGGACGTGCCCCGCTATGCATATCGTGGATTAATGCTGGATGTCTGCCGTCATTTTATGCCGCTGGATTTTGTTAAAAAGTACATAGATCTGATCGCGCTGCACAAGCAAAACCAGTTTCACTGGCACTTGACGGATGATCAGGGATGGAGAATTGAGATCAAAAAATATCCTGAGCTAACCACGATCGGTTCCAAGAGAAAGGAAACGATGAAAGGAGCATACAAGGACCAGAAATATGACGGAACTCCGTATGGCGGTTTCTACACGCAAGAGCAGATCAAAGAGGTTATCAAATACGCAGAGGACCGTTTTATCAATGTTATTCCTGAAATTGAAATGCCGGGCCATGCTCTGGCGGCTCTTGCTGCTTATCCTCAATTTGGCAATAATCCGGATAAAATTTATCAGGTCGGAACGAAATGGGGTGTTTTTGACGACGTATTTATGCCCCGCGAAGAAACGCTTAAATTTTTGGAAGACGTACTGACGGAAGTTATCGATCTTTTCCCGGGTAAATACATTCACGTGGGTGGTGACGAATGTCCGAAAGTACAGTGGAAGGAGAGCCGTTTTGCGCAGGATCTTATCAAAAAGGAAAACCTGAAAGACGAACATGGTTTACAGAGTTATGTGATTAAAAGAGTTGATAAATTTATTACCTCGAAAGGTCGCCGTATGATTGGATGGGATGAAATTCTGGAAGGCGGGCTTTCTCCAAACGCAACCGTAATGAGCTGGAGAGGAACGGAAGGCGGAATTACTGCCGCAAAAGAACTTCATGATGTGATTATGACACCAGGTGATTTTGTTTATCTGGATCATTATCAGGCAGACGAAAAGTCGCAGCCCATTGCTTTCCCGTCATTTACAAATCTGGCAGAAACTTATTCTTATGATCCAACGCCGAAAGAACTTTCAGCTGACGAAGCAAAACACATTTTAGGCGTTCAGGGTAATGTGTGGACGGAGTATATGAAAACACCCGCTTATGTAGAGTATATGGTATTCCCACGGGCCATCGCGATAGCGGAAACAGGCTGGACCCCGGCTGACAAAAAAGATTTTGCGGATTTCAGCAAACGTCTGGAAATACACAAAAAGCGTCTGGATTACATGGGCGTAAATTATTTTGGTGCACCTGGCAACGACAAATTCGAATACGTCTGGCCTGAGAAAAAATAAGGCTTCAAATGTTTGGTAAGGAAAAGCATCTCACTGGTTGGGATGCTTTTTTGTTATATTTAAGTAATCAAGCTTTTGAATGTTAATGGAAAAGAGAATTAATTTTTGCTAAATATTCCGCTTGTCGTGATTCATTGGCGTATGCGCCGTTTGTTGCAAAAACATAAACTCTTGGAGATATAATGAACCTTATTGATTAAATAAGATTGCCTTCTGGAATTAAGTAGCCATTATCAGTTAGGATAAAATGCAAAGCACGGAAGTAGCCATCTTTGTAGGATGAAAATTCTTTAATGCAAATTGTTTTGAAAGTGCTTAACTACGGCCAAATTTGACTGCCATTTTTGTTGGTAAATCCATTTATTCTGCATTTTTTAATTTCGATTCGTAAATAAGGAAAATCTCCTAATTTGAATACTTTCATAAGTACAATTATGAGTGGTGTCCGATAACTTTTAAAAATAAAAAACCCACACCGTCCTCCCGTTCCCCCCAAACATTCTATTTTTGCAGAATGTATAAATATATTCTTTTACCGATCTTTTTCAGGTTCGATGCCGAGCAAATTCATTACTTCGTTTGTGATTTGCTGAAATTCGCTTTTAAGATTCCTGGTGTTCCGGCTTTGCTCCGGGCTTTGTATACTTTCGAACATCCTGATCTGGTGCAGGAAGTGGCAGGTTTACGCTTCCGTAATCCCATCGGTCTGGCCGCAGGTTTTGATAAAAATGCGGAAATGGTGGATCAGCTCGAAGCTTTGGGTTTTGGTTTTATCGAAATCGGAACGGTAACACCGAGGCCTCAGCCGGGAAATGATAAGCCACGCTTATTTCGTGTAAAAGAAGATGAAGCATTAATCAACCGGATGGGTTTCAATAACAAAGGTGCCGCCGTTGCTGCTGCAAAACTTCGTTACAGAAAATCTTCTATTTTGGTTGGTGGTAACATTGGTAAAAATAAAGATACGCCAAACGAACAGGCGCTGAGCGATTATATCATCTGTTTCAATGAATTGTTCGATGTTGTAGATTATTTTGTTGTAAACGTAAGTTCTCCAAATACGCCTGGTTTGCGTGATTTACAGGAAAAGGAACCATTGACAGCCTTGCTTCGTGATCTTCAGACGCGTAACAAACAAAGACCTAATCCAAAACCGATTTTCCTGAAAATTGCGCCGGATCTTACTTTCAGTCAACTGGATGATATTATTGATATTGTTAAGGAAACGCAAATCGCCGGTGTGATCGCAACAAACACAACAATCAGCAGAGAGAATTTAAAAACTTCGGGAGAAACGCTGGATAAAATTGGAGCCGGCGGGTTAAGCGGACAACCTTTAAAATACCGGGCGACGGAGGTTATTCGTTATCTTTGTGATAAATCGGGCAATGCGTTCCCTGTAATAGGCGTTGGAGGTATTGCTTCTCCTGCCGATGCACTGGAAAAACGGAACGCTGGTGCCGGACTTTTACAAATTTATTCAAGCTTCATTTACGAAGGCCCTGGGTTGGTAAAGCGTATTTGTAAGGCAATGGTCAAAAATAAATAATAACCTCCTCCTGATTGACAAAATAGAAAGCACTTCATACATTCATAAAAAAATAGAGCTGAGATAAATGTCTGTAAATAAGCCGCGAGGAAACACACAACGAACAAAAGCAGAGGAGGGCGTAAGACCAGGTTTTCAGTTATCTCTGGATTGGGAAAGAATTTTTTCTAGCCCGAAAAGCACATTGGCATGGGGGATCTTCTTCCTTATGACAGGAATTATCCTGGAAGTCTCTTTTTTATCCTATATCATTACTGGTCTGGCTGATCAAAGCGTCGTGGATTCTTTTGGGCAGGAATCAATCCGTGATGCAGGAAGGCAGACACGTAATTTCCTGGGCGTGCTGGGCGCCACATTCTCCCATATTTTCGTCTACCGGTGGTTTGGTGCAGGTGCCTTGCTGCTTCCTATCGTGCCCATTTTAGCCGGGTGGAAAATTGCTTTTGGAAAAGAATTACTGCCGTTAACGAGAGCCACGAAAGAGGTCGTATTTTATATTCTCTGGGTAAGCGTTCTCATGGGTTATATTGTATTGATGAGTAACAGTGAAAATAACCTCAGCTTTGTTTCCGGCGGTATTGGATATCTGATCAATGTGTGGCTGTTCGACTGGTTGAAGTGGGGTAGTATTTTGCCGATATTATTCTCGCTTTTTGTATTCGCAGTATACTTTTATGATGCCAAAACGTTATTGGATAAATGGCAGACGAAACCAGGAAAAACAGAAGATGACGTACTTGCTGAAGACGAAACTGGAGAGCAGGCCGTTATAAATACGAATGAAAAACAGCCGGAACCGGTGTCAGAGCCTGAGCCCGTTAAAGAACAGGAATATGTTTCTGTCGTCAATGATACTTACGACGATGATGTGATTCAGGAGCTGGAAGAAGAAGTTGAGGAAGAGCCTGTTGCTAAAGGAAGCCATGTACTGGAAGTTATCAATAAGGAGGAGGTGAGTAAATTGCCTTCAACGCCTGTGATAGCACCATTCATATCCGCTCCGGTGGTGAGTGCACCTGTTGATCTGGAACTCGAACTGGAAGTTTCGGATACGCTTACCCCCAAAGAAGTTGTGGAAGTGCCCGAAGATGAAGATGTCAATGCGTCAATTCTGAGAGAATTTGGCCAGTATGATCCTATGCTGGATTTGCCAACTTATCGATTCCCGACGATTGATCTGATGAGTGAAGTGATCGAAAACCAACATGAAAAGGTTACACAGGAAGAACTTGAAAGCAATAAAACCAAGATTGTAGAAACGCTTGGAAGTTATGGGATCAATATTTCAAAAATAAAAGCGACCATCGGACCGACGGTTACGTTGTATGAAATTATTCCGGAAGCAGGTGTTCGTATTTCCAAAATTAAAAACCTTGAAGGCGATATCGCGCTAAGTTTGGCGGCTTTGGGTATCCGTATCATTGCGCCTATGCCCGGTCGCGGTACAATTGGTATTGAGGTTCCGAATAAAAACCGGGAAACTGTTTTTATTCGTTCGGTTTTGATGAACGAGCGTTTTCAGAAATCAACCTATGATTTACCGATCGTTCTAGGGAAGACAATTTCGAACGAAATTCATATTGCCGATTTAGCTAAAATGCCCCACTTGTTGATGGCAGGGGCAACAGGACAAGGAAAGTCGGTGGGGCTGAACGTGATTCTGGCTTCGCTGATTTATAAAAAACATCCGGCGGAGTTGAAGTTTGTACTTGTCGATCCGAAAAAAGTAGAATTAACACTTTTCAATAAATTGGAAAGGCACTTTTTAGCCAAACTGCCTAACGCAGATGAAGCTATTATTACGGATACCAAGAAGGTAATTTTTACGCTGAACTCGCTGTGTATTGAGATGGACTCCCGGTACGACCTCCTGAAAGAGGCGTCGGTAAGAAACCTGAAAGAATATAATGCAAAGTTTGCCCAGCGCAGGCTAAACCCGGAAAAAGGGCATCGTTTCCTTCCTTACATAGTACTCGTTATCGACGAGCTTGCAGATTTGATGATGACGGCCGGCAAAGAAGTTGAAACGCCCATTGCACGTTTGGCACAGCTGGCCCGTGCGGTTGGTATTCACCTGGTTGTGGCTACACAGCGTCCTTCGGTAAAAGTTATTACCGGTTTGATCAAGGCCAACTTCCCAGCTCGTTTATCGTTCCGGGTTACGTCCAGCATCGACTCCCGCACGATTTTGGATATGGGTGGAGCTGAACAATTGGTTGGACAAGGAGATATGCTTCTGGCCATTAATTCGGAAGTGATCCGTTTACAATGTCCTTTTATTGATACACGAGAAATAGAGGATGTCTGCGAATTTATTGGCGGACAGCGAGGATACGACGAAGCATATGCCCTACCAGAGTACGAAGGAGATGAAGGCTCGGAATCAAAAAGTGAAGTAAATACGGATGATTTTGACGGATTACTTCCGGAAGCGGCACGGCTTATTGTTACGCACCAGCAGGGTAGTACATCGCTCATCCAGCGCAAAATGAAATTAGGTTATAACCGTGCCGGCCGTATTATGGACCAGCTTGAATTAATCGGTGTAGTAGGGCCGTTTACAGGAAGCAAGGCGCGCGACGTTATGTTTCATGACCTTAATGGTGTAGACGAGCACATGAGGTCTATGGGAATCAGCGGATAATCTGTCTGATCATAAAATTTTGGCTGTTGAGCTATTGTGTTTTTGGCACCGTAACTCAGCAGCCATTTTTGTTTATCCATTTCCCTGAGATTAAAATAATGTTGCCAAGGGGGTAATATCAGTAAAGAATTTCCATTATATACTTTTGGCCGTAGTGTTTAATTTTAATCTTGCCAAAACGAAATATAATTACGCTTCCAATGAAAATTAAAGGCTGTTTTCTCTTTCTGTTATGTGCTGTACATTATTTTTCATTTGGTCAGACAAAAGAATCTTCTCTTCCGGATGCTTTGATTTTTGCGAATGGTACAAAGGTGACCAACGCGAGGCAATGGAATAGCCGCAGAGAGGAACTGCTTAAAATCTTCCGCTCCGAAATGTATGGCGTCTCGCCGGAGCGGCCAAAAGATATGCGCTTTGAAGTTTTTGACCATGATAAAACAGCACTTGGTGGAAAAGCAACACGGAAGCAGATCACGGTTCACATCAGGGAAAACGGAAGAGATGCCAAATTTGATATTCTGCTGTATATTCCAAATAAAGCGCATCAACCGGTGCCGGCAATTATTGGTCTGAATTTTATAGGAAACCAGGCCATTAACGCAGATCCGGAAATTAAACTTACAGAAGCCTGGGTAGAAAACAGTAAAATGTTTCCATGTGCGGTGAATGGAAAAGCAACAGATGCTTGTCGTGGCGTGAATGCCAGGCAGTGGCAGGTCGATAGTATTCTGGATGCAGGCTTTGCACTGGCAACTATTTACCGCGAAGAAATTGCCTCTGACAGAAAGGAAGAAATGTTTAAAACAGGAGTTCATACCTTATATCCGGAATTGCAAAACCGGGAAGATAACTTCGGAACGGTGGCCGCCTGGGCCTGGGCGCTGAGCAGAGGAATGGATTATCTGGAAACGGATAAGGATATTAATTCAAAAAAAGTTGCTGTTTTTGGATTTTCAAGATTGGGCAAAGCGGCGCTCTGGGCGGGCGCAGGCGATAGTCGTTTTGCGCTGGTCATAAGTAACGAATCGGGCGCCGGCGGAGCAAAATTATTTCATCGCGGAATCGGTGAAAATATCCGCAGACTCAACACCGTTTTTCCACATTGGTATGCCAAAAGTTTTAGAAAGTATATGGATAAGGACACGCTACTGCCTTTTGATCAGCATTTTATTGTGGATTTGATCGCACCGCGTCCTGTCTATATTGCAAGTGCCGAAGGAGACAAAGGTTCTGATCCGTCAGGTGAATTTGCGACTGCTCTGGAAGCTGATAAGGTCTACCGGTTTTTGAAAAAAGATGGCCTTCCTGCAAAGGAAATGCCGGGGCTAAATCAACCCGTTATGGGTCAAATCGGATACCATATTCGGGATGGCGGGCACGATGTTACAAGTTTTGATTGGAAACAGTTCTTAATTTTTTCTAATTTACGCCTCCAAAAATAAAAACATCTAAACAACTAATCTTACAATATATCTCAATGCAAACAACTTCCTCGTCTGGTAAGGAAATTACCAAGGCCCGATTTACAGAAGACAGATACCTGATTACCCTTATCTTTGTCACCTCCCTTTTCATGTTCTGGGGTATTGCCATTACGATGGGTGATATTTTAAACAAACACTTTCAGACTGTATTAAGCCTTACCAAAACACAGTCCGCTTTTGTACAATTTGCCATTTTTGGTGCATATGGTGTCATGGGGATTCCTGCCGGACTCTTTATGAAGCGCTTCGGTTATAAAAACGGCGTACTTTTCGGGCTCGCGCTTTTTGCTGGTGGTTCATTCTTATTTGTTCCGGCCGCTGCGGCTGCGTCATTCCCCTTTTTTGGCATTGCATTGTTTATCCTGGGATGTGGTATTTCCACATTGGAAACTGTGGCGCACCCTTTTGTAGCTTCTTTGGGTGACCAGCGGACCAGTGATATGCGTATTAATTTTGCACAGGCTTTCAATGCGCTCGGCACGATCATCGGGCCATGGATGGGTTCTTATTTTCTTTTTGGAAACCATGTTCAGGGCAGCACTGATCTTACTTCGGTTAAGATGCTGTATATCGCTATCGGAACGGTGATTGCTACGATTGCTGTGCTGTTTTCCTTTGTGAAAGTACCGGCATTAATCGATCCGCATGTGGCCGTGGCAAATCCTGATGCTGCCAATGTGGATACGCATCCTGAAAAAGGTCTTTTTGAGCATACACATTTCAAGTGGGCTGTGGTAGCACAATTTTTCAATGTGGCGGCGCAGGCAGGTACCTGGGCATTTTTTATCAACTACGGCCATGAAAAAATGGGATTCACGGACGCCGTTGCCAGTAAATGGATGATCCTGTTTTTTGTGCTGATGCTGACCGGCCGCTTTGCAGGTACTTTTCTGATGAAATACATTGCTCCTCCTAGATTGCTGGCTATTTTTGCAGCCTGCAACATCGTGATGTGCTTGCTAATTAGCCAAAGCCTTGGCTGGCCGTCATTTATCGCATTACTTATGCTGAATTTCTTTTTCAGTATTATGTTCCCTACTATTTTTAGTTTGGGATTAAAAAACCTGGGAGCACACACACAGCAAGCTTCATCATTTATTTCAATGGGTGTTGTAGGTGGAGCCTTCTTTCCGTTTGCCATGGGAGTCGTTGCAGAGCATGATGTTGCCGCAGCTTATTATCTGCCAATAATCTGCTACACGGTAATTTTCCTTTTTGGATATAAATTTTATAAAGTTCATTAAAATTCAAGATTGATTTGATTCAAAATCTGTCTTGAACTTTGCTTAAATAAATAAAAATTTCAATAGAACGAAAGCCAACAGCTGATTGCTGAAAGCCGACAGCCAATTAACTATGAAACTCTGGGGTATAGATTTAGGGGGCACGAAGATCGAATGTGCTGTATTGGATTCTGAAAATGATTTAGCGGTTGTTGCCCGAAAAAGGCTTCCAACGGAATCCGGAAAGGGATATGAGCATATTTTATCTCAAATAAAGAAACTTATTGATTTAGTAGCAGAAGAGATTGGTGAGAGACCAGTGAAGGTGGGTTTTGCTACACCAGGTGTTTCCGAGCCGGATACGAATTTGATGAAAAATTCAAATACGACCTGTCTTAACGGAAAACCGATGCAGCAGGATTTACAGAATATCCTGGGTGTTCCCGTGAAGCTTGCGAACGATGCCAATTCTTTTGCACTGGCCGAAGCGTTAATGGGTGCTGGCAAGAATTATCCGGATGCTGAGGTAGTATTCGGGGTTATAATGGGCACCGGAGTTGGTGGCGGGCTGGTTGTCAATAAAAAGATTATCGGCGGTCATCATGGCATTGGCGGTGAATGGGGGCATAATATTCTGGAAGAAAACGGCGAATCTTGTTATTGCGGAAAAAAGGGATGTGTGGAACAGGTTATTGCCGGTCCTGCACTGGAAAGATTTTACGAACGCGAAAGTGGAGAAAAGTTATCACTCAAGGATATTCTTCAACAATATAACGAAGGCAATAATATCCATGCAACTGCAACAATCGAAAGGCTGCTGGAATATTATGGGCGCGCTATTTCAACACTGATTAATGTGCTGGATCCCGGTCTTATTGTGATCGGTGGCGGAGTTGGAAATATCGACCTGCTTTACAATGAAGGTTATGAGCGGATCAAAAAATATATTTTTAACAACGGTGTTATTACCACGCCAATATTAAAACCTGTACTGGGCGACAGTGCTGGTGTTTTTGGAGCGGCGCTGTTGTAATTAATATCTGTAAGGAAATAAAATAGTCCTGGTTTTGTTGCGTTATTTCTCTCGCAGAATAAGGTAACAGGATCAGGACTTCTTTTGACTTTTAAACCATCATCCCGCAGTTTTGTCTAAATTTGTGGTTACGTTTTAACCTGGCATGCTTTTTAAAGAATTAAGTAAGAATTAAAATATTGATTATGAAAAAAATAACAATTTTCTCGTTTGTGCTCGCTATTGTCACTTTTTCAAATGTATTGACGACAACTGTTCAGGCGCAGGGAGATAAAAAATCGACCGCGATTTTAGAGGCGATGAGTAACAAGTATCAGAAGGTAAAATCGTTTAAGGCCATTTTTACTTATACCCCCGAAGGAGGAAAAGCATTGAAGGGAGATGCAACGGTGAAAGGTACAAAATTTCGTTTGAAGATGGCAGGTCAGGAAATTTTCAACGATGGAAAGTTGATGGCGACTTATATTAAGGAAACAAATGAGGTAAATCTTCAGGACTTCGACCCGTCGGCGGGTGGCGATTTGGATCCTACAAGAATTTATTCTGCTTATAAAAAAGGGTTCAAGTATGCATTTTTACAGGAAAAAAAGGAGGGGAACCAGACTTACGAAGTTGTGGAACTGACTTCAACCGGTAAAAACAGCCAGGTTGATAAAGTGCAAATCCAGGTTAACAAGGCTGATAAATCCATCAACAGCTGGAAAATATTTCAAAAAAATGGCCAGAAGGTTACCTATAAAGTGGAGCAGTTTCAGCCAGATGTTGCAGTGGCGGATACCTATTTCACATTTAACTCCAAACAATTTCCAGGTGTGGAAGTAGTGGATTTGAGATAATATGCAATGCGGATGATTTTCTGTTATGGGAGTAGAGCCTTTTAGGTTGTACTCCTTTTTTATTTCAGAAGGATTTTTACTGAAAATATTTAAAGATTGGAGCAAAGAGACCGCAATCTTAAATTATGTATTTTTGAAAGAAAACTAATACCGAAAATGATGAAACCTGCACAACATTTATACTGTTAGCTGGTTTAAATAAAGTACCCGCCAGGTTTGGTCATTTGCACCAATCCGGCATTTTAATTTCTCTGCGTGTTGATGTTATTTATTAAGATTTCAAAAATAGTGGATCCTATTTTCGTAAAACTGGACAGATGGTTTGATCTCGGCATTGGGTATATACCCAATGTGGTAATTTCTATTCTGGTTCTGGTTATTTTTCGTTATCTGGCAGGTTATGGCGGCAGGTTAATGGAAAAGGGATTGGCGAAAGCATCTCATAACGAAGCACTGGTGAGCCTGATTTCTTCTCTGACGAGAATAGTCATTATTACAACCGGTTTATTCTTTGCCCTTGGAATATTAGGTCTGGAAAAAACCGTTACATCCATGGTGGCAGGGGCAGGGGTTTTAGCCCTGGCGTTGGGTTTTGCTTTTCAGGATTTGACAACAAATTTTATTTCAGGAGCTTTTATTGCCTTGCAAAGACCAATCAAAGTAGGAGATATTATTGAGACAAACGGATTTACGGGAAAGGTAAAGTCCATTAATCTCCGTTCAGTTATTATTGATAACCTCGCCGGGCAACAGGTGGAAATTCCCAGTAAGGATATTTTTCAGAAACCGATTACCAATTTTACCTATTCCGGTGAACGCAGGGTGCAGGTCGATTGCGGCGTCTCTTTCACCGAAGATCTTGCGTTTATTGAAAAAATAAGTCTGGAAGCAGTGCGTGCGCTTGGTTTTTTAAGTACCACGCGGACAGTCGATTTTAGTTATACCAAATTCGGAGCAAGCACCATCGATTTCCAGGTGCAATTCTGGATTGATCAGGTCAAAATCGGCCCGGGTTCAGCAAAGAGCGAAGCGATTAAAGCGCTAAAAACGGCGTTTGACATCCACGGCATTGTAATCCCTTTAAAAACAGCGGAAGCCATACCGGCAGAGGTTAAGAAAGAATAGATCACGACTGCATAACAATAAAAAAATCCCGGCCGGGAAAAATTCCGGGCCGGGATTTAAAGCTAAAAGCCAACTGCTAAAAGCCCAAAGCTTATTTAATATCTGTAAGTATCCGCTTTGAAAGGACCTTCCGTTGGAACACCGATGTAAGCAGCTTGCTCAGCCGTTAATACATCAAGTTTCGCACCTACGTGAGCCAAATGGAAAGCAGCTACTTTTTCATCCAAAGCTTTTGGAAGAACGTATACTTTTTTCTCGTAAGCTGCCGTGTTAGTCCAAAGTTCGATCTGAGCAAGCGTCTGGTTAGAGAACGAGCATGACATTACGAAAGATGGGTGACCCATTGCACAGCCTAAGTTTACCAAACGACCTTCTGCAAGCACGATAATATCTTTTCCTTCTACGGAATAAATATCAACCTGAGGTTTGATCTGAGATTTTGTAGAGCCGTAAGTTGCGTTCAACCAAGCCATATCGATTTCGTTATCGAAGTGACCGATGTTACAAACTACTGCCTTATCACGCATTTTAAGGAAATGCTTTTCAGTGATGATACGGAAGTTACCCGTTGCAGTAACGATGATGTTAGCACGCTCAACAGCTTCGTCCATAGTAACCACTTCGAAACCATCCATTGCAGCCTGAAGCGCACAGATTGGATCGATTTCGGTAACCAAAACACGGCATCCTGCGCCACGAAGAGATTCAGCAGAACCTTTTCCAACATCACCATAACCTGCTACCACGGCAACTTTACCAGCAAGCATCAAGTCAGTTGCACGACGGATTGAATCTACAAGCGATTCGCGGCAACCGTATTTGTTATCGAATTTAGATTTGGTAACCGAGTCATTTACGTTGATTGCAGGCAAATGAAGCGTACCATTTTTAAGACGGTCATAAAGACGAAGAACACCGGTTGTTGTTTCTTCTGAAAGACCTTTGATGCCTTCGATCAATTCAGGGAATTGGTCGAATACCATGTTTGTAAGGTCTCCACCATCATCAAGGATCATATTCAAAGGCTTGCGATCTTCACCGAAGAAAAGCGTTTGCTCGATACACCAGTTGAATTCTTCTTCATTCATACCTTTCCAGGCATATACAGGGATACCCGCTGCCGCGATAGCCGCTGCCGCGTGATCCTGCGTAGAGAAAATGTTACATGAAGACCAGGTAACATCTGCACCCAAAGCTGTAAGTGTTTCGATAAGTACCGCAGTCTGGATAGTCATGTGAAGACAACCAGCAACACGTGCACCTTTCAAAGGCTGTGATGGACCGTATTCAGCGCGGATTGACATAAGTCCTGGCATTTCTGCCTCAGCCAATGTAATTTCTTTGCGACCCCATTCGGCCAGCGTTATGTCTTTAACCTTGTAAGGAATGTACGTTTCTGTTGACGTTGCCATTTTCTATTTAGATTTTATTGTCTGTTTAATGATACAAAATTAAGTAGAAAAACCATCAGGATTCGTATTTGTAGATGAATATTGGGGTTTTGAATTAAAATTTGGATATTTTATCCTTAAAATGCTTTTATACCAAGCTTTTTAAGGAATAGAAGCGGTCTCAGCAAAGAAGTATAGATATTTTGTCTAGCTGACAAAAAACCGGATTTTAACTGAGATATCTGAGCAATATTTTTAGAATCAAACAGAACTGATTTTGATTGATAATCAGTTAAATAGATCTTTGTGAAAAACCGAAAAGCGCTGCCTTTTGAGCAACGCTTCGTATATAAAGATTACCGATCAGGAGTTCAAGCCGTCGCAGTAAGAAGATTAAATTAGAACTGTGAAACTTTTGAAAATAGCTCCGATACGAACTGCATCAAATATACGAGCCTGAGTTCCGCCGTGATTTAACACAGATTGTTCGTGAGAAGTTACACACATTTCACAACCGTTAAGCGCGGAAACAACCAGACTTAAAAGTTCGAAAAATTCTTTGCCAAGCACCGGATTAACCATGATGCTCATTTTGATCCCGGCTGGTGCGGTATTGTAAAATTCTTTATCCATAAAGTGTCTGAAACGATAGAACACGTTATTGGCATTCATCAAAGAAACACAGGCAGTTACTTCTGCAAGTTCTTTTTCATCAGCTCCTTCGGCAACGGAAAGTTCTTCCAAAGCGGTGATAAGTGCGGCATTTTTCTCATTAACAGCAACGGAAAGGGCAATTAAAAGCGCTTCTTTACGATTGATGTTCTGAGATTTTAAAACGTTACCGATATTGATTTTCAGATCTTTCAGGTAACGATGATCTAACGCTGCCAGCTTGTTGATAAGCACGCTTTCAAATTCGGCAGGCAAATTGATTTCTTTATACAGAGAATCTTTCGTATTCCCTGTGGCTGCAAATGGATACATTTTAGTGAGTTTGGAAGTGAGGAAGTGATTAACTTCGTGGAAGTTTGGTTGAGCTGAAAAGAAGTCAACTTTTTAAAAGTTGACTTCTTTCGCTTGCAAATGATGACTTCTCGTAAATTATATATTAAGCTAACGTAGCTTCACCTTTAACCCAGTTGCAAGGGCAAAGTTCGTCAGTTTGCAAAGCGTCAAGTACGCGAAGAACTTCGTCAACGTTACGTCCAACAGAAAGATCATTGATACATACCCAACGAATAATTCCTTGTGGATCAACGATGTAAGTTGCGCGGTAAGCGATTTTTTCGTTTGCTTCAAGAATTCCCAATTCTTCGGCCAAAGATTTTGAAGTATCAGCAAGCATCGGGAATTGAAGATCACGAAGATCGTCATGGTTTTTTCTCCACGCCAAATGAACATTTTCGCTGTCTGTTGAAGCACCGATCAGAATAGCATCACGGTCAGCAAAATCAGAAGTTTTTTTGTTGAATTCAGCAATTTCAGTAGGACAAACAAAAGTAAAATCTTTTGGCCACCAGAACATTACCATCCATTTCTCTGCATTGATATGATCTTCCGAAGTGATATCATAAAATTCATTTCCTTTTTCAAGTGAAACTACTGAGATTTTTTTGAATTCAGGAAATTTAGATCCAACGGATACAATTGTATTTTTCATTGTTGTTATGGTTTCTGTGGTTTGCATTATTTCTGGTTACAAAACTACGCACAACAGCAAACCAAGGCAAGAAATGATGTGGTACTATTCAAGGTAATGCTTGAATTTATTAAATGAATTTATGTTTTCTATATAAAAACCAATAACTATAAATGATATCTATACGTCTATAAATTTGCACTATATAATTAAACAAATAAATTAAGTAATTATACAAATCAAAGACTCATCACGCTTAATACAGACTCAAGTGCCATCCCTCTTGAACCTTTTATCAGGATCAGTGTATCGTTTTGCGGGTTGTCCATTACCCAGTTATGCAGCGAAAACTTGTCGGGAAAATAGTATGCTTTTGGCAAAGCAGGCAAGGCGTGCTGCATATGTTTTCCGCTCAGTATCACAAGATCGAATTTGGCACCAGCAATAAGTTTTCCCAGCTCAAGATGCTCCTCTTCAGATGCGTCGCCCAGCTCGAACATATCACCCAGAATAACCATCTTGTGTTTTGCCTCCATGTTGGCAAAGTTTTTAATGGCAGCCGCCATAGACGATGGATTTGCGTTATAGGCATCCATGATCACGGTATTGGTGCCTCTTTTCACAATCTGGGAGCGGTTATTGTCAGGTTCGTATCCGGCAACAGCTTCATAGGCATCGTCATCGGTAACCCCGAAATGATTGCCAACAGCCAGTGCAGCACAAATGTTATCGTAATTGTAACTTCCGGGAATGTGCGTAGTAACTATTTTCCCTTTATTTCCTTCAAACGTAACCACAGGACTTTCCTGAATCAGTTTAGGATTCACCGGACTGCTTTCTGTACAGTAAAAAATAATTTCTCCGAATGCTCTGCGCTTGCTAACCAGCTCCATAACCGCGTCATTCTGCACATTTACAAATACGGTACCTTTCTTTTTGGAAAGATAATCGAGCAATTCGCCTTTGCCTTTCATGATGCCTTTAATCCCGCCGAAACCTTCCAGGTGGGCCTTTCCTATGTTGGTGATCAACCCGTGTGTAGGTTGGGCAATACTGCTTAGCAAAGCAATTTCCTCCTGATGATTCGCACCCATTTCCACAACCGCCATTTCATATTTGTTGGCATCAATGGAAAGCAAGGTCAGTGGAACGCCGATATGGTTGTTCAGATTCCCTTTTGTTGCATAGGTTTTGTACTTCATCGATAAAACCTTGGCAATAAGTTCTTTGGTTGTTGTTTTTCCGTTGGAGCCTGTTAGTGCTATCACGGGAAACGTAAATGTTTTGCGGTGATGACGTGCAAGATCCTGAAGTGCAGTCAAAACATCTTCAACCAGCAAAAACTTACTGCCAGCAGCTACATCAGGATTATCGACAACTGCGTAGGCCGCACCTTTTTTAATGGCTTCGGCTGCATAGGTATTGCCGTCAAAAGTATCTCCTTTTAAAGCGAAAAACAGGCAGTCAGGTGTAATCTGACGGGTATCAGTACTGATGGTGTGGCCTTTAAGGTAAATATCGTAAAGCTGTTCCAGAGAGGTATGCATGAGAATTTTCAGACGGTATAAAATCGGTTCATAAACTTTGCCGGTTTTGCTCAATCAAATGCTTTGTAATTTCGTTAGGTTTACAAACCAGGATGATTAGCCAAAAGACTGACAAAATTAATAGATTATTATTCAACGATGCGTACGAAATTTACCTCCTTCTTATTCCATATACTTTTTATTGCCACGATCACTGAAAGCCAAGCCCAGAAATCCTGGTTTAAAATGGATACCATAACCGTGCTTTCTGCCAGCGGGAAAAAATTATTAAATCCCTGGGGCGGCGGTCTGAATTCAGGACAATTCTGTAAAATGGATCTTAATGGAGACGGTGTTGAAGATCTGGTTGTTTTTGAACGGACAAGTGCTGCTGTTTCCACCTTTTTGGCGGTAGCAGATCCGGTTGACCCTCAGAAAAAAGTTTGGAAACATGCTCCGTCATACCAGTATCTATTTCCTAAAATCGATAACTGGATGATCCTGACCGATTTTAATAAAGATGGTTACAAAGATCTGTTTACGTTTACTCCCCTGGGAATTACCGTTTACAAGCAGGTGCGGGATGGTAAAAACTGGTCGTGGAAACTGGAAAAAGATGCACTTTATACCCAGGGGTTATCGGGCGGCATGGTCAACCTGCAAGTTTCCAGTCAGGATATACCTGCCATTGTGGATATAGATAACGATGGCGATCTGGATGTGCTCACTTTTGACTCAGGCGGCGTCGCGATCGAATTTCATCAGAATATAAGCCAGGAACGCTTCGGTGTAGCCGACAGTCTGGTTTTTAAAAGAAATGGAAATTGCTGGGGTAATTTTCATAAAGGAGATAACGAGGATTTTGTACTGGGAGAAGATTGCGGCGTGGCCAACTATTCAGCACTGCGCGTTGAACATGCCGGGAATTCCATTATGCTGCATGATCTGGATGGTGATGGAAAAAAAGATCTGATCGTTGGCCACGTGAGTAATGATCATGTTTCCTTTTTGAAAAATACAGGAGGCAATCTTATCGCTGATTTTACAAGTTACACGCATAATTATCCGTCGGCGACTCCAATATCATTTTATATTTTCCCTGCGGTTTATTATGAAGATGTTGATTTTGACGGGGTTAAAGATCTTATCGCCGCTCCCAATGTACCGAACAACGACGGGAATCTGATGGATTTCAGATCGTCCGGCTGGATGTATCATAATGCCGGAAGTAACGAGAATGCAAATTTCAGTCTGGTTCAAAAGAATTTCTTACAAGATCAGATGCTTGATGTAGGTGAAAATGCTGCGCCTTCTTTTTTTGATGCGGATGGCGATGGTGATCTCGATGTGATTTTGGGCACCGGCGGGACGCGTGACGGGAATTCTTTTCGTGGACGATTATGGTTACTGCGGAATGTGGGCGATGTGCAAAATCCATCTTTTGAAATTGCATCCGAGAATTATCTGAGCATTCCCGAAGCACTTGATATGTATAATCTCAAACCGCAATGGGCTGATTTTAATGGAGACGGTGTAACGGACCTGGGCTTTTCGGGAACTACATTAAGAGGTTTGGCCTATTATTACATTCCTAATAAAGGTGGAAAAGGTAATGCTGTCCGGCTAAATGCGGCGGATATGGTTTCTATTCCCATGCCCGTAGGTTCGTTGATTACCGATTATCCCTATTTTTATGATGCCGACGGTGATGGCGACCTTGACTTACTTGTCGGCAGGGCGCAGGGAAATATCAGCTATTATCAGAACACGGGCAACAGCAAACAATTTACGCTGAACCTCGTAACGGAAGCGTTTGCCGGGATCAGTAATAATTATGAAGGAAGAAATGTTCAGTTATCTGTTGCTGATATTGATCTGGATGGCAGACAGGATCTGATCACGGTTGACTTTTCCGGAAAGCTCAGGATTTTTCATTCAGCGGATTGGGGAAAATGGACGCAGCGTGAAAGCTTGTTGATTGATCGGAACGGAAGCGGTGATTCCCCCTATTTGGGAGGTTATTTGTATTCAGCCATTGCGGACTATACGGGTGACGGGAAACCGGATATTGCGATAGGCAACAGCACAGGTGGTTTGCGCCTTCTTCAAAATGTTTTGCCCATCACGATTACGCCTGTTGAGCCGCCTGTCGAACAAAGCATAAAGGTTTACCCAAATCCTGCGGGCGAATATATCAAAGTGCTTTCCTCAAAAAATGCTGACCTTACTGTTTTCACGGTCGGGGGCATAGCGGTGGAAAAAAACATTACAATCAAAGCCAATCAGGAAAAGGAAATTTCCACTTTAAGCTGGATACCAGGTTTGTACCTGTTTGAGCTTAATACAGGGGAATCAAGGGTTGTCAAAAAGATTGTTATCAAATAACAGATGCGAACCGGTAGTGTTAAGGTTCCGAATTCATTTAATTCAAAAAAATACTTTTAAATTATAAATTCGCCATTTGCCAAGTAGATACTTTGAATCAGTTACTTAGCATGTGGCATCCTTCGGATTATATAATATTTAATTCAAAAAACTGTATTTAAAGCAGTACGGTACAGGATGCGGTATTTACCAGTCTATGGCAAATTACGGTTTAGATGGACGATTAGCTTATACTGAGACCTTCATCAACGGTAAAAAACATTAAATCCTGTAACCTCATGCAAGCACTTCTCGGTGTAATTTTTCATTTTATTGGTGGCTTTGCTTCCGGCAGTTTTTATATTCCTTACAAGAAAGTCAAAGGCTGGGCGTGGGAAACATACTGGATCGTCGGTGGGTTATTTTCCTGGCTGATCGTTCCTCCGTTAGCTGCCTATCTTACCATTCCGGGTTACACCGAAATCATTGCGCATACCGACGGCGGCATTTTATTTTTAACATACTTTTTTGGTGTACTCTGGGGTATAGGCGGATTAACCTATGGTTTGGGGGTACGGTATCTCGGCGTTTCGCTGGGCAGTTCTATTATCCTTGGTCTCTGCTCGGTTTTTGGTGCGCTGATCCCCTCATTTTATTACGAGTTTAATCCGAAAGCAGGTAAGGATTCCATATCCGATCTGATCAATAGCAACTGGGGACAAATGGTTTTGCTGGGCTTACTGGTTTGTGTAATCGGGATTGTTATTTGCGGAAAAGCCGGCGCAATGAAAGATAATGACCTGAAAAAAAGAGGGGTTGCGGATACCAGTAATACAGAATTTAAAATTGGATTAGGCCTTACGGTTTCAATCATTTCAGGGATATTGAGTGCCTGTTTCGCTTTTGGGATCGATGCCGGAAAAGTAATGGCGGAGGAAGCAAACGCGATCTGGAAAGCATCCAATCCGGATCAGGGTGAGTTCCTTTTCCAAAATAATGTAACCTATATCGTTATTTTGCTGGGCGGCCTGACAACCAATTTTATCTGGTGTATGATGCTGAATACACGGAATAAAACTTTTAGCAATTATACCGATAAAAGTACGCCTTTGCTTTCAAACTACATTTTTTCTGCTATTGCCGGAACAACCTGGTTTCTTCAGTTTTTCTTTTACGGAATGGGAGAAAGTAAGTTGGGCAACGGGCCGAGCTCTTGGATTTTACACATGGCGTTTATCATTTTAATCGCCAATACCTGGGGATTGGTTTTGAATGAATGGAAAGGAGTTGAGAAAAAAACACTTACTACCATCGTAACAGGTATTTTGATAATAATACTTTCTGTTTTAATTGTTGGATATGGCAATTACCTGCATGAGTAAATAGGAGGTTTTTTTGATTTTTATGAAAAGACAAATCTTTATTTTTTTCATAATCGTTCTGGTAGCCGCAGGTTGTCGGAAACAAAATGGCAAACAGGAAAAAACTGTGGAAGAAAATATGATAAGCCAGGAAGGTACTTTTGGGTACGACCTGGCTTTTTTGAAAAAATACAAATCTGTTATTTTACTAAGCGCGCCGGATAATACAAAATCTCAGGCGATTGTGGTAGCGGATTATCAGGGGCGTGTCATGACGAGCACGGCTGACGGAGATTCAGGAAACAGTTATGGCTGGCTGAATTATGCGCTGATAAAAAGCGGTGAAAATAAGCCTCACATGAATGCTTTTGGCGGGGAAGATCGTTTTTGGCTTTCGCCGGAAGGCGGCCAGTTTTCTGTTTATTTTGAAAAAGGAAAACCGTTTACGTATGAAAACTGGCAGACGCCTGCCGTAATTGATTCTGAATCTTACGAGATAGTTGTTTCCGATTCATCTTCGGTGAAATTCCGGAAAACGGCAAAACTTGAAAATCACTCGGGCGTAAAACTGAATTTGCTGATCGAGCGGCAGGTTAAGATGTTAAGCAAAAAGGAAATTTTGGACTTGCTATCCGTGACCGGTCTTGAAAATGTAAAGGCAACAGGTTACACATCAGAAAATACCATCACGAATACCGGTAACGATTGGAAACGGGAAACAGGCGTTCTGGGAATATGGATTTTAGGGATGTTTAAGCCATCACCCAAAACAACAATCATAGCGCCTTTTTCCAAAGAGCAGGCTGTAAAACCATTACTTACTTCCAATTATTTTGGCGCTATTCCCACCGATAGACTAACTACGGAAGATTCGGCGGTAATGCTGAAAGCAGATGGGAAATTTAGAAGTAAAATTGGACTGTCGCCAAAATCTGCCAAAAATATGGCCGGAAGTTTCGATGCTGAGAAGGGAATCCTGACCATCATTTGCTATGATCTGAATCCAGATGGGGAATATCCAAAGTCTACATGGCAAACGCACAAAGATCCTTTCGGGGGGGATGTCCTTAATGCTTATAATGATGGTCCGCTGGAAGATGGTTCTCAAATGGGGCCTTTTTACGAACTGGAATCAAGTTCCAGTGTGGAGGTTTTGAAGAAAAATCAAAAGCTTTCGCACCGTCACAGTACGTTCCATTTTGAGGGAGATAAAACAGCACTTAATCGCATTGCCGTAAATGTGTTGGGAGTTGATCTTGAATCTGTTGAAAAAGTTTTCAGATAGTCGTAATTTAAAGGGCATAGTTTTATTGAAATCTGGATGACCGAAATTGACTAAACCTTAATTCTTAAAGTAATGAAGATAAAATATAACAGGTACGTATCAATTTGTTGTCTAGTCACGGCATTTCTGTTCAGTGCTTTGGGAAGTCTGGCTCAGAAAAAAGCAAAAGTTACAACGTTTGAAAAACATGTGATTACCACTGATTTCATAGCCGAAGGTGCTGCAATCGGAGATGTGAATAAGGATGGCAAAAAAGATATTTTATCAGGTGCCTATTGGTTTGAAGCGCCAAACTGGACAAAACACGAAATTATGCTTCCGCAGCAATTTTCCTGGAAAGAGGGGTACAGTGATTCTTTCCTGGATTTCAGTTCCGACGTCAATCAGGATGGCTGGGTTGATCTGATCAGGATTGATATTGCAGGAAAACCTGCCGTTTGGTATGAAAACCCTAAAAATAAATCCGGGCACTGGACCGCCCGTGAGGTGTATCCGTCTATTGGAAATGAATCTCCGGTTTTTGTCGATATCGATGGTGACGGACGGCTGGATCTTCTTGCGAACGATCCTGAAACAAAACAGGTAATATGGTTAAGTCAGCCCCGGAAAAAGGGAAGTTTTGAGTGGGAAAAGAATATCATCAGCAGTGATCCTGCCATAGCAACGGATAAATACACGCATGGCCTGGGTTATGGTGATATCAACGGAGACGGAAAACCGGATGTGATTGTAAAAAATGGCTGGTGGGAAGGAACTGGCAATCCGAAAAAACGTGACTGGAAATTTCATGAAGCAAATTTGAGCCAGGATTGTGCACAAATGTATGTCTACGATGTAAATCAGGATGGATTGAACGATGTACTTAGTTCATCTGCACATAATTATGGCATCTGGTGGCACGAACAGGGAAAGGACCAGAATGGTAACACAACCTGGACGGAACATGAAATAAGCCGGGATTTTTCACAGTCGCACGGACTTGGTTTTAAGGATGTTAACGGAGATGGCTTTCCTGATCTTATTACCGGGAAACGCTGGTATGCGCATAATGGAGGAGATCCGGGTGCTCAGGATCCGTCGCTTACTTTTTGGTACGAATTCAAGCCCGGGAAAAATCCAACCTGGATTCCGCACCAGATTGATAACGAAGCAGGTGCAGGATTACACGTCGAAATTGAAGATATGAACAAAGATGGATTACCGGATATTGTTATTGGCAATAAAAAGGGCGTTCATTTTTTTGAAAATCGCAGGAAATAATTGTTATTCCAACCTCATAGCCAGTTACACACTTTCAATTCCAAATTCATGAAGTTCGGTATTAATACCTATTTGTTTTCCTCTCCATTTACGAACGAGAGTGTCAGCTTTTTTCCAAAGTTTAAAGAATGGGGTTTTGATTTTGTAGAAATAGCCGTAGAAGATCCGGCGAATATAAATCCTGTTCTGGTCAGGAAAGCTTTGGATGATAGCGGTCTGGAATGTCGCTCGGTTTGTGCGGCTACCGGTCCGGGAAGAGACCTGCGTGGAAACCGGAAGGAGCAGGTTGTTTCCATGGAATATATTAAAAGGCTCATTGATATAGCGCCAGTTTTGGGAAGTTCGCTGGTAGCCGGGCCTATCTATTCAGCGGTCGGCCGTGCAGAATTGGTTCCTGAGGATGAGCATGTAAAGCAGTGGGCAACCGTTGTAAAACATTTGAAAAATTTATGTGAAGATGCGGCCAGGCAAAATGTAAAACTGGCTATTGAGCCGCTCAACCGGTACGAAACCGACTTTATCAATACTTGCGAGCAGGGGTTGCAGCTTATCAAGGATGTAGACAGTGATGCACTCTATCTTCATCTGGATGCTTTTCATATGAACCTGGAAGAAAAAGATCCTGCGCTGGCGATCCTGAAAGCAGGAAAAAAACTGGCATTATTACATGCTTCTGGCAGCGACCGTGGCACGCCGGGCGGAGATCAGATTAATTGGGAACGTATTTTCGTTGCACTTGACAAGATCAATTACCAGGGCGACATCGTCATAGAATCCTTCACGCCGGATGTAAAAGTAATAGCCAAAGCCGCTTCCATCTGGCGGAGAATTGAGCCATCCAGAGAAAGTATCGCTATCGATGGATTGAAATTTCTGCGTTCTTTAAATTTATAATGAAGCTTATCACCGATTTCTTTCTCCGTGCAATCGGCGGTCAGTGCGGCCGGCAGTCGGCTATCAGATTAATGAAAGAAACAATATTTCAGACAATTGCCGACTGCTGAAAGCCGACAGCGAAATTGTCTTACAATATAATTTGTGATACGGTCTAATGAAGCTTTCTATTTGTGACATAATGCAGGTTGGGTTTATTTCGTAAATCCTGCATTTTCTGATACGTCCTGGTACTTCCTGAAAATAATAGCTATATCAAATTTGCTATGCTTCATCAACTGCAAAATACCTGCGGGAAGGAAAAGTGTGTCTCTGATTTTTATTTTTAAAAAAAATTAAGAAAATACTTGCACAGGTAAAAATTGTGTCACAACTTTGCCTATCGAAATAGTAGATTTATAAAGAATGAAGGGAGAGGTTAGGCTCTATGATCTTCTGGCAACCTATGACTGATAAGGTGCCCCAACCTAATTCTAATGATAAATCTTTAGAATCCACTGAAAAAAAATTATTGCCAAAGTGATCCTAAACAGGATTTGATTGAGGATGCTGTTTGAAAGAAGTGCGTTAATAAGAAAATTTTAAACTATCTGCCTAGTTAGTTAGTAGAGAATATATACTATAATTTAAATTGAAAAATTTATATATATGAAAATCCATCGTTTATTTATTCTTGCTGTTGCGGTGTTTCTTGCAACAACTTCCACCAATGCTTATGCTCAGAACAAACCGGTAAAAGAAGGAATCTGGCGGGGCGTTTTTAAATTGGGTGAATTGGATGTGCCGTTTAACTTTGAAGTTAAAAAGAAACAAGGCGGCGAATTGGTAGTCACTGCGCTGAACGGTGAGCGTCGTGATGATTTTAATGCAAAATACATTACTCCGGATTCATTGCTTGTCACCCTCAATACATTTGAAGCCGGGTTATTTGCCAGAATAGAAAATGACGGCAGCCTCACAGGTGCACACAAAAGTCTTGTGCCGGGTGCAGGGCGCGTTATTCCTTTTACTGCAAAAGCGGGACAGGCTTACCGGTTTGTTGAACCGGGAAAAGAAATTAAGCCGGCTGCCGATATTACCGGAAGGTGGCTGATCAAAATCCAGGCCGACAAACCTGCCGCTGATCGTGTTGCTGTTTTTGAACAAAAGGGTAATAAATTGAACGGGATTATTTTGTCCATCACGGGCGACAGCCGCGAACTTCAGGGTAATGTTCAGGGGGATGAATTTGTACTTTCCGGATTTACAGGATCTGGTCCTTCTTATGTAAAGGGAAAAATAATAGACGGCAAGTCTATTGAAGGCGCGATAGGTGCCGGTCCTAATGCAACGAAATTTACTGGTTCAAAAGACGACAACGCTGCACTTGCAGATGCTTATGCACTGACCTTCCTGAAACCGGGTTACGACAAACTTGATTTTACTTTTCCTGATCTGAACGGAAATCAGGTTTCATTAAGTGACGAGAAATATAAAGGTAAGGTAGTTATTATCGAATTGCTTGGCACCTGGTGTCCGAACTGTATCGATCAGGTTCAATTCATGGCGCCCTGGTACAAAGAAAACAAGCATCTGGGTGTAGAAGCAATCGGTCTTGCTTTTGAAGCAAAGGATGATCTTGAATTTGCCAAAAAGACATTAACAAAACTCAAAAACCGCTACGATATCCAGTATGATCTGCTTTTTGCAGGAAAGGCTGACAAGGCAGTGGTAGCAGAAAAACTGGTGGCTCTTAAAGAATTTCTCGCTTTCCCAACCACCATTATTGTAGGCCGCGATGGTAAAGTGAAAGAAATCCACACCGGATTCTCGGGAAAAGGAACAGGTCAGTTTTATGATGATTATGTCAAAAAATGGAATGCTGATCTTGCCAAATTGATCGCCGAGCCACTACCGTAACCTTATCTCTGAAATCATTCAACAATCTTAAAAACCAGAAATCTCAACATGGAAATTTATTGTGACAGCGCTGCAACAACAGCTATTGATCCGGAGGTAATTGAAGCAATTTTACCATATCTGACAACCAATTTTGGTAATCCGTCATCCAGTCACTGGGCTGGGCGGAAGGTGAAGGAAGTGATTGATGCTTCCAGACAAACCATCGCTAAATTATTGGGCGTGACGCCGGAAGAGATTTTTTTCGTCTCGGGTGCTACCGAAGCTAATAATCTTGCACTGTCAGAATCCATCAGGGAATATGGTTTAAGCCATGTTATTACAAGTAAAATTGAGCATAAAGCAGTTTTAGAGCCTCTTTTAAGGCATGAACGGGAAGGTGACATTGAAATAAGTTATGTAAAGCTGGATAAGAAAGGGAATGTGGATATGGAACATCTGGAAAGATTACTCGACGCTAATCCACAGTCTCTGATCAGTCTGATGCATGGAAATAATGAAATAGGCAACCTGACCGATATTGAAGCGATAAGCAGGCTGGCAAAGAAATACAATGCAGCATTTCACACAGACACCACACAGACGATTGGTAAAGTACAGCTGAATTTAGCCGAATTTCCAGTGGATTTTCTGGTCGGTTCGGCGCATAAATTTCACGGGCCAAAAGGCGTAGGTTTTATATATATCAATAAAAGACATAAGCTAAAACCGCGGATTTTGGGCGGGGCACAGGAAAAGGGACAAAGAGGAGGAACCGAAAATGTGATCGGGATTGTCGGGCTGGCAAAAGCGTTGGAGATTGCCTACCGCGATTTTGATATCATCCGGGAAAAAACATCCGGACTGAAACAATATCTGATTTCTCAACTTGAAAAAAGCGGTATCGGAAATATCAGTTTCAACGGAGAAAGCGGCTCTTCTGATAAAAGCCTTGCTGCTATCGTGAATATATCCTTTCCGTGTCTGGAGTCGGGAAGTCTCGTCAATAGTCTTGACCAGTTTGGTATTGCAGTATCCGGTGGAAGTGCCTGTTCCAATCTGGGCAATGGCGGCTCACATGTGCTGAGAGCGATTCAGACAGAAACCGATAAGGAAAATGTACGTTTTTCTTTTGGCAAATTTAACACGGAAGAAGAAGTGGACCAGATCGTCAAAACCATTGTAAAAATTTATCAGGCAGATCGCTCAAATCTTTCTGAAATGAGTGTTGCACAACAATCGTTTACCTGGAATCCCTGAGATCAGTTCCTCAAAAAACAGGTTACCAGTGACTCATGGCCTGCCAGTTTGCGCATGCTGAAAATTAAAATATTTGGGGAAGAATTATGCGTCTTCTATATTTGTATATAAAATCTACCAATTAAGTAGGATAAATATTTTAACAACAATAACAAATCACTTAGTACCCTATTTACATTATGAAAAAAAATCTAGTTTATTTATTCCTGATTCTTTTTATCGGGCAGATAAATTTGGCATTCGGCCAGGAAATCACAGTAACCGGTAAGGTTACCTCCCAAGAGGATAAAGGAATTTTACCCGGTGTATCTATTTTAGTAAAAGGTACATCAAGAGGAACGACAACAACAGGAGAAGGAAATTACAGTATTGAGGCGGCACCAGGTGCGGTGCTTATTTTTTCGTTTATCGGTTTAAAAACAACGGAAGCCATTGTACCTGCAAACGGGAAACTGGATGTCGTACTCGATAACGACAACACGATTTTGCAGGAAGTGGTAGTAACGGCACTTGGCATTACGAAAGAGAAAAAATCGCTTGGTTACGCGGTGCAGGAGCTTAAAACAAAGGATCTGGCGGAGGCGAGAGAGGGAAATCTTGTAAACGCGCTGGCAGGAAAAATTGCCGGTGTAAACATTACAAGCAGTCAGGGTGGAATGGGTTCTTCCAGAATCGTGATTCGGGGAGAAACTTCCATTGCAGGAAACAACCAACCGCTATTTGTAGTTGACGGTATTCCGGTAGATAATTCTCAGCTTGGTGCAGGAGCTAACGGGTCAAGGGATTTTGCCAATGCCATCGCGGATATTAATCCAGATAATATCGAATCAATAAGCGTGTTGAAAGGTCCTAATGCAGCGGCGCTATATGGTTCACGTGCTTCAAATGGTGTTATTCTGATCAAAACGAAATCCGGTAAATCCGGACAGAAAGGTCTGGGCATTACTTTGAATTTTGGTTATGCAATTGATAAACTATTGGTTTTGCCAAAATATCAGAATGTTTTTGGACAGGGAACCGGCGGGCAGTTTTCTTACAAAGATGGAAAAGGCGGCGGTGTCAATGACGCGACAGACGAAAGCTGGGGGCCAAAAATGGACGGCCGTTTAATCCCGCAATTTTTCTCCAACGGTGAAGCGGTACCTTTCGTAGCACATCCTGACAATGTAAAAAACTTCTTTGAAACCGGCCAGACAAGAACAACCGGCGTGGCAGTGTCGGGTTCAAGTGATAAACTGGATTACCGTTTTTCGTTCAATAACAGCAAGCAAACAGGTGTTATTCCCAATACAGATATTTCCAAAAACTCTTTTGGTGTAAACACTACGTATCGCATTAATGATAAGTTGACTTTGACTACCAGTGCCAATTTTGTTCGTACAGGTTCTGATAACTTGCCAGGTACATCCGGGCGCGGGAGCAGTGTAATGCTTCAGTTTTTATGGTTTGGCCGCCAGGTTGATACCGAATTGTTGAAAGATTATAACAAAGGCGGTTTTGATTATAACTGGAACCACAGCTATTACAGCAATCCTTATTTATTGCAATATGAAAATACGGTGGAACAACGACGTGACCGTTTTTTCGGGAATGTTAATCTGAACTATAAAATTACAGACTGGTTATCTGCAACGGTTCGTACCGGTAATGACTACTATACAGATAAGCGTAAATTCAAGGTTGCCTACGGAACAAATGGTACACCTTTTGGATCGTATACAGAGGATAGTTATAACGTAAATGAGAATAATACTGATTTTAACTTTAATTTACATAAAGCCATTGGTGCTGATTTCGAAGTTGACTGGTTGGTAGGCGGCAGTTTCCGCAGCAATTTCAATGAACAAAATTATCAGCAGGCTCCAAAATTGGCCGTGAGTAGTTTATATACCCTGAACAACTCACGTGATGCGTTGATTTCCTACAATGTGCTGCGCAAACAAAAAGTGTATAGCGGTTTTTCTTCAGCACAGATCGCCTTCAGAAACTACGCGTTCCTGAACCTGACAGCCAGAAACGACTGGTCCTCAACTTTGCCTTCGGGAAATAATTCTTATTTCTATCCTTCGGTTAATGCAAGTTTGGTGCTTACGGATGCATTCAATATTAAAAGTGATGTGCTGACTTTTGCAAAACTTCGCGGAGGATGGGCTGAGGTTGGAAAAGACACGGATCCTTATCAGTTGATTAATACTTATCCTTTTAATCAGCCATTTGGAAGCAATCCGTTGCTGACGGTGTCGGATGTGCTTTTGAATTCCAATCTTAAACCTGAGATAACACGCTCTACGGAGATTGGTTTGGACCTTGCCTTATTCAAAAACAAAGCGAGACTTGATTTTAGTTATTATAACACGAACAGTTACAACCAGATCCTGAAAGCAGATGTAAGTCCGACGACGGGTTACAAGCAGAAATTACTAAACGCCGGGCATATCAATAACCGAGGTTTTGAAGCGATGTTAAATATCAAACCTATCGAAACGGCTTCCGGTTTCAAATGGGATATCGGCATTAATTATTCTAAAAATGTGAGCAAGGTTATTTCGCTTGACGATGAAGGATTCCTGAACGATTACAAGTTAGGCTCGAACGGTTCAGCCGCTGTTTATGCGAGCAAAGGTTTAGGTTATGGTGCCATTTTCGGAACGGCTTATACAAGAGATGCAAGCGGAAATATTGTAATTGGCTCAAACGGTCTGCCGGTTCGTGATGCCAACCTTAAAGTGCTCGGTCACTACACACCAAAATGGCTGGGTGGAATTACCAACTCGTTTTCTTTCAAAGGATTTAATCTGAGCGTTTTAATTGATACGAAACAAGGTGGATCTATTTATTCTGCAACGAATGCTACCGGTAAATACACCGGTGTGCTGGCCGAAACGTTACAGGGACGTGACGCAGAACATGGCGGACTGACTTATTACTACGCAGGAAATAACAAATCAGGAACTGCTATACAATTAAATACAGGTGGCGCAGCACCAGCCGGAGAAGTAGTTTACGATGACGGGATTATCGCCAAAGGGGTAACGGCTGACGGAAAACCGAATGCTACCATTGTTTCTGCCGAGCGTTATTACAAAGGTGTTTACAGCAATAGTGCCGGAATCAATGAAGCCAGTGTTCTGGATGCTTCATTCATTAAGCTGAGAGAAGTGAAACTGAGCTACGGATTCCCGAAAAGCTGGATTGGAAAATACAGTTTGCAAAATGTAGTGCTTTCGGTGTATGGTCGTAACCTTGCGTTCCTGCAAAGAAAAGCCGCTAACATTGATCCTGAAACTGCATTCAACACGGGCAACACAGGCCAGGGACTTGAATCACTTCAATTGCCAACCACAAGTTCTTATGGCTTCAATCTGCTGATCGGCTTTTAATTATCAGACTAAAAGAGCACAGGGCTGTTTAAAACATTTTTTAATTACAGAAATAATGAATCATAAAAATATAATTTTCAGAAGCGTATTTACTTTGGCACTGGCTGGTTTTCTTGGAGCGTGCCAGGATGATCTTGAAGATGTTAATAAAAATCCGAATGAAGCCATAATCGCGCAACCCGACTACGTGCTGGCCAATGCGATCAAATCCAATGCCGATATTATTCTTGGGTCTGATGCTTCGATGGAAACAACAACTTTATATGTGCAGCATTGGGCAAAAATCCAATATACGGATCCAGATAAATATACAGCCAGTGTTACGAATATCCAGAATGTCTGGACAAACTTTTACTCACTCGGACTGACGGATTTTGACAAAGTGATCAAGCTGGGAGAGGAAGCCGGAAATCCTAATTATCAGGCTGTGGGATTAATCCTTAAATCGTGGTCTTTTCAATTGCTTACGGATTTGTACGGAGATATTCCTTACAGCCAGGCGATTAAAATAGACCAATATCTGACGCCTAAATATGATGCACAAAAAGATGTGTATCTGGGATTACTAAATGATTTGAAAAAAGCCGGCGATTTGATTAATACAAGCGGAAACCCGATCAGCGGCGATTTAATCTATAATGGTAATCTGTCAAAATGGAAAAAGTTTGCGAATTCCCTTCGCCTGCGTATCGCGTTGCGTATTGCGGATAAAGATCCGGTAACAGCCAAAGCTGTTGTGGCTGAACTGGCGGCAAATCCAAGTCTGCTTATTGCAAGTAATGATGAGATTGCTCAATTGGTTTACCTTGCTTCACCAAACCAGAACCCTGTTTCCAAAGATCGGGAAACAAGGGACGACTATCGTGTCAGCAAATCAGTAATCGACAAACTGCTTGAACTGAAAGATCCTCGTCTGCCAATATTTGCGAACAAAACAGTGGATGCTACACCTACCGGTTATGTTGGCGTAACGAACGGTTTGCTGGCGGATTCAGCGGCGAAACTTGGTTTTACAAAAACATCCAAGCTGGGCGATTATTTCACCGCAGCAGTATCACCGGCCGTATTTTTAAGTTATTCGGAAGTGCTTTTCAATCTGGCAGAAGGAGCGCAGCGTGGTTTCACTTCGGATGACGCAGCTTCCTTATATCAGAAAGCCGTTACGGCGTCCTTGCAGCAATTCAAAGTGAGCAGCGGTGATATAACAGCCTATCTTGCTCAGCCTTCGGTAGCATACAATCCCAATAACTTTAAAAAATCCATTGGCGAGCAGAAATGGCTTGCTTTATTCAGTCAGGGGCTCGAAGCTTATGCTGAATGGAGAAGACTGGATTATCCTCAGCTTAAACCGGCTTTCGCAGGTGTTTTGAATGGAAAATTTCCTTTAAGATTAACGTATCCAACGGGTGAGCAGGCGCTGAACAGTTCGAGTTATAAGGCCGCCGTTGCCAATCAGGGTGAAGACAAGCTGACGACCAAATTATGGTTTGATGCACAGTAAAATAAAATTCAGATTTGTGTAACGAAATCAGCTATATTTTGTTCTCTGTTAGGGTTCGAATCCTGGCAGGGAACAATCTGATTTTCAAGATGTAAAACGGGTTTAGGTACGGTGCCAAATTAATTTGTGTTAACATTATATAAAACTGGTTGGCCAAAAGAATTGATATAAAATAATTACTAAATTTGATCAGTTATAAAAGAAAAATGGACTATTATTTGTGACTCAGTCAGCAATGGAAAAGACTGAAATGAATTAACAAAACCGATAAGCCATTTTAAAAATCAGCACGTTTGTAAAAGAACAGTTTATTAGAAATGAGTGACAATAATTTTTACTTATCGATGGCCATAAACAACATTTCAGATGAAAAAAACATATCAGATCAAAATAGCTTACCGTAATAATTTAAGCCTTCATAAAATTACTTCGCTGATTGAGTCCGTCAAGGGCGTTAAAATCAAACAGCTCAACCTGATCAGCAAAGGAAAAGACTTTGTAGGAACACTTGCCGTTGAGGTTTCTCATCTTATTGAACTTGATTCTGTGGTAGAACTGATCCGCTCTAACAGGGAAGTTTCCAAAGTAGAAAAACTATATCCCAATTCATTATCAGCTTTCTGATAAAAATAACCTTTTGTTTTCGTAGCATTTACTCCTGATTAGTACAAAAATTATATTGTTTTTTTATTTTATGTAGTTGACTACATATATTTGTACATAAAATTAAAAAGCATTGTTATGCCTCGTATAGAAACCGTCGGAAATCCATATGCTCAGCAGATAGTGGATCTTATTATCCCGATTCAACAAATAGAATTCGGAGTGCCCATCACATTGGCCGATCAGCCGGATTTGCTCGATATTGAAAACAATTATCACGCAACAGGCGGAAATTTCTGGGCAGCATTATCTGGTGATAAAGTTGTCGGCACGATTGCCTTGATTGCCATTGGAAATGGCCAGGGCGTGATCCGCAAAATGTTTGTCAACAAGGATTTTCGGGGCAAGGAACATGGAATAGCGCAGAAATTATTGGATACACTCGTCTCTTATTGTCGGGAAGAAGGTATTACCGATTTGTACCTCGGAACGGTAGATATATTAAAAGCGGCCATTCGTTTTTATGAAAGAAATCATTTTGAACCCATCGAAAAGCAAAATCTTCCACAAGCTTTCCCGATCATGTCGGCTGATAATGTTTTTTATCATCTTGAAATAGAAAAGCATGAATAGTATAGACCAATCCGGGATTCTGGCTATTTCGACGCGGTTACAGCGTATCAGTGACCGGCTAAGAAAAGACGGTTTACAGATTTATAAGGAAAACGGAATCGAATTCGAACCGAAATGGTTTCCTGTAATTTATACTCTGGAGCAAAAAAACTGTTTGAGTATAGGAGAAATCGCGTCCGAAATTGGTTATGCGCATCCTTCCACAATCAGTTTGCTTAAAGAACTTGAAAAAGAAAAGCTGATTATTTCTGTAAAAGACAAGACCGACGACCGCAAAAGATTAATCCGGCTGACAACCAAAGCCCGCGACCTTATTGAGCAAATGAAACCGGTTTGGGCTATTATGGTTGCTGCACTTACGGAATTGACCGATACAACTAATAATATCATGCTTGCTATCAACGAGGTGGAGGCATCATTCAAAAAAAGGAGTTTTCTGGAAAGGGCGGTGATCATTATGGAAACAAATAGAACAGGGTCAGTTCCTGAAATTACAGACAAGGTGGAAGTACAAAAAATAAGTAACCCGGAAGATTTGAAAACGGCCTATGCAATTCGTCGACAGGTTTTTGTTTTCGGTCAAAATGTGCGTGTGGAAGCAGAGGAAGAGGGGAATGAGGAAGCAACACATTTTCTGGCGAAAGTAAATGACTTGCCGGCGGGAACGGCACGCTGGCGAAAGAAAAAGGATGGTTATAAGCTGGAACGTTTTGCTGTTTTGAATGCCTATCGTGGCAGCGGCGTAGGTGGTGCGCTTGTTCAGGCGATGTTAGCCGATATCCCGGAAGGATCAAGAACGTATCTTCATGCGCAGGTACGTGCGTCCCGGTTTTATGAAAAAAATGGCTTCACACCCTTTGGCGAAACTTTTACAGAAGAAAATATTGAACACATAAAAATGGAGCGTTTTGTGTAAAGAAGACGGCTAACCGATTCATTTTAATTGTTTCGGTTAGCCGTCTTTTACTGATTAAGAAACAGTTTTTACAGTGTCAAGGATACTCGCGCGAATAAAAAGCGGCCATTAAAACCAAATTGCTGTCCTGTTCTTGAATACACAAAATAACCGGCACCTGTATTTCCGCCAGTCGTTTTATCAGGATAAATATCGAGCAGGTTATTAGCTCCCAAAGTCAGGCGCAGGCTGGTGAAAAGATCATAACTCAGTGACAAATCCGTAATAACTTTTCCGCCAAAAGTCTGGTTGTCGGCGTCTATATTCGTTGCCGCATCCACAGGTCCGAAGTAGACATTCCGTAGAAACACTCCGAATTTGTTCAGATTATAACTTAGCGTTAAATTACTTTTTATACGCGGTACAGCGGATTCAAAGTAAGTTCTGCTGGATTTATCAAAATAAATACTTTCTTTTCCGACCAGTAAGGGCGATGCTTTTACCGCGCCAACCACATTGGTTTTTACAAAAGTTCCGGAAAGGTCTGCCCGGAAACGGCCTTTACCCAGGCGGTCGGAATAGGTAAGAACAGCGTCAATTCCTTTTGTTTCGGTATCAATCGCATTGGCAAAGAAACGTGCGGTCTGTGCGTTCGCCTGATCCAGCAGCTCATAAATTTCTTTATCCTGGGCGCTGGCATCGGCTCTGTTGCTGCCGGTAAAATTCCCGGTGTAAATGACGCGGTTATCTATTTTTACATAATAGCCGTCAACGGTAAGTTTAAATTTCCCAAAGCTGCCGGTAAAACCCAGACTGTAATTTTTTGATGTTTCCTGTTTCAAAGCAGGAATACCCAGTAATTGTGCCGGGCGGCTGTCATTGGTAAAGGTTCCCGACTGAATAATCTCTCCGTCAACAAATAAGCTGGACGTCGCACTGAAATAGCGCTGGTGCAGGGAAGGGGCGCGAAACCCGGTACTGGCAGCACCGCGTATTGCCCAGCTTTCTCCGATTTTATAACGTGAAGATATTTTCCAGTTGAGCGTGGAGCCAAAATCAGAATAATTTTCAAACCGTAATGCACCGTCTACAAGCCAGGAAGGCGTGAAATTAAATTCAAGATCCGTATAGGCAGCCACAGCAGTACGGGTAGCGTTTACAGCATTTTCGGGACGAAATCCTGGAAATGCCTGCGCACCTCCACCATAAGGGTTTCCGTTTTGGGCACGAAGGGTCTGGATGTTTCCGGTGATGTCAGGAATTAAAATATCTTTTCCGGCTCCGTCCGTTCCAACCTTAATAGCTCTGCCATAATCTGCGTAGGAATTTTCTTCACCTTCCACAATCTTGTAGTTTTCAAAACGATGTTCTGCACCGAAAGCTACGTTCAGGCCACTGAGCACATCATCAAACCGGCGGTTAAAATCGAGGTTGGTTGTGTTTTGAGCAAAACGATAACCTCCATCGGTAAAAGTTGTAGGGGATGCTTTCAGCAAAGAAGCGTTTAAGGAATTAGTGGTTGTAAAATCAATCTGGTTACGTCCGAATGTGTTGCTGAAATCAGCGTTCCATTTACCAACTTTACCGCGGATACCTGTGGCAAAAGATTGATCATAGTTATCGGTTCCGATTAAAGGAAGGTAACCCAATGGATAAATCTCCTGGATGTTTTGTGTGATCTGCGCCGGTTGTCTGCGAAAAGCGGCAGATTCTCCGCTTCGGTAATTTAATCCGCCAAAGGCATAAAATTCAGCTCCGTCGTTTAATGGAATAATGCTGTTGAAAGAAAATGCCCCACCACGATTGGAAGCCTGGCCGATCCTCGAATTGAAATCAGAACGTTTTAAACCTCTTCTCTGCAATTCTGCATTGGTGATATCAACACCGGTCGGGTTTGGATACAGGGTCGGATTGTTGTAATCACTGAAAATAACTCCCGTAAATTCTTTCATCCGGTTGGTTGGGTTTCTGAAATCAAACGAACCGGCAAAATTTACAAAACCGCCTTTTGAGCCTACCGGCAAGCCAAAATTGACATTGGCCTGAACATTTTCGCCGTCCATCGTGCCTTCGGAGTTCTTGGAAACGTAGGCACCTGTTGTCACATTCGCACGAATCTGGTTTACGTTATCTTCCAGAATGATATTAATTACACCCGCGATAGCATCCGAACCGTATTGAGCCGCCGCACCGTCACGCAGGATTTCAATTTTTTTAATCGCAGAAGTCGGGATAGCATTTAAATCTGTTCCCACTGAGCCTTTTCCAAAAGTACCATTGATATTGATCAGCGAAGTGGTGTGGCGGCGTTTTCCATTGATCAAAACCAATACCTGATCGGGGCCGAGCCCACGAAGTGAGGCCGGATCAATATGATCCGTTCCGTCACCCAAAACTTGTGTATTGGAATTAAATGAAGGAGCAACATAATTCAGGATCTGGTTTACAGAAACCTGTCCAACGTCTTTCACGATCTTTTGCACATCAATAACATCGACCGGAACAGGTGTATCGAGCTGAGATCGTGGTTCGCCACGCGAGCCAAGCACGACAAATTCGTCCAGTGATATCGTTTCAAGATTAAAATTGAGTTCCAGTGTTTGTCCGCTGGTCAATGTTACCACTTGCTGTTTTGGGGCAAAACCTGCAAAACTTGCGATTACGGTATAATTGCCCGGAGCGAGCGGTAATTTATAAAATCCCTGGGCGTCGGTAATAACTCCCGAACTTTGGCCCTGAATGTAAACAGATGCGCCCGGCAATGATTCTTGTCCGTCTTTAACAGTGCCCTGGATTACTGATTGCGCGACGGCAATATGGGTTAAAGTAAGAAGCAAAAAAACAACAGCTTTCAGTTTTTGGAATGGTAGTGAAATCTTCATAATACTGATTGTTTGATGAATAATGAAAATGAAATGCGATGGCACGTCATGACTGCGGCGTCAAACGCTGTAACAAAATATACTGGATTTAAATTTTATTATTTAGGATTAAATTGCTTTATATGAAACTGAATTATCAGACATTATCACGATCTATTTTGTATTGCTATCGGCCGTCGGCTATCAGATTAATACTAAAAAGAAATTTTAGACGATTGCGCCAAGCCGGGGGCGCCAGGCAGACGTCAAAACTTCCTTAAAATATTATTCGTGATAAGGTCTATTATACCAAAAAGACGAATAAAGGCGATAAGTGAAAAAGTCTGGGAGAGAACAAAAAAAACGCCTGAGCTGGTATTGCTATAAACTCAGGCGATTTGCAGGATTTATTATTTTGTCAAAACTTAATTCAGCAGGTTATCAAATGTTATTGCCACGTAGTATAATCCCCCCAAAGTTGGTCCGCCAGCATACTGGATGTAGTTGTTATTGAAAATATTACTGCCACCCACTTTTACCGTTCCTTTGATTGTCGGAACTTTGTAAGTTACCTGCGCATCAAACGTGTGGATCGCCGGAACGTTTCCATTCACCAATGGACTTTCCCAAAGGAATTTTTCCTGCCATCTGTACACAACGCTGAATCCCAGATTTTTAGCGATCTGGCGGTTGCCGAACTGAATATTGGCGGTCCATTCCGGTGTGTTAAATCCGGTTACGAAAATATCCGTCGTAGCGTTGGATTTGATTTTGTTAAAACTTGTATTTCCTGAAACTGTGTAGTTTTTATAGAAATTATAAGTCAGCCCCAGCGCAGAACCGTAGTTTCTGTATTTATTCTTTGCATTGGTATAAACCCGGTAGCGATCCTGACCGGCATCTCTGTTTGCATCCAGCATGGCTAAAACCGCTGCGTCAGAACCAACTGTCTGGCCTTTTGGTACGTCAACCTGAACCTGACCAAGGAAACCGTCATAAGTATTGGTATAAGCATCAAAGTCAAAAACAAGGCTATTATTCAGGAAAACACTTTTATAACCAAATTCGAAGGAATGAATGCCTTCCGGACGACCTTTATCTAGTTGGGCTTTTACCAGCAGATCACGGTTTGCTATGGCAGCGTCATTTCGGTTTGCACCACCTGCAACAGCTGCGTTTACGGCCGCGTTGAAGATTACGCCAGATGCTCGGGTATAACTGTTGTCAAGGTAGCCAAGTCCTTCATTGATGTAAGGAAGACTTCCCACACGTTTTACACGGCCGTTGTTTACATACGATAATGCTTCAAACAAACCTGGGAAACGATATCCCTGCTGATAGGTGAAGCGAAAGTTATTACTTTTATCCGGAGAGAAAACCGCCGCAACGCGTGGTGTAAGAATTGGCTTAAATTCAGGATTGTAATCGTAACGCAAAGAACCGAACAATTTCAATTTTTCTGCAAAAAGTGTTTTTGTAACCTGCGCAAATCCCCCGATTTTTTTGTAATCGATATTTTTACCATATGTTCCGTTTTCCAGCTCCTTACCACGATCGGCAATCGGGCGGGAGAAATCTACAAAGCTGTTTCCGTCCGGAATGATTTCATACAAACGGGCATCACCACCAATTAACAAATCAAAAACTTTTGTGTATTTTGAAAGGTCCCACTGGCCTTCCACGTGATATAAATGGCTTTTCTGAATTAAAGCTGCACCACCTGAAACCGGAGCGTCAGGAATGGTTGAAGATTTGATGTCCCAGTTGTTGATGCTACGGATTAAAGCTTTCTGATCGTCAAATGCCTTCGTTCCCGGAACTGCGCGGTTGGCGTCGGCAACTTGGCGGGCATAAGCAGTGGCTGCGGCAAGGTTTCCGTCATTCAATGCTCCGCCATTATTTGTAGCATATTGGTTCAGTGCGTTTTTATAAGCGGCACCCCAGACTGTTCCGCTTCCACCCGTAGAAAGATCCATGTTATCGGCGAGTGGTTTCACGTTAAAAGAATCACCAGAATCCTCTGAGGAAGTATAGGCCCGCACAAGGAAATTGGCTCCTTTCAGTTCCAGTTTATGATTTTGAACAATTACGTTGTCAAGCTGTATTTTATTACCGCGCTGGAAAACACCATCCATTTTACCGATACGATAGCTGTAAGAAAGCTCTGCCTTGTCGCTGAGACGGTAGTGAAGTGCGGCATCAAATTTAAGGTTATCCACATTCGGGCTCACGAGGTCTTTTTCCCAGTAACCTGTACGTGCAACGTTTAAGGTCTGGTTTGCTTTTCCGTTAATATTTAATCCGCTCACCGATACCGTATTACTTCCGGCAAGTACGTCATCGCCATATTTGTTCCATCCGTCAAATGCCGCGTTATTCGCTCCACTTAATGTCGGGAAGTTTGGGTTAGCACTTTTCAGGTTATTGGGGTTTTGGTCAAGGCGCGTATCAGCCAGCCAGTCCGTTCCTTTCATGTAACTGAAATTGACCTTAAAGGCAAATTTATTGTTGAATGCTTTGGCATAACGCAAAGCAGTTTCAGTTAAAATACTTGCGTCGCGACCGGTGCCACCTACGTGATTAACACCTGTTTTTTGATACACACTTAATCCCTGATAGAAAAAAGGACTTTTTGTTAAAAGATTTGACATCCCGTTAATTGCATTTAAACCATACAGGGCGGATGCCGCGCCAGGAGTTATTTCCACACTTGCAATATCAAGTTCAGTAGGGCCGATTGCATTTCCCAGCGGTACGCCCAGTGTCGCAGCCTGCATATCGATTCCGTCAACAAGTTGCATAAAACGGTAGTTGCTCGGAATATTGAAACCGCGTGTATTTGGGATTTTAAACGTAAGACTTGACGTCGTCATTTGAACACCCTTTACATTTTCAAGCGCGTCATAAAAAGAAGGGGAGGGGGACTCACGGATGGCACGTATATCCAGTTTCGCGATCGCAACCGGAGATTTCAATATACTTTCTTCCACACGAGATGCGGTCACAACGATTTCCTGAGCAAGTTGTGTTTGCGTTACCAACTCAATATTAATGTTGGAGCCCGGACTGGAAACTTCAAATTCCTGTGTCTGAAAACCTACGCTTGAAATAATCAATGTAAAGGGATATTTGGCTTTGGAGCGCAATTTGAAATTTCCCTCATTATCTGTGGTAGTTCCTGCGACAGTTCCTTTAATCAGTACGCTTACGCCCGGAAGTGTAGTTTTGTCATCCTTGTCGACGATCTTTCCTGATATTTCAATGAAGTTATTTCCCTGGCCAATCGCCAGCAAGGGAAGTGTAAACAGTATAAAGAGGGTAAATTTCTTTACATAAAGCAATGCTTTCATAAATGTTTGGATATTAATAAAACGGACTTGATAAAAATGGTGGTTGTTAATAAGGGGTTGTTAAAAACGAGGTTTATCAGTTGTTCATGCAACAGCAACCTTTTGGAGAGTAAGTCGTTTTCATAGTTTATTTATATTCTCTATCGATTTAGTAGACAAAAGTAATTTACTTTTTTGGAACTGCAAATTTTATTAGCAAATTATAATATTTTAAGTTGACCGCTTTTGAGAATTTCTTCTTTTCATCTATATTCTGTAGCAAATGGGATCAGTGTCAGGATGAAATATAAATATTTTGAAAAAATGACTAACGAATTCATTTTTAGTATTTTTAATGTACTGGTAATGAAGTAATTTTGAAGCTTGAAGTAATTGTTTAGTAGTATTATTTCGATAAAATACATAATCCTCATAAGAAATATATGGCCAAGTGTTTTTCTGCCAATTTTGCATCTTTATCACGTGGGATAGGCAGTATCATACCAGTTGCTATAATCTTGTTTCTGTTTCAATCCTGTGACGAAAAATCCGGTGAGAACAGTGACCATATTGCTTATGTGGATGATATCAGGGAGCGGTCCAGCCGTATGCTCGATGTCGGCGAAACAGATAAAGCGCTCGCTTTTTTTGATTCTGCGTATCAGACAATTCAATATCCTGGCACGGGGGATGAAATTAGAAAGTATAGTTTCAAAGGCCAGGACTATTATCCAAAAATCAAGGATTATAAAACTGCCATCGTGATGCTGGACAGTATTTCTTTTCTTCTTTCTGATGAAGGTTTAAGAAAGAAATATATCCGTGAATATTTGACCGGATTGTTTCAGAAAGGTGATCTCTTGTTTAAATTAAAGCGATTCAGTGATGCCTATCAGCATTATTATAGAGGGAAATTAATTGCGCAGACCATCTTTGATCCTTGTGCAGTGAGCGAATATACATACCGCCTGGGCATGGTAAGTTACAAGCAGGCCAAATATGTAGAAGCCGTTAATAATTTTAAGCAATGTTATGAAGATGCTTCTTTCTGCAACAAGGATTTTAAAAATTTTGCTTTGCTGCAAGAGCTTCTAGCCAATATTTCTCTGAGTTATGGGAGAATGGGCATGACGGACAGCTCTCTGGCATTTAGTTCAAAGGCATTGGCTTTTATCAAAGAAGAGGGGAAGCCGTTTCCCGACCGCAAGGATTATCTTGACATGGCCATAGCGGTTGTGAATGGAAACCAGTCTGAGCAGTATTACAAGAAAGGGGATACACTTACGGCTATTGATTTTTTAGAAAAAAGTATCGCTACCAATACCCGAAAAGGATTTGATTTGCAGGATGCCCAGATGGCGATGTCTAAACTTGGAGAAATGTATGTAGAATCAAAGCGCATGGATGAGGCATGTGAGATCGGCGTACAGTTGCAGGCGTCACTGGATACTAATTATAATTTATTTGCGGATATTGGATTTAATAAATTTAACTGGAAATATTACGATGCGCTGAAGGCGCCGGAAATAGCCTACGTGTATCTGCAAAAGTATATCCGGTTAAAAGATTCGCTTGACCGGGATAATAAAAAGCTCATAAGCACCGATGTCGGCAAAGAATTCCAGACGATTGAGCAGCAGTACAATTATAAACTGCTGAGTAAACAGAATGACCAGAAAGCCGGATATCTCTATGTTACAGTTCTTCTTGGTCTGATGGCGCTTGCCATTCTCTTGCTGTTGTGGCAAAACTGGCGGGCATCCCGCTCCAATGTAGCGGCATTAATGAAGCTCAATAAAAAGATCATTTTTCAGAACAAACAGCTTGGACAAACATTGGATGATCTTAGGCAAAGCAATGAGGATAAGGACAGAATCCTGAAAATTGTTGCCCACGACCTCCGGAATCCCATCAGTGCGATAGTTTCCATTTCTTCCTTGTTGCTTGATGAAGAGAATTTGTCTGAAGAAAATAAAGAGCTGCTAAAAATGCAGAAAACCTCGGCCTTGCAATCCATTGAGATGATCAACGATTTACTTTCCGCCAATCTTAATTACCGTCCCGAGGAAATGAAGTTCGAGGTTATTGACATGAAAGGCTTATTGCAGGAATGTGTTGAACAGCTGAAATTTAAAGCAGAGGAAAAAAATCAGGTGCTTGAACTTGAAACGGAAGACAAGATTACGGTGGCAGCCGATCGCGAGAAATTATTACGTGTTTTGAGTAACCTGATTGTTAATGCCATAAAATTCAGTGCTGCGAAATCCTATGTAAAAATAAGGATGGTTAGCAAAGGAAATAAAATGGAGCTTTCGGTAATAGATCAGGGGATTGGTATTCCTGATGACTTAAAGGATAAAGTATTTGATTCTTTTACCGAAGCAAAGCGCCACGGAACTGCCGGTGAGCAGCCATTTGGTCTGGGTTTGTCTATTTCCAAACAGATTATCGAGGCCCATGAAGGCAAAATATGGTTTGAAAGTGAAGAGTATAAAGGCACCATTTTCTACATTGAACTCCCGCTTGCAGAAACAACTTCTGCTGTAAAAGAAGCGTCAGAACTCATGTTATAATCAACTGCCATCAATAGCAAAGCCGGAAAGTAATTACTTTCCGGCTTTGCTATTGATGGCAGTATTATCGGATATTACGCAAGAATTTCTTCCTCCATTTTTGAAGCACTTAATTGTAATACCTGTGTTGTCCGGTCTCTTGTTTTCTTTGCCAGTTTGGCGTCTTTTGCCAGAGAAGTTCCGAAAGAAGGAATCAGTTTTTTAAATTGCTGCTTCCACTCAGAAGTCTGGGACTCTTTTGGATAACAACGATGTACCAGGTCAATCATGATGGAAACGGACGTTGAAGCACCCGGAGAGGCACCCAGCAATGCGGCCAGCGAGCCATCGGCGGCTGTTACCATTTCAGTGCCAAATTCCAGAACGCCACCTTCTTTTTTATCTTTTTTGATTACTTGTACACGCTGTCCGGCTTTTTCCAGTTCCCAGTCTTCAAGGCGCGCTTCGGGCATATAATCCCTTAAAGCCGCTAACCTGTCTTCGGGAGATTGTCTAACCTGATCAATCAGATATTTTGTCAGCGGAATATTATGAATTCCGGCAGCAAGCATCGGCTTGATATTGTTTAACTTAATTGAACGGGGCAGATCCAGATAAGAGCCATTTTTCAGAAATTTCGTAGAGAAACCTGCATAAGGGCCAAAAAGCAATGCTTTCTTACCATCGATTACCCGTGTGTCCAAGTGAGGAACAGACATAGGCGGTGAACCAACGGCGGCTTTTCCATATACTTTTGCCTGGTGACGTTCAATAATTTCCGGTTTGTTGCATACCAGCCATTGACCGCTTACCGGAAAACCGCCAAATCCTTTACCTTCCGGAATGCCTGATTTTTCCAATAAAGGCAATGAACCACCTCCGGCACCAATAAATACAAAAGGTGTACGGATTTTCTGAGATTTTCTGGTTTCAAGATTTTTGACGGCAATGGTCCACGAACCATCCGATTCATGTTTGAAGTCATCAACTTCGTGATTCAGGTAAAGATTTACGCCTTCCTGTTTTTCAAGATAATCAAAAATACTTCTTGTTAAGGCACCGAAATTGACGTCAGTACCAAGATCCATGCGCGTGGCGGCGACTTCATCATTAGGATCTCTGCCATCCATAATAAGCGGTACCCAGCTCTCTATTTCGGCTTTGTCTTCGGTATATTTCATTCCCTCAAACAAGTGATGACCCGTTAGCGCGTCATAACGTTTTTTCAGATAATCCACATTTTCCTTCCCCCATACAAAACTCATGTGAGGTATGTGGCGAATGAATTCTTCCGGCGACTTAATAATTTTATTTTCTACAAGATACGACCAGAATTCTTTCGAGACTTCGAAAGACTCTGCGATTTTGATAGCTTTTGTTATTTCAACAGAACCATCTTCTCTTTGCGGCGTATAATTCAGTTCACAAAAAGCAGAATGCCCTGTTCCTGCATTATTCCAGGCATCGGAACTTTCGGCAGTTACACGGTCCAATCTCTCAAAAATGGAGATTGTATAAGCGGGATTCAACTTTTTAAGTAAAATCCCCAGCGTTGCACTCATGATACCGGCCCCAATCAGTACGACATCAGGAGTAATCGATTTTATAGATTTTATGGTACTCATTGTGTAAGAAAGAATTATAGTTCATTAGGCCAGCAGCCCGGAAAAATCCAAAATCTCTTTAATGAACAATATTGCTTGTAATATTTGTTTCCAAAATAAGCTAATTGAAAAAATAAATTGATCAGGAATTGAAAAGTTCTTTTTTTAGATCAATTAAAACATTGATAGATTCTATAATTTTTCCACAAAAGTAGATTTTTTAAAAATCACCAGCAAATATAAAAAATGTTGCCAGCGCTAACTGGCAACATTTTTTAGGACTATTATTTTAATGTAACTGATTTTATATAAAGTAATTACTTAGTTTTTTATTATTTTAAATGGTGCTCCATTAATTTTGATAATGTACAAACCAGGAGTAAAGTTTACCATTTCAAGATTGAAAAAATGAGTCTTTGGTGACTTGGTGTACGATTTTATTCCCATTGAATTAATAATTTCAACTGAGTTTATTTCTATTTCTGATTGGATATTCAGGCGCTCGGAAACAGGGTTGGGATAAATCTTTATTTCTGTCCGTTCATTCACTTTCAGGCTTATAATGCGGGTAAATTCGTACGAACCGTCGATATCGAGTTGTTGCAGGCGGTAGTAATAAATGCCATTTTCCAGAGAGGAATCGTCAAATAAGTATTCTCTCATTGATTTGGATTCGCCGGCTGCGGCCACGGTACCAATGGTTTCAAAAGTGACAGCGTCTTTACTGCGCTGAATATTAAAAACAGATGCGTTGGTTTCCGATTCGGTAGCCCATTTAAGCGAGACATGAGCCTTATTGACATTACCGGTAAAATATTTCCACGTTACGGGAAGAGCGCTGTTAAAGGTACTTATGAAAAAACCTCCCGAAACGGTTGCATTAAATGTGATTTCCCAATTGGTTAAAGTCGGATTCCAAAGTACGGAAAGTGGGATGATCTCGGTTCTTGCTCCGTTGTAACTGCCCAGCGTGCCATCGGGAGAAGTTCCTGAAAAGTGTACCAGACGTAAATTGTTTTTGCCTGCTTGATCATTTGCCTGGCTTGGTAAAAGAATTGAGCTGATTTTGTTAAAAGCATCAAACTCGGCCTGGCTGTAATACAACGTGATTTTTGAATTGAGATCATTACCAGAATCATTTTTAAGATCGTAATGGCGTTGCAGATAGGGGGCGTTCAGATAAGCTCCTACGGTCGGGTCAATAAATGATTGGATAGCCAGTGTTTTAGCAAGCAGAGGAGAATTTTCTGCGGGTGTTACTTTGGCCATAATGCGGCAGTTGCTTGCTGCTGCAATATTGGTTTGATTGTATATAATTTGGTTTGAAATGTCATTGTTCCTCGAAATTGAGGATGGAAACTGATCGGTAGGAATCTTTACCAGTGGAGAAAAGACGACATTTTTGTATTGATCTGTAACCTTTAATTTGTAATAATCCTGTGTCGAAATTACTGCTTCCGTATTGGCAACAGAGACACTGCAATTGTTTGGGGATAACCAGTTATAACCTTCCCATCCTCCCGGCCCACGTAGTGTGATGGCAGCAGTTTCCGATCGGTTAAGCGAGATATTCGGCGGCGGGGTGGCGGCATAAGGTGTCGATTGCTGGATGAAATTATTGTTTATTTTGTCTGTCCACCATCCGGCCAAATGAATAAGTCCCTCTCCCGAAAAATGAACCTGATCACTTCGATAATTGGTGTCCCAGAAATCGTCAGTAGCGGGACCTTCAAATACATTTGGTAATTTGTAGTTTGGGTCATCACCCTGGCTGCCGATGCCGATAACGTCGTTTTGAGCGTCGATGACCGGTTGCCATATGCGAGAACTTCCATCGACCGTAAAACGGGAAACTCTTGATACCACCCATGCCAAATTGCTTTTACCGGACAAATCTCGGGAAGCCTGAATAACTTCCCGGATATCTTTCAGGTAATCGCTTTGCGTGCGATTAGAAAAATTGTCTGTTTCGCCCTGATGCCACAATACGGCTCTGACTCCCAACTGCGCGATGTAGTTGTTTAACGCAATACGTAAATGGCCAAAGGGAAGTCCGGCAGGAAAAGTATAGCCAAATTCACTGGTTGTGATGCCATCCGGATTGATTGTCTGCTGCCAGTTTTTTATTCCGGTGCTCGACCATCCGGCATTAAAAATCATTACCGGTACATTTAATTTTTTAACCAGCTTGTCACCAAAAGCGCCCCAGCACCAGGCATAATTACCAAAAGGGGAAGTTTTAGTGTCGGCATCCAGATGCACAAATTCGGGACAGGGGAGCTGTATCTCCTTGTATGGAGCTATGCCGGATTGATTATTGGCATTTAAATTTTGAAAATTGACACTATTGACGCGGTCGTCCGTAGCACCTGGCCCATTTGCGTTGGAATCTCCGCCAGTGGCATTGGATTGGCCGGCTACCACAAATACCTCACCGATCCCAACGTGTTCAACTGAATTTGAAGCGACCTGATTATTGTCAAGAATTGTTCTTACCTGTAATGTATACCAACCGCCGGTAACTGTTAGTGCTCCGTAAAAATTTCCTCCGGTAGGATTATTCTGGATAACTGCCCAGCCTCCGCCAAGCGGATATTCAGCTCCCTGGCCAGCGTTGCGCGGAACAAACCTCGCCTCCACCCGGTCGACACAGCCCGAGAAATAACCTGCAATAATTACGGCAGCGGTATTGGCATTGCTTCTTTGAAAAACGACGCGGTCGGAAGGGAAAGTTACTGTGACTTGACCAAATGTAATTTTTGTAAACGATAGAAAGATAATGAAAGAAAGTAAAAGTTTTGTAAGCATAATCGTTGAAATATGTAAAAATTGATATAACGAGGAGTGTGAGATGCGTGGTTAAGGTGAATAGCCTGTGTTTTTGACTGAGACAAATATTTGCTTGTGTTCAATGGATTAGTGTTTTGATGTTTCGTTGCAGGTTTTATCCAACATGGTTGCGCTTCCGTATCCTGTGCTAGTACCTGTTGGTACGGGAAGTTTTGCATTTGAGCCCAGGCAAATTCTGAGACCCGGATGGCTGGTCAGTGGCTTAGATAATTGTGCATATCCCGACTGCGTGAGCGTTGCTATACCATTTGGTACAAAAATGCTGTTGCTGTAATTATTAACCAGGTTTACAACATGCAGTGCAGCATTTGGCCCAAGGACTGTTTTTCCCGATTTGGAATCCAGTCTTAACGTTCCAAGTACCACGCTTCCATTATTTACAAACGAGGATTGCCTTCCACCGAGATTTAATTCAGAGTTTCCCCAGTTCATTTTAGATTCAGGGGTTTCGTTTACGATCTGGTTGTTGCCGTTAATCATCGTCACGTTTCCAGTATACGTAACTGAGCCGCGGTTAATAAGCGAGACATTGCCATTGAAAATCATAGAGGGCAAGATAGCGGATGCTGTATTTGTAATGATAATCTGACCCTTGTTAATCGCCAGATTATTAATTCGCGCGTTTCCGCTGATGATCAGAGTTCCTCCTTCGAGCGTTAAATAGGTAAGCATTGTTTGCTCTGTAAGGCATTTTGTTTCTCCCTTTTTTATGATTGCGTAATCTTTGGCCGGTTCACAAGGTTTATCCGCTTGCCTTGTCCCATCGGGATCTGGTTTTTGTGCAAGCGTAATTACCGCGTTGAAAAGGCACAATATTACGAATAGAAAGTGATTTCTATTGTAGTTTGTCATAGGAATAACAAATTAAAAATGAAGAATAAGTTTGGGCGGAAGTAGTCCGTGTTAAGCAAATTCGTTTTTCAATTTATCATGCAATGAATACAACCGTCCAACGAATAAATTACACTCTTCGTCAGTTAAACAGTCAATCGTGTTGGCAATAGCATTCACTACAACCCTTCCTTCGTTATTCAGGTGAGAGCCCCGTTTTTTTATAAATTCAGTAATATCCGTCCATTCCTGAGCCAAATGTTCGGAGAAGTATTTTGGATCCAGAATGTTGAAATAAGCTGCCTGCGCTTTTAGCTGCTGTCTTAATTTTACAGAGGAACCAGATGATGACAGACTTTCTATCATTTTAGAAAGCTCGACGTAAGTGAAAATGTTGGACTGCTTCATATATTTTGAGGAGGGTAAGGGGATTATTCTTTTAGTGCAATTTATTCCTTTTGTGATTTTGTTAAAATTAAGATTGATAACTTATTATTGGCCTCAATATCAGTATTGTAAATAAAGTAAAAATATCTTGATATCATTTCGTTTGTAAAGTTATTCATTAAAAATTATATTTTTATTAGTATAATTTCGATGGTCTGATAGAAATAAATCGAGATGTGAGGGGCGTTTTAAGAAAATTCCCGGCAGTGCAGAGCGGCACTTTCCTGGAAGCAGGATTTGGGAGGCCTCCGGTACAGAAGCCTAGAATAAGAAATAGTGTATGGATAGTGATCAGGATTAATGTAAAACCATATCCGAAATGATGACAGGTTTTGTGGAAATGATTGGCTGGTAGTGTTTTAAGCTACCAGCTGAATTATATTGGCTCTGATTTACAAAGCTGATAGAGGAGGATTTTCATTACGCGGTATATGAGACTTTAATTGTATTGCATTATTTATCAGCTTACTTATGATCAGTCTATTATTTGCAGACCAAAATTAGAAGCATATTCCGAGGCAATCAATCACCCATTTTGGGGGATTTTTTGTTTGAACGGTTTTATATCAAACAAAATGCGTTTTGACTGCTTAATTTTGTTGCGCTAAAAATGAATGCATGATACCCGAAAAGCTGATCCATTATTTTCTTAAACCTGCTATGCGCAGCCGGCTGCATCCGGAGTATGATCAGGTGCGTACGATCGTGAGCGGTACCATTGTAGCTACGGTTCTTTTGCTTGTTTTGCCCATTCCGCTGTTCTTTTTCCCACCCACGCTGGTGGGGTACTATGTACTTGCGTTTTTAGGTGTTTGTACTTTGTTGTTCCTTAAATTTTATGGAATCTATTGGCCGCCGCTTATTCTGGCTTTGCTGACAAGTTATTTTGTAATTATTAAGGATACGCTGGAAACAGGAGCTATAGATTCACCGGCTGTTACTACATTATATCTTCTACTCCTGACAGGCTTTTGGTTTAATAGAAAAATAGGTCTGGGAATGATCCTTTTGAATATCATTGCCATTAGTATCATATTTTATTCAGTTCCGGAAGCGGATGGGCAAAGTATGTATGCGGTAGTTTCACACATTGTGCTGACCATATTTTTCGGCGCTTTTTTTTGGTTTGTTCAGGAGCAGCACGATGCAGCCCGTATGCAGATCCGGGAGCAGCAACATATTCGGATAGATTTGTTGAATAGAGCCGTTAAGGATCGGACCCAGCAGCTATCGACCATGCGTCAGAATCTTGCCAGTGATTTTCATGACGAAACGGGTAACATGTTGTCAGCGATAACGCGGCAGGCAGCTGTGCTAAAGCTGAAATTAAAAGATCAGCCATCGATACTGCCTATTGTAGATAATATTATCCTTAACAGTGGTCAATTATATTCTTCGAGCAGAGATTTTCTTTGGAGTGTTAATAATAACAGCGATGATCCGCAGGAGCTTTTTGCCTATTTGACATCATTCGGTCAGGTCTTCTACAATCAGTTCGATATTGCGTTTTCAGCCATTTCTACGAATACTGCAAATGAAGAATCCGCTCAGCTGCAAGCATTTGCTTCGAGGCATATCATATTTATTTTCAAAGAGGCAATGACAAATGTGGCCAAACATTCTGGCGCGAAAGAGGTTGTGCTGGAGATGGCGGTTTATCAGAAACATATCAATATAGCGTTACAGGATGACGGCTGCTGGAAAGAACCTGATGAATCGATGGCACATCACGGACTTCAGAATATGAAAAAAAGGAGTGCGGAGAATGCCTTTAAGTTGAAGGTTTATGGTAGTTCGACGGGGACGAGATTGCAGTTGGATGCGCCGGTTCATATTACCATTGTTCAATAAACAGAGTCAAGAGAGTACTATGAAAAAACGGATAATAATTATTGAAGACAATATCTCAATCCGTGAAGGATTCAGAGAGGTGTTGGATACTATTGAAAATTATGATGTAGTAAACCAATACAGTAATTGTGAAGATGCCCTGGCTAATTTTGATAGCGACATGCCGGATATTGTTTTAATGGATATCGAACTTCCCGGTATGGATGGGATTGCAGGAACGACGAGAATAAAAAAGCTGTGCCCCAATGTAATCGTATTAATCATCACTGTTCTGGAAGATAGCGAGAAAGTTTTCCGGTCACTATGTGCAGGTGCGGGAGGTTATATTGTTAAAAACTCAAATATTTCTGAAATCGTACAGAATATTGATGAAGCGCTGGCAGGCGGTGCCCCTATGAGTTTGTCCATTGCGCGAATGGTGGTACAGTCATTCCGGCAACATCAGGATTCTCCTTTGACGGAAAGAGAAACAGAGGTCTTACAAAGTATAGCGGAAGGGAAAAGTTATTCCAAAATTGCCCTTGATCTGTATGTGAGCAAAGAAACGATCCGGAGTCACATAAAAAATATTTACCGGAAACTTGAAGTGTCAAGCAAAGCAGATGCAATTAAAATAGCAAACTCGAATAAGTGGGTAACGCGGAGGACATTATAAAACCGGCACAATTTGCGGACTGTACCGGTTTACTTAAGTATATATCAAAGATACCGGAAAATATTATGCAAGAACGTTCTGATGTTCTTCCAGATATTCTATAAGGCTTTTCACGGTGCTTATTTTGGAATAGTCATCGTCAGGAATAGCAATGTTAAATTCCTGTTCAAGCTGCATCATCAAATCCACAGTATCCAGGCTGTCGAATCCCAGGTCTTTGATGAAATTCGCATTATCAGAGACAGCACTCTTATCTACACCGAAATTATTTAATATTTTAATAATACGTTCTTTCATGTCGTTGGGGCTAATATGTAAAATTTACAATTTCTATGGTCAACTGATTTCGGTTTAAACGAAATTGATGTAGAATTAGTACCGTTAAATAGTACAAAACGTTCCATGAAAACTATATATTTTTTAATATTTTGAATATCAGAAAGTTATATCATTTTAAAATATTTTAAAATGATATAATGAGATCTTTAATAATTAGATTATTTATGTTTAGGTAAATTCATTACAAGCGTTTATTGGAAGCCAGTTCGATATTATTTTCGGCTGTAAGTTCAATAATTAAAAGTTAACCCAACGTTAACACATACTTGTTATGTTACTTTACATAATGGTATGGCGTCGTAAGCTTAAATGTATATAAGTGACCATCACAGTCCAATAGAAAGCAAACCGTGATAATTAATAGAATAACTTGTACAAAAGTTTAAGTTGTTGTATTTTTATCGCTAATTGATTCATAGATTGGTTACTTGTCAATCTGTTAATATTTAGTTGATTATAGAATAGCAGAAGAATGATAATTACAGTTTTCAAAAATTAAAATATCGTAACACAAACCGCTCGTTGCACTATGCACAATAACTTTACTTTGTACGCAAGAAGAATTGCCATGATGGTAATCTTTGCGTTTTTTGGCTTGATTTTATCCACAGTTGACGGCAATGCCCAGTCTTACGGAGGTGGTACTTACGGAAACAGCTGGTTGGCGGGCAAGTATGCACAACCCTGGGTCCGGATTGGAGTTAATCAGAAAGGTATCCAGAGAGTTGCTATTGATAAGCTTCCTGACGATTTTAAAAATGCAGATAAAACAAAACTGGCACTTTGGCACCGGGGTAATCAGGTAAGTATTATTTCGGCTACCAGCACAGAAATATTGTTTTACGGTGTTCCTAATGACGGAGCGTCAGACGTTTTTTTATATCGTCCACAGAGTTCAAGAAAAAATCCATACTACAGCATTTATTCTGATGAATCTGCTTATTTTCTAACAGTTAATCCTGTTGATAATGGAGCTCGTGCAATTACGCCGACAGTTACACCAAATGGGGGTATTTCGGTTACTTCTCATGTGAAAACTGATCTGAAAAAGTATACGAATGAATACACGCATTCAACAGAAAATTTTTATCGTCCTGCAACCTTAAACAGTTATTTTGAGCAAGGTAAGCAGACTTCTGGAACCGCCTTAATGAATAGTTTGTACGGTAGTGTCGTCTTTACTTCAAATCCGAAATCTTTGATTTATTCAAGTCCATATGTTCCTGAACCATTTTCTTTTCAATTTGTGAATCCAAGCGCAGGCGGGGCGAAGAAAATCAATGTGCATCTTAAGGGCAGACTTGGAAGTTCGACGGGAGATATCTATGTTGGTAAAACAGCGGGTACGCTTCGTAAGGTCGCCACTGTTCAGTTTACGGAGATGTTGGATACTGATTTGGTAATCGATTTACAGAGTGATGATTATGATGCAGCAGGGGTAGGGACCTTAGGATTCAGTTCCCCCGTTTCGGCGCCTGATGGCAGAGCGTATTCAGTGTCCTATTTTACAGTGGTTTATGATCAGACACTGGATATGCAGGGTCTAAACTCTTATGAGTTTGAATTTCCAGCGGCTTCTGGCCAGTCTAACATCTCAATAGCCAATGCTCCTACGGGTGTCGCAGTGTATGACATTACAAATCCTGATGTTCCAAAGAAAATTTCAGGTAACCCCAATGCTCTGGTCATTGATAGAAATGGTTCATCAATCAAACTGCTGGCTACCAATGAATCCGTGGAAATTATAAAGGAGAAAATTTCGACTGTAACATTTACGAATATTAATCCAGCGGATTTCGATTATTTAATTGTTTCGAGTGGCTCACTGAATGCTTCGGCAAATGAGTACGGAAATTACAGAAGAACAGGATCACCAGGTAAAAAATATAAGCCATTGGTGACCAATATCAAGGATATCTACAATCAATTTAATTATGGAGAGCCAAGTCCTTTGGCGATTAGAAGATATGTTGATTATATGATCTCTGATAATAATAAGAATAAGTTTCTTTTGTTAATTGGAATATCCACAACCTATTATGAAAGCATGGTGAGAGAAATACCGGACGAGGTTCCTACGATCGGATTCCCTGGTTCTGACTTATTAATTGTTGACGGATTGGCCGGGACATCCGAAGATGTGCCGGCAATACCTGTGGGGAGAATTGCAGCAATAAGTGATAGCCAGGTACGAGAATATTTGGGCAAAGTGTCGAAATATGAAGCTGAGTTTGGTGATTTGTCATGGAGAAAAAATGTAATGCACATAAGCGGAGGGAAAAATCCTGGCGAGGTTACTTTGTTTTCAAATTATATGTCTACAATTGCAACCTCAGTTACGAATACACCATTTGCAGGAACTGTACTTCCAAAAATTAAAAGTGACGCAAGGGATGTTATTGAAAATATAAATATTGGCACAGAACTGACTGCTGGCCTTGGTATGATCTCATATTTTGGACACGGAAATTATAATGCAACAGATTATAATGCAGGTTATGCATATAACGTGTCAAATTATGCCAACCCAAATAACAGGTTTCCTGTTATGTTTTATAACGGCTGCGGTGTGAATAATATTTTTATCGGTCTTAATGATCTCGAGGGCGTCAATAAAAGAACCCTGTCCTTGGACTGGCTTCTGTCGACCAATGGTGCAATTGTCGTTTTTGGAAATACCTGGGATGCTTATGCGTCTAATTCCAACGAATATTTGGATTTATTGTATCCTAAAATTTTCTCTCAAACGGATACCCAGAGAAAGACGATCGGACAAATTTTGCAAGATGTTGCTCAGCAAGTGAAAACACTGAAAGGATATAGTTATTCAGCGGCGGGTTTATATAATGCCGATAGAGCAAATATTCACCAGATACTGTTGCAAGGAGATCCAGCCATGAGAATTTTGCTATCACAAGGTCCTTTGCCGGTTAAGTTGATTTCTTTTAATGCAGAGTCGGAACAGGATAAAGTAGTACTAAAATGGAAAACAGCTTCAGAAGTAAATAATGGTCGTTTCGAAATAGAAAGGAGTTACAATGCAAAAAACTTTGAAAAGTTAGGTAACATAGAAGGTAAGGGAACGACAAATACGGAAACCAGTTATTTCTTTAACGACATAACCCCGCTTTCAGGTGATAGCTATTACCGGTTAAAACAAATAGATCGTGTTTTATCTGCAAATGGGCAATATGTTGATGGACAGATTACCTATTCGAAGATTGTATCTGTAACGCGTGATGCCTCAAACTTCTTAGTAATATCTCCTAATCCGACATCTGATTTTGTTGATATTAAGTTAAATGCTTCGGTGGAGATAAAAAGCTGGGAGCTGATAGATACACGTGGTATTATCCGAAACTCCGGGAAAGCGAGCCAGACCGTAAATCTTGTCAATCTTGAATCAGGTGAGTATATCATCAGGATAACCACTCAGAATGGAGATCTATATAATAAGAAAGTTGTTAGAAAATAATTTTTGAACTACCCCAGGTACTATAAATCAATAATGCATTTATAGTATCTGGCTTTTTTTATGGTTCGAAATGAAAAACTCAGGATATTTTTAAGAAATGAATACCAATTGTTTAAATGTACTCACACACTCTAGAAATATGATTAAGAGAACTCGATTTATGACTTGGCAGATGCGTTGGAATGTTGTCTTAATTTTTACTATTGTATTAATTTTTATTAATGCTGATGTAAAAGCTCAATGGGGAGCGCCATATAGTAATAGCTGGATTACTTATGGGAAGCCGTATGTTAAAATAGCAGTCAATCAAAAAGGCCTTTATCGTTTACCTTTCAGCCTTTTACCAAAAAACTTTCCTCTTACACAACCGGAAAAAATGCAGCTATGGCACAGAGGAAAACAGGTTGCTATTGTAAGTTTAGCTAATAGTGAGGTTTTATTTTACGGTGTTCCAAATGACGGAGCCTCGGACTCTTTATTTTATCGACCAATGAGTTCGAGAATGAATCCTTATTGGAGTATGTATTCGGATGAAAGCGCTTATTTTCTAACGATTGGTGAAGATTCGGGATTACGATCAGAGTTTATTAACAAACCATCCGATGAAAGTCTGGCAGTGGTACCTTACCACCGTGCAAAAATTGTAGCTTCGTTTAAAGATGAATATTCTCTAAGTACGTCTGAATATTTGAAGCCAGATTTTATTAATAGTTTTTTTGAGATCGGTGCCAGCAGAACGGGACCATACGTGCAAGATGATATTGCCTCAAATCATCCTTTTAAGCTTACTAATCTGGCAAAGGCGGCTAACGCAAAGATTCTGATCAAATTGATGATCCATGGCCGGAGCAGTGATACTAGAACCGTTGATCTTTCAGTCGGTAAAAATGCACAATCACTTCGACTTATAAAAACATTAAACAGTACTGGTTTTGCTGGCGTTGAGTATTCATTTGAAATAAACTCCAGTGATGTTGATGAATTAAATAACGGTGTTTTGAGTTTAACATCACATAGCAAAAGTGAGTATGACAGATTTTCAATTGCTTATTATACCATTTCGTTTCCACAGGAAATTAATGGAGAGGGGAAACCATCTTACGAATTTGAATTAGAGCCGTCTAAGGATACATGGAATAGAATTCAGGTCAATAATCCTGTAAAAGGTACAGCTAATATTTTAGATATTTCAGATTTCGATAGACCAAAGGTAATCAGTGGACAGCTAAACAGTTTAATGGTTGAGCGTAAAGTCGGAGCATCTTTAAAACTCCTGACAAGTAATGAGACAATATTATTAAAAACAGAGAATCTAAAAGAAATTAACTTTTCATCTGGTTATCCAAAATCGTCTGACTATATTATTATAACCAGTGGGAATCTTGTGCAAGGTGCGACAGAATATGCTAACTATCGTGCATCTGCTGATGGAGGAAGTCATAAGACACTGGTTGTGAATATTAACGATTTATACGACCAGTTTAATTTTGGAGAACCAAGTCCGATAGCAATTCGGAGATTTGCAGATTACATGATTTCAGAAGGTGCCAAAGGAAAGTATTTGTATCTTATCGGGAATTCTATCACCTATAACGAAAGGATGGTTAGAGAACTTCCGGATGAGGTACCCACAGTGGGTTTTCCGGGATCGGATATTTTGTTGGTTGAGGGTTTGGGAGGTGTAGGCAAGGATATTCCAGCACTTCCAGTTGGTAGGTTACCGGCTGTTTCTAACCAAAATGTTTTGGATTACTTGCAAAAGATTAAAGAATATGAAAATAAGGCAAATAAGGATATTGGTTGGAAGAAAAATGTGCTACATCTGAATGGCGGTAAATCGACAGCTGAGATTACTCAATTAAAGAATTTCCTGTCCTCGATAGCTCCTGCCGTTTCAAACGGGTTAGTTGGTGGAAAAGTAACTCCTTTTGTGAAGCAACAAGGGATGTTGGAAGTCGAATCTGTAAATATTACACCCGAAGTTAATAATGGTGTTGGATTAATAACCTATTTTGGACACGGATCAATAAGTATTACAGATTTAAATTTTGGGTATGTAACTGACGTTAACAGAGGCTATAATAATGCTTCGATGTATCCCATGATGTATTTTAATGGTTGTGGGGTGGGTAATATTTTTAGCGCACGGAACGATCCGAATCCCGGTTCGGTTGAGCGTTTCCCGGTTACAATGGACTGGATACTTGCGTCAAAACGTGGTGCAATTGTGATTATTGCTAATTCCTTTGAGAGTTATGTAGAGCCGTCGGGCAAATATCTGGAACAGCTCTATAAATATATGTTCACCGATTCAGCGACGGCAAATTTGCCTATTGGTGACATCCAGGTAGCAGTATCCAGGAAGATTGTGACAGATATGTCATCTGTGTTTAATATCGCTAACGTTCATCAATCCATATTACAAGGAGATCCTGCTGTAAAACTGATTAGTTCAGCACTTTCAGATTATGCCATTGATTCTGATGAAGGTATCCGGATGTATTCAGAGTCAACGGATAAAACCATTGGAAATTCTGAAATGTTGAAAGTCAAAGTTTATGTTCAAAATTTAGGTCGGTTCATAAAAACTGAAAAGGTGCCTGTGGAGGTTATCTTCTCTGGTCAAACCGGAACTAATGCGGTCAAACAGTCTTTGACTGCATTCGCTTATCATGATACGCTTTCATTGAGTATAGTTAATGAAAAAGATCTGAGGAAAATTGAAGTTAAGATAGATCCTGAAAATACTTTAAAAGAGCTCAATAAGAACAATAATATAGGAGAATTAATAGTCGACTGGGAGATTGCCAAAAAGCAGAATTTTTATCCTCAGGGTGTTGTCAAGGATATTGTTGCACCATTACTTAAAGTCGAATTTAATGGCAAAGTAATTAAAAATGATGAGTCACTGACAGCGAATCCAATTATTAGATTGGTGTTAGAAGATGATAGGAATATCTCTATTGATACATCTCATGTCGAAGTGTTTATCAAGCCTTGTGCAAACGATGATTGCGACTTTAAACGATTGAATTACACAGGTAAAAATGCCTTAAAAATCACTTCGATTACCAATCACGCTTTGGAATTTAATTACATCCCCACAGAGCTGACAATTCCCGGAACGTATGAACTCCTCGTAACTTCCCGTGATGATGCAGGTAATACAACTACATCCCCTTTCAAAATACGATTCACGATTGTAGAAGAAGGTGCGGCGAAAATACAGGTAATAGCAAGTCCAAATCCTGCGACAAGTTATGTCAGGTTTGAGTCCACAGTTGATAATAGCAAAACGTTATCCTCTATTGAATGGATTATTTATAATTTTAACGGAGCTGTCATTGAGAGACATGAATTGAAATCACCTTTCAATATTGTAAACGAATGGTATTGGAAGCCTCAAATTAGCGTAAGCGGATTCTACTTTTATAAAGTTAATTTTAGGTTTACTGATTCCGGCACTAGCCAAACAAGTGGAAAATTAATTATGGTGCGATAATTATTCCCAAGAGATCCTTAAGGAAAATGAAGATTGTTGTAAATAATCCTTAATGGTAAGTAGTACCTTTAAGGATTATTTACATTTAAAATGTCGTTTTCTTTTAACCATTCAAGCCAAACGGAAAGAGAAATGGTACGTGTTATGTGAAAATAAGTTCTTGATTTCTGATCATAGGGAATCTTCTTATTTTTTAGAATAACAACCTGTTTATCGAATTTTTTTCTATCTATAAACTTCCATACCTCTCTGGTAAGTTCCAGATAATACCCGGATTGGTTGTAGAGCCTGAAGGTTATATCTTCGCCTTCGGAAGAACTTAGGCTGGTTTTTGTGCTCCTGTAGCGTATCGCTTCTGATAAAATTCCCTTCATCCCATCTCGTAAATGTTGCCGTCCTATCCCATTTCCATACTTGACGAGGTCAGGAATAGCCATACATAGTTCAAGCAAGTCTTTATTGAGGAATGGCGCACGAACACTTATTCCGTAGTAATTACTTAGCACAAAAAATTCCTCTTGCGCTTGTATTGCATATTCGTGAAATACATCTTCAAATAATTCTGCATATTTGTTTCCTAAACCGTTTAGAAGAGACTGTGGGTGATTTATCATATCAACAGGGTTCTTAAGACCATCACAAAGATCACTTTTAACAATTGAAGGTTTAGTGAGTACGTTGGTTTTTAATAATCTGAGGAAAAGATTTTTGAAGGCTCTTTTAATAAAATAGAGATAGGAAATATCGAAATTCGGTAAAATGTCCCTATAAAGCTCTACTAATTTTTTAATTGGTAATTTTCGGAGTTGAGGTATTCTTGTATATAAAAAATAATGTAATACAAAGTAATACTTTTTGTCTTCAGAATAGTTTTCCCAGTCCGGATGAGGGTCTGGTGAAATAAAATAGGGTATACGTTTTCTTAATAAAAGCTGGAGTTGCTCCCAATTCTTCTTCTCAAATGCGTCATCTAAAACTTCCATTCCGCTTCCAATAACGGAATCACCCCCATGACCGTTTAATAGTACGTCGCACCCTGATTCTTTTGCCAGATATATTGTATTAATGCCCGATGCATTGGATAGGTACGATGATTCCGGATGTCCATAAAGTGAGGTGCTCATCTTTAAAAAAGATAACTCATCTTGAGTATGGGAAACAATATGATGTGTAGAATTAATATGTTTTGCTACTGTGGCAGCATAGTGTGATTCATCAGAGTCTTTATTATTAGCCTTGACATGATAAGTATGTAAAGGGCGATCCGGGTTCTGAAATTTAAATAGAGAGCTAACAGACGATGAGTCCAAACCTCCGCTTAAATGAGATCCAATAATCTGGTCACCGGAGTTGGTGGCATTGATAATACTTGTTAAGAGCGTTTCTTTCACAGCAGATGCAAATTCACTACTCGTATTTAAATGAGACCAACGCTCAGGCCGAAACGTTTCAAAAGGGATGCTATCCAATACCGAATCAGGGGTGATAGTTAAAAGATGGCCTGGCAGAACCGTTTTAATATTCGAAAAAAACGTATCAGATGGGTTTTGGTACAACTCCTTGAATGAATATGAAGCGTAAAGAGTGATCTTATTTAAGTTAAGATCGAGGTACGGCTTAACTTCTTTTTTTTTTAGCAGACTGGTAAGACTTGTTGAAAAAGCAACAAAAAGGTTAGGAATATGTATGTAGAAAAAAGGGATACACCCGAAAATCTCTCTTGATAGATATAAATTACTGACTGATTCATCATACCAGACACCAATTGTAGGTTTTACAGATAAAGAGTTTAAAATGAATTCAGTAAAATGATTGGAAGATAAATCACTTTCTATTTTTACATTAGAAAACCAACTTTTTTTTTGGAGATGCTGATGAGTACCACCTGCTAAAATACTAAAAAACGGATCATTGCTTTCAAATCCATCATGATGGATGAATCCATTTTTAAAAGACAAAAAATTACCAGCCTTTTCGAAATAAAACGAATTATCTATAAAAGGCTGGTAACTGAGGAAACCTTCGACGATCATAAATAGTTGTCTAGAACTAGACCTTATTTCAACCGAACTTTGAGAATTTAGCCGGTGCAGCACCGTCAAACGAGCTTCCCAATTTTCCTTTTGTCAACTTACTAACCTTCCCAAGTTGTTTAAGTTGAGGTTTGCGGTAAGATTTCTTTGTCTGTGTAGAGTGCATATTCGTCATCTTTGAGTGTTTTTTATGGTTTACAATATATCCGGTGTAAAATTAATAGGATTTTTTTTATTTCCAAATATCGGATGTAAAAGAAAAAGCTTAACCTTGTCTGAAAAAAGTCGCTGCAAGAATGAAATCTGTTTATTGCATTTTTATTGTAGTAGCCCGTATTCCAGAATCTTACGTGTTTTGCGTGAGCCGGAATCAACGATATCAAGACCGATACATTCCGGACTTGACTGGCAGTACTGATAGGCGGTTTGCTCGTCATAAACGAGCCCTACTCCCAATGCATAGCGTTTTAGACTGAGGTAATAATCAATTACGGAGGTGGTATCTCTACGTTCAACTACGGTTAAAGCCTTATCAAATGACAAGTCCCCGAGCTGATAAGAAGCGTTGATATCTTCATAATGATAGTCTTGTTTATCCAGTGTATTATACATATTTCCGTTCCAGGATACCTTGGAATCTACCGGAAAAATAAATGGAACAGTAATTTGATTGTCAATGTTAAATATTAATTTATCTGGATATTGTTCTATTGCGTACTCTTTAACTTTCTGCCAGTAGTCGGCAGTAGTATTTCGTCTCGACCGCGAGACAATAAATGTGGAGCTTCCGTTTGTGTTTGTTTTCATACTGCTGATCTCGTCTCTCTCTAGCCACGAAGTTACAACAGGAACCTTTTGTCCGGATGAGTAAATTTCCTCTCTCACTTCATACACCTGATATTGGCCTACAGAGAGCGGGTAATAATTATTCGGATCGGTGGGTTCCGTAGACGAGTCTGAGCACGAGAAAAATAAAGATGTGAGCAAGGTCCACGTTAACAGTATTTTTACGAGTGACAGAAGGTTATTTTTAGTTTTATATAGTTGTCTCATAATGACATTGAAATGGGAACGAAAATCAGTTACTTCTGATCGTTTAGTTTATGCCGTAATCAATAATTTTTTTGGTGACCCTTCGGCCGGAACCTATAATTTTGTCTCCCACAAGATCGCCGTCTTTTTGAAGATATTGAAAATCAGCTTGTTCAGATTTGATTAATCCGATATTTTCTGCATAATATTTTCCAGCCACTTTGTATTGAATGCTGGAAGTATCCATGCGTTCAACGACTTTTAACGTTTTGTCAAAAGTCTTTCCGGATACAGCAATGGGTTCTTTCGTATGTTGATAGGTGAATTTATAGCCATATCGGTAATCGTTATCACTCAGATTCATGTAGCTGTAAGCATCCCACTTTGTATTTAAATCAATTGGAAAAACGAGCTGCACAATACTTTCATTATCAATGTTCTCAACAATTTTATCTGGTGACTGCTGAACCGTATATTCTTTTACTTTCTGCCAGTAATCTGACGCTGTTTTACGTTTTGACCGGTAAACCAGATAGGTGGCAGTTTCACCAGTGGCAGAGGTTATTTTACTTAATTCATCCCTTTCCTGCCAGAAATTGGTTACAGAATCCTGTCCTTCTGAATAAACAATTTCAGTAACATCAAATACTGAAAACTGTCCAACAGATAATGGATAGAATGAGGTAGGCTCAACAGTTTCTTTATTCTCGTTTTGGCATGACACTGTGAATGCAGCCAGTAACGGTATCAGGAGATAATGAGGTGGGCAATATTTGCGGATCTTCTTGTTAAAGTGTGTGTCCATTTTCATTTATTCTAATTGTAATAATTAATAAATGTAGCTGAAAGTATATTAGTTTGGATAATAATGTGGGATACTTTTTATTAATAATTGGTACTAAATTTAATACGTTTGCCCGATATCATTCCCTTTCTGCAAGTTTCTTCTTTAAAAATCCTACCAAAACATCAAGTCCGGTGTCAAAACGGGTATTGTTATTTATAATCATATCGGCCTCCGAGCGAAGAGGCAAGATATATTTGTCGTACGTCGGAGCAACGTGATGTTCCCAACGATAAAGGACATCGTCAAGGTCATAACCTCTTTCGTTGTTGTCACGGATAATACGTCGTTTTATTTTGACGTGCTCTTTGGCGTCGACAAAAATTTTAAGGTCAATAAGTCTGGCGATGTCAGGGAAATAAAGAACAAAAATTCCTTCAACAATGATAATCGGTCTTGGTTCAAAGATTAAGATCTCGGGCTTAATCAACGGATTATTGAAAGTATATTCTTTCTGTTGAACCTCACGCCCTGCCCGTAATACAGCAATATGTTCTGCAAAAAGGTGATGGTCGATCGTTTCCGGCAGATCGAAGTTTTCTACACCATTTTCGTCTCTTGGAATTTCATGAATCGGTCGGTAATAATTATCCTGTGAAATCCGACACACATCTTCCGGCCTGAAAGAATCAATAAGGCACTTCATGAAAAAAGTTTTTCCAGAAGCACTTCCACCTGTAATACCGATGATGTAAGGTTGTTTTTCGTGTGTTGTCATTGACTTATTGTTTCAAAAAATAATCGCCGGATCCTGAGTGGACTGGCTTTTCGTTATCAGCTAGGTTGAATTAATTTATAATGGCCAGTTTACCAGCCGTTTTTTCACTTCTGTCGGCAGATACAATGATAATCAAATAAATACCAGTCCTTGCTCGTCTGCCTGTGTAATCATTCAGATTCCAGGAGGCTGTTCCTCCCTGGGAGCGTGTTTCATAAACAAGGCGACCAGCGAGATCGGTTATTTTCACGACCGAATTTTCCATTAGCCCCTTCACCCCGAGGTTTCCCTCATAGTCCGGCCTTACGGGATTTGGAAAGATCGTTACACCAGAGAGATTTTCGCTGCCTGCTGTGGCGTCGCTGCGATAAGAAACCATTCCGTTTGGCGTAGCGACAAAAAGAACTCCGGTTTCTTTTTCATAAAAAAGATCGTTTATCCGACTGGAAGGCAAAGGACTGTTTTCGGAAGTGAACTCTTTGATAAGTTCGGTTCCGTCAGCGGTAAATTGAAATAATCCTTTATCAGTTCCAATCCACTTTCTGTTGCCGGGTTCTACTGCTATGGCGTTACAGCGTTCATTTGAAAAGAGTTTCCTCTGGCCGTAAATGGGCAAAATCGCATCTTGGCGAGATCCGGTTAAAATATCGTCAGTTATAAAATAACCTATACCTTTTTCACCGGCAAACCAGATAAGGCCGTCGACATCCAAAGCCAGACTATTTATTGTAGGGGAAGGTAATCCGCCGTTTCCGGTCGAAACAGAAAGTATTCTTTGCTGATTGGTAACTGAATTTTTTACAGAAATTCCTCCGCCCAGATACGACGGCAACCGGGTCCAGATCAAGCCATTTAAATCAGTTACAGAAGAATCTGTTTTCGTCACAATGGTTGTGTCTCCCTGTGCCGGGCCATAGGTCCTGAATGCTCCGCTTTTGTTACTCAATAACCCATTTTTTACGTCGGCAGACCAGAAGAATTTATGCTGATAAAAGCTTTCCCGAAGAGAAATAAAAGCCGGATTTTCATAAACGTCTGGTTTTTCTTTACTGATATCCAGAATTTTATCAGAGAGCGTCACGAGCTTATCAGAGAATGAAACCGTGGTACTGTTGGATGAAAAAACGGATTGCCAAATTCCCTTATTTCTCTTGTAAACGCCTTTGCCGGATATTCCTATGTATAAATCTGTATTTTGAAATGAAACAGAAATTGGTTTAAAAGGTGTTGTTATCGTTTTCCAGTTTGAAAAATCCTGCCGGTTGATATTCGTATTTAGGGATACAGCAGATAACCCTTCCGAAGTAACAGCAAAAAGTGAATCATTTGAGAAAGCCATATCCTTAATCTGCACTTCTGCACCTTGAGCTCCAATGTACCGATACGTTTCCACGACCTCTCTGAGTTTGGGATTTAGTACAAGTATGCCAAAAGCAGTACTTAAATAGGCTATATTTTTTCTGAACAGGATTTTGTTAATCTGTTTATTAGCAGGCAGGTCCTGTGAATTCGTTAAAAAAGGCAGATTGATGATTTCATCAGGTTCCGATTGTTCGTTCAGGTATAACAGATCCAGGTTTCCATTTCTGTAAGCGAGGAGCAAAAGTTTTTCGGTCGAATCGTAAGCCATACTGCTTATGCCGGCATCATTTAAACCATTGGCTTTGGAATAAATGATGATTTTGTCATCAGTAGGATTTATACTGAAAAGTCCGTTATATGATGCACAAAAGATTTTTTCACCTGCCGCAACGATGTGCTGTGCCGACCGGTAATTGAATTGAGATTCCCATTCCCCCAATGGAACGGTTTGAGCATGAGCGCGGGAAGTCAGCATTCCCAAAAGCAAAAGCAGTTTAAAGGTGCGTATCATTCCGCTTTTTCTTTTGGGTCAAAATTATTTGTCAACTGTTACAATGGCTGAGCCTGTACCTGTTCCTGCCCCACATCCACTCTTTAATGTGCTGATTGTGTATTCAGTAGTAACAGCAGGAGATACGGTAATCAGGTATGGATTAAGGAATGTTCCGTTAACGGCCGTTCCGTCCGATAAGGTGAATGACCATGGCGGTAATCCATTTTTGAATTTCAGATTGATACGCGTCGATCTTCCCTTGGCTATAAACGCTTTGCCTGAAACCTCTCCGATTGCTTTGTTATTAGCGATAACCCTGATTTCTTCCTCTTTACTTGATACTGCGGGAGAAGAAGAAATAATACGGATTTTTTGTGCACGAACTGTATCGCCGGGAGCTACTGCCGCCGTGACTTTGGCTGTAAAAGAGGTTGGCGTAACTGTCGTAGGTAGATCTACAAATCTTCCTGACTTGTCCGTAATCTGAACGACAAACCGGTTGGTGGTTGAATATCTTCCGACTGTTTTATACGGGATTTCAATGGAGCTTCCTGCACAAACCATCGATTGCGGCAGTTTTTCCATGGTGATACTTGCAGGTGGTGTCGTTACCGTAACTTTTGCACGGCCAGAGAATTTTCCAACACCGCAAAGTCCACCGGCTGATGAAATCTGGTAATTGGTATCGTGATAAGGTTTCACACTGATTTTATGCGGAGAATCCATGATATTATTTTCATAAGTACCGTCGGATAATAACACAAACCAGGGACCGCCGCCATCGAAACGGACGGATAGTTCACCAGTTCCGTTTTCAGGAAGGTGTAAAGAATCTCTTTGCAGCGTCGCGACCGTCGGTGCGGCTATGCTGATATTGGCAACCTGGCTGATCAGGTAAGGTGCCGAAGACATTACTCTTAAACGATAATCGCCCGGCTTATATGTATCAGGAATTTGGGTTGTGATATAACCTGTTGTATCGGGAGACGAAATTGTTTTAAATGTTCCGCCGGTACGATCTGATATTTGTACAACAAACTTGTTTCCTTTTTTGAATTTCCCGGTAGCGCTGAAAGGTACCTGAAAAGGAATTCCGGAACACAATCTTACAAGTTTATCCACTTCTTTAAGTTCCAGTTTAGGTTCAGGATTGTCGTCCACATTGATGATCGGCTCACCGGTTGAGGTTCCGCTGCCGCATGCGTTGGAAATACCCACAATCGTATAAGCCTGTACATGTTTGGGTTTTACAGTAAGATAATGTGGATTAGACATGGTCTGATAAACCGTGGTACTATCCGAAAGCCGGAAAGACCAGGGTGCGGTTCCCTGCAGGTTTACACGCAGCTGTACTTCGCTGCCTGGCATAACCCTCACAGCCTGTGTGCCATCCATGATTTCTATGCGCGCAGTGGGCGTCTGAAGTAGGCGAATCGGAACTTCCTGGCTTTTGATAACCGGAATGGTACTCAAAACCTGAATTTTATAAACCTCTCCGCCAATTTTATAGGAAGGAATTACCGCCCGGATAGGCCCTTGTTTACTTGGTAAGGAAATGGGAACAGATTTGCCAGCCGGATCAATAAGATGCACGATGAAATTATTATCAGGATCAAAAGGACCTTCGGGAATAAATGGAACTGTTATGGTTGTACCCGGGCAAACTGTTAAATACGAAAGATCGCCGGTAATGATCTTGTAGGCATACACCGTGTCGCCATTCGCTTTTGCCGCTTTTAATAATTGTTCTTCTGCTTCTTTTTCTGTTAAAGTATCAGCAACTGCCTCACTCTGGTTTTTACCTTTTTTTTCTGCCGGATTTGTTAAAGTACTATCGGTTTGCGGCTGGGAAGGAATTTCCTGCGCAGCAACCCAGGTGGTGCTTATAAACAAAGCGAGAAAAGCAATGATGAAGAATTTTGACATGAATAGTTGTTGAAACTTATTAATTAACGAAAACGAAAAAAGGAGTATTAATGCATGGCAACAAGCGTCGTTCCTCTTAAAACAGGTACCACATCATAAAGATCCGTCTGTAAGCAATAAGAGATATCCTTATGAATTCCCAGCCGCTGCAATCTTCTTACGTGAGAAGAATTAGAAACAGCGGAAAGCAAATTGTCCTTACTTTGATTATAAAGTCGCTGTGCCATCAGTGTGCCATCTTCTCTTAGCATAAACTGATCTTTTAAAGCTTCTGCCAGTGCACCTGCAAACAAGGTGTCTTCAAGATTAGGTCTGCCTTTCCAACCGGCACAAAGTACCAGCACATCATACTGTTCAGATCTTAGATGATTGGCAAGCGCACCAAGATTCAGGAAAGCACCCACCATCACTTTTACTGCTGAAGCCCTTGCTTTTGCTATGGATAACGTACCATTGGTTGTAGTCATTGCAATCTCTGAGCCAATTAATCGCTCATTCATATAACTGAAAGGAGAATTGTCCAGATCAAAACCTTCTACTTTATGTGCATCACGTTCTGCTGCTGCTATAAATCCTCTGTCCTGCAATAGTTTACATTCTTCAACACTTGCCACAGGAGTAATGCTTTTTACACCGTAAGCCAGGCCGGTCACCATGCAGGAAGTAGCACGAAAAATGTCAGCTACTACAACGATCGAATTATCAAGTTTATGTAAATGTAATAAATCAGGGGTTAGACAAACGTCAAGGTGTTTCATAAAAATATGGTGCAGAAATTTGATATTAAGAGTTATTGAGAGAGAAAATTGTTGACGAACAGTGTTTTTCTGTTCGTCAACAAAATATAAATCAACCTTTTACGAAAGGCAATTTTACAACCTTTGCTTTTAAGAGGCGGTCTCTCACCTTAACAAAAATTTCAGTTTCCGGTTTGCTGTAAGCGGTCGGGACATAACCCAGGCCAATTCCTTTCTGCAAAGTCGGAGATTGTGTTCCGGACGTAACGTCACCGAGCTTATTTCCTTCCCCATCACACAATTCATAATGTCCGCGGGGAATACCTCTGTCGATCATCTCGAATCCAACAAGCTTGTTCTGTAATCCGGCTTCTTTCTGGCTTTTTAAATCGGCTGAATTAATGAAATCTTTTGTGAACTTGGTAACCCAGCCTAATCCGGCTTCCAAAGGTGAAGTTTTGTCGTCGATGTCGTTACCATATAAACAGAAACCTTTTTCCAGACGCAATGTATCACGCGCGCCAAGTCCAACGGGTTGTATGTTAAATTCTTTTCCAGCTTCAAAAATGGCATTCCACATTTGCTCGGCCACTTCTTTTTTAATGTATATTTCAAATCCGCCTGCACCTGTATAACCTGTGGCCGATATAATGACTTCCTCAATTCCAGCCATAGTTCCTACTTTGAAGGTATAATATTCCATGGCCGACAAATCGACTTCGGTTAACTTTTGTAGCGTTGCTGTTGCATTAGGGCCCTGTACGGCTAAAAGGCATAAGTCATCTGAAATATTTTTCATTTCAACGCCTTCTGTATTGTGGCTCTGTATCCAGTTCCAGTCTTTTTCGATGTTGGATGCGTTTACCACCAGAAGGTATTCTTCGGCATTGTACCGGTATACGAGCAAATCATCTACAACACCGCCGTCCTCGTTAGGAAGATAACTGTATTGCACTTTCCCATCAAATAATACCGAAGCATCGTTGGCCGATACTTTTTGAATCAAATCCAATGCTTTCGGGCCTTTAACACTAAATTCCCCCATGTGCGATACATCGAAAACACCTACATTATTGCGGACTGTGTGATGCTCTTCCATATCTGAAGAGTAGCGTACGGGCATCTCAAAACCTGCAAAGGGTACTATTTTGGCACCTAATTGAATATGGACCTGGTGTAGGGGAACAGTTTTCATAAAATGGTTTTTGGTTCTCTATAAACTACAAAAGTATGAAAAGGAGAACAAAGCGACGCAAAAATGTATGTTTTGAAATGCAGCTAACGGGGTTTTTGAAGTATATTGTGAAAAAGTAGGCTTTAAGGCTTGCTTTTATGGCGAAAACTGAAAATTTAATCTATGAAAAAACAAATATTACCTTTTGTTATCCTTTTGCTTTCTCTTCTTGAATCAAACGCACAAACGGCCACTTTCAAGGGAGAAGTAGTTGATGACCAGATCAGCATCGGTTACGGCATTACAACAGGCGACGTGGACGGAGACGGAAAACCGGATATTCTGCTGGCAGATAAAAAGGAAATTGTCTGGTATAAAAACCCGGGAGATAAAACTGCCAAATGGATACGATATATTATTGCGAAGGATTTAACGGAACAGGACAATGTTTGTATTGCCGCAAGAGATATTGACGGAGACGGAAAAGTGGAAGTGGCTGTGGGCGCGCAGTGGAATCCGTCGGAAACAAAAAACAGCAAGCAATCCGGAGCTGTTTTTTACCTGGCCCCGACTGCGGATCGCACACAGCTTTGGGAGCCGGTTAAGCTGCATCACGAAGTGACTATTCACAGAATGCACTGGGTTAAAAAAACCGACGATACTTTTCAGCTGGTTGTTTTGCCTTTGCATGGAGAAGGAAATGTAAATGGCGTGGGAGTCGGGGTTAAGCTGATTGCTTTTGATGTGCCTGAAAACCGGAAAGGGCTTTGGGGGTATGACCTGGTTGAAACGAATATGCACATGACGCATAACTTTCAGCCCATGGAGGTTTCCGGACGTTTTGCAGGACTTGCTGTTGGGAGTAAAGAGGGCGTTCAGGTATTTTTGAATGGTGCCGAGGGGTGGGCACCGTCGGGCAACTGGATGGTGCCGGGGCAGGGTGTAGGTGAAATTCGTATGGGAACGCTGGGTAAAAATCAGCTTTTTTCAACAACTGTTGAGCCTATGCACGGTAATTCGCTGGTGGTTTATTCAAAAGATAACCGGACCGTTTTAACAGATAAAATGAAAGAAGGACACGCACTTGCCTGTGCAGATTTTTTTGGACAAGGCCGTGATCAGATCGTTGTCGGCTGGCGAAATCCGAATGTTGCCGACCAGATGGGGGTGAGAATGTTCGTTGGAATGGACGAAGCAGGTAAAAAATGGCAGGAATATTCCCTGGATGATAAAATTAAAATGGCTTGTGAAGATTTAACGGTTTCTGACTTGGATGGAGATGGAGATCTTGATGTTATCGCGTCAGGTCGTTCAACACATAATGTGGTGATTTATTGGAATCAGAGGAAGTAAGTAGAACTTGTGAAATGGGTTAGCTTGAAAGTCGATGAGGTGTATCCATGAGGGTAAAAAAAAGAGAAGTCAACTTTTTAAAAGTTGACTTCTCCTATGATCTTCAATTTTTCTATTTATTCCATATACGATCAAATCCGGCTATTAATCTCTTCTTCCCATTAAAATACTTACGTAATAAAGAAGTGTTGCTAACGAACCGATTGCCGCCACAAGATATGTTCTCGCTGCCCATTTAAGTGCATCTGCTGCCATTACATATTCTCTTTCATTCACAACTCTGTTTTGTTGAATCCAGGCAAGCGCTCTGTTACTGGCGTCGTACTCCACAGGAAGTGTTATAAAGCTGAATAATGTCGTTGCCGCGAATAAAGCAACCCCAATTGTCAACGGAATAGGTGTTGTGTTCAACAACAAAATACCACCCAGAATAACCCATTGCATATAACGGGACGAAACACTCAGGAACGGAACCATCTGCGAGCGGAATTGAAGCCACTTGTAAGATGTTGCATGCTGCACAGCGTGTCCGCATTCATGAGAAGCTACGGCTGCGGCCGAGACACTTCTGCCGTGAAATACATCCGGGCTGAGGTTTACCGTTTTATCCTGTGGATTATAATGGTCGGTTAGCTGACCTTCTACGGATACAACCCGCACATCATAAATCCCGCTATCTCTAAGCATTTTTTCAGCAATCTCGCGACCGCTCATTCCATTGCTTAGCCCAACTTGTGAATACTCTTCAAACTTGCTCTTTAACCGCCATTGCACATAAAAGCTGACGATCATCACAACTATACCAATCACATAAGCACCTAACATATTTTCTCTTTAAGTTTTGTTATGAAAAATTAAAATTTCCTATAAAAAATTGAGAGGAAATATCAGCTACTCAAATCCGAAGATTTCTGATTTCTTAATATCCTTTTTTTATCTTCTCAATAAGTGCCGACGTTGAATAACCCTCTACCAGGGCTACCGTTTTTACCTCACCTCCATTACTAAGCACAAAATCTGCGCCAGCAATGGTTTCGACTGTATAATCGTCACCTTTTACCAAAATGTCAGGTTTTAGTGACTCAATAAGGTCGCTTGGCGTCGGTTCATCGAACAAAATGACAGCATCAATAAAAGACAACGCTGCCATCAAACGGGCACGTGCATACTCATTAACAACCGGGCGAAGCGGTCCTTTCAGTCTGCTCACGGATGCATCAGTATTAAGTCCAAGGACGAGGCGATTGCCCAAGGCATGTGCTTTTTCAAGGTAATCAATGTGGCCTAAGTGTACGATGTCGAAACAGCCGTTTGTGAATACGACTTTCTGTCCGGCTCTTTGCCAGTCTTCAATTAATGTTTTTGCTTCTTCAATGCGTAATATTTTATTTTCTGTTGCATTCATCGTTTAAGCGTGATCAGGGATTTATGAAGGATTTAGTTATTTGCAGCTACAACTGCCGGCTCTTCCACTTTTTTATTTTGGATCAAAACATATAAAAATGCCAGTGCGCCTACCACGAGCATGAATAGCATTTGAGCACCATGAATAAAAGTAGCGAGTGTTATACCATCTTTTTGGGTTAATCCGTATAAAACCATAACACTGCCAACCAGCAAATGATAGGCGCCAATGCCTCCTTGTGTAGGGGCGGTCATGCCGATGGAGCCAACGACCAATAGCGTAAGTCCGGCCAGTAACCCCAGCTGTGACGTTTCCGGAATACAAAAAAACAAAACATAGGAAACCAGATAATAACAAACCCAGATGATGAGGGTGCTTAAAAAGAAAAGTCCGGGATTTTTGAGTTTTCTTACACTCAACAATCCTTCCAGCATGCCTTGTAAGAACCCTGCGATTTTCTGAATAACCGGGTTTTGCATAAGCTTCGCCCGTAAAGAAGCGCTTTTAAAAATAACGATCGCTCCAACGATCACAGCCAGAAAGCCGACGCCCAAAACAATCAGGATAACACTCGGCCCTGAGCTTGGCTGCCCGTTCCCCTGAATTTTACTTTGAAAAATATCTACAAAAAAGCTGCTCAGACGATCAAATTCAAGAATGAAATTCAAGCCTATTAATCCAAGCAGAATAATGACATCAAAAATACGCTCTGCCACCACAGTACCAAAACTCAGGTTTACAGGAATTTTTTCAAGTCGGTACAGTGTTCCGCAACGGGTAACCTCGCCCATACGGGGAACAATATAATTGGCAAAATAACCTGTTAATACTGAAACAGAGCTATTAACGATGCCCGGCTTGTATCCTAAGGGCTCCATGAGCATTCCCCAGCGCCATGCCCGGGTAACGTGCGCACAAAGCAGTAAAAAACATGAAATAGCAATCCAGCGCCAATCTGCCTGACTAAATCTGTTCAACATATCGGACAAATTAATATCCTTGAAAACAAACCAGATCAGACCACCCGCCAGGCCAAGCGAGATAATGTAGCGAAGAGCGCTTTTCATATTTTAGATATCGTGATGATGAGTAGTATTATTAATTTTTATCCCCGCGCTGTTACACTGATAACCTGATTGTTATGATCAGGAAAAACAACCATCGGTTTAAACGTTTTCGCCTCTTCCGGTGTCATACTTGCGTAGGAGATAATGATGACTATATCTCCGATTTGTACTTTACGGGCTGCTGCCCCATTCAGGCAGATCATTCCGGTATTGCGCTCTCCTTTAATAACATACGTCACAAACCGCTCTCCGTTATTATTGTTTACAATATGAACCTGCTCGTTTTCTATTAATCCCGCAGCGTCCATCAGGTCTTCGTCAATTGTGATACTTCCTACGTAATTTAATTCTGCCTGAGTCACCTTTACCCGGTGAATCTTCGATTTCATCAATGTTATTTGCATTACTCAGCTAGATGAGTGAATATTAATATATATGCATACCAGTCCTGCAAAGTTACAGGAATTATACGACGCCTTCAAAACATCGGGCTATCCGGGGTAGTTCCAATTTTGAAACACAGGACGGCAGACCATGCTTTAAACTCGTTAAACCTGCAAAAAATCAGGCGAATAAGGTAAATAACGCAATCGGAAAATGGGTTGTTAAATCTTAATTATGAATTAATCCGGATTGATATAACTATATATCCGAACATCCTTATATTTAAGTCCTGATTAATTCAATTCAGTATGAATTGATCCGACGACGCTTTTGATTATTATTAATCTTTATTTAAGACCAAAACCCGATGAGTACAGAGAATAAACCAAACGGTGTCACCCGTCGTGACTTTCTGCAGAAAACTACCGCGGCGGCAGTGGGAAGTTTCTTTATCGTTCCCAGAAATGTGCTGGGCAAAGGATTTATCGCGCCGAGCGACAAGCTTAATATTGCTGGTATAGGTGTAGGGGGGAAAGGATTTTCGGATACCAATAATGCATGGAATAAAGGTGCTGAAAATCTGGTTGCACTTTGCGACGTGGACTGGAACCAGGCTAAAAAGAATTTTGAATTACATCCGACTGCCAAGAAATATAAAGATTTCAGACGCATGTTTGATGAAATGGAAAAGGATATAGATGCAGTTACGGTTTCTACAACGGATCATATGCACGCGATCATCGCGATGGCTGCTATGCAAAGAGGGAAACACGTATATGTTCAGAAACCGTTGACCCACGATATTTATGAAGCGCGTATGCTTACCGAGGCTGCGCGAAAATATAAAGTGGTGACACAAATGGGAAATCAGGGTGCTTCCAATCCTGCGCAGGTGCAAATGAAAGAGTGGTTTAATAAAGGACTGATCGGGAATGTACATGAAGCGCACGTTTGGACGAACCGTCCGGTATGGCCACAGGGTATTCCTGTCCCTACGGGCAAATTTCCTACACCAGAAGAACTGGACTGGGATCTTTGGGTAGGTTCTGCTGAGTGGGTAGATTATAACCCGGCCTGGCATCCTTTTAAATGGAGAGGCTGGTGGAATTTTGGTACAGGTGCCTTAGGCGATATGGGCTGTCACTTAATTGATCCAGCTTTCAGAACACTGGGACTGGGTTATCCAACTGAACTCGAATGTAGCGCTGGTTCAGTATTTATCAAAGACTGGACGCCTGAGTATATTCCAGAAGGCTGTCCGCCGTCTTCACGTGTGCAGTTAAAATTCCCTGCGAACAAGATTAACAAGTCGGAAGTTACTTTGACTTGGCATGACGGTGGCTTGCGTCCGTTCCATCCGGATTTGATTCCTGCCAACGACCCGCTTGGGGAGCCGGACAGCAGCAACGGCGTTTTGTTGATCGGGGAAAAAGGTGTTATGACTTGCGGAACTTACGGGAAGGATCCAAAAGTATATCTTAAAAATGGCACGAAGCTTGAATATAAAGAAGGGGACTTCGGAAATAAATATACGGTGATGCCAGAATTCGGACACCATGTTTCCTGGTCGGATGCTTGCAAGGCAGGTTATCAAAGTAAAGAACATAAAGCTTTGACGTCTTCCTTCGATTATGCCGGACCTTTAACAGAAACCGTTATTATGGGTAACCTGGGTATCCGTAGTTATAATCTTCGTCAGGCCAGAGCCGATGGCAAAGGTTTTGATTATCCTGGACGTAAAAAGTTGCTTTGGGATGGAAAGAATATGAAGATTACAAATTTCGAGGAAGCTAATCAGTTTGTGAAACGGACGTACCGTGGTGACTGGAAGCTAGGATCATAAAAAATGACAAGAAACAAAAAAAGCCTCAAACGAGGCTTTTTTTGTTTCTGATAAATGCTAGAAAATAATATTATCAATCAGTCGGACAGGTCCCAGAAAAGTCGCTATACAAAGTGCTGTGGTTTCCGGAGATCCAATAGTATGAATAGGTTGTAATGTTTTAGTGTCGACAACGTCAAAATAATCAAGTTCAAAGCCTGCCAGTACGTGAAATTCCAACTGCACAGATTCCTTAACATCTTCAACATCGGCTCCTTCACGCAGCTTTTCTTTTGCGTCTAAAAGAATTTTGTAGATAATCGGCGCGTGCGAACGTTCTTCGGTACTCAAACGGCGATTACGCGACGACATCGCCAGGCCATCGCTTTCTCTTACAGTAGGGCAAATTATTAGTTCAAGATTAAAGGAAAGGTCCTGAACCATTCTTTTAACAATCGTAACCTGTTGTAAATCTTTTTGACCAAAATAAGCTTTATCCGGTTGTACGATGTTGAATAATTTGGAAACGACAATACCGACACCGTTAAAATGCCCGGGTCTGGAAGCGCCTTCCATGACCGTTTCCAGTAAACCGAAATTAATCGTCAGTAACGGCTGTTCAGGATACATTTCTTCTACCGACGGTGCAAATACGGCCGAGCAGCCTGCTTTTTCAAGCATCGCGCAATCTTCTTCCAGTGTTCTGGGATATTTTGCCAGGTCTTCCGGATTATTAAACTGTGTAGGATTTACAAAGATGCTGCAGACAATAACATCGGTTTCGACTCTTGCTGCTTCGATGAGTGAAATATGACCTTCATGCAATGCACCCATCGTAGGAATTAATCCAACGCTCTTGTTTTGCAGGCGATGATGGAGAAGGAAATTTTTTAGACTATGAATTGAAGTAAAAACTTCCATGAAAAGTGTTATAGTACTGGAAGGTGACGGACCCGATACAAACTAAAACGTTCTGTCTGTAAATAGGGTTAATCCGGCCTGTTCGCAGGGGGTTTCTGAAATATTTGGCATAGATAAGCCCAAACTCTGCGCAATATTACAATTAGTTTTGAATTTCTATTGAAAATGCAGATTTTTTTATGTAATTTTGCAA